>OCHE01000065.1_pt1 | contig 163938 bp, 146 predicted proteins | sample 1538681 | NCBI WGS metagenome assembly OCHE01 (sample SAMN04571717, study PRJEB22368) | human gut metagenome | biome: human gut; material: stool | host: Homo sapiens | place: Luxembourg | collected 2012-08-17
TATTTTTAATGTAAATGAGATGCTTATCTTATTTTGGGTGTAAAAGTAACACTTTTGTTTGGTGTATCAAATACACTCTTATATGTTGTGCAACATAAAAGGATAAGAACTTTACTGTTACGTATAAAACTATCGCATGTTCCTGTCTTCGGAGCGGGATCGTTATATTGCATTTTCTCTTTCTATATAGAGCTGGATAGTTTCTGGGGCTTGGAACCAGAGTTTCACCAGCTTGAAACTAAAGTTTCTTCAGTTTGAAACTAAAGTTTCCTCTGCTTGAAACTAGAGTTTCATCCGCTTGGAACCGTTGGTTCCGGCATATGGAAACGAATGGACCTACGCATGACCGTCGGCAAAGTCCGGTAGATATAGCAGCACTGTGACAGCAAAAATTGCCATCACAGTGCTGTCACTAGTTGCTGTCACTGCTTTACTTCTTCATTATAAGTGAGTTATGCTCTGCTTTGTGACGGTGACAGCAAAACACATATTTATTTTTCTATAGAGGGTTATTGGAGTTTCTTCCCCCAATATGTCTTTTGATTACCCTGGGCCGCATACACAATCGTATGTGTCCGCGGACTGGCTTCCCAGTCGACTTCACGTTGCAGGTAGAGTACTACTCCGGCGCTTGTCGTGATGGTCTGAGTCGCTGCATCAAATGTCCATGTAGCATTCTTCCAGCTGCCGGAAGTTATCTTATGCGTACCGAGATCATAAGTCATCGTTTCGGACGTTCGTTGGGTGCCCGTACTGTTGGTCAATGCCAGATGTTCCCAGTCTCCGGCTATTTCATTTTCCGTGATAGGCGCTTGCGGAACGGCTCCGTAACGTTCGGGCATAACGAGAGGCCAGCCGTTGGCATCCCAGCGGATGCTGCGTACATGTCCCATCATGATGGCGTTGGAGTATTCATTGCCGCCTACGTTCACGGGGAAACGTCCTTGTGAAGTATAGAACCAGTTACCGGCTCCGTCATCGAAGATGCCGCAATGGGAAATTCCTACCCAGCCGTAGCTGTTGTCGAACCGGTAAGGAGCAGTCAGTATCGGATATAGTTGCGCGCTTCCCATAGCGGAATTTCCGTGTATGTCTACATAAGGGCCGTCGATGTTTCTGGAACGGCAGACACGTGTATTGTATTCTACCGACAGTGAACCGTAAGCCAGAAACAGGTAGTAATAACCGTCACGATAGATCACTTCGGGACCTTCGGATGCCTGCCAGCGGCTGGTGCCACGTGTGGCGATTATCTTTCCATAACCCGAATTGTCTTCCCCCGTGATGTCCCAGGGATTTCCCAAAGCATTCAGCGGCTTGCCGTCTTCCGGATTTACCTGTAGGGCAGCGATACCGCTGTGCCATGAACCATAGATCAGCCAGTGTTCGCCATTTTCCGTTATTATATAAGTAGGGTCGATCGCATTGATTTTAAAATACCCTTCCCAGTTATTGATGCTGCTGCGCCCATAATCCGTCTTTCCCTTATCGCTGGCAGAGCAGACAACGAATCCTTTGTCTTCCCATATATTACTTGCCGGATCGGAAGTTTCCATCAGTCCGATAAATGCGCGTTCGGTCCATGAACCGTCAAAGTTGCCGTTGTTCTCAATCTCCGGTTTTCCGGTTTGGATGTAGTTCGTGATTACAATGGAATAATACATGCGGTATTTTCCGCTCGATACCTTGCGTGCAACAGGTGCCCAGTATCCGTAAGACGGATTGTCGATCGGTTCCAGTCCCATCTCCTGACGGTAGGCATTCAGCTTTTCTTTGATCCATGTCGGGGGCGTTTCACTCATGGTTGCTCCCAGGTACTCCCAGTTGACGAGGTCTTTGGAACGCCGTGCGTGGAAGTGTCCGTTTCCGCTGTGCGCGTTGCCGTAAGAAGCGTCTGTCTGATACATATAGTAATATCCGTCATCGGCTTTCATTACCGTAGGGTCGTGTACGTTGGCAAGGTTCCAGTCATAACGGTTGCTCCAGGCTGAGAAACTTGTGTAGTCGTCTACATACGTGGGTGCTTCGTACGCTGCCAGTTCATCGCTCAATGTCTCGGCGGGAGTCGTGAAAGAAGTTTCCTCCGAGTATCTGGGCTCTTCGTTGTAAAGGGTGACAAAGGCTCTTACGTAGTACCTTGTCTGTGGAGTCAGGCCGGTCAGGGTCGTACTGATTTCCGATCCTCTGACTTCGGAGGTCGTGTCATAAATGTCCGGATGGGATGCCGTGCCGTAGCAGAATCCCCGTTTGACGATATTCACTCCTTCCGTTCCGCTGATATTGGCGGATAAGGTAACTTTGTTGTAACCCACATTCGTATATGCCGGCGTTGTGATGCTTAAAGCCCCTGATGCGGAGTTTTCATCGTCGTCGCTGCACGCTGCCAGGGCGAGCGTGCAACAGAGTAGAAGATAGATGGTCTTTAAGTATTTCATATCTCAGTCTTTCTTTTTTTAGATCATTTTGATGTTTATTCGTTAGAAGCGCTTCCGGTGTCCCATCCCGGATTCTGTCCCAGATTGGGTGCCCGTTTCACTTCGTTGGCAGGTATCGGGAAGTAGTAACTCTTGGGATTGACAAACGTGCGTGAATTGACCGTTTCTGCCAGTCCGAAGGTATAAGAGGGAGTATCTGCGCTGCCGGTCACTTTCACTCCATAAAGATTCAGCAACTGGTTGTAACGGGGCTTTCCGGTTTCTCCCGTAGAGGTTACATTGTCATATAGTTTCCAGCGGCGTACATCGAAGAAACGATGATCTTCGAAAGCCAGTTCGATGCGTCTCTCGTTGCGGATACGTTCGCGGAGTTCACTTTGCGACATATCTGCGTAGGCCGGCATACCGGCACGGGCGCGTACCTCATTGATGTAACTGTATGCCTTGGCAGGACCTTCCGCTTCATTATAGGCTTCGGCGGCATTCAGCAGAATTTCGCCATAACGGAAAATCATCCATGCGTGAGGATAGGTGGCCGGTTCTTTGCAGGAAATGTTATTCACGAACTTTTTCAGATAGTATCCGGTGTAGGTGCCTCCCATGGCTGAGGTGTAATCCACTCCTTTGTCCGCATCCGAGTTGTAGCGTACATCGATGGCACGTCTTTCTTCTTTGTCGGCACGTCCCCACATCATTCCCTGATAGAAGATGGTTTGTGCCAGACGCGGGTCACGGTCTTTGTACGGATTGGCGGCATCATAGGTACTGCCGTTCTCATCGATCCGTTTGCCGTTGCTCATTTCGTAAGCGTCCACCAGATTCTGTGTCGGGTTGGTACGTCCGTTTCCGGAGAAGGAACCGGTAAAGCCTACCGGCAGGAATACTTTTTCTACCTGATTGGTATTCCATACGGAGCGTGCAAGGATAATTTCATTGTTGTATACCGGATTGGTCGTGAAACATTCGTAATAGTCATTCTCCGGATTTCCCGTATTGTACAGTCGGTAAGGGGAATCTTGCTTGTTATTCTGAGTGATGAAGTCGGCTGCTGCCTGTGCCGCATTCGCCCAGTATGCGGTGTTGCCGTCCGGATTGTTCAGCTTGGAAGCACGGTAGAGCAGGGCTCTTGCCTTTAAAGCATAAGCGGCGGCTCCGTTGACACGTCCCCAGTTGGATGCTTCATCGCTGTAGCGGAAAGGGAGCTGGTTTTTAATCTGGTCGCATTGGTCGGCTACCCATTCAAGTGCTTCGGCAGCGGGAGTACGGGACATGTTCATTGCCGAAGGATCGGACAAGTCGAAGATAATCGGTTCGCCGGATTCATCTTCCGCAATGACAGGGGCAGCGCCGAACCAGCAGATTAAGTCGAAATGGAAGATAGCTCGAAGCAGTCTGGCTTCTGCGCAGTAACGGTCGTAAAGGCGGTTGTCGTCACCGTCTTTCTCCGTATTTCCTACTACGGATGCCTTGGCGTTCTTCAGAAACATATTACATTTCCGAATCCCGTATAAGTCGGTGTTCCAGAAACCCAGCAGGGGATGGTCGCCGGCGGTGTATCCGTCGCTGCCGATCTTTGTATAATAATGAAGTCCCCAGCAGGTCACTGCATTATCCGTCATACAGTCGCGTGAAGCACCTGTGAACTGGTCGTCCGACAATGGCGCCAGCCCGTCCGGCAGATTCGTGTAGATGTTGGCGAGGAACTCACGTGTCAGGTTCTGGTTATTGAACACTTTCTTTTCAGACAAGGAGGCGTCGTACTCTTTGTCGAGGTAGTCGCTGCACGAACTGCCTGCGAGTGCGAGGACCAGAGTAGCTATATAAGTTGATATTCTTTTCATAATTCTTTGCTGTTTTATTGAATGATTAGAATCCGATATTCACACCGAACGTAAATGAACGTGTCTTGGGATATGCCCAGATATAGTTGGTCGGGTTTTCCGGATCAAAGCCTTTAGGCAGATGGCTCCAGTTGCACAAGTTGTATCCGCTGAAGTAAAGACGGCATTTCGTCATATTGACTTTAGAAATCAATCGTGCAGGAAGCGAGTAGCCGACTTCCACATTGCGCAATGAAAGGAAGTCTCCGTTGACTACCCAGATGGTAGACTCATTGTATGGATAGTTCCGGTCGAGGTCACTGAAGGAAGTAGACAAACGCGGATATTTGGCGTTGATATTGCGCGGGTCTGTCGGATCATCGGTATAATATCCCCATGTGTTGGTGATTTCATGAGTGGAAGTACCTCCCCAGCCGAAACCATAGTCCATATTCTCGCGACAGGGAACGGTGCGGTTCAGATAAGCCGTCAGCACGGCACGTGCGTCGAAACCTTTCCAACTGAAACCTAAACGGATGGTCGGGATTAATTCCGGAATATTCGTGTATCCGGTCGGTACTTTGTCGTAGCTGTCTATTTTACGGTCGCCGTTCGTATCCTGGAATACGGCATTGCCGAGCTTGTATTTACCGGCAGCGTTCCACGGATATTTCTGAGGATTGGCAACGGCATCTTCATACGACTCCGGAATCAGGTCGGGATTACTGGCCCATTGTTTCCAGATCAGGAGCTGGCTTTGGTCGATCCGGTTGCCGGTTCTTGCCTGATAAGCGTAATCGGGAGTCAGTTCATCCATTTCGGTGATCTTGTTGGTGTTGAAAGTCAGCATACCGTCGATATAGTATTCAAAATCACCGATCCGGTTGCTATGTCCTAAAGTGATCTCAAAACCTTTCGTTTCGGCCTTGCCGTAAGAGTCTTGCGGAGCGTTTACACCGAATAAGCCGGGCACGGTGGAACGGGATACCAGAATATTGGAACGCCATTCCTTGAAGAAGTCCACAGAACCGTAGATTTTCTTGTTCCACAAGTCGAAGTCAACGCCGAAGTTTGCCATATCCGAGATTTCCCATTTGATATTCTTGTTGCCGGCTGTCGATTCATATACACCTTCCGTGTAAGATTGGGAAGTACCGAAATTATATCCGCCTCCTTCGGTGAATGTACCTTGGTACGGGTAGCGGCTGACGCCTGTCACAGCTTGTCCCGCCCGTCCGTAAGAAGCACGGAGTTTCAGGAGATTCACGAACGAGTTCTTCAGCCATGATTCTTCGGAAAGTACCCATCCCACGGAACCGCCGGGGAATGTTCCGAAGCGTTCGCCGTCGGCATAATTATCACTGCCCATGCGGGAGATATTACCGGAAAGGATATACCGGTTGTTATATACATAGGTAGCCTGTGCATTATAAGAGAGGTAGCGGTTGGATGATTCCTGTCCGCGTACTACATTCTGATAAGTACGGATAAAAGCCTGGGCATTGACGGCATGTTTGCCGAATGTATGTTCGTATGCCAGTCCGCCGTTCATATTGAGATTATAGTAATAGTCACGTGGAGAAGTGGTGGCATTGGGCAATGCTTTGTACGTTCTCATGCGTTGGTATGTATATTCCGACGGGTCGTTGACATCAGCCATATAGTTATAGTAGTAGACATTGACATCGGCTTGCTGCACCTTCTGGAATGTTTCGTAAGAGTCGAAACTGAACGTCATCTTGGCTTTCAGTCCGGGAACGAGGGCATCCAGGTTTCCGGTAGCCGTTACGGTTGTATAGAGGTTACGGCGGCGGTTCTGTTCCACACCACGTCCGGCGATTTGTGCGGCACCGTTTTTACTGTCGCTGCTGGTCGGCATAAAGAATTCACCGTTTGGGCAGAATACGGGATACACCGGAAGATTTTCGCCGGCTCCCCAGGTAAAGAGGTTCCATACGTCAATGCCCGGTTGGGAGATATTGTCGATACGTCCGCCCAAGTCCATCGATACATTCAGAAACTTGTTTACATCGATGTCGATGTTCGAACGCAGGTTGTAACGGTTCAATACTTCCTGTGTGCTGTATCCTTCGTTCCATTCCGTCCATTTGGTGTCGAACAAACCTTCCTGGCGGAGATAAGAGAAGGAGACATAGTAGCGTGCACGTGCATTACCGCCGCTGACAGACAGGTTGGTACGGTATTGCGGAGCTGCATCCCGTAGCATGGTGTCGTGCCAGTTCGTATTGAAGTATTTGTATTTGGCCATTCCTTCCAACTGCTCACCGTTGCAGACACGACGGTAGTATTCCAAGTCTTCATCGGAATATTCGGGACTTAATCCGTCCAGGTATCGTGCCTGATTACGGCTCAGCGCATAGTTATAAGAGTTCTGGCTTTCGGGAATTCCGGCAATAGTCTGGAAGCCGACTTCTTGTGTAAAGTTGATTTTAGTCTTACCGGTTTCTCCGCGTTTGGTCGTTACGAGTATTGCGCCGTTGGCTCCACGCATTCCATAGATAGCGGTGGCGGCGGCATCCTTCAATATCGTAATCGATTCAATAGGGTAGGCATCGAGGAATGAGAGGTCACGTTCCACATTGTCAACGATGATCAGCGGACTGCGTGCGCTGGCATTCATGGTACGGATGCCACGGATATACATAGCCGTTTCACTCCATCCCGGTTCGGATTGCGCCTCATACGTCTCTACACCGGTGACAGTGGAGGTAAACGCATTCTGCAAAACGGTTACCGGATGTTTTTCCAGTTCTTCTCCGGTGACGATGGAGGTGGACTCTGTCACAAACTTCTTGGGTTTGCGGTTGAAAGGAAGCGGAGTCGTATGAGCATATTCATCCAGGTCGGCATCCATGACAATCTTGAAGTTCTCATCAAAGTCGGCAATGGCTGTTGCCGGCAGATAACCTACGCTGCTTACATAAAGCTCGTCGGCAGGTTTTACATTCTTCAAAGTGAAGAAACCGTCCTTGTCCGAGAGTGCGATGCGGCTTGCTTCCGCTACGTTGACCACCGCACCTGCGATAGGTTCACCCTCTGCATTTACGATTCGTCCTTTCAGGACTTTAGCATCTTGCGCCCATCCGTTGCCCAGCATGAAAACTGTGGCTACGGTGAGCAGGATTCTTTTGAATCCTGTCTGTATGTTATTTAATTTCATCGGTTGCATATTCATTCAGTTAATTGTTCCAACCCGGGTTGTTTTCGATATTCGTTTTCCATACTTCTCCTTCCGGTATCGGGTAGAGATACATTTTCTCCGTAAATACCCGGTTCTGGGCAACTTTACGTGTATAGACAAACTTTCCGTTTTCCTTGGTAACCTCCATTCCGTAGATAGGACGTGCCAATGCTTTTTCCGCTACATTCCAGCGACGTACGTCCCATGCGCGATGATCTTCAAAAGCGAGTTCGACGGTACGTTCCTTGCGGATGAAGTTACGGCGGTCGGCAATGGTCTGAAGATCGCTGCGGTCTGTGAGTTTGGCAGTCATCCCTACACGGTCGCGGAGAGGCTGGATGGCATTCAGTACGTCCGCACGTGACCCGCCAGCTTCATTCAAGGCTTCTGCGTAGTTCAATAAGATTTCCGCATAGCGGATGATAATCCAGTTACGGTAGTTGCTGCCGGTATGGTTATTGTTCAGGATCACTTCCGGAATATACTTGCGGGTATAGTATCCGGTCGGCGTTGCATTTGCATTTCCTTGCGGGTTATCCCGTTGTCCTTTGAGTACATTAATTATACCATTCCCCCAATTCACACCGTTGTAGAGTACGGTAGCCGCCAGACGCGGGTCACGGTTGCTGTAAGGATCATTGCTCTTGTATCCGCTGGCATTGTTGATGGCCGGAGTGGCTGTTCCATTATAAACAGGGGCGCCGGTTTCATCATAACTGCTGAAAGGAGACTGTCCGTTCGCCATATCGTACATATCCACTAAATTCTGTGACGGGCACAAACCTCCGTTGCCGCCTTCGCCTACCGGCGTATCGTTATAGATCGCTCCCCATCCTACAGCTACATCATTACGCCAGAAGATCGTTTCATTATTTTTCTCGTCATGTGCGTTCTTCAGGATGGCGTTGGTATAGCAGGTCTTCGGATCGGTATCGGTCGTGTAGAGTTCGTAGAGCGTTCCGTAATCCGTCATGAAGCTTTGCGCTGCATCGGCGGCTTGCTGCCAGCTGATACCCGATTCACTTCTGAAACGGTCGCTTGCCATGTAGAGCATGACACGTGAATACAGTGCACGTGCCATTGGCTGGCTGATACGTCCGGGGTTGCCCGATTCGGCAGAAGTAGCTTTATCCATCAATCCTTCTTCGCAATCTTTCAGTTCTTTCAGAATGAAGTCAACTACATATTCTTTCAGGGAAGGGCGGGTGGTATAGTTGCTGAGCAAGTCTCCGTCCGGATCGAGTACATCTGTAACCAGAGGGACGGGACCGTAGCGGAGAAACATTTCCCAGTAGAAATAAGCACGGAGGAAATGAGCTTCCGCCTTGTATTGTTTCACATAGGTAGCGTGTGCTTCTTCCGAGTCATCCGTAGCTTTGGGCACGTCGTCGATGTTCTTTAATAGCATATTGCATTTGCGGATACCCCGGTAATAGTGTTCCCATGTGCCGGTGAGTTCAGTGGCGGCACCGCTGGCATAATAGTTACCGATGTTGAAACTTGTACGCGTGCCGCCGCTGGCGTAGCTGGTTTCGGCTAAGTCGGTAGCTGCATCCATCCATGAGTTGTTGATGCGGCAGGCACCGTGGCGCAGGAAGTTGTAAGTATCGAAATGGAACTCACGGGTAGTAGTCCATTGGCTGAATACCTCTTCTTCTGTCAGTTCGTTGCTGGGCTGTTTGTCCAGAAAACCACCGAATATATCTTCACAGGAAGTCAGGGCGATTCCGGCGGTTGCCAACCAAAAGGCGGTATATATGATTGTCTTTTTCATGTCTTATATCTGTTAGAATTTAATGTTTACACCAAAGTTCACAGTCTTCATAATCGGGTAACGGTTGGAACCTTCACTTTCCGGATCGCAAAGACCATCCAGCTTATCCCATGTGATGAGATTGTTTGCATTCACGTAGACGCGGCATTCGTTCATGGCTACTTTTCTGATCCATTTAGCCGGAAGCGAGTAGCTTAGTTCGATATTCTTCAGACGGAGGAAGTTACCGTTTTTCAGGAAGAACGAGTTCTTACGCTGATTATGGTCGCCGTAGCTGTCATAATGGAGCAGCGGATAGCTGGCATTGGCAAGGTTGTATGCTTCCGACTGGTTGGGATTCCAGCGATTCAGATGATGTTCTTTTACCTTACCGCCATTCACGAAAGCGTACATTGCTTCCGCATCATAATATCTGGAAACATGATCTACTCCCTGAAACATGATGCTGAATCCGATGCCTTTGTATTCGCATCCCAGAGACAAGGCGTAAGTGTTTTCGGGAACATCGCTATAGCCGATAAATGTTTCATCACGGCTATCGATAAATCCGTCTCCGTTCATATCACGGTATTTCAGGTCGCCTACCTGTACATTGCCGAAAGTAGAAACCGGAAAATCGGGATTGTTCAAGTCGGCTTGGGTTACAAAACCATCGCACACCAGACCGAAGTATTGGTTGATCGGATGACCTTCCTGTTTGCGATAAGCTGTCTTTGTGGCGGGTTCGTCCATGTTCCGGATTTCATTGCGGGCGTGTGAGAAAGTCAGACTTGCATTATAGGTAAAGTCCTTTCCGATATGGTTCGCATGTTTCAGTTCGATTTCGAAACCCTTGTTGTTGGTTTCTCCTAGATTGCCGGCAGCCATATTGACGCCAACCCATTGCGGACGGGTGAGATAAGGAGTCAGGATATCGTTTCTCTTTTCGTAGAATACGTCGATATTACCGTTCAGCAGTCCGTTCCATAAACCAAATTCCAGTCCCAGGTTGTATTTGTGAGCACGTTCCCAAGTCACTGCATAGTTAGGGTACTGGCTTTCATAGATACCGGTATATCCGGTTGTTCCGAAGTGATAGTCGTTGGCTATCTGTGTCCACACTGCCTGATACAGGAAACGTTGTTTTACGCCATTCACTTTGTATACATCGTTACCTACTTCACCATAGGATGCACGGATCTTCAGATTGTTCAGCCACTCCTCCGTTCTTTTCATGAAAGCTTCGTTGCTGATTCTCCATCCTACGGAGAAAGAAGGGAAGAAACCGAAGCGTCTGCCTCGCATGAAGTTTTCCGAACCGTTATAGCCGAAGTTGACTTCTGCCAGGTAACGGTCGTCGTAGCCGTATGTGGCACGCCCTACCAGTCCTTGGTAACGTTCGGCAAGGTCTGCCTGATAACGGTAGTCATTTTGGTTGTACAGTGCCATAGCGGTAATGTCATGTTTGCCGAATTTTCGTGCCCAGTTCAGCTGGAATTCCATGTAAAGTTTATAAGTGGTAGTCTGGTCATTGCCCAGATAAGCAAGTTCCGTGTCCGTATTGAACTGGGTATAGGCGTCTATTGAATTGTAATTAGTACGGTCATTCAGCTCATAAGTGGCAAAGTCGGCATTGAAAGCACGCCTATAGTAAGCGTCGTAGTCGAAAGATAACATTCCTTTTGCTGCCAGCCCTTTGGTGAGCCAGTTCATCTTATAATCCACAATGAAATTTGTTTCATTGATCGTATTGGTGGAGCGGTAGAAACCGGCTTTGGCAAAACGTGCCACGATATTATTCTGGTATTGTGAACTGCCACTGTACAATGTCTTCTGGTCTTCACCTTCACCTACGGTATAGGATACCGGAAACAACCATCCCGGTGTATGATTCATTTCATAAAATGCCTGACTGTAAGTTCCGTCTCTCGATTCATTCGAGTTCGGTCCTCTGCGTTCTTCGAAACGTGTCCCGAAGTTGACGGAAAGAGTCAGGTCTTTGGTCATCAGGAAGTCGAGATTGGCACGGAAAGCGAAACGCTTGAAGCTGGAGTTTGACTTGTTTCCGTATTCGTCCTGACTGAATTCCTTGAACAATCCCTGTTGGTTATAATATTCGGCAGAAGTAAAGTAACGCATACGTTTGGTACCGCCCTGTATATTGACATTGTAGCGTTGTGCCGGTGCACTGTTTCGCAAAACGGTGTCATACCAGTCTACATTCGGGTAGAGGAGGGCATCGATTCCGCTGAGTTGTCCTGCTGAGGCTCTTTTATACATTTCGATGTCGGATGCCGAATATTGAGAAGGCAGTCCGTCGTTAGCCAGCGCTTCTTCCAGCAATACAACCGAATTGTAAGAATCCAGATAAGTATCCTGGCGGGTAGGGGACTGTATTTGCCAGTTGGCGGTCAGGCTGACAGTCGGTTTCTGTTCCTTACCGCGTTTTGTTGTAATCAGCATCACACCGTTTGCACCACGCACACCATATACGGCAGTAGCGGAAGCATCTTTCAACGTAGAGATCGATTCGATATCATCCGGAGCAATCTGTGAGAACTCGCGTTCTACACCGTCTACTAAAATCAACGGCTGGTTGTCTCCTGCGAAAGAAGCACGGCCACGGATATAAATCTTCATATCGTCAGCCCCCGGCGCACCGGAAGTCTGAGAAGTGATTACACCCGAAATCTTACCGGCAATCGCTTGTGAAATATTGGCTGCCGGAGATTTCAACAGTTCTTTGGAAGAAACCTGCGAGATGGCACCTACCACACTTTCTTTCTTCTGCGCACCGTATCCGACCACTACGACTTCATCCAGCACTTCCGTGTCTTCCTCCATAGTGATATTCAGTTTCGTCTTGTTGGCTACTGGTATTTCCTGTGTCTTATAACCGATATAACTGATTTGTAACACGGCTTTCGGTCCGACCGTCAGTTTGAAATTACCGTCAAAGTCGGTAATGGTTCCGTTTGTAGTTCCTTTTTCAAGTATGCTTGCACCAATGGCGGCTTCGCCTTTGGTATCAACTACCCGTCCGGTGATCTGCTTGTTCTGCGCATACACCCATTGGCTGAATGTGGCGAGGCAGAGTATCAGTATAAAATTTTTCATGTATACTAAACTTTAAGGTTTAATTCTTTTTCTTTTTCATAATAGCCTGTATCTCATCGATTGTCAGTGCTTTGTTGTAGATAGCGATGTCGTCGAACATAAATCCGGGATCAGGGTCAGCCCATGTCCATGCCTGGTTTCCGCCCAATGAGATGTATTTCAAGTCTGCACCGTTGGTGAATATTCCGGAGATGGTATTGCCGTCACCGCTGCCCGATACTGTCCATGAGTTGGCGACTTCTCCGTCAATGTAGATTTTACAGGTGGTAGACGTGAGAACGGCTGTGTAAAGATGCCATTCATGATCCTTCAGCCAGTCTTCCTCACAAACGATTCCATCTGCTGCATATTCCGAGCAATAAACGGTGTTGACACCTTTCTCATTTTGTGCGGCGGTGAAGTCTGTCCATCCGTTACAGTTTATTTGGGCAAGTCCGCGGGATTGCAGGACAAACAATGGCCATATATTCTCTGATCCTGCCGACGGCTCGTTTCCGTATGCCGTGAATAGGGGAGAATAGCGATAATCGTCCGATGCTCCTGCATTCTTGGCATTCACCCATACACTAATACTCACTTCCTGAGATTCTACGGAGTGGGAAAGAGCATCCTGAGGCAACATCAGATAATTAGTGCCTTTAGAACCGGCTACATTCTGGAATATTTGTCCGAACCCTTTGTCTTCCACTGAAACTATTTTGCCCGAACCTACGATTTTTGCATCTCCGGTTCCTTCTTCAAAGGTATTGATGTAGACAGGAGTAGGCAGAGCCAAAGTCTTGTCTTCCATAATCTGTTTGATCTGTTCCGGAGACAATTCTTTGTTATAGACTGCGAAGTCGTCAAACATGAATCCCGGATCGGGATCGCCCCAGTCGAACGCCTGATTTCCGCCTAAAGTGATGTATTTGTAGTTGGCACCATAAATGAATGCACCTTCAATTGTATTATTATCTCCGGTACCTGCCACCTGCCATTCGTTCTTCAGTTCGCCATCCATATATACTTTGGCGGAAGTAGCGGTGAGAGTTACTGTATAGTAATGCCACCCGTGATCGGCTAACCAGTCAGTGGCGTCATGATATAGAGCATTGGTACCATTTACATTCTGTGCATCATCAAAGTTGCACCATCCGGCATTATTCAGTTGTAATGTTCCTCTTACATACAATGCAAACATAGGCCAGTTGTCTGTATTGGCAGTACCTGCTATGCCCGGTGCCTGCCCGTGAGCACTGAATAATGGTGACCACATATAAGTGGATGAGATTCCGGCATCCTTCGCATTCACCCACATACCGATAGACATTTCTTTCGTTTCGGCAGAATGTGACATTACATCTTCCGGAAGCAACAAGTAATTCTGACGCATTCCTCCGGGGATATTCTTGAATACGGTTCCGAAGGCGCTATTATCATCTGTAACAAAGCTGCCACCGCCAATGATCTGTAGTCCGGTAGTCGTTTCGAAAGTAGCTTTATAAACAGGATCGGGCACATGTATTCCGCCACCGATATTCGGTCCCTGAGCATCGCTGTCCGAGAAAGTATTTGTCCAGATCTTCAGATCATCATAATAGGCTTCGGCTGTTTCCGTATCCGAACCATAGCCTAAATATATATAGGTCGCAGATGACAATAAATCGATCATATTGGAATAATCGAAGTCACCTACGCTCACAGCCCTTGTCTTTCCGGAACTGATGCTGGCATGGTTGTTGGTATCGTATTTCTTGGTGCCATCGATATAAATGGCGTATCCTTTCTCTGTGAAAGTCAAGGCAACATAATGCCATGTCCCGTAAGGCATTGCGTTCGTTACACTGACTTCCGGATCATTTACGTCCAGATAGCCTCCTGTGCCGGTATAGCTCAAAAAAGCATTTGCAGTGAAATACAGTTTGTTTGTTCCGTCACTGAATGAGATCAGTGCGCCTGTATGGTCTGTTTTAGTAGATTTTACGAAGAAACTAAATGAGACTCCTGTCTGGATATCTGCACCGATAAGAGGGTTGGGAATGCGGAGGTATCCGCCGTTGGCGTGCATAACTCCACTTTCTCTTTCATCATCCTGTACGATTTCCGGAATCTCCTGATCTGCACTGTATGCAAAACCTTCCCCCGATACAGGTGTTTCGCCTTCGGTGGCAGTAGAGTTGAAATCTTCGTCAAATGTAAATTCAGCTATTAATTTAGCGGAGGTATCCGGCTTTGCCGGAAGTTTTTGATTTCCTGCCGGTGGATCGGCTTCTCCCCAATCCTGACAAGAACTCATGCTGAGAACGGTAAGAATTGCCATAAGTAGTAACGGCCATTTCCTTGTCTTCATAGATATTGATATTAATGGTTCAACAATAATTCTACTCGTTGTAGTGTCGCAAAAATACAACCGATGAGTATATTAAAGGTGGACAAATGAATTTTCGAGGTGGATAAACGGTTATATAAGTGTCTTTTTTACACTTTGAGTATAATCTTGGACGGATGTCTCTTAAAATGAGCTCATTTTAAGACGAAGGGCTGCTATCATTGTTTCATAATAGCAACCCTTATATCAGTTATTCTTCGTTATTCAGCAGTGCGCTTGGTGTCACATTGAAATGTTTCGTGAAGCATCTTGTAAAATATTTGGGATCATTGAATCCTACTTCGTAGGCAACTTCCGCTATATTCATATTCTTCGTTTCCCGATTCTTCAGAATCAATTCCCGTGCGATGTTCAGTCTGTAATTCCGGATGAACTGTCCGGCGGACTGACCGATTAAGTTTTGCAGTTTTTTGTTCAGCAGGCTTTTGCTTACTCCGACGGCTTCACAAAAATCGCTGACTTCAAAATAGGAGTTCTTGTAGTTCTCTTTGATAACTTCCATTACTTGATTGAGGAACTTCTTATCACCGGATTCTTCTTCCATATTAAGTACGTCCACGTCCATATCAAGCGTAAATTTACGTTGATATCGTTTCCGGTTCTCCAGAATATTCTGAATACGGGCCAATAATAATGTTTCATCAAAAGGTTTCAGCAGATATTCGTCCACTCCCATACGATAGCTTTCCAGTCGGGCTTCTTGTGAGGTTTTGGCGGTCAGCATCAGGAAAGGAATATGCGAAATGGCAAATGTCTCCTTTACCCTTCGGGACAGCTCGATTCCGTCCATGACGGGCATCATCAAATCACTGATAATAAAGTCTATTGGATTACTATTAAGTATATGTAATGCTTCTTCGCCATTGGCAGCTTCCAGTACATGATACTGTTCACGAAGAATAGACCGGATATATCCCCGCATATCAGCATTATCCTCCACAACCAGTATACTTAAAGCCTCTTTCTCTTTTGGAGAGCCGGAATCCTGAACAGGAGTTGCGGACGAATCGTTGTGATCAATAATGATTGTCTTTTCGTCTTTCCTTTCATTTCGTTGCAAGGGGAGGAGGATGCGGAAAGAGCATCCCGCATGACGGTTATTGAATGCTTTGATCTCTCCGCCGTGCATTTGAACAATCCGTTTGCAGAGGTATAAACCGATGCCTGTTCCTGCTTGTCCGTATACCGGATATTTCACTTGATTCTGCGACTGGTAGAAGCGGTTGAAAATCCGATTGAGGTCTTCCTCAGGGATGCCCGAACCACTGTCCTTGACGCAAATATACAGAGTCTCTTTTTCACAGTCTTTGGCGAAAAGAGCAGATAGGTAGAGAGACACAGTTCCCCCGTTAGGAGTAAACTTGATAGCGTTACTCAACAGATTGGTGACCACCTTACGCATTGCTTCCTCATCGTACAAGATCTCCGGCATTTCCATCCGGTAATAGCGTTTGAGCACAATGTTCCGCTCTTGGGCGAATACTTCAAACGGAGTGATCAGTGAATCGATAAATTTCAGAAAATTTCCCCGAGTCTTCACAATCTCCAGTTTGCCGGACTCTACCTTCCGGAAATCCATCAACTGATTGACGAGAGACAATAGATATTTGGAATTGCGTTCCACGAAGTTCAATTGCTCAATGACTTGCGGATTGTAGCTTAATTTTAACGCACGTTCGATAGGACCGATAATGAGGGTAATCGGTGTACGGAATTCGTGAGTAATATTCGTAAAGAATGAAATCTTGTCAAGCGTCAATTCCTGTACTTTACGGGACATACGAATCAGTTGTGCCTTCTGCCTCGTGATTTTCTCATTCTGTTGAATCAGCATCTGGTTTTGGCGTGACAGCTCATCCGTTTGATTTTCTAACAGATGCTTTTGCTGTTCCAGTTCATGAGTACGTTCTTCTACCGTGCGGTGCAGATATTCTTTCTGCCGTTTCAGATTACGGATGCGCCATTGATAGAATTGCCATACACTGACAGATAACAATACGATGATGAATAGAATAAACCATACAGTCTTATAGAAATAAGGTACAATCGTAATCTTCAGTTCCGTTATGTTTTCTCCCTCGTTCTCACCATCAGGAGTGTATCTGACCTGTAGAGTATATGAACCGGGAGGTAAATTCGTATAACTGGCGAAACGACGGTTGCCCGGAACCTGTACCCATTTATCGTCAAAACCGACCAGACGATAACTGTATATGGCTGTATTGTTTGACTCAAAGTTGAGCGCTGCAAATTCGAGTGAGAAAGATTTCTCTTTTTCATGCAGTTTCAGTTCCGTCGTTATGGCAATATCTTCCGACAAGTATTCGCTGCCCGGCAATATTTCTTCATTACCTATCCGCAGGCGGGTGAAACGTACTTTGGCAGCTGGAAGAGACATCGCCGGACGATTACTTTCGATTGCAACCAATCCGCCTACACTGCCGAAATAGAGTAAGTCATGAGAAGAACCACATGAGGCGTTCCAATAAAACTGTGTGTCAATCAGACCATCCTGTATGGTATAGTTAATGAAACGATTCTCTGCCTGGTGATAACAGGAGAGTCCATTATTGGTACTGATCCATAAGTTACCGTTGTTATCTTCCAGTATTCCCCGAACACTATTGTTCGGTAGTCCTTGCGCTGTGCTATAAGAGATAAACTGTTCTTTTCCTTGAGCATCGATTTTTCGTTGATAAATGCCATATCCGTTACTGCCCAGCCATAAAGTACCGTCCTTACCTTGATAAAAGCAGGTTATTTTCTCAATCAGGCGGGAGGACGGATCGTCCAGTTTGTAGTTCAGGTGCCTGTACTGGAATTCTCCTTTAGAGGAACGGGAATGCAGATCGATGATATAAACCCCTTCCAGACAACCGACCCAAAGTTTACCCTCCTTATCAATAATGGAACCGATACAGCCATGAATATTTTCAGCAGCCTTATCCGGTAACGGAGCAGTTATTTCCTTTTTTACCGGATCATAAAAATAGAGTCCTTGATTGGCGCCTATCCATATACCTTCATTAATAGGGTCATAATTCAATACTCCGATAAAGTTAATCGGAAAGCCTCCGCCGGTCTGTGAGGAAATTACCTCCAGTATCTGTCGGGGAGCTTTCAGATCAAGCAGATTGAGACCTCCTCCCCATGTACCTATCCATAAGTGATTGTCGGTATCGGCAGTCAGGGCACTGACGGAGTTGTGACTCAGTCCTCCGTGTTCACGTGTATAATGGGTGAAATCTTCGCTGTTCCGTTCTTTTCTGTTCAGTCCGCCTTCTACTGTCCCTACCCATAAGGTTCCGTATACATCTTCATAAATTGCATTGACAGGATTATAGGATAAACTTGACGGATTTTCCTTGTCATGCCGGTAGCTCCGTATCGATAGTTGCCGTGGATTCAACAGATTGATACCTCCGGTTTCCGTACCGAACCAGATATGTTCTCCATCAGTCAATATGCAATTAATAAAGTTACTGTTCAGCAGATTGGTGCCGCCATTTGGAAGGTCACAGGCTATACGTTCAAAATTATCCGTCATCGGGTTATAGATATTAATACCACGTAGTGTCGCGACGATTAATTGTTTGTCATCGGTGATAGCTAAATTTGTCAGATAATTTTGCGACAGGGAATAGGGATTGCCGGAATCATGCTCATATCGTTTTATCACATTTCCAGTTTTATTATAGCGGAATAGTCCGCGGTCACTGGAGATCCAGACTTCATTCTCTTTGCTGAGGAAATCCGAAATATAAGTTCCCGCTTCGAACTTCAGGCAGTCGGCTATGGGAGTGGTTACCAGTCTCTTTTGCGGACTTAATGCCACTTTTCGTATTTCTCCATTGTTTCCCATCCATATTTTCCCATCCTCGTCAATGTCTTTCAGAGCAATGTCCGGACCATTCAGATAGACAGGGCTGAGTGTAGACAGGATTTGCACTTCCCCTTTGTCATTGAATTCGATACGGTGAAGGGCGTTGTCGCAATGAAGCCAGATACAGCCTTGCGTATCTTTCATGATACGGGTAGCCGGTAGTTCCAGTATCTTTGGAAATATCCCTTTCGGGTCATGGGGGATAATCGGTTTTAAAGTAGATAAGTCAATAATATCCGTTCCCCCTTCGGAGACGATCCAAAGGCGTTGGAAGGCGTCTTCACAGACATTGCGTATAAAGTTGCTTTTTAGTTTGCATTGGTGATTATTGGGAGTGTAGTTTACAAACTCATAGCCATCATAACGGGAAAGCCCGCCTCCGGCAGTCGAAATCCACATAAACCCCCGGCTGTCTTTGTACAAATCGTCGATAAAATTATGTGGAAGCCCCTCGTTCATGGTCACATACGTAACATTATAGCGGTCGGCAAACCGTTCCTGTGCCCGAACCTGTCCGGCCAGTGAACAGATACTATATATTATAAGGTATATAAGTAGGTGTTTTTTCATATATGTACGTATTAATAAGGGCAAAGTTAGAAGAATCTCTTCAATCACAAAAATGGGAAGAGCTTCTTTTCAGCAGATTATCGGATTGTCCACCAATCGTGTTCGTATGTCCACCTTTCATAGGGGAAACGGGGCGTATTTTTGTAGCATAATTGATGAACGAATACACAGATATTATGAAAAACTTGTTTTTGCCAGTTCTTTTAGTAGCAGGCAGCTTCTTTGTAAGTTGCACTTCTTCCGTGTTTACTCCGACTCCTTCTGCTAATCCTTGGGATGATAATTATTTATCAGTAGCCAAAATGGAAGATTACCGTCAATGGGGAACATACAATGTACACGATCCGTCCTGCCGGAAGCTGGGCGACTATTATTATATGTATTCTACAGATGCGATTTTCGGTGAGAACCGGAAAGAAGCGAGAGAGAAAGGCGTGCCGTTGGGATTTATCCAGATGCGCCGTTCTAAGGATTTGGTACATTGGGAATTTCTGGGATGGGCATTTCCTGAAATACCGGAAGAAGCGGTTCAATGGGTACAGTCTCATGCAGGAGGGCAGGGGGCGACCAATATCTGGGCACCGTATATCATCCCTTATAAAGATAAATACCGCCTCTACTATTGCGTATCCGCATTCGGACGTAAAACATCCTATATAGGACTTGCCGAATCAACTTCTCCCGAAGGGCCATGGACGCAGAAAGGCTGTATCGTTAAAACAGATGATTCTACCGCGATGAATGCTATCGATCCGAGCGTCATAGCAGATGAAAATACTGGTAAATGGTGGATGCATTACGGCTCCTTCTTCGGTGGTCTGTATTGCGTCGAACTGAATCCTGAAACCGGATTAGCCTTAAACGAAGGCGATTTGGGGCACCTTGTAGCACGGCGTGCCAACTATCGGAAGGACAATCTCGAAGCACCGGAAATAATCTATCATCCGGAGCTGAAACAATATTATCTTTTCACTTCCTATGATCCGCTGATGACGACTTATAATGTACGTGTCAGCCGTTCGGATGCTGCCGAAGGTCCGTTTACGGACTACTTTGGCAAGGCTGTGAAAGATACGACCAACAACTTCCCGATACTGACTGCACCATATCGTTTTGAGAACCATACCGGATGGGCGGGTACAGCGCATTGTGCCGTCTTTTCTGACGGTGAAGGAAACTATTTTATGGCACATCAGGGACGTCTGTCACCGCAAAATCAGTTAATGGTGTTACATATACGGCAGTTGTTCTTCACTCCCGAAGGCTGGCCGGTCGCTTCTCCCGAGAGATATGCAGGGACTGCTTCGCGTCAATTCAGCAAAGAAGATCTGGTCGGTGAATGGGAAATCATACGAGTGCAGGAACCGGCATACGAACGTCAGCTGGAAGCCGGACAGATCTTATGGGGAGAGGGAGAACTGAAAGAGAAGGAATGGAACTTGTCCACCCGAGTGACTTTGGTAAAAGACGGCACGTGCAAAGGGCAGATGACCGATAACGAATGGAATATAGTTCAAATGAATGGAAAATGGTCCTTTTTGACCGAAAAACATCTATTAATGGTAGATTTGAACTCGGAGAAGATTGAGAATCTGGTTATCTTTGCAGGACACGATTGGGAGAACGAAACCGAAACAATTCTCTTTACCGGACTCGATAGCCGGGGACGTTCTGTCTGGGGAAAAAGAATCAAATAACTATATATAATTTTTATTGAAAACCATGAGAAGATACACAGAATTACTGGCTGCATTAGCCTTATCTACCGGCATGGCGCTTCATGCGCAAACCAATGAAATGGTGATCCAGACTAAGAAGTTGGGTGCTGAAATCCAGCCGACAATGTACGGACTCTTTTTTGAAGACATCAATTATGCTGCCGATGGCGGACTTTATGCCGAACTGGTAAAGAACCGTTCATTCGAATTCCCTCAGCGTCTGATGGGATGGAAGACTTATGGAAAGGTGACTTTGCAGGATGACGGTCCTTTTGAACGCAATCCGCATTATGTGCGTCTTGATAATCCGGGACATGCCCACAAGCATACCGGACTGGATAATGAAGGCTTCTTCGGCATCGGGGTTAAGCAAGGTGAAGAATACCGCTTCTCTGTGTGGGCACGTCTGCCGCACGGAGGTACAGGTGAAAAGATACGTGTGGAACTTGTAGATACCAAATCTATGGGCGAACATCAGGCTTTTGCCTCTCAGACACTGACCATTGATTCCAAAGACTGGAAGAAGTATCAGGTAATCTTAAAAGCGGGTGTTACCAATCCCAAAGCAACGCTTCGTATTTTCCTTGCTTCCCAGGGTACGGTAGACTTGGAGCATATTTCCCTTTTCCCTGTCGATACTTGGAAGGGACATGAGAACGGTCTTCGCAAAGACCTTGCGCAGGCTTTGGCGGATATTCATCCGGGAGTCTTCCGTTTCCCCGGTGGTTGCATCGTTGAAGGTACGGATCTCGAAACCCGTTATGACTGGAAGAAATCCGTGGGGCCGGTAGAAAACCGTCCATTGAACGAAAATCGTTGGCAATATACCTTTACCCATCGTTTCTATCCGGATTATTATCAAAGCTACGGACTGGGATTCTATGAATATTTCCTTCTTTCTGAAGAAATGGGAGCGGCACCGCTTCCGATCCTGAACTGCGGACTTGCCTGTCAGTATCAGAACAATGAAGAAAAAGCTCACGTAGCAGTTTGCGACCTGGACAGCTATATTCAGGATGCACTCGATCTGATCGAATTTGCCAATGGAGACGTGAACACGACTTGGGGGAAAGTACGTGCCGATATGGGACATCCGGCACCTTTCAATTTGAAATATCTAGGCATCGGTAATGAACAGTGGGGAAAAGAGTATCCCGAACGTCTCGAACCGTTTATCAAGGCTCTTCGCAAGGCGCATCCGGAAATCATGATTGTAGGCAGTTCCGGCCCGAACTCCGAAGGAAAAGAATTCGATTACCTGTGGCCTGAGATGAAACGTCTGAAAGCTGATCTGGTAGACGAACACTTCTACCGTCCCGAAAGCTGGTTCCTCAGTCAGGGAGCACGCTATGATAACTATGACCGCAAAGGACCGAAAGTATTTGCCGGCGAATATGCTTGTCACGGAAAAGGAAAGAAATGGAACCACTTCCATGCTGCCTTGCTCGAAGCAGCCTTCATGACCGGATTGGAACGTAATGCCGATATCGTACATATGGCTACTTATGCGCCGCTTTTCGCTCATGTGGAGGGATGGCAATGGCGTCCGGACATGATTTGGTTTGATAATCTTAACTCGGTGCGTACCGTAAGTTATTATGTGCAGCAGCTGTACGCACAGAACAAAGGAACGAATGTACTTCCTCTCACTATGAACAAGAAACCGGTAACAGGGGCGGAAGGACAAAACGGACTTTTTGCCAGTGCAGTCTATGATAAGGATAAGAACGAACTGATTGTCAAAGTAGCTAATACTTCCGATAAGACACAGCCTGTATCCTTGACTTTCGAAGGTCTGAAAAAGCAGGATGTATTGTCCGAAGGACGTTGCATCACTCTTAGCTCACTCGATCAGGACAAAGATAATACGCTTGAACAACCGTTTGCCATCACTCCGCAGGAGACACCGGTAACGATCAATGGTCATGCGTTAACCACCGAACTCGGACCGAACACGTTTGCAGTTTATAAATTCACGAAAAAATAAAATGAATAGCGTTAAACTAGTTATGATTTCATGTGCATTGGCAGCCTTTTCCGGGCTGTCTGCGCAGAATGACACTACTTTTGTAGCCGATGGCAATCCCATCATAAAATATAAATATACAGCCGATCCGGGTGCTATGGTGCATGACGGTAAGGTGTACATTTATGCCGGACATGATGAATGTCCTCCTCCCAGAGAACATTACCAGTTGAATGAATGGTGTGTATTCTCGTCTCCCGATATGAAGACATGGACGGAGCATCCTGTACCTTTGAAAGCCAAAGATTTTAGTTGGGCAAAAGGGGAAGCATGGGCTAGTCAGGTGATAGAACGTGATGGAAAGTTCTATTGGTATGTGACAGTAGAACACGGCACTATTCACGGAAAATCTATCGGCGTAGCCGTATCTGATTCGCCTGTCGGTCCTTTTGTGGATGCCCGTGGTTCTGCGCTGATCACCAATGATATGACGACCGAATTTACCAAGATCTCTTGGGAAGATATCGATCCGACTGTTTTTATTGACGACGACGGACAGGCATATCTTTATTGGGGGAATACCCAATGCTACTATGTCAAACTGAAAAAGAATATGATCGAGCTGGATGGTCCTATCGTACCGGTTCATCTGCCCCGATATACGGAAGCTCCGTGGATACATAAGTGTGGAGACTGGTATTACCTTTCATATGCTTCTGAATTTCCGGAAAAGATATGCTACGCCATGAGCCGTAGCATTACCGGACCTTGGGAATACAAAGGCATCCTTAATGAGATAGCCGGCAATTCCAATACCAATCATCAGGCTATTATCGAGTTCAAGGGCGACTGGTATTTCATTTATCATAATGGAAGCATCAATACAGCCGGAGGCAGTTTTCGCCGTTCCGTCTGCATCGATCGTTTGTATTATAACGAGGACGGTACCATGAAACGCATTCAGATGACAACGGAAGGCGTACAATAAACAGGAAATTATAGGGTTAGGTTAGATAATAGGTTTTTAGATTTTTGTTAATTGAAAAGTAAGGGCGTCCTTCCATTCCGGAAAGACGCCCTGCTTATTTAATTCTGATGAATAATAACTTATTCTACTCTGCGTGAACCGTCACCGATTACTACATCATATACTTTCGGGCTTCTGCCGAATTTAGCTTTGAAAGCTTCTTTTGTCTTTTCAACGAAGTTGTCATACAGTTCGTTCTTGACAAGGTTGATAGTACAACCACCGAAGCCGCCACCCATTACGCGTGAACCGGTTACACCATATTCTTTAGCGCAATCGTTCAGGAAGTCAAGTTCTTCGCAGCTCACTTCGTACAATTTGCTCATACCGTGGTGAGTTTCGTACATCTTCTGGCCTACTGTTTCGTAATCGTCTTTTTCCAGCGCATCGCAAACATCAAGTACGCGTTGGATTTCTTCGATTACATATTCGGCACGCATATAATCTTCAGCGCTGATATCAGCTTTCGCTTCTTCCAGCATGTCCATTGTACAGTCACGCAGGAATTCTACATGCGGATGTTTTTTCTGGATAGCAGCAACAGCAGCCTCACAGCTCTGACGACGCTTGTTGTAAGCAGAAGAAGCCAGTTCGTGTTTCACTACTGAATCCATCAATACCAGACGATAACCTTCCGGATGGAATGGGAAATATTGATATTCCAGTGAACGGCAGTCCAGACGGATCAAGCTGCCAGCTTTACCGAATACAGAAGCGAACTGGTCCATGATACCGCAGTTTACACCGCAGTAGTTGTGTTCAGTAGCCTGACCTACTTTAGCCAATTCAAATTTGTCGATTTTACCTTCACCGAACAGTTCATTCAATGCGAAAGCATATGTACTTTCCAGAGCAGCAGAAGAAGACATACCTGCACCCAGAGGCACATCGCCGGAGAAAGCGGTATTGAATCCTTTCACGTCTACGCCACGTTTGATCATTTCACGGCATACACCGAAAATGTATCTTGCCCAGCTTGCACGGGGAGCATCCTCTTCGTTCAGACCAAATTCTACATAATCTTTCAGGTCGATAGAATAAGCTCTTACTTTGTCAGTGCCGTTCGGTTTGATTTCAGCAAGCATACCTTTGTCTACAGCTCCGGGGAATACGAATCCACCGTTGTAGTCAGTATGTTCGCCAATCAGGTTGATACGACCCGGAGAGGCATATATAAATCCTGTAGTTCCATCAAAATGCTTAATGAAGCGACTTCTTACGTGTTCTATATCCATGATAAATCAATTTTATAAGGTGAATAAATTAAATTCAGATTTTTTATTCTACTGGGATGTCTTTATTTACGTTCTTGCAACCTACCAGACCGTAGTACAGCAAGTAAGCCAGAGCAGCGATAATTACCCAATAGCTAGCCATGAAACCGGCTACGTCAGCTACCCATCCTTGAATTACAGGCAGGATACCTCCACCGCATACCAGTACCATAAACAGACCGGAAGCAGCAGCCAGATATTTACCCAGTCCTTCTACAGCAAGGTTGAAGATACCACCCCACATGATAGAAGTACAGAGACCAACTAATACCAAGTACATAGCGTTAATGGGCACTTCTGCAAAACCGAATGACAAACCGCCAGTTGCGCTTTGTTGAAGTACAGGCAGATTCACCAATGTTCCTGTAGAAGAGAAGATAGCAAGGAATACTAAAATCAATCCCAGAGCGGATGTAAATGTAAGCATCGCTTTACTGGAAACTTTTGCACCGAGTGAAGCACCGGCCAGACGACCGATCAACATCAGGAACCAGTAAGTTCCTACTACGAAACCGGAGATTGTAGAAGCGATACCGGCACCGCCTTTTTCTACAGGGTCAGTAAGGAACAGGTTCAGAGTACCCGGTACACCTACTTCAATACCTACATATACAAAGATAGCGATAGCGCCCAATACAAAGTGACGGAACTTCAAAGCACCTTTCATCAGTGTGCTGATTGGTTCAGTTGTAGCAGCAGCGTTCGGTTCCGGAATGCGTACAAACAGGAGTACGAAGAATGCGAAAGCGAATACAGCCATTGCGGTGTACATTACAGGGAAAATCTGAGAGATAGTAGCTTTTTCGATAGATCCGGCGATCAGGATACCAACGAACATCGGAGTGATGGTAGCCATTACAGAGTTGAAAGAGCCGCCCACCTGGATAAGCTGGTTACCTTTGTTACCTTCACCACCCAGTTTGTTCAACATCGGGTTTACTACAGTGTTAAGCAAACACATAGAGAAACCTGCTACGAATGCACCAATCAAATAAACGGCAAAAGCCATCTCAGGGCTTGAATGACCGGACAGGAACTGGATACCTACGCCGATAAAACCGATAGCTACTGCGATAAGTGCTGTTTTCTTATATCCCACACGTTGCAACAAGATACCGCTGGGGATACCCATTACTGCATAAGCTATAAAGTTACCGAAGTTTCCCAGCATACCCAAAGCATTGGATACGTCGAATTGGTTCTTCAGCACAATACCCATAGGAGCTGCGAGGTTAGTAACGAATGAAATCATACCGAAAAGGAAAATCATCGTGATAATGGCAATGATTTTTCCATTCTTTTTTTCTTGTGTCATGGTTCTATTAAAAATGTTAGTTTATAAAATTAGGTTAGTTATTTTTTTATCTTTTATTTTTCCACACCGAATTTGTAGATAGTCACCTGCTGGTATTCATCGCCCGGCAATAAAGTAGCCGAGGGGAAATGAGGTTTGTTCGGAGTGTCGGGGAAACATTGTGCCTCGAAGCAGATAGCGCTTCTTGCAGGGAATGTAGCACCGTGAGCACCTTCGAAACCATTCAGCCAGTTACCGGTGTAAAGTTGTACACCTGCTTCAGTTGTGTATACTTCCATGGTACGACCGCTATTCGGTTCGAAACAAGTAGCAGCCAAATCCAGTGAACCTGTTTCAATCTTGTTCAGTACGTAGCAGTGGTCGTATCCGGCACCGTTAATCAGTTGTTGGAATTTATCGTTGATACGTTCGCCTACGGTATGCGGAGTGGTGAAGTCCATTGGAGTACCTTCTACTTTGGCAACTTCTCCGGTTGGGATAGAAACTTCATCGATAGGCGTGTAGAAATTAGCGTTGATAGTAACAATATTGTTTTCGATAGTAGGAGTAGGATTGCTGATACCAGCCAGATTGAAGAAACCGTGATTGGTCAGGTTGACTACAGTGGCTTTGTCAGTTGTGGCACGATATTCGATTACCAGTGCATTTTCTTCTTCTTCCAGGCGATAAACCATTTCAACCTCCAGATTGCCGGGGAAACCTTCTTCGCCGTCGGCTGAAACATAATTGAACTGGATTATATTTTCAGCCAGTTGGTCGGCATCCCAAACGCGGGCGTGAAAACCGGTAGGTCCTCCGTGCAGGGAGTTGGGTCCGTTGTTGATGGTGAGCTCGTGCTCTTCTCCGTACAATGTGAATTTTCCTTTGGCGATGCGGTTGCCATAGCGTCCGATAGTAGTGCTGAGGAAGGGCTCCGGGCTGTTGACAACGTGGTCTATGCTGTCGTGTCCGAGGACAACGTTTGCATATTTTCCATCTTTATCCGGTACCATGATAGCGAGAATGGCGCATCCGTAATTAGTTACGGCGACTTCCATTCCCTTTTTATTTTTGAGGATAAATAAATCAGTTTCTTTATTATTTATCTCCTTTTGGAAATCTTTCCGGCTGAGCCCTGATAGATTCCCTTCCGTTGGGAATGTGTTATTCATGTCTGGTATTCTTAAAATTTTCTTGCAAATAAAGGTAAATTCTTTGTTACTCACAAATTATTCCGGCTAAATATGGTGGGTAGTTTAGGAAAGTTTAGCGTTCTCACTTAGGTTTCTGTATTTTTCATCCTTCTTTTCTTTTAAAGTGAACAATTTTTCGTATGTTTGTTCCCGGATTATTATAATCCGGGAGAATTTAATCTAAGTTTATTAACAAGAAAAACAAAAATGTATCCATTAAAATTCGAACCTATTCTGAAGCAGACGCTTTGGGGGGGCGACAAAATTATTCCGTTCAAGCATTTGAATTCAGACTTGAAAGGAGTAGGAGAAAGCTGGGAGATTTCCGGCGTAGAGGACAATGAATCTGTTGTGGCTAATGGCCCGGACAAAGGTTTAACTCTGGCTGATATGGTGAGAAAGTATCGCGAGGAACTGGTTGGCGAAGCGAATTATGCTCGTTTTGGCAATAAATTCCCACTGCTTATCAAATTCATCGATGCAAAGCAGGATTTATCCATTCAGGTGCATCCGGCAGATGATTTGGCAAAGAAAAGGCACAACTCAATGGGTAAAACCGAAATGTGGTATGTAGTGGATGCTGATAAAGGAGCGAAACTGCGTTCTGGATTTTCCGAGCAAATCACCCCGAAAGAATATAAAGAGCGCGTGCTGAACAATACGATCACTGACGTATTGCAGGAGTATGAGATCAAGCCGGGAGATGTATTCTTCCTTCCTGCCGGACGTGTGCACAGTATTGGCGCCGGTGCGTTTATTGCCGAAATCCAGCAGACTTCGGATATTACTTATCGTATATATGACTTCAACCGTAAGGATGCAAACGGAAAGACTCGTGAATTGCATACTGACCTGGCGCGTGAAGCCATCAATTACGAAGTGTTGGATGATTATCGTACCAAATACGAAGCGGTGAAAGATGAGCCGGTAGAACTTGTAGCTTGTCCGTACTTCACTACTTCCGTGTATGATATGACCGAAGAAATCAGCTGTGATTATTCAGAACTCGATTCATTCGTGATCTTCATTTGTATGGAAGGTGCATGCAAGATAAAAGACAATGAAGGTAATGAACTGAAAGTAGGTGCCGGAGAATCTATTCTGCTTCCTGCTACAACACAGGATGTAACAATTACTCCGGAAGCTGGAAACGTAAAATTGCTGGAAACATACGTGTAAATAATAGACAATATTATTGATAAAAGTATAGATTGGGCAGGCGAGAAAAACTATCTCGCCTGCTTTGCGTTGTAGAAAGAAAGGTGTATCTTTGTGCATGCCCGATTATATTCCTAATTGGGTACATGAATAAATAATCAGAGAAAGTATGAATAGCAAGATTTATCCGATTGGTGTACAAAACTTCGAGAGTCTCCGTAAGGATGATTATTTTTATATTGATAAAACGGCATTGGTTTATCAATTAGCAAGAACAGGGAGATATTATTTTCTAAGTCGCCCTCGTCGCTTTGGAAAAAGTTTGCTTATATCTACGCTGGAAGCTTACTTTCAGGGGAAGAAAGAACTTTTCGAGGGTCTGGCTATCGAGACCCTTGAAAAGGATTGGATAAAGCATCCGATATTGCATCTGGACCTCAATATCGAAAAATATGATGTACCCGAGAGTCTTGATAACATACTCGAAAAGTCATTGGTAGCATGGGAGAAACTATATGGAGCCGAACCCTCCGAGCGTTCGTTTTCCCTGCGTTTTGCGGGTATTATACAGCGTGCCTGCGAGAAGACAGGACAGCGCGTTGTCATCTTGGTGGACGAGTATGACAAACCCATGTTGCAAGCCATTGGTGACGATGAATTGCAAAAGTACTACCGTAATACATTGAAGCCATTTTATGGTGCATTGAAAAGCAAAGATGGCTACATCAAATTCGCTATGCTGACAGGTGTCACTAAGTTCGGTAAAGTAAGTATTTTCAGTGACTTGAATAATCTGAAAGATATATCAATGGATGAACGGTTTATTGAAATTTGCGGCATTACGGAGAAAGAAATCCACGATAATCTGGAAAAAGAACTTCATGAACTGGCTCGGAATCAGAAAATGAGTTATGATGAAGTTTGCAAGGAATTGAAAGCATGTTATGATGGCTACCATTTTGTAGAAGACTCTGTCGGTATTTACAATCCCTTCAGTTTGCTTAATACATTTGACCAAATGAAGTTTGGTGATTACTGGTTTGAAACAGGTACACCGACCTATTTGGTTGAACTTTTAAAAAGTAGTCATTACGATCTCCGGCGTGTTGTAAATGTGGAAACAGATTCCGATGTTTTGAATAGTATTGATTCCACTTCAAAAAATCCTATTCCGGTGATTTATCAAAGTGGATATCTTACGATAAAAGGTTATGACCGTCGTTTTAAAATTTATCGTTTAGGTTTTCCCAATCGTGAAGTAGAGGAAGGATTTATGAAATATTTGCTTCCATTTTATGCAAATGTAGATCAGATAGATTCACCGTTTCAGATCACTAAATTTATTTATGAAGTCGAACAAGGCGATTGTGATGCTTTCTTTCATCGCCTGCAAAGCTTCTTTGCCGATACTCCCTATGAGTTGGCCCGTGATTTGGAGTTGCATTATCAGAATGTACTATTCATTGTCTTCAAGTTGATTGGCTTCTACGTTAAGGTAGAATATCATACAAGTGAAGGGCGTATTGACCTTGTTTTACAGACTGACAAATTCATATATGTGATGGAATTTAAGTTGGATGGTACTGCTGAAGAAGCTATCAAACAGATTAATGAAAAGCATTATGCACTTCCTTTTGAGGCAGACGGACGCCGACTTTTCAAGATAGGTGTCAATTTTAGCTCAGAAACACGCAATATTGAGAAGTGGATAGTGGAGTAGCATCAATTCTATCCCCATTCAGTTTTATATAATTTTTTTGGAAAGGTTTTAAACTTCTGTTGCTAAATCATTTTTTTCGTCTTATCATTGTATAAATTTACTAGTGATATATATGAATAAAAATGGATTTAGCCGTTGTGCGGAGTCGTACATCGGTCGTTTACGAAAAGAGGGGCGTCATTCTACGGCCCATGTTTATACGAATGCTCTTTTTTCTTTTACCAAGTTTTGTGGCACTACCCATGTTGCTTTCCGGCAAGTCACCCGTGAACGCTTGCGCTGTTACGGGTAGTATCTTTATAGTTCCGGTCTGAAGCCGAATACGGTATCAACGTATATGCGTATGCTTCGTAGCATCTATAATAGAGGAGTGGAGTCGGGCAGAGCTCCGTATGTGCATCGTCTGTTTCATGATGTTTATACGGGAGTGGATATTTGCCAGAAGAAAGCGTTGCCTGTCGGAGAACTTAATCGCCTCCTCTATGAAGATCCCAAATCGGAACGTTTGCGTCGTACGCAGGCTATCGCTGCCTTGATGTTTCAATTCTGCGGAATGTCTTTCGCTGACCTTGCTCATTTGGAGAAATCTTCGCTGGAACGGAATATCATCCGGTATAATCGTATCAAGACGAAAACTCCGATGAGTGTGGAAGTACTGGATACTGCACAGGATATAATCAGCCGGCTTCGCAACTGTCAGCCTTCTCATCCGGATTGTCCCGACTATCTGTTCAGTATCCTTCTTGGCGACAAGAAGAGAGAAGATGAAAGTGCATACCGGGAATATCAGTCCGCTCTCCGCAGGTTCAATAATCGTCTGAAGAGACTTGCAAAGGCTCTTCGGCTGACTTCTCCCGTCACTTCTTATACTATCCGTCATTCCTGGGCTACTACCGCCAAGTATCGTGGTGTTCCTATTGAGATGATCAGTGAGTCGCTGGGGCATAAGTCTATTAAGACTACTCAGATTTATCTGAAAGGTTTTGGTCTGCAGGAACGTACAGAAGTGAATCGAATGAATTTATCTTACGTGAAGAACTGTCGGATAGGACGGGTGTAAAATATTTAATAAGTTGATAGTCAGCATGGATCTGTTTCTGTTACTTCTTAGGTAACGGAAGTGTATAAAGCATAAACGAACAATGAAAAAAGGTTGAAAAGCAGCAGCAAATATGTTGTCAAGAGAGTTACACCCTAAGTAGAAGGGTATATACCAATGGAAATTAGGTATATAAGGAGTGGGGCATGAAAATAAGTATTTTTCATGTCTAAAGATGTTTTTACCCTATATTTTAGATAAAACTAAAAAAAGTGGGCTTTAATTTGTTTCTTATTTGTGTTTTTGTCTATCTTTGCATCAAATTTACTTCCGTTACCTAAGAAGTAACGGAAACATATGGGGTAAAAAAACATGATTCTAACAAAAGAGAAATCAGCCATCCTCGGGACCAAAAATGGGACAGGGGAGGGCGTAGCGTGCTTAAAACGCTGGTATGTGGCACATGTTCGCATACATCACGAAAAAAAAGTAGCCGAATATTTGGGGAAAATGGGAATTGAGACTTTTGTTCCTGTCCAGCAAGAAATCCATCAATGGAGTGATCGCCGTAAATTAGTTGAAACAGTTCTTCTTCCGATGATGGTGTTTGTTCATGCCGATCCGAAGGAACGGATGGCTGCTTTAACTCTTGCCACGGTAAGCCGTTACATGGTGTTGCGTGGTGAGGGAAAGCCTGCTGTGATTCCTGATGATCAGATGGCGCGTTTCCGTTTTATGCTCGATTATTCGGAAGAGGCAATCTGTATGAATTATTCTCCATTAGCTCGTGGAAAGAAAGTTCGTGTTATCAAAGGTCCTTTGACGGGACTGGTTGGAGAACTAGTTGCGTTAGATGGCAAAAGTAAGATTGCTGTCCGTTTGGATATGTTGGGCTGTGCCTGTGTCGATATGCCTATCGGATATGTAGAGCAAATTGGCGAAAGAAACTAAGTAGGTGATGGGGACCTTCAATAGTAGCATACAGGGGAAAATAGAGAAACTTCAAAAAACAGTTGATACATTGCTTCATATGGGTGAGAATATGGACTGTATATGTGTCGACGATCTTTCACTACTTAATAAAGAGATCCATGAACAGATCAATGATCTGTATCCTTGTCACGGTAAGACTGCTGAGCAGGAAGCTGCTTTGTGTCTGTCTCTTCTGATGGGATATAGTGTGTCTATGTATGCCAATTCAGAGGATGAGGCAAAGAAAGAAACTGTTCTGAGGCGTTCGCAAAAGATTCTGAAAAACCAATTGCCTTCACCACTGAAAATTCAATTACACACAGTCTGCGATAAACTATTATCATAGTAAATCTACTTTTTTGGAAAAAAACTTTATAATTTATTTGGGGTATTTAAATTATGAAACACGCATTTGACCGTTTTGTTCAATATTTGCAGAAAAATTATTTTAGTTATTGGATTGTATTAGGAATTGATACGTTCATAGCTTTGATTTGTACCTGGGTGTCATTTATCGGCATTCATTATATAACGGAGACTTCTAAAGAAATCACTTCGCTCTTCCATATTTTGGCGATTTCTGTGATCTCCAGTGTCTTAGGTTCCTTTTTATTTCATACCTACCGTAATACAATCCGTTTTTCCCAGTTGAAGGAATTATGGAGACTTGCCGGAAGTGCACTGATAAAAGCTGTCTGTATCGCAATGGCTATCTGGCTTTTCCTGCCTCAGACGGGACTGCATAATAGTCAGAAAACAGTCTTTGTACTGTTTGATGGTATGCTGACTTTTATTGCCATGGTAGGCTTTCGTATTCAGTTAATTCTGGTGTATGAACTCCTGTTGAATATGCTGAATAAGAAAAATATGCATATTCTGATCTATGGCATTGATGATAAGAGTGTGGCATTGAAAGTCCGGCTAATGAACAGCTCCCATTATAAGGTGGTAGGCTTCTGCATCTACGGAACAGGCGATTCCATCCGGCGTGTGGCTGATCTTCCCGTTTATTCATTTAAAAATGAAGAGTGCTTTAACAAGCTTATTCATAAGAAATGTATCGGCGGCATCCTGTTTGCCCGTTACGAGAATACCCGTGAAGAGGAAGACCGCCTGCTTCAGTATTGTAAAAGGAGTGGATTGAAAACGTTGATTGCTCCGAGTATCAGTGAGGCTGACGAAAACGGCAGTTTCCACCAATGGGTACGCCCTATCAAGATTGAAGACTTGCTGGGTCGTTCAGAAATTCATATCAATATGAAGGAGGTGATGACTGAGTTTTGTGGCAAGGTTGTGTTGGTGACAGGTGCTGCCGGTAGTATTGGTAGCGAACTTTGCCGGCAGCTGGCTCAGATGAACATCAAGAAGCTGATCATGTTTGATTCCGCCGAGTCACCTTTGCATAATGTCCGTCTGGAATTTGAGAAGAATTATCCCGGTCTTGATTTTGTTCCTGTCATTGGAGATGTCCGTGTGAAAGAACGTCTTCGTATGGTCTTCGAAACTTATCAGCCTCAGATAATCTTTCATGCCGCTGCTTATAAGCATGTTCCATTAATGGAGGAGAATCCCTGTGAAGCTGTGCTGGTCAACGTTGTCGGTTCTCGCCAGGTTGCCGATATGGCAGTTGAATACGGAGCGGAGAAGATGATCATGATTTCTACGGATAAGGCTGTAAATCCTACTAATGTCATGGGGTGCTCGAAACGATTAGCCGAAATCTATGTGCAGAGTCTGGGATATGCCATCCGTGAGGGTAAAGTGAAAGGTCATACTAAATTTATTACTACCCGTTTTGGTAATGTTTTGGGTAGTAACGGTTCTGTCATTCCCCGCTTTAAAGAACAGATAGAGAATGGCGGCCCTGTCACGGTGACTCACCCCGATATCATTCGTTTCTTTATGACTATCCCCGAAGCTTGTCGTTTGGTAATGGAAGCTGCTACGATGGGTGAAGGCAATGAGATATTTGTCTTTGAGATGGGAAAGGCCGTGAAGATTGTCGATCTGGCTACCCGTATGATCGAACTTGCCGGTTATCGTCCGAATGAAGATATTAAGATAGAGTTTACGGGACTGAGACCTGGAGAGAAACTTTATGAGGAATTATTGAGTACAGAAGAGAATACACTTCCTACATCCAATAAAAAGATTAAGATCGCTAAGGTTCGTCATTACGAATATAGTGAGGTTTTAGAAGATTTTGCTGCTTTTGAGGGGTTGGCACAAAATGTAGAGATAATAAATACAGTCACTTTAATGAAAAAAATTGTGCCTGAATTTATTTCTAAAAATTCACGCTTTGAAGAATTGGATAATCTTATATAAGTTTCAATTCTAATTAAAGAACTTTGTTAAAACGAAATATATGTCTAAAGTATTAGTTACTGGTGGAGCAGGTTTTATAGGCTCTAATCTGTGTGAGGCCCTGTTACAGCGTGGTGATAATGTAGTATGTCTTGATAACTTTGCGACAGGTCACATGTACAATTTGATATCGTTGATAGAACAGTATCCTGATCAGTTTATGCTTATCGTGGGTGATATTCGTAACATTGATGACTGCCGTAAGGCTTGTGAGGGAGTTGATTATGTATTACATGAAGCGGCATTAGGAAGTGTACCTCGCTCAATTAAAGATCCTGTTACAACTAATGATGTAAATATTGGAGGTTTCCTTAATATGATTATTGCTGCTCGCGATGCCAAAGTAAGACGTTTCGTGTTTGCGGCATCTTCAAGTACTTATGGAGATAGTAAGATTCTTCCCAAAGTAGAGGATGTAATAGGTAAGCCGCTATCTCCTTATGCTATTACAAAATATACTAATGAACTTTACGCTGACGTATTTGCCCGTACTTATGAGGATTTTGAATATGTGGGATTACGATACTTTAATGTATTTGGACGTCGTCAAGATCCTAATGGAGCTTATGCGGCAGTAATTCCTCTTTGGGTAAAAATGTTTATGGCTCACGAGGCTCCCAATATTAATGGAGATGGTGAATATAGTCGTGATTTTACTTATATTGATAATGTGATTCAGATGAATTTGCGTGCGATTGATTCAATAAATCCTAAGGCAGTAAATCAGATTTATAATACAGCCTTTGGTGAATCCACTACTTTAAATCAACTTGTTAAATATCTTCGTGAAGGATTAGCAGCTTTTGATCCCGAAATTGCTATGATTGAGCCCACACATGGTCTAAGTCGTACTGGTGATATTCCCCACTCTCTTGCTAGTATTGAGAAAGCGCAGGAATTGCTTGGCTATGCTCCCGAATTTTCTGTGCGACAAGGATTAGTAGAGGCATGTAAATGGTATTGGAATAATTTGAAATAAAAATTGTAGGTATATAATGGAAACAAAAATTTGTGTTATTGGACTTGGGTATGTAGGGCTTCCTTTGGCCCGTTTGTTTAGTACTAAGTATAAGACAGTAGGTTTTGATATGAATGCCAAACGTGTAGAAGCCTTGATGCTAGGACATGATTCTACACTTGAGGTAAGTGATGAACTTTTACAAGATGCTATCAATAATCATGGTTTCAGATGCACAGCAGACATTGAAGAAATTCGGGATTGTAATTTCTATATTGTGGCTGTACCTACTCCTGTAGATGAAAATCATAATCCGGATCTTACTCCGCTTTATGGGGCCAGTACAACGGTTGGAAAGGTGATTTCGAAAGGAAATATTGTTGTTTATGAATCTACTGTTTATCCAGGAGTGACGGAAGATGAATGTATACCTGTGGTTGAAAAGATTTCAGGATTAAAGTTTAATAAAGATTTCTTTGCTGGTTATTCTCCTGAGCGTATTAATCCAGGGGATAAACTTCACACCGTAGAACATATTAAGAAAGTGACTTCTGGTTCTACTCCTGAAATTGGTATTAAAGTTAATGAGATTTATAGGAGTGTTATTACTGCTGGTACTCATCTTGCTCCGAATATGAAGGTTGCCGAAGCTGCAAAAGTTATAGAAAACTCTCAGCGTGATATTAACATTGCCTTTGTGAATGAACTTTCAAAGATTTTTAATTTGATGGGTATCGATACTCAGGCTGTATTAGAAGCTGCTGAAACGAAATGGAATTTTCTTCCTTTTCGTCCAGGATTGGTTGGAGGACATTGTATTGGAGTAGATCCTTATTATCTCGCACAGTGTGCACAACGCTATGGTTATAATCCAGAGATTATTCTTGCAGGGCGTCGTATGAATGACGGTATGGGAGAATATGTTGCTAGTCAAGTTATCAAATTGATGCTAAAGAAAGGTATTCAAGTCCTTAACTCTAACATTCTTATTCTTGGATTCACATTCAAAGAAAATTGTCCAGATGTACGTAATACTAGAATTATTGATATTTATAAAGCCTTGAAAGACTATAATCTTAGTATTACTATTTTTGACCCATGGGCTAATCCAATTATTGCTAAACATGAATATGGTGTGGAAATAGTTAATAAACTCCCTATTGATAAGTATGATGCCGTAATTCTTGCTGTTGGACATAAAGAATTCAAAAAACTCAATGTGAAGTCGTTAGGTAAAAACAATTGTATTATTTATGACGTAAAGTGGTTACTTTCTGATAGTATTATTGATGGTAAACTCTAATTTATGATTACAAGATTGTAAATAAATGTATGCTAATAATTTATCTCGTGATTCAAATATAGACTTTTTAAGGTTTATAGGACTAACTGCTATTATTTTGGTACATGTAACTCCTCCATTGTTAATTAGTCAATTGCGTGCTTTTGATGTTTCTTTGATGGTTTTTGTGTCGGGATTGGCGGCATCAAATAAAATTATAAATGATTATAAAAGTTATTTTTGGAAAAGAACCAAGCGTCTTGTTATTCCAGTATGGATATTTCTAGCACTTTATATCCCATTTTTAGAAGTGATTAGTAACTTAGGTCTTTTATCCGTCAAATCCTTTCTATCGGCAGATGTGATAATAGATTCTTTTGCACTGAGACTAGGTATAGGATATATTTGGATCTTTAGAATTTTTTTGATGATGATGTTTCTTCTTCCGGTAATACAGTGGTCTAATAAAAAAATAATTTCTAACAGGATGTATTTATTACTTATAGCGGTGGCACTTTGTATACAATATGTTTTAATTTTCATTTTTAATAGTATTGAAGATGGTTTCTTACGCAGAAGCTTTCATTATTATATAATAGATTGTTTTGGATATGCTTTGCTATTATCATTGGGAGTCCGAATTAGGAATATAAATAACACTGAGAAACGTTGGTGGGTAGTAATAAGTTTATTGACTCTTATAGGAGGGATAATAATTTATGTTAATTATAATGGATTTCCCATTATATTATCACCCACATATAAGTATCCTCCTTATGGTTATTATTTGATATATGGAATGGTTTGTTGCATATTGCTATGGTGTTGTAAAAGTATGTATGAAAGGTTCAGTAAATTCAAATTTTTCTCTTATATTGGGAGCAATACTTGTTGGATATATCTTTGGCATATTCCAGTGTTGTTACTAAGTTCTGTATTATTTAATAGTTGGTGGTACCGTTTATAGTATATCTATTCTTTTTTATACAATTCAACGTAGAATCGTAGTGTTGTATTTAAATAATACTTCTATTCAACAATATTTGCTTTGACTATATTGTGTATTGCAAACCGTAGATAGTCGAATAGAAACTAGATGAAAGAAAAAAGTAATTTTAATCAAGCTATGTGGTTAGGTATAGGTCAGTTGTGCACATTCGCAATAGCATTTATCACAGCTCCTATCTTATCACGTTATTTTGATAAAGTAGAATATGGTACCTACAGACAGATACTTTATGTATATATCAGTCTGCAGTCCTTATTTACCATGGGACTTCCTAATGTGTTTGCCTATTTCATACCACGTTTGAATGTAGGACAACAAAAAATACTGATTAATCGTTTGACTTTGATATTTTTGGTATTAGGAGGATTATTTTCTTTAGTATTATTTCTTTCGGCTGAAATGATAGGAGAACTATTAAACAATCCTGAATTGTCAGTAGGTATACGTTTATTTTCACTTTTCCCATTATTTACATTACCCGCAATGGGGGTGGAAGGTATTTATACAGCTATACGTAGAGCGAAAGAAATAGCTATATATCATATCTTTTCAAAGATAATGATGTTTTTGTGTATAGTTTTGCCAGTAATAATTTGGCATGTGGGGTATCGGGGGGCGATTATTGGATGGGGGATTGCTTCTTTCATAACTTTCATCATAGCGATGTATATGAAAAAAAGGCCCTATGTGAAGGTAGATGTCGAGAAAATCCCTAATATGTATCGAGAAATATTTTCTTATTCTTTTCCGTTAACTGGAGCTTTTATTGCTGGCTTTTTTGTAAATTCAGCCGATCAATTTTTTGTTAGCCGCTATTACGGGACACAAGTCTTTGCTGAATTTTCTAATGGATGTTTCAGTATACCTATAGTAGGAATGATAGCGGTTTCTGTTAAAAGTGTACTGTTACCTTTGTTTTCTAAAGCAGATGCTACTCATACACTTGATTCAGCTGTGGTTTCTTACAATAATGCAGTTAAGAAAACTACTACAATAGTTATGCCAGTTTTATTGTTTTGTGTGTTTTTTGCAGATGATTGTGTAGTAGCATTATTTGGCAAAGAATATTTGAATTCACAGTATTATTTACGAATGTATATAATACGTGATTTTTTGCAGATATTTCCTTATTTTGCCGTTCTTATGGCTCTTGGCTATTCTAAGTTTTATATGAATATGCACATATTAGGTGCAATTCTTTTATGGATATTAGATTTTATAATCGTTAATGTTTGTGGAACTGCGTCTATCATTGTATTGGTAAGTAGTTTGTTTCATGTATTATGTAGTTTAGCAGCATTCATTTTTATATATCGAAAGACTCGAATATCATTGTTGCCAGTAAACGTTCAAAAATATATAGGTAAATTGCTATTGCATTGTTGTATATGTCTTACAATATTGTTTTTTGTTAGGAATATGAAATGGATGCAATGTAATGTTTTTATGTTATTGATTGTTTTAGGTTCGTTATATTATACAATGATCATAATATCAGGTAAATTTCTCTCAATAAATTATCTAGAGTCTATTCAAATGCTTAGAAAAGTGAGAAGAAATGGATAATACAATAATACGACTTGTTTTTGTGGGAGATTTCTGTGCTTATTCTCCTGAAAATATTAAAATGGGTAGTGAGTTACGTGAGACCATTTTAAATTCAGATGTTAGAGTAATTAATTTCGAAGGTCCTTTGCAACGTGGTACTTTACATACGGCTAATTCTTTTTTTCTTAAACAAAGTGACGAATCTCCGAAATGGTGTATTGATAATGGATTTAATCTCATTGGTTTAGCAAATAATCATGCGTATGATTTTGGTCCGGATGGATTAAAAGCAACTGTAGATGCTTTTAATCAGTTGACAGTAGTAGGAGTGGGAACTTGGGATGAAGCTTATTCAATACGCTATTTGACTATAAAAGGATATACCATAGGCTTTTTCTCTGCTACATCGGCAGATTTGGCATCTCTTAAAGATGAATGGTGTGACAAAGGTAAATTGGGATGTGCATGGATTAACCATCCGTCTGTACTGGGGAACTTAAAAGAGGCAAAACAGCATTGTGACTACCTTTGTGTTATTCCTCATGCCGGAGTTGAGTTTATGAATGTTCCACTTCCAGAATGGAGAAGTATATATCGTCAGATAATAGACGCTGGTGCTGATGCTATAATCGCATCTCATGCTCATGTTCCTCAAGGGTGGGAATATTATCAAGGAAAACCAATTTTTTATAGTTTAGGTAATTTTGTTTTTGACAAAGGTACTCAATATAGTATACCGAAATGGTATAACGGTCTTATGGCTTCACTTGAAATTTCAGATAGTGGTATCCGAGCAGAGGCATTATGTACAAAGTTGTCAGATGGTATAGTCGATATTGATAATACAGTAGAAAGTATTCAATACTTAGAAGAGTTATGTGCATTTTTGAAAAACGATGCTGTTTATATGTCTAAGGTTAATGAGGGGGTACTTCATTTTTATCAAAAATATGAGGGATGGCTTTTGAGTGGGTTACGCAGTGTAAAGATACGGCCGCTTAAAATCCGTCAATTATATCACATTTTTCGGGCTTTTATTAAGGGAGGAACAAATAATCGTGTAGCATTACATCAAATTCGAGAAGAGAGTACACGTTGGACGTTACAAAGGGCATATAAATTACTAACACATACAGATTTGTAAGATGACTTCGATTAAGGCAAAAATAATAAATACAGTTATTAAAATTCCACTTTTATCAACGATGGTTTATAAATGGCGGAGGAATCATGAAATTCAATTGGCTTCAGACGATCCTCGGAATAATGCTAATCGTGTTTACAGTTCTGTCTTTCATAAGAATATTGATTGGGAATTTCCAAAAGATCTTATAGAAAAAATTTATTGGTTACAATTATTTACAGATACAAGTCTTTGGACATTGTGTGCTGATAAATATAGAATGCGTGAATTTGTTGAAAGTAAGGGATGTTCTGATATATTACCCATGTTGTATGGACACTGGGAACGAGCTGAAGATATAGAATTTTCCATTTTGCCAGATAAATTTGTTTTGAAAACGACTAATGGATGTGGTCAAGTTCTAATTGTTAAAGATAGACATAAACTGAATATTTCTAAAACGAGAAAATTGCTTAATAATTGGATGCAGTTGAAGTATGGTTTTACTGATGCTCAAATTCATTATTCTCGTATTCCCCCTTGTATTATAGCAGAAGAAATGCTTTTTGAAAAAAACGCGGAATCTGACGCTTCATTGATTGACTATAAGGTGTGGTGCTTTCATGGAAAACCTGAGTATATTTTGGTTGTATATGATCGAATAATACTTGGAAAGAATCAGGGCTATTCGTTATCAGTTTATGACTTGGAATGGAATAATATATCAGCAAGGGCATTGCGCAAAGGTAATAAGCATTATAAAGGAACTGATGTACCAAAGCCGACGCGCTTAACTGATATGTTGAAATATGCAGAAAAATTGTCAAAGGACTTTGTGGAGGTTCGTGTTGATTTTTATGAAACAGATGGTCGTTTGACATTAGGTGAACTAACATTCACAACAGGTTACGGTTCTTATACTACAGAATTTTACGAATACCTTGGATCCAAAATAGATTTGTGCAAAGTAAAACGTATTGACAATATGAATTGTCCAGATATTTCAATGCTTACGTTGTAGAGAAAATATATATCAAAGGATATAAAACTGGAAAAAGTCTTAATTTGAAATGTAATTATAAATACAAAATTGTGAATATAACATTAATAGCAGGTGCTCGTCCAAACTTCATGAAGATAGCACCTATCATTCATGCAATCCTTAGAGCTCAAGCTCAAGGTAAATTGATATATTATCGATTAGTACACACTGGTCAACACTATGACCAAAAGATGAGTCAAACTTTCTTCGATGAGTTAAATATCCCTGAACCAGATGTAAATTTGGGATGCGGAGGGGGGTCACAAGCAGAACAAACTGCAGCTATAATGGTAGCTTTCGAAAAAGAACTGATGTCGAATCCTTGCGATTTAGTCCTAGTTGTTGGTGATGTAACATCAACTATGGCTTGTTCGATAGTAGCTAAGAAACTGGATATAAAGGTTGCTCATGTTGAAGCTGGTATCAGAAGTTATGATTTGACTATGCCTGAGGAGATTAACCGAATGGTTACCGATAGTATTACTGATTATTTTTTCACAACAAGTGAGGAGGCAAATACTAATTTAAAAAAAAATGGTATTTCAAAAGATCGAATTTTTTTTACGGGAAATGTGATGATTGATACACTTTTAGTCAATATGCCGCGTTTTAAAGCAAATGAAGATTATAAGGCTTTAAATCTTCAGACTTGTGAGTATTTTGTTTTAACTATGCATCGTCCTGCAAATGTTGATGAAACTACTAAACTAAAAGCTATAATGGATGAAATTATAAGATCATCTAAAGGACTTCCAATAGTATTTCCGATTCATCCCCGCACTGCTAGAATTTTTAAGGAAATTGGTGTCTCGGCTCCTAATCTTCATATTATAGCACCTCTGGGTTATTTGGAGTTTAACTATTTGGTGAAGAATGCTAAGGCTGTTATTACGGACAGTGGTGGTATTACGGAAGAAACTACAGTTATGCACGTCCCTTGTCTCACCCTTCGAAATAACACAGAACGTCCTGAAACTTGTACAATAGGTACTAATATGTTGGTTGGTACTGATCCACAAAACATTGCTTTAGCTATGAAACGCCTGTTTGATGGCAATTGGCAAAAAGGGAGTATTCCGGAATTGTGGGATGGCCATGCGGCCGAACGTATTGTAGAACAAATAATAAGATTGAAAATCTAGCAATTATGCCAAATTTTCCCTGTAATAAGAAACAGACTGGGAATATAATCTCTTTATTGTTTTGTTTCGTCATTTGTCCTACATTGACATTTATAATTTCACTATTTAAAGCTAAAAATAAAAACACGGATACAGTTATATTCTGTTATTTTTTGCTTTTTGGATTATGCTTTACAATAAATGCAGATACAGGATTTGATTCGTTGCGGTATGTAGATTATTTTGAGAAAGTAAATCTGCCATTACTATTGTTAGAATATAATAATTATTTTTCTTTAGATGGATCTGTTCATGATATTTATTTTCAAACGATAGCATATGCCGTTTCAACAATATCAAATAATTATCATATTCTATTTTTATTGGAGGCAACAGTGTTTTCCATTTTTTTCATGCAAGTGTTAAGTATATTTAGAAGTGATTCGCAAACACAAAGTAGTTATTATTATACAATTTTTATTTTGGTTTTAATGGCTACAAACTCTATATTTAATATTAATGGAGTACGATTTTGGACAGCATCTTGGGTTGCTGTTGCTGCATTATTATTAATTGCCCGTAATTATAAAATTAAAGGGATAGTATTTCTTTGTTTTACTCCATTGATTCATTCAACATATATTATTGTCGTTGGTCTTTATTTTGTTTGGCTTATTTGCGGTAAATATGAAAAATTTTGGGTTTATTGTGCTATCATATCTTATCCAGTTTCAAGTCTTACTTTAAAGATTTTGCCTTTTGTTAGTGACAGTCTTCCTGCAATTTACCAAAGTACATTAGGGCACTATACAGAATCATCTTATATAGCTCAAGTTAATAGTGGAGTAGGATTTACCTTAGTGCAAGATATATTTAATATGCTAATTTCATTAATGGTATTATATGTTTTGTTTTTATGTCATAAGAATAAAAAATACATAAAAACGGAAGTTCAACGAAGGATATTTCATCTTGCTGCAGTTTATGTTTCATTTGTAAATATAGCAAGTAGTATCCCATCATTAAGTTCAAGATTTAAATGGATGGTATTGCCATTTATCTTGTATCTTATTTGGGTGAATATTCAACATTATCAATTTAAAAAAATAGCTTTGTGTTTACCATTACTATTTTCTTTTCAGATATTGTATGTACTTATAAAACAAATTAGTATGGTGATGCCAATAGATTTTCTTTATATGAATGCTTTTACACTTATCATTGACAGAATATAATATTAATATGGAGAAAATTAAAATATTAATAGCATGTTATCTCTATTTCCCGGCAAATACTCCTCGTGCTTTCAGATGTTATGAACTTAGTCAGGAATTGGCTAGGCAAGGTCATGATGTAACTGTAATGGCTTTAATTGGAGATCATGATTACTCGGATATTGAAACAGAAACTTTACATATAAAGAATATAGGTTCTTCAAGATTCGGCAATGCAGATGTAGATGGCAATTGGAATAAGAATATTATATATAGAGTAATTTCTCGTTTTGTGGGAAGTAGGTGGGAATTTCCTACTTTTGAATTAATGGGGCTTGTTAGTAATTCCGTAGGTGATTTACATGATTATGAAATGGTGATATCTGTAGCATGGCCTTACCCTATTCATTGGGGTATAGGTAAGCTTATCCAAGATATTCCGAAAAAACAACGGCCTGTATGGATATCAGATTGCGGAGATCCTTATATGGGAAATCCGATGTCGAAAAAAGCTTTTATATTTAAAAGAGTTGAAAAATGGTGGGGAAGACTCACTGATTTTATAACAATACCAATAGAGTCTGCACGTAAAGCGTATTATCCGGAAGTTCAAGATAAAATACGGATTATTCCTCAAGGATTTAATTATGATGTAATTCAATTAGAAAACTATCAGCCTAATCCGAAAACGACGTTTATATTTGCAGGTAAGATTTATCCGATTACACGCGATCCGTCTAACTTTATTGAATATTTGAGTTCTTTGGATAAAGATTTCGAATTTCATATTTATACGGATTATCCTAAATTCTTTGATAAATTTAAAGATCTCATTGGTAACAAGTTATTTATTCATAATTACATTCCTCGTTTAGAGATAATAAAAAAACTTTCAAAGGCTGATTTTATTGTCAATATCCAGAATGTAGGTTCTGTACAAGCTCCTAGTAAACTTATAGATTACTCTTTAGCAAAACGTCCGATTCTTAATATTTCTTCTGAATTCAATGAGCATGAAGTGGTAGATGAATTCATGCAGGGCAATTATCAACATAGAATGGAAGAAGTCAATATCGATCAATTTAATATTAAGAATGTTGCTATGAGATTTCTAGATTTATATTCAGAAAAGCGTTGCTAATCAAATATCATTATTTAATATAAAAGATAATAATAACGTGAAAATAGGTATACTGCATAATAATAACAATAATTATGGAGGTATTGAAAATCAGATACTTTCATTATGTGATGGAATGCAAGAAGTGTATAAGTTTGTATACTTCACTTCTATTGCAAATTGTGCCATTACAGATGAAATGAAAAAGAGAGAGATTCCTGTCGTTTTGTTAAATGGTAGCTTGTTGAACCAATTATATCAAATTAGGCGTGAATGTATTTGTCGCAATATTGACATATTGCAGTTGCATACTTTTGATAATAGTATAAAATATCGTTTGGCGAAAATTGCATATCCTCGCCTGAAGATTGTTTTACGTGTTCACACTTATATTGCATGTTCTTGGATTCCCAACTGGAAAAAACAACTATATTATTGGGCTGATGGAATTACTTCTTTTTTAATTGACAGGTATATAGCTAATGGTGATTATCTTAAAAAAGAGATTGTTTCGAAAGCTAGTGTATCTCCTTGTAAAGTGGATTCTATAATTGATGGAACAAAGCCTATGAACTTGTGTGATTATAATATTACAAATGCTGATTTGCAATCACTACATATGATAATGATTGCAAATCTAATTCCTCATAAAGGTCACGATACGTTAATTAAAGCAGTGGCAAATCTAAGGGAGAGAGGAATTGTGGTATATTGTGATGTATTTGGCGCAACCGATAGAAATAAAGAATATACAGGATTCTTGAATACTCTTATTGAACGGTATGATTTAAAGAAACAAATCAAATTTAAGGGATTTTCTAAAAACATTCAAAAAGAAATTACTTCATATCCTATAGTATGTTTGCCCTCCGACTCTGAAGGAACTCCTAATTGTATTATGGAAGGTATGAGTACTAAGCGTTTGGTCATAGTTTCAAATACTGGAGGTGTCCCTGAAATGGTTCAACATGGAGAAACGGGATTTGTACATAATCCATGTGATTTTAAAGATATGGCAGATGTTATCGAACTTATTACAAAAACTGATTCTGATAGAATTAATGAAATAATGAATAATGGATTTGATTTTTGGAAAACTCATTTTAGTCTAGATGTTATGTGCGATAAATTTAATAAGATATATCAAAACCTATGAAGATAGTCATAATTTCAAATAATGATTGGGATGGGCTTTGGTATCAGCGCCAGCAATTTGCTTCAATGTATGCTGCTTTAGGGCATGAGGTATTGTTTGTTAATAAAACATTGCAAAGGCTGCCAAGGTTAAATGATTTGGCAGAAAGATTCTATCGTAAGGCTTCAATTATTGCTGTAAGTCCCAATATAATACCATCAAACGTTACAGTTAAGACAATTTACACATTACCTCCATATAAAAGTGTTAATTTCATTAATAGGTGGATAGTCAGTTGGGCATTTCGACAATTAAGTAATTGGGAAGACTGTGATATGTTAATTACGTATGTCCCAACTTATGTTACATTAGATTTAATTAGATTCTTCAAACCTAAGAAATGGGCTTATATTAACGTACATAATTATGATGCTGATCAAGTAATTTCTGATTTACTAAAATCAGAAGAGGTGATATGTAAAAAAGCGAATTATTTACTGGCTGATTCTCTTTATAATAAAAAAAGGTTGGAGAGAATTTCCAAAGGACGAAGTGTCGGATTTTCAGAACCTGGCGTAGAAACAGCTTCCTTTTTTCAGGCATATAGAGGAAATGAACGAGATAATGTGAAAACAATATGTTATTTTGGTGGTATCGGTAATCATTTAAATTTCAACATTTATAATAAACTTGCTGAATCATATAAAGTTATATTCATTGGTAGTTTCAGTAATGCTAGTGTTAAATTAAAGGTTTCAGATAAAATTGAAATTTTGCCTCCCATTACTAATGCTGAACTTCCTGAATTTCTGAAATCAATTGATATGTTAGGGATATTTTATAATCCTACTTACTATGTCAATGGCGTTATTCCGGCAAAAATCTATGAATGTATCGCTACATTAAAACCTGTTTTAACTTCAGGCTTAGAAAATGTATCTATTTTGGGTGATGCAATATATCATTGCAAAGAAGAAAATGTTGAATTAGTTATAAATAATATAGCCTTTACCGAAACAGAGGAAGTACTTAATTTACGTGGAGAGATAGCAAAAAGTGCTGATTGGAAAAATCGTTTTTTAATGTTGAATAAATATTTTGATATTGATGAGAAATTGTATAACTAACGAATTTGAAGATAAGCGCATTCCTAAAGTCATAGTACGATATTTGCAGTCAATATATAAAAACTGGATTCAGGTTCCTAATTATAGTTTGATACAAAGGGGGAGTTTAAGAGAATATAAATTTCCAGGATATGAAACTTTCTTTGGATATTATGATCGTAGCCCATTTAATACAGAACGTTCTTACCTACTTTTTTACCGTAGTCCAATTTCTACAAAATTTAATCCCAGATTGAATACTCCTATTGAACTGGTTTTATGGGATAATTGGCAAGAACAGATAATAAAGATATGGAAAATATGGTCTTATAATTGGCAACAAGGTTCTAAAGCCCAATGGATTAGTAATTATGAGTTTATATTTAATAACTACGATAGTAATACAAATTCATATATTGCGATTGTTGTAGATATAAATAATTTATCAGAAAAACGTTTAGAATATCCATCTTATGAAAGTTGTAAGGATTTCTATTTAACACTCAATTTTAATAGATTATCTCAACTACGTCCGGATTATGGTTATAGAAATATTGTTCCACAAGATTTAAATGATAATAATGATGGGGTATTTATACATCATTTTAAGAATAATAAGACAGAACTGATTATTTCAATTTCTGATTTATGTAAATTATCATTTAAAGAAAGTATGAAAGGTGCACAACATAAGGTTAATCATATTATGCTGACACCAGATGGTAGTAAATTTATGTTTATGCATAGATGGATTAAAAATGGCATTAAAGAGGATCGTTTATATATATATGACTTTTCGGCTAAGACATTAAGATGTGTTGCTGATTATGGAATGGTTAGTCATTGTTATTGGTGGTCGGATTATATTATTGGCTATATGAAAGGGCCTAGTGGACTTCCGGGATATTATAAGATTGATACAAAAGATACGTCTATTAATTTATTATCAGATTATATTCAATATTTTGGCGATGGACATCCTTCAATTTACCAGAATATGATGGTATTTGATACTTATCCTGATAGTCAAAGACTAAAGTATTTATATATGTATGACTTAATTGGCGAAAAATTAATTGAATTGGGCTCATTTAAGGAGGCATTGGGATATGAATGCCAATGTCGATGTGATTTACATCCAAGATTAGTCGATCAAAATATAATTTCTTTTGATTCGACCCACTCTGGAACTCGTTGCTTCTGTGTTTTGACTCTAGATAAATAATTTGTTATATGCCATATTTATTTTCTGTTTTGATGTCCGTTTATTGTAACGATAAACCCGAATGGGTTCGTATTGCAGTAGAGAGTATATCCATTCGTCAAACGGTGCAGCCTGATGAAGTATTTATTGTTGTAGATGGACCTGTACCCGATAAATTAGCACAAATGCTCTACAAGTTAGAGCAAGAAATATCCACTGTTCATTTAGAGTGGTGCAAAGATAATCGTGGACTTGGTTTGGCATTGCAGTACGGTTTAGCACGTGTTAAACATGAAATTGTGGCACGTATGGATTCTGACGATATTTCAGTGCCAAATCGTTTTGAGCAGCAATTAATAATGCTTGAGCAAGATCCTAAACTTAGTATAGTTGGCGGACATATATCTGAATTTATTGACAGTCCTAATAATATTGTTGGTAATCGTATAGTACCTATTACAGATGCAGAAATACGGACTTACATGAAAAAACGAGATGGACTGAATCATATGACTGTAATGTTTAGAAAATCAGAAGTGTTACGTGTTGGTAGCTATCAACATTGGTATTATAATGAAGACTCTTGGTTGTGGTTACGAATGTATTTGGGTGGATGTAAATTTGGTAATCTAGACGAAACTCTTGTAAATGTTCGTGTAGGTAAAGATATGTATGCACGTCGTGGAGGATGGAAATATTTTAAGAGTGAAGTTGGACTACAGAAAATTCGCCTAAGAAACCATATTATCAGTTTTCCACGATATTATTGGAATATATGTATTCACTTTTTTGTGAAGGTTTTAATATCTAATCACATTAGAAAGATTATGTTCCAATATTTATTAAGAAAATAATGATAAATAGAAAAGTAAGCACTCACTGTATGGCTCTTGCTATTTTTCTTTTTCCCTCTTACTTTTGTGTCGAACTTAAAAAAAACGTCATCAATGAATGCGAGTGAATTCTACAGTGAATTTTTATTCCGTTATCAAATGGATGCTGCTCCTTGTAAGATTTCGATCAATTCCTATCGCATTTCTAAGGGGATTGAGTATCGTAACTTCATTAAATGGTATCGTGATAACAAGAAACGTCTTCGCGAATCCGAAATGGAAGAGCTTCATCAGCAGGTGATGTCAATGTGGTTTGTTTCCACTTGAAGTTGATAAACGAAATTGAGATAAATAAAGAGAATGCTTATCTGGATAGCCTTATCCGGCTTCTTCAAAGTTTAAGTAGCTTATGTTAGGATTAAAGTCTCACATGAATTTTTATCTTTGCCAAGGTGCAGTAGATATGCGTAAGGGCATTTTTTTTGTATATTTGACACATGCAAGAGCAAGATACTATAAACATATTAATCTTCCAGTTACTGTCAAAGGATGATGAACTTTTTCGCCTACGCAAGGACAATGAACTTCTTCGTAGCGAACAGCAGGAAGGGAATCGTCAGATTCTGGATAAACTGGATACCACCCTGGCTGAACTTAAAAGTATGCGTAAGGATAATAAAAATCTTGCCAACCAACTTTCCAAAGTCCTGGAAGATAAGGCTCAGGCAGATCACCGTTCTGAGCTTCTTTCCAGTGCTTTGGAAGAGTTGAAAAACCTGCGCACTGCGAAGTCTTTTTCTTTGCGCAAAGGCACCGGCAGGGACCTTAAAAAGGATAAGGATGATTTTGACGGGAGCAATCCTCCTGCAGTTTCTTGCGATAAATCATCCGCTGCCTTATTATTCGATATGAATATTGATACCTCCTCCCATTCTGTATACAAACCTGCGGATCCGGATGACACGTTGTCCCCTTTTGAGAATGTACTTCCCGGCTATCATGTTGATTGGGATATGATTTCCCAGATTCTGGTTGACAAGTATCAGTACAGCATGTCCCTTGAACGTGTTGTGGACCGCTTTAAGGATGTGAATGCGGAGTTTTCCTCTTCTACCGTTCTGAATTGGGTACACAGGCATAACCGGGAATTGGAAAAGCTTGACGCTCCTTTGCGCAGCATCCTCCTGAGCCGGGGCAGCTTCCTGTTTTGTGATGAGACCACTGAACTGGTGAAGGTCCTGAATAAGTCTACGGGGAAGTTCGAGTATCGCAAGAAATATATTTGGGGCATCAAGAAACCGGCTTTGAAAGTTGCTTATTATCTATATGACCAAGGCAGCCGCGGTATGGAAGTTGCCGCGAAGTTTTTCAGGAATTTCTTTGGCATCATCACCACCGACGGTTACAATGTCTGCAAGCTGTTTGACCGTCATCGAACGGGTGTTACCCGTTATGGATGTATGGTCCATGTCAGGCGTAAGTTTGTAGAAACTTTGCAGACAGATTCCCGTTCGGTCAAAGTAGTCCAACTGATTTCTGAACCTTATGGGGTAGAATCGGATTGTAGGATTCATTTTCTCTCGGATGCCGAACGTGCTTTGGAACGACAGCAACGTTCCATACCAATCCTATCAGAATTGTGGCAATTACTCAAACCTATATTTGATAATACGCAAAATTTTGCGGCTAATCTTTTCATCAAAGCGATTCGTTATGCAGTTAACGAATGGGAGGCGGTGTGCCGTTATGTGAACGATGGGCGGGCGGAGATTGATAACAATACCGCAGAACGGCTGATGAAAACTGTTTGCTTGGGTAGGAAGAACTATCTGTTCTGTGGTTCGGAGCAAGCTGCTAAAAAACACGTCCTTGATTTACTCGATTATAGGAAGTTGTAAGATGAACGGGCTTCGCCCTGTTAAATATATTGCGGATGTTTTACGAAAATTAGTATCTGGTGAAACCGATTACATGGCACTTCTGCCAATGAATATTGCAAAATTACTTAATTATTAATCAAAAATATAACTCAATATGGGCTACAATACCGTCAAAGGTATTATAGCCATACATGAGTACTTACAAACAATTGCTTTCTATAAGTCGATGGGATACGCTGTTTTATATGGGTTTGTAACCTATCCTAATATAAAAATATATCGGAAGATTAAAAATCTTTAATCTTTATTTATTAGCCGGTTAGAATGACAACTTCTTTAAGAGAGGAAAAAATGGTGGCAGAATTATGATGCTCTAAATGAATATATTCATTTTTGGATCGTGATGAAGTCACAAAATGAGACTTTTGCAGGGGATTAAATATAAGATTATAATGAAACGTTTTTTTGATATTGTAGCCAGCGGATGTGGTCTGCTGGTATTGAGTCCTGTATTCCTGATTATGGTCATCTGGATAAAATTAGATAGTAAAGGACCTGTATTTTATCGACAGGTACGTGTGGGACGCTACAATAAGAATTTCCGCATTTTTAAGTTCCGCTCTATGCGTGTAGGGGCGGACAAAGGCTCATTGGTGACAATCGGTGGACGTGACCCTCGGATTACACGCTCTGGGTATTACATCCGCAAATACAAGTTTGATGAACTACCTCAGTTAATCAATGTGTTTGTTGGCGACATGAGTTTGGTAGGCCCTCGTCCTGAGGTTCGTTATTATGTGAATTATTGGACTCCAAGGCAGATGCATGTGTTGGATGTACGTCCAGGTATTACTGACCCTGCAAGTATCAAGTTCCGTAATGAGAATGAACTGATGGAGAAGGCTGAGGATCCAGAGGATTACTACATCAATGTGATTATGCAGGAGAAGATCAAGCTTTACCTAGAGTATGTTGAGAACGCTAGCTTTTGGTATGATATAAAGCTGATCTTTATGACATTCAAAGTAATAATTACTGAAAGATAAACAATAACTTTTAAAATATACAGTAAAATGAGTACTGATTTAAAAAGAAGGAACGTGTTTTTCAGTCCTCCAGATATGACGGAAGCTGAAGCAAAACTAGTAATAGAGGCTATCATGAGTGGTTGGATTACTACCGGTCCTAAGACAAAAGAATTTGAGAAAAAGATTTCAGCATACGTGCATACTAACAAGACTGTATGTCTGAATTCTGCAACAGCTGCTATGGAGCTTGCGCTTCGTCTGATTGGAGTGGGGCCTGAGGATGAGGTGATTGTGCCTGCATATACTTATACGGCTAGTGCTAGTGTGACTCAGCATGTGGGTTGCCGCTTGGTGATGGTAGATAGCAATGAGGAAAATCAGCAGATGGATCTTCAGAAGTTGGCTGAGGCTATCACAGAACGTACCAAGGTGATTGTGCCTGTTGATCTGGGTGGTGTAGTATGTGAGTATGACAAGATTCTGGGAATCATTGAGCAAAAAAAAGATTTGTTTCGTCCAACTAATGAATTGCAGAAGAAGATTGGCCGTGTGATTATCAGTTCGGATTGTGCTCACGCTTTTGGTAGCGAATGGAAAGGTAAGATGGCTGGTGAGATTGGAGACTTCTCTTCCTTCAGTTTCCATGCCGTTAAGAATCTGACTACCGCAGAAGGTGGTGCACTTACTTGGCATCTGCCATTTGGAAATGAACCTGTAGTAATGGATATAGATACTACTGTTCCTGCACTCGAGGGAGAGACATGGAATGAGTTCTTATACCGCAAGTGCCAGTTGTTCAGTCTTCATGGACAGAACAAGGATGCTTTGGCAAAAACTAAGCTCGGAGCGTGGGAGTATGATGTGATTGGTCCTTGGTACAAATGTAATATGACCGACATCATGGCTTCACTTGGTTTGGCTCAGATGGAGCGTTATGATGCAATGCTTCAGAAACGCCAAAAGTATGTAGAGCGTTTCAATGAGGCTTTTAAAGAACTGAATGTGGCTGTTCTTGACCATAAGGGGGCTGAGCATTGTTCAAGTCATCACCTTTACATCATCCGTTTGTTAGGCAAGACTCGTGAGCAGGTAAATGATGTTATCATTAAGATGGCAGAACGTGGCATCGCTACCAACGTGCACTACAAACCACTGCCTATGATGACTGCCTACAAGGCTCTCGGTTTCGATATTAAGAACTTTCCCAATGCCTACAAGATGTTTGAGAATACGATGACACTTCCACTTAACACTAAGATGACAGAGAAGGATGTAGAGTATATTATCGAGAACTTCGTGGATATCGTAAAGACTCTCTAATCTCATTTAGATTCTCCAATGAAAAAAGTAGTAATAGGGGGATTATATGCATACCTCTTTAAGGTCGCCATCCTTATGCTTTGCGGGCACAAACGGGAGAGCCTATTTATCAACATGAAAACACTGCAGAAACTGTAATATGTCTTGTTGGTAAATTGGAAGAAGTCATCTATGTAGAAGTAAGTAAATTTTGATAATAATAGTATAAAAAACAATAGAAAGAAATATATGAAGAGAATAAAACAATTAGGCTATTGCGTATTGGCGACTTGTCTGTTAACAGCCTGTCAGTCTTATAAAAAAGTACCTTACTTACAGGATGCGGAAGTAGTACTGTATAGTACTCAAAATGAACAGTTGTATGATGCAAAGATTATGCCCAAGGACTTGTTGACTATTGTAGTGTCGTGTACTAGTCCTGAACTGGCTGCGCCTTTTAATCTGACAGTGGCTACACAGAGTAATGCTGCTTTGAATTATACGACTACTCAGCCAGTTCTGCAGCAATACCTGGTAGATAATGAAGGTAATATAAACTTTCCTGTGTTGGGAGAACTTCATGTAGGCGGATTAACCAAGAAGGCAACCGAACAGATGATTGTGGAAAAGTTGAAACCTTATATTACAGAAACTCCTATTGTAACGGTACGTATGGTGAATTATAAGATTTCTGTGATTGGCGAAGTTGCTCGCCCCGGTACATTCACGATATCCAATGAAAAGGTGAATGTTTTAGAAGCTTTGGCTATGGCAGGTGATATGACTGTATATGGTCTGCGTGATGATGTTAAGCTGATACGGGAGAATGCCAATGGTAAGCAGGAAATTATTCCTTTGGATCTGAATAAGGCGGAGGCTATTCTTTCTCCTTATTATTATTTGCAACAGAATGATATTATTTACGTAACTCCGAATAAGGCGAAAGCTCGAAATTCAGATATCGGTACTAGTACAAGCTTGTGGTTTTCTGCTACTTCGATTCTTGTTTCTATTGCCAGTTTATTGTTTAACATCTTGAAATAAAAAGAAAGAGTTATGAAGGAAGAAAATCAAAACGGGAAGGAACGTCAAATAGCTGAGGAGCAGATTGATTTCCGGGCACTGCTTTTTAAATATATTATTCACTGGCCTTGGTTTGTTGGGGCGGTGTTGTTATGTTTGGTTGGTGCGTGGTTTTATCTGCACTGGGCTACGCCAATTTATAATATTTCAGCCACTGTCCTGATAAAAGATGAGAAGAAGGGTGGAGGTGCAGGACTTTCTTCGGAGTTGGAGGATATGGGGTTAAGTGGTCTGATGACTTCTTCTAAAAATATTGATAACGAATTGGAAGTTCTGCGTTCGAAAACGCTCGTTAAAGAGGTGGTTAATCAATTGGGGTTATATATAACCTATAAAGATGAGGATGAATTTCCTGCAAAAGGTTTATATAAGACATCTCCTATCCAAGTAAGTCTGACACCTCAAGAGGCTGAGAAATTGAATGTACCGATGATGGTCGAGATGACCTTACAGCCTGAAGGTAGTATGGATGTGAATGTGACTGTAGGTGAGAAGGGGTATCAGAAGCATTTCGATAAATTACCTGCCATTTTTCCAACTGATGAAGGTACATTGGCTTTCTTTCAGGAAGTTGATTCGGTAACTTTACAGGATGGAACGAAGGTTCCTCGGATAGAGCAGAGTGTACGCCATATAACTGCGACAATAAACAAACCGATGAGAGTGGCAAAAGGCTATTGTAACAGTTTGTCTATTGCTCCTACTTCTAAGACTACTTCTGTTGCCGTGATTTCCTTGAAGAACTCTAGTTTGCAGCGTGGACAGGATTTCATCAATCAGTTGCTTGAAATGTATAATCGCAATACGAACAATGATAAGAACGAGATCGCCCAGAAGACAGCTGAGTTTATTGATGAACGTATTGGTATTATTTCAAAAGAATTAGGTAGTACGGAAGCTAATCTGGAGTCCTTCAAGCGTGATGCGGGTATCACGGACTTGACGAGTGAAGCTCAGATAGCTTTGGCCGGTAATGCGGAATATGAAAAGAAGAGCGTAGAGAATCGTACTCAAATCAGTTTGGTGAATGACTTGCGTAAGTATTTGCGAGGCAATGAATACGAAGTATTGCCGAGTAATGTAGGTTTACAGGATGCTGCCTTGATTGGAGCTATTGAACGTTACAACGAGATGTTGATGGAACGTAAACGCCTGTTGCGGACATCAACAGAGAATAACCCTACGATTGTGAATCTAGATACGAGTATCCGTGCTATGAAAGCCAATGTGCAGGCTACCCTTGAAGGAACCTTGCAGGGACTGATGATCACCAAAGAAAGCCTTGACCGTGAAGCGAGTCGCTATTCCCGTCGTATCAGCAACGCTCCGGGTCAGGAACGGGCTTATGTAAGTATTGCCCGTCAGCAGGAGATCAAGGCCGGATTGTATCTGATGTTGTTACAGAAACGTGAAGAGAATGCTATTGCTCTTGCTGCTACTGCCAATAATGCGAAGATTATTGATGAAGCGATAGCTGATGATATTCCGGTATCCCCTAAACGCTCTATGATCTATTTGATCGCATTGGTACTTGGTATTGGAATTCCGGTTGGTATCATCTACTTGATTGAACTGACGAAATTCAAAATCGAAGGTCGTGCCGATGTGGAGAAACTAACGAGTGTTCCTGTTGTCGGTGATATTCCATTAACTGATGAGAAGAATGATAAGAATGGCTCTATCGCTGTCTTCGAGAACAAGAATAATCTAATGAGTGAAACCTTCCGTAATATTCGGACCAATCTTCAGTTTATGCTCGATAATGATCAGAAGGTGATCCTTGTGACCTCAACTGTCAGTGGTGAAGGAAAATCGTTTGTTTCGTCGAATTTGGCTATCAGTCTTTCTCTTTTGGGAAAGAAAGTGGTGATTGTCGGGCTCGATATTCGTAAGCCAGGACTGAATAAGGTATTCCAGCTCTCTAATAAGGAGAGAGGTATTACTCAGTATCTTTCCAATCCTGAAACGGATTTGATGGAACTTGTTCAACCTTCTGATGTGAATAAGAATCTGTTTATTCTTCCGGGTGGTACTGTTCCTCCTAATCCAACGGAATTGTTGGCTCGTAACGGTCTGGACAGAGCGATAGAAACCTTGAAGAAGAACTTCGATTATGTCATCCTTGATACTGCTCCTATCGGCATGGTAACGGATACCTTATTAATCGGCCGTATAGCAGACTTGTCAGTTTACGTATGCCGTGCTGACTACACTCATAAGGCAGAATATACATTGATCAATGAACTGTCTTTTGAGAAGAAGCTGCCTAATCTTTGTACCGTCATTAACGGTGTAGACCTGAAGAAGCGAAAATATGGTTATTACTACGGCTACGGCAAGTATGGCAAGCATTATGGATATGGTAAACGTTATGGTTACGGCTATGGATATGGTCAGACCAAAAGTGAAAGAAAAGACTAGTAAATTTGAAATAAAATATGAAAAAAGCGTAGGAAATGGGTGAATAATTTTGTATCTTTATTGCTTATAAACCAAGTATAAAGAGACAATGAATCAACCGGATTTTGTAGTGAAATGCTACAATAAACAAGACTTAGCCCAAATGTATTTCCCTGATATAACTGTTCGCGCTTCAGTAAATAAACTTCGTCGCTGGATGCGTAGATGTCAACCATTAATGGATGAGATACTTTCTACGGATTTTCATCCGAAAACGAAGGCTTTTTCTGTGCGGGAAGTAAGGTTAATCACCTACTATTTGGGTAAGCCGGGAGATTTGTAACCCCAAATCTTTTTTATTCATTCAACAAAAAACTACGGGAGGCAGCACTTTCGCCATCTCCCGTAGTTTTTTTATAATCCTGAATATTCTTTTCTCGGATCGTAGCAAGGACATGCCTTGTGGATCGTAGCACTCAGCTGATAATGTCCTGCTATCTGCGCCTCCGGATACTGATGCTTGAGAATCGTCAACAGATCGAGCAGAGCAAAGCGTTGTGCCGTAGTTCTCGTATCCGCCGGTCTGCCATTTTCATCCAGCCCGCCTTCATAACAAATCCCGATACTATGCCTGTTAAATCCACGCACATGGGCACCGATTTCGGAGACGGGACGACAATGATGAAGAACTCCGTCCCGGGTGATATAAAAATGATAGCCAATATCACGAAAACCCCGTTGCAAATGACATTCTCGAAGCCGTTCTACAGGGAAGGAAACATTGCAGCGCGTAGCGCTGCAATGAATCACCAACAACTTAATCTCTCTCGGGAGATACTCATCTTTAGAACTTTCCATGCGGATGTATTACAGATGAGCCGTACAGGACGTTACCCCGATAGCAGAAATGATAGACGTTGCAATTGTCACAATGAACTGAAGAATATTCTTCCAAACTTGCTTTTTCATACAATTTTAATTTTTAATAGTAAATAATGATTGATTAAACAGTCGGGTCCGGAGCTTCATCGCCATCGTCACCTGAACCACCGCCGGGCTGATCGCCCTTACCATCGTCCGGCAACGGTTCGTCTCCCGAATCGGGCTTACCGTCACTCTTATACAGTGCAAAGTCCAGTGTTTTACACAACTTGCGGAGATCACTTCCCGGATAGAAAAGCACTTTGCCTTTCTCGATACACGATGCCTTGAATTCCTTCTCCGTTGCGGTAGCCGTTGCCGTCTTAAGACTCATGCGGAAATTCCCCAGATCGCCCATCTGAACGATATTCCCTTCATCCAGTACATTGACGATTTCGAGCAGAAACTCTCCGATACAACCTTCCAACTCGCCTTTTGAATAAGACGAACGTTCGGTAATACGTTTACAGACCTCCTTGACGGTCACTTTCCGTCCGCTACGTGCCACTGCATAATACTTGGGAGCTTCACTAGGTTTCAACAGGTTCTTGCGAGCCATAACAACATAATTCTGTGCCATAATTTTTAATACTTAATACTTATTACTTAATATTTATTACCTGTAACCGATTACACAACAAAGATACTACATGGGCAAGTGCCCGTGATGTGCAGTGACGCACACAGACGCACTGATAAAAGGAAAAAACATTGAGAAGATTGTATTGAATCTTCCCAATGTTTGCATCCGATCATTGAGAAGGTTTTTTCAAACTTCCCAATGTTTTCAGAGAGTCTTCAAAAGGACAAAAGGACAAAAATGACAGATAGGACTATTTTATGAGATCTTCTGATACTTTCCATGAGATATCTTATTGATTTTGACGCCAATGAACGATTTTATCAGCCTGCTGATCTTGCGGTGGCTGAAATCGTATTTTACGCCGATCTGCATTGCATCTTCGGTAGTGAATGTTTCTGGCAACTCGTCGATGAATTTCCGTGTACTGTTCGGATCTTTCAACGGATGGAGCTGGGAAGACGGCATGGAAGACAATAATAGCCTGCTATGCTCATAACAGCAGAGAACGATCTGGAGAGAACGATCGAAATCTACATCCTCACAATAGATATCCGGTGCGCCATCATTCGCCTCGAACTGGCGGATGCGTGCCTGGATCATGCTGATGCGCATCACAAGACAGGCATACCGCTTGACAACGGCCTGAAGGTCATCGTTACCTTCCAGAACCACTTCGGCAAGCAGCTTAGAAAACGTATGATTCAGATAATCCCATTGAGAACGGCTGAAGTGAAACAATACAGGATGATTCTTGCAGAAATGATAAAGCTCGAAGACACGATGTGCCAGCGGCTTGAAAGACTCTTCGAGCGAGATACTGTCATCTCCCATGGGCTTCCACTTCGGAATGCTGCGGAAAGTGTAGAGCATGATACGGCTCGGAAGTCCTTTTTCCGAAGTCTCTATCAGTGAAGCCATCTGACTCGGGGTGCCGGTGAGGAACATGGCAAGCATGGGAAAACGGATATAAATGGGGGTTAAACCATTGATTTTGAAAGCGGAATCGATATTCTCATGCTCGAATGCCTTGCGGAGCATATCGTCAAAGTTACCGCAATCCAGATGATTGGCTGTAGCCAGCGTCTGTGCCTCGGTATCGAATATGATGCTTCCTTGCGGACCGTTGTCCCGCATTTGGATCTGCATACGGCTGTAGCTGGTAGTGGCAGGGAGAAAAAGCATTTTGTAAGCTGGTTTTTCCGGCTCTTCGGGACACTCTTCATGTGCCTTTTTCTTATAAGTACAGTCCAGTTTCCATTGGGTGTACTTATGGTTATAAATTTTCTGCTGAAGTTCGCTATTGGAAAGTATCCAGTCGTGGACCTCTTCCAGCAGATAACGTCCTGTTTGCGCAATGCTCTTGTTGCTCCCGGCGGGGGCAATGCCGAAACTGTAGAAATGGGGAGAATACTTTTTGTGATTATAGATGCCGAATGTGCCGGGCAGTACGGAACTCAATGCGGTGAGGTTGGAGAGAAAGGAAAGATCCTGTTCACGATCACCTTCCTCTTCGAGGATACATTCGTTCAGCAGATCGGGCAGATATTTGTACACGCTTTTGGGAAAACAGGGCGTTTCTTTTCTGAATTCTTCGCCTTGCCAATACGCTTCATCTGCTTCATAGACGTTTTCGGACGGGCTATATGTCACTTTTGTCATTTTGTCCTTATGAAGAGAAGAGCAAAGCGGAGAGGCGGAGACGGATGGAGTAGAGGTAACTTTTTGGTAACCAGATTGTAGGATGCTCCTGATTTCCTGTGCGGGAAAGTCGGAGTGCTCAAAATAAACCGTAATCCCGCGTAATATGCTTTCTTGCGAATATCTTCTCCGGCAAGCTTCGCAGGCGAGTTTAAACAGATTGGTGTGTCGTTGCCCGGCGGTCAATGGATTTAAGAAAATGTAGGACGAAAGGAACAAGTTGACTTCCTCTTCCGAGAAGTTCTCGGAGGTTTCGTTTGCTTTTGCAGGTAGCGGAGGAGAGGGGAGGTTTTCTGCTGTCGGCTGGAACGGTTGTGTTTCCACAGCTGCTTCCAGAACGAATGACTGATAGAGACTGGCTACGTATCCGTCCGGTGAATAGGTGAAATAGCACAGGCGGCTTTCGTCTTTACAGGCGGGATCGCTGGTGAGCCCGGTCAGCTGGTCGTAGTAACGGCTGACCAATAGCTGCCCTTCTCGGTGATGGCCTTCGATGCCTTCCACATAGGCGAAGATTTTCACACCGTCCGTAGGGCTTTCCAGAGCAGCTACGGTATGAGGGTCGGCAGCGCAAAGACGGATAATCTCCAGCCGATTGGGAACGTGGTCGTAGTCGAGTCCGATAATGTGACTGGGCAACTGGAAATTTCGGATGGCATGCGCTCCGTCGAAGGTGCCGGCAGGAGTGAAGCAGGGGAGCTGGCTTTTTAGTTTTTGGGCGGCTTCATGGTCGCCTTCCTGATGATACCGCCGGATGGATTGGATGATGGAAGCATAAACCGGATGAATACACATAAAGATGACTTCGAGGAAAGACATGATTTTAGGCTTTTTGGAATACACATTTTCGTAAACGGAAACTTTAATTTCTTCGAGTACTTGCATTTGATTTTGATGTTTTATGATTGTATATCCCACTATCGGGATAGCGGGTGCAAAGGTAAAGGAGGGTGAATTAGAACTTGTTTCATAGGTTGAAACAGATTGAATAACCAAATATATATCTATTTTTTATTAAATTTTAAACAAAGAGTAAACATGACAAAAGAAAATCATGGACCTTATGAGTTTTTGGGAAGTATGGTAGTGAACCTGATGAATATCGACAAATCGATTTCGTATTCTTTTCTGGAAGATGAGTTGCATATCTCCGGAAGGGATGTGAGTGCCATGCGGCAGGGGAAGGATTTACACGTTTATCAGTACGTGCGTGTCGTCAGCTGTATCATGGATGAGATACATCTGGAAATTCTGTTGAATGCACTGCTGAAGGAATTGAAGAATGTATTTGCAGCCCATTGTGATTTAGTGATCGGTACGATTCCACATCGGCTTTACGGAAACGGACAGCCGGCAGAATGGGTGGTAGTGATGAGATGGGACGGGGTAGGGGTCTGATCCTTCTTGTCATACCCGGATTGCTATCTTAGTCTTCTAAAGTACGTCCGCATTTTTTTCATGATCTTGATACCCAAAACTACTCCGTCAAAGATGGCCATGCCGGTATTGAACGAACGCATGAGCGAATCCGCTTTGTTGGCGGCGGGTGCAAGAGGCGAGAATATTTCGCGGGTGGTGGCCGTCATAGCTCGTTTTTGAGCCTGAATTTCATTCAAGAGCTTCTTTTTGCGTTGGGTGATCTCTTCTAATGTAATTTTGGCAGGTGTTTGCGCACTCATAACTTCATTTATTTTGAATCGGTTAAAAACAAGTTAGCGAGGAAGTTTACCATCGGGGAGATGATAAGCTGTTTGCGGAAAATAATGACTAAAGCCATGATCAGTATATTGATGCCGGCAATGATAGCGAAGCTTGCCATAAGTCCGCCTACCAGAGGTTCCAATACATAAGCCAAGGCAAATAACAGATAAAACAGGGCTACCATGCCAAGGATGATAAGTATTACAATCATGATTAACGTTGAAAGAAGTATGGTCAGCTTCTCCGTCAACTCTAACTTGGTGTATTCTTTTTGAAGTTCCAGATACTTTTTGAACTCAAAAAACAACTGTTGAAAGTTCTCAATACTTTTATCGTCTGCAAACATGGTCGCTCTGTTTTAGTCCTTTACTTACTTATTCTCCTATTTCTCCTTTAATTTCAGCTGCGATTTCGTCAACGAGATTTTCCATTTCGTTGCGGTTCAGCTTGATTCCTTTTTTACGAAGAATTTCTGCGATCTTATTACGGGTATCTTCTCCCTTTTCAGGAGCAAACAAAATACCAAGGGCTGCACCTACGGCTGCACCACCCAGAAAAGCTGCTAATACATTTAATCCTTTCATAATTTATACTGTTTAAAATGATTATGATACAACAAATATAACATTTTTCTCCAAAGGTTGTTCGCAAAAACAGAAAAAAAGTACTTCCTTTTTATCATTCTTGATTTCTTTTATGGTTTAATCTTATTTAACTAGACTTTTGGACTAACAAATGAGACTTAAGGCGTACTTTTGTCATTCAATATTGTAATTCAAAACATAATGAAAGCGAAGATTGTTTTTATAACCGGAGCGAGCAGCGGAATCGGCGAAGGATGCGCCCGTAAATTTGCTAAGGAAGGATGGAACCTGATTTTGAATGCCCGTACAGTGTCGAAGCTGGAAGAACTGAAGGCTGAACTGGAAAAAGAGTATGGAATACAGGTCTATGTGTTGCCTTTTGATGTTCGCGACCGGAAACAGGCTGCCGCCGCACTGGAAGCGTTGCCGGAAGAATGGAAATCGATTGATGTATTGATTAACAATGCCGGACTGGTGATCGGAGTGGACAAAGAGTTCGAAGGTAGTCTGGACGAGTGGGATATCATGATCGATACGAATATAAGAGGTTTGCTCGCCATGACACGTCTGGTAGTTCCGGGCATGGTGGAACGGGGATGCGGACACATTATTAATATAGGTTCTATCGCCGGAGATGCCGCCTATCCCGGAGGCAGTGTTTACTGCGCCACCAAAGCTGCTGTGAAGGCACTTTCGGACGGACTTCGGATAGACTTGGTGGATACGCCGCTGCGGGTGACGAATATCAAACCGGGCATGGTGGAAACAAACTTTACAGTGGTCCGTTACCGTGGTGACAAGCAGGCGGCTGACAATTTTTACAAGGGAATCCGCCCGCTGACCGGAGACGATATTGCCGAAACGGTATATTATGCTGCCTCGGCTCCTGCGCATATTCAGATTGCAGAGGTGCTTTTGATGCCGACTTATCAGGCAACGGGCACTATTTCTTATAAGAAGAAGGCAGAATAGACGTTTTTTCGCTCATTTTCTTTGCCGGATGATAAAATTTCTATTATTTTGTTGCCCGAAAACTAAATGTGAACGAACAAGATTATTGAATTATTAATTAAATACAGAATATTGGATATGAAAAAATTGGTCGTATTAGGAATGGGAGTATGCATGGTGCTTGCGTTTGCATCTTGTAAATCCAGTGAAAGCGCCTATAAAAAAGCTTACGAAAAAGCAAAACAGCAAGAATTGGCAGAACCGCAGGTGGAAGCTCCGGTAGAAGTGACTCCGGTAGTTGCAGCTCCTGTGACAACACCTAAGGCTACAGATACAACCGGCGTTCGTCAGGAAAAGGTGACAGTCGTTTCCGGTACCGACGGATTGAAGGATTACAGCGTAGTAGTAGGCAGCTTCGGTGTGAAAGCGAATGCTGAAGGCTTGAAAGACTGGTTGGACGGACAAGGTTACAACGCAACAATCGCATTCAATGCGGAAAAAGCAATGTACCGTGTGATTGTAAGCTCATTCGCTGACAAAGCGGCTGCTGTCGATGCACGTGACGCATTCAAGGCTAAATACCCGAGTCGTACAGACTTCCAGGGAGCTTGGTTGCTGTATCGTATTTATTGATTTCTTTTTGGTAATATATATCGGGATGGATAACCTATTTTCCCGAAATAAGAAGGCGGTAACTGGGAAGTTACTGCTTTTTTGTTACACATTGTAAATTCGTTTTTTAGAAATTTTTATCATTCTACTAAAAGAAGTTATAAATAGTAGGTGGGAAACTTTTTTCGTAAATAAAGTTTTTACTTTTGTCATTATGAAACAGAAATATGTAATGGCTGCTATCGATGCAGCGTTGAAAGCAGGTGAAAAAATCCTTTCTATCTATGAAGATCCGAAGTCGGATTTTGAAATAGAGAGGAAGGCGGATAACTCTCCCTTAACGATAGCAGACAGGAAAGCCCACGAGGCGATTGTGGCCATTTTGAATGAAACTCCTTTTCCGGTTCTTAGTGAAGAAGGAAAGCATATGGACTATGCAGTGCGGCGAGGCTGGGATACTTTATGGATTGTAGACCCGCTGGACGGAACGAAGGAGTTCATCAAGCGTAACGGAGAATTTACGGTAAATATAGCTTTGGTGCAGAACGCTGTACCTGTAATGGGTGTTATTTACGTGCCTGTAAAAAAAAAACTTTATTTTGCAGTGGAGGGGACAGGTGCCTATAAGTGTTCCGGCATTGTCGGTCTGGAAGACGAGGGAGTGACCTTACAGCAGATGATTGAGAAATCGAAACGGATGCCATTGGCGGATGCGCGCGACCATTTTATTGCTGTCGCTTCCCGTTCACACCTGACGCCTGAAACTGAAACATATATTGCAGACTTAAAAAAGAAACACGGCAATGTGGAACTGATATCAAGCGGAAGTTCCATTAAAATCTGTCTGGTTGCCGAAGGAAAGGCGGATGTCTATCCGCGTTTTGCTCCGACGATGGAATGGGATACGGCTGCCGGACATGCGATAGCCCGTGCCGCAGGGATGGAAGTATATCAGGCAGGGAAGGAGGAACCTTTGCGATATAACAAAGAGGATCTGCTGAATCCGTGGTTTATCGTTGGAGCAAAAAGAGAACGCTAATTAATGTTTATATGACATTTGAAATTGTATTTGTACTATTATCCTTATTAGGAATGATGGCTGCCCTGATCGCGGATAAGATGCGGCCGGGCATGGTGCTCTTTTCGGTAGTGGTTTTATTTCTGTGCGTCGGCATTCTGACTCCGAAGGAAATGCTCGAAGGTTTCAGTAATAAAGGAATGATTACCGTCGCCTTGTTATTCCTGGTTAGTGAAGGTATCCGTCAGTCGGGTACATTAGGGCAAGTGATCAAGAAACTGCTTCCGCAGGGGAAGACGACGGTGTTTAAAGCGCAGCTGCGTATCCTGCCGTCTGTTGCATTCATTTCTGCCTTTCTGAATAATACTCCGGTGGTAGTCATCTTTGCCCCGATCATCAAGCATTGGGCGAAATCGGTAAAACTTCCGGCCACCAAGTTCCTGATTCCCCTTTCTTATGTGACTATCCTCGGCGGTATCTGTACGCTGATCGGCACTTCTACCAATCTGGTAGTGCATGGTATGATTCTGGAAGCCGGCTATGAAGGCTTCACCATGTTCGAACTGGGAAAGGTCGGCATCTTTATTGCCATTGCCGGTATCATATATCTTTTCATTTTCTCCAAACGGCTCTTGCCCGATGCACGTCCGGATACGGCTGTGCCCGATGAAGAAGTGGAGGAAGGAGAGAAGCTGCATCGTGTAGAAGCTGTATTGGGAGCCCGTTTCCCCGGTATCAACAAGAAACTGAGTGATTTCAATTTCCAGCGTCACTATGGTGCGGAAGTGAAAGAGATTAAAACACGTAACGGTCAGCGCTATGTCGATCATCTGGAGGATGTAGTGCTCCGTGAGGGTGATACGCTTGTGGTGATGGCGGATGATACGTTTATCCCGACTTGGGGAGAATCTTCGGTATTCGTGCTGCTTACCAACGGCAATGATCCGGATACTTCGGGAAAGAAGAAGCGCTGGTTGGCGCTAATCTTGCTGGTACTGATGATTGTCGGTGCTACGGTGGGCGAACTGCCGGCAACCAAAGAGATGTTTCCCGATATCAAGCTGGATATGTTTTTCTTTGTCTGCATTACTACTATTATCATGGCGTGGACCAATATTTTCCCCGCCCGTAAGTATACCAAATATATTTCGTGGGATATTCTGATTACGATTGCCTGCGCATTTGCCATCAGCAAGGCTATGGTGAACTCCGGTGTGGCCGATTGTGTGGCAGGATTTATCATCGGTTTGAGTGACGATTACGGACCGCATGTATTACTTGCTATATTGTTTGTCATCACGAATTTGTTTACGGAACTGATCACGAACAATGCGGCTGCGGCTCTGGCATTCCCGTTGGCACTGTCCATCTCGGCGCAGTTGGGCGTAAGTCCGACACCTTTCTTTGTCGTGATCTGTATGGCTGCGTCTGCCAGCTTTTCCACACCGATCGGTTATCAGACTAATTTGATTGTGCAAGGTATCGGCAACTATAAGTTTACGGATTTTGTCCGTATCGGTCTGCCGCTCAATATCATCACTTTCTTAATCTCTGTGATCCTGATCCCGTTGATCTGGAACTTTTAATAAACATATTCTATAAATGGAAGAGAAAAATCATATATATCCGATTTTTGACCGCATGATGACGCGGGAGGACAAAGAAGAACTTCTGGGACAGCATAGCGTGATGATCTGGTTTACAGGTCTGAGCGGATCAGGTAAAAGTACGATTGCGATTGCATTGGAACGTGAACTCCATAAGCGCGGACTGCTTTGCCGTATTCTGGATGGAGACAATATCCGCAGCGGTATCAACAATAATCTGGGCTTCTCCGAAACTGACCGTGTAGAGAATATCCGTCGTATCGCCGAAGTATCCAAGTTGTTTCTGGACAGCGGCATCATTACGATTGCGGCATTTATCAGTCCCAATAATGATATCCGTGAAATGGCAGCGAATATTATCGGAAAAGATGATTTCCTGGAAGTTTTCGTAAGCACCCCGCTGGAAGAGTGTGAAAAGCGGGATGTGAAAGGACTGTACGCCAAAGCGCGCAAGGGAGAAATTCAGAATTTCACCGGAATTTCCGCTCCGTTTGAAGTGCCCGAACATCCGGCCTTGTCATTGGATACTTCGAAGCTGAGTCTGGAAGAGTCGGTCAACCGCCTGCTGGAGATGGTGTTGCCGAAAATAGAAAAGAAATAAATGAAGAAATTTCAAAAAAGATGGAAGAATATAAACTGAGCCATTTGAAAGAACTCGAAGCCGAGTCAATTCATATCATCCGCGAGGTGGCGGCGGAATTTGAGAATCCGGTGATGCTGTACAGCATCGGAAAAGATTCTTCGGTGATGGTGCGCTTGGCTGAAAAAGCGTTTTATCCGGGAAAAGTTCCCTTCCCGTTGATGCATATCGATTCGAAGTGGAAGTTTAAGGAAATGATCCAGTTCCGCGACGAATATGCCAAGAAACATGGCTGGAACCTGATTGTGGAAAGTAATATGGAAGCGTTTCATGCAGGGGTAGGACCTTTCACGCATGGAAGCAAGGTACATACGGACCTGATGAAGACTCAGGCATTGCTGCATGCGCTGGATAAATATAAATTTGACGCTGCATTCGGCGGCGCGCGCCGGGATGAAGAAAAGTCACGTGCCAAGGAGCGTATCTTCTCTTTCCGTGATAAATTCCACCAGTGGGACCCGAAGAACCAGCGTCCTGAATTGTGGGATATCTACAACGCCCGTGTACACAAAGGTGAGAGTATCCGTGTGTTCCCGATCAGCAACTGGACGGAGTTGGATATCTGGCAGTATATCCGTCTGGAGAATATTCCGATCGTTCCGCTGTATTATGCCAAGGAACGTCCTGTGATCAATCTGGATGGTAATATCATCATGGCGGATGACGACCGTCTGCCGGAAAAATATCGTGATCAGATCGAAATGAAGATGGTGCGTTTCCGTACTCTGGGCTGCTGGCCGTTGACGGGCGCAGTAGAGAGCGGTGCGGCTACCATCGAAGAGATCGTGGAAGAGATGATGACGACTACCAAGAGCGAACGTACTACCCGTGTGATCGACTTTGACCAGGAAGGCAGCATGGAGCAGAAAAAACGTGAAGGGTATTTTTAAGCAATTAAAAATGAATGATTAAAAAACTAAAAGTTGGAAATGGATAATAAGCTGGATATAAAGGCCTTTCTGGATAAAGACGAACAGAAAGACTTGCTGAGACTGTTGACTGCCGGTTCGGTGGATGACGGAAAATCGACTTTGATCGGACGTCTGTTGTTTGACAGTAAGAAACTGTACGAAGATCAGCTGGATGCATTGGAACGTGACAGTAAGCGTGTAGGTAATGCAGGCGAACATATAGACTATGCTTTGTTGCTCGATGGCTTGAAAGCGGAGCGTGAGCAGGGAATTACGATTGACGTGGCTTATCGCTACTTCTCTACCAACGGCCGTAAGTTTATCATTGCGGATACTCCGGGACACGAACAGTATACACGTAATATGATTACCGGTGGCTCTACGGCCAATCTGGCAATTATCTTGGTAGACGCCCGTACGGGTGTGATTACCCAGACCCGTCGTCATACTTTTCTGGTATCTCTGCTGGGCATCAAGCACGTGGTGCTGGCGGTCAATAAGATGGACCTGGTGGACTTCTCCGAGGAACGGTTCAACGAGATTGTATCGGAATACAAGAAATTCGTAGAACCGCTGGGTATTCCGGATGTGAACTGTATTCCTCTTTCTGCTTTGGACGGTGACAACGTTGTGGATAAGTCCGAACGCACACCATGGTATAAAGGAATCTCTTTGCTGGACTTCCTCGAAACGGTTCATATCGATAATGATCATAACTTCACGGATTTCCGTTTCCCTGTGCAGTATGTGCTGCGCCCGAACCTTGACTTCCGTGGTTTCTGCGGTAAAGTGGCATCGGGTATTGTCCGCAAGGGAGATACAGTGATGGCATTGCCTTCCGGAAAGACTTCCAAGGTGAAGAGTATCGTGACATACGACGGCGAACTGGATTACGCTTTCCCGCCGCAGTCGGTTACACTGACGTTGGAAGACGAAATCGACGTATCCCGTGGTGAAATGCTGGTGCATCCGGACAACTTGCCGATCGTTGACCGCAACTTCGAAGCGATGATGGTATGGATGGATGAAGAACCGATGGACATCAATAAATCGTTCTTTATCAAGCAGACTACCAATTTGAGCCGTACCCGCATCGACGCGATCAAATATAAAGTGGATGTCAACACGATGGAGCATCTTTCCATTGACAATGGACAACTGACAAAGGACAATTTGCCATTGCAGCTCAATCAGATCGCCCGTGTTGTGCTGACTACTGCCAAGGAGCTTTTCTTCGATCCTTATAAAAAGAATAAATCTTGCGGTTCTTTTATCCTGATCGATCCGATTACGAATAATACCTCTGCCGTAGGTATGATTATCGACCGGGTGGAAATGAAAGATATGGCTGCCACGGATGACATCCCCGTACTGGATTTGTCGAAACTGGACATTGCCCCGGAACATCACGCCGCCATAGAAAAAGTCGTGAAGGAACTGGAACGCCAGGGACTCTCCATAAAAGTGATTAAATAAAATGTAGAACGATGGGATTACTTGAATTTAATAAACTTCCGATTAATACGTTGGTAGGTGCCGACTGGAAAACGTTTAAGGCAATCACTGCCGGCCGTGATATTGATGCTGCTTATAAAGGCAAGTACCGGTTGACGAAAGCGGTGTGCCGCCTGCTTTCTCCGTTGGCTGCATTGCAGGATAAACGCTACGAAAAGTTGTTGGCCAATCAGCCGCTGGAACATGATCCGGTATTCATTCTGGGACACTGGCGGAGTGGAACTACTTTTGTACATAACGTGTTCTCCTGCGACAAGCATTTTGGGTATAACACAACTTATCAGACCGTATTCCCGCATCTGATGATGTGGGGACAGCCTTTCTTCAAGAAGAATATGAGCTGGCTGATGCCGGACAAGCGTCCGACGGATAATATGGAGCTGGCAGTGGATCTTCCGCAGGAGGAAGAGTTTGCATTGTCGAACATGATGCCGTATACCTATTATAATTTCTGGTTCCTGCCGAAATATCAACAGGAATATGCGGACAAGTATCTGCTGTTTGATGATATCACGGACAAAGAACTGAAAGTGTTTGAAGAGGTATTCACGAAATTGATCAAGATTTCTTTGTGGAACACCAAGGGTACGCAATTCCTCAGCAAGAACCCTCCTCATACGGGCAGGGTGAAAGAATTGGTGAAAATGTTCCCGAACGCCAAGTTTATCTACCTGATGCGTAATCCGTATACGGTATTTGAATCTACACGCAGTTTCTTTACAAATACAATCCAGCCTCTGAAACTGGAGGATGTCAGCAATGAACAATTGGAGGAGAATATCCTTTCTATTTATGCAAAGCTGTATCATAAGTATGAATCGGATAAGAAATTCATTCCGGAAGGCAATCTGATCGAAGTGAAGTTTGAAGACTTTGAAGCGGATGCGATGGGAATGACGGAGAATATTTATAAGTCACTTTCTATCCCCGGCTTCGCCGAAGCACAAGGAGATATCGAAAAATATGTCGGCGGCAAGAAGGGATATAAGAAGAATAAGTATAAATATGATGACCGGACGATTCGATTGGTAGAGGAAAACTGGGATTTTGCTTTGAAACAATGGAACTATAATTTATAAAAGAAAGGATAAGTATTGATGATTAAGAAAATGGTTCATCGCCTGTTTCTGACAGGCTTCGTTGCATTTTTTTCTTCCTTGTCTTTGATGGCGCAGCATAAAGTGGAGATGGTCCCCTTCGGGGATATGGACCAATGGGTGGACCGCCAGATAAAAGAGTCGGGGATTATCGGAGGGAACACGAAGAATGTGTATGAGATTGGTCCGACGACTGTAATTAAGGGAGATCAGGTGTATAAGAATATGGGTGGCTCACCGTGGGCGACTTCGAATGTGATGGCGAAAGTGGCAGGTATTACCAAGACAAATACGTCGGTTTTTCCGGAGAAACGGGGAGACGGTTACTGTGCACGCCTGGATACGCGTATGGAGAGTGTGAAGGTACTGGGGCTTGTCAATATAACCGTATTGGCTGCCGGCTCTATCTTTACGGGATCTGTGCACGAACCGATCAAGGGTACCAAGAACCCGCAGAAGATGCTTCAGACGGGGATTCCGTTTACCAAGAAGCCGGTTGCCCTTCAGTTTGACTATAAAGTGAAGATGTCCGACAGGGAAAAACGTATACGTGCTACCGGTTTCAGTAAAATTACAGATGTAGCAGGCAAGGATTATCCGGCTGCTATTTTATTTTTGCAGAAACGCTGGGAGGATGCCAACGGAAATGTTTATGCCAAGCGTATCGGAACGTTGGTGACTTATTACTATCACTCTACCGACTGGAAGAATAATGCCACGTATGAAATTATGTATGGAGACATTACCAGCCGTCCCGAATATAAACCTCACATGATGCGTCTGCAGGTGACTGAGAACTATACAGTCAACAGCAAAGGTGAAAGCGTGCCTATCCACGAAGTGGCATGGGGGGATGAAAATGATGAGCCGACTCATCTGTATCTCCAGTTCACATCCAGTCATGGCGGAGCTTACGTCGGTTCACCCGGAAATTCATTGTGGATTGATAATGTAAAACTGGTATATTAATTAAGGTAGCGGAAAAAATAAGGGATAACCAATGATAATCGATATCATTGGTTATTTTTTTTGCTTTTATTTTTCTTTCAAAAATGTTGGCTATACCCTTTGTAGGCTATCCAACACTTTTATCATCCCATATAAATATCACGAAGAAATGTTTTTTTACGAGTTTTTTTGTGTGTATTACAATAAATATCTATATTTGCACTAAATTTAAAGAAAAAGGGTAGAGATTTATATCTCTTTGTTTAAGATTTAGAGCCTGTAGAGTTGTGGTTATAGCGTAACACAAACTGCATTATATTATTTACTAAAATAAATTGAGATGAAAAAGGGTTTATTGTTTATTTTAATGGTAGGGGCTTCTGTGTGCCTGTCTGCTCAGGAAAAAGGAAAAACAGAAGGTAAAGCCTACACTGTAGAGACTAATCGTTTTGGGGCCAATTGGTTCATTAGTGGTGGCGTTGGTGGTCAAATGTACTTTGGCGACAACGACGGTAAAGCGGATTTCGGAAAACGCATTGCTCCGGCACTTGATATTGCCGTAGGTAAATGGTTTACTCCGGGTATCGGATTGCGTGTCGCATACAACGGTCTTCAAGCTAAGGGAGCTGCTCCTAGTGCTAATGACTTGTATACAAAAGGTGGCAAGTATTCTAACGGTTACTACAAGCAGAAATGGAACATGGCTAACTTCCATGGTGATGTTCTCTTCAACCTTTCTAACATGTTCTGCGGTTACAACGAGGATCGTCTTTATTCATTCATTCCTTACGTAGGTGCAGGTGTGGCTCTTTCTTGGTCAGAACCTCATCAACAAAACTTAGGTATCAATGCCGGTTTGATCAACCGCTTCCGTGTATCGGATGCTTGGGATATCAACCTTGAATTGCGTGGCCTTTTGATGAAGGATGCATTCGGCGGAACTTCTAAAGAAGGTATGGCCGGTGTAACTGTAGGTGTAACTTACAAGTTCAAAAAACGCGGATTCAACGCTGTTCCTACTGTACCGATGGTACCGGAAAGCCAGTTGGACGACATGAGAAACAGACTGAACTCTCTGAAGGGTGAAAACGAATCTCTGAAACGTGACTTGGTTGAAGCACGCAACAAGAAGCCGGAAGTAATCGTTAAGAAAGAAGGCGGATTCGTTCCACGTCTGGTTGTTGTATTCAACATTGGTAAGAGCAACATCAGCAAGAGAGAGTACATGAACATCGAAGCAATGGCTAAGGGTATCAAAGCTAATCCGGAAAAGACATTTACTGTTACAGGATATGCTGACAAGGGTACTGGTTCTGCTGAGTACAACATGAAGTTAAGTAAGAAGAGAGCTGAAGCTGTACGTGACCTGATGGTGAACGAATTCGGTGTACCTGCTTCTCAACTGAAGGTTGATTACAAGGGTGGTGTAGGCAATATGTTCTACGATGACGCTAAGTTGAGCCGTGTTGCTATCGTGGAAGAATAATCCACAGTTGAAATAATAGAATAAAAGAGACGTTTCCTTTCGCGGGAAGCGTCTTTTTTGTATTTTTGTACCCCATATGAGCAGAATAGTAGCTATAGATTATGGAAGGAAGCGCACAGGGATAGCTGTGAGCGATACGTTGCAACTGATTGCAAACGGGTTGACAACTGTACCCACGCATGAACTTCTGAACTTTATCGGTGAGTATGTGGCAAAAGAACCGGTAGAGCGGATTATTATAGGATTGCCCAAGCAGATGAATAATGAAGCTTCGGAAAATATGAAGAACATCGAACCCTTTGTTCGTTCATTAAAGAAACGTTTCCCGGAACTTCCTGTAGAATATGTGGACGAACGTTTCACATCTGTTCTCGCACACCGTACGATGCTGGAAGCCGGACTGAAAAAGAAAGACCGGCAAAACAAAGCATTGGTGGATGAGATAAGTGCCACTATTATTCTGCAAACATATTTGGAGAGTAAACGTTTTTAATAATAAGACAGAGAATAATTTAATTTTTTAGTAGAGTATAAAGTATGATTTTACCAATTTATGTATATGGCCAGCCTGTTTTGAGAAAGGTGGCAGAGGACATAACCCCGGAGTATCCGAACCTGAAAGAGCTGATCGCGAATATGTTTGAAACAATGGTGCACGCCGATGGCGTGGGACTGGCTGCTCCACAGATCGGCTTGCCTATCCGTGTCGTTACGATTACATTAGACCCGCTTTCGGAAGACTATCCGGAATTTAAGGATTTTAATAAAGCTTATATCAATCCTCATATCATCGAAGTGGGTGGGGAGGAAGTCAGTATGGAAGAAGGCTGTCTGAGTCTGCCCGGCATTCATGAGTCTGTGAAAAGAGGAAATGAGATCCGTGTGAAATACATGGACGAGAACTTTGTAGAGCATGATGAAGTGGTGGAAGGCTATCTGGCAAGGGTGATGCAGCATGAGTTCGACCATCTGGACGGAAAGATGTTTATCGACCACCTTTCGCCATTGCGCAAACAAATGATAAGAGGAAAATTAAATACGATGCTGAAAGGAAAAGCGCGTAGTTCATATAAGATGAAACAGGTGAAATAAAGATAAAAAACGTTTATATCCCTGTTAAGTAAGCGAAAAGCATTATTTTTGTTTCGTTTACAAGCATAAAATATCAATGATTAAAAGAATACTAACAGTTTTATTGCTGTTCCCCACACTGGTTTGTGCTCAGATTAATACGGAGCGGGTGATGACTATTGCCCGCAATGCGCTGTATTTTGAGGACTACGTGCTTTCTATTCAGTATTTCAACCAGGTAATTAATGCGAAGCCATATTTGTATGAGCCTTATTTTTTCAGGGCGCTGGCAAAGGTGAACCTGGAGGATTATCAAGGAGCGGAAGCGGATTGTGACGAGGCTATCAAACGGAATCCGTTTGTAGTAGGTGCATATCAGGTTCGTGGACTGGCACGGATTCGTCAGAGTAAATTCGACGGGGCGATTGAGGATTATCAGAAAGCATTGCATTATGATCCGGAAAACATCACCTTGTGGCACAATCTGACCTTGTCTCATATTCAGAAAAAGGATTATGACGCAGCCAAGGAGGATTTGGAGAGCTTGCTGAAAGTTTCTCCGCGCTATACACGTGCCTATCTGATGAGGGGAGAGGTTTCTTTGCAGCAGAAGGATACGGTTGCGGCACTGAAGGACTTTAATACGGCTCTCGAACTGGATAAGTATGATCCGGACGCATGGTCGGCAAGGGCTATTGTCCGCTTGCAGCAGTCCAACTATGCAGAAGCGGAATCGGATCTGGACCGTGCGATTCATCTGAGTGCGAAGAACGCGGGTAATTATATAAACCGTGCTTTGGCCAGATTCCATCAGAATAATCTGAGGGGTGCTATGAGCGATTATGACCTGGCTTTGGATATTGATCCCAATAACTTTATCGGGCATTATAACCGTGGTTTGCTTCGTGCCCGTGTCGGGGATGACAACCGCGCTATCGAGGACTTTGATTTTGTGATTCAGATGGAACCTGATAATATGATGGCTATCTTTAACCGTGCGTTGCTTCGTGCTCAGACGGGAGATTACCGGGGTGCTATCAAAGACTATACGACAGTTATCGACCAATATCCGAACTTCCTCGCAGGATATTATCATCGTGCGGAAGCCCGCAAGAAGATCGGCGACAAGAAGGGGGCCGAACAGGATGACTTCAAACTGTTGAAGGCTCAGCTTGACAAGCAGAATGGAGGGACGAACAAAGACGTTGCCCAGAATCAGAATAAGGATAAAGAAAACCAGAGCGGCGAGAACGGTGACGAAAGCGAGGAAGGAAAAACTCGTAAGAAGTCTGACAAGAATATGAACAACTATCGCAAGATTGTGATTGCCGATGATTCTGAAGCGGATCAACGCTATACAAGTGATTATCGCGGACGCGTACAGGATAAGAATGTGAACATAAAACTGGAACCGATGTTTGCCTTGACTTATTATGAAAAGTCGAGCGAAGTGAAGCGTTCGGTGAATTTCCATAAGTTTATAGAAGACCTGAATCTGTCGAATGTACTTCCGAAACGTATCCGTATTACAAATATGGAGGCCCCGCTGACGGAAGAACAGGTGAAATTCCATTTTGCCCTGATTGATGCGCATACATCGGCTATTGTGGACGATGACAAGAGTGCTCCGAAGCGTTTTGCCCGTGCCATTGACTTTTATCTGGTACAGGATTTCTCCAGTGCGGTTGCCGACCTGACTCAGGCGATACTGCTGGACGGAGATTTCTTCCCGGCCTATTTCATGCGTGCACTGATTCGTTGCAAACAACTGGAATATCAGAAGGCTGAACAGGCTGCCGAAGCGGATATGTCGAGTGGCGCTGCTGCCAAGGAAGTGAGTGCGGTGGATTATGAAGTTGTCAGAAAGGACCTGGATAAGGTGATAACTCTGGCTCCGGACTTCGTTTACGCTTATTATAACCGTGCCAATGTGGCGGCTATGCTGAAAGATTACAGGGCTGCGATTGTCGATTACGATAAGGCGATTCAGCTGTCTCCGGACTTTGCTGACGCTTATTTCAACCGGGGACTTACGCATATTTTCCTGGGTAATAATAAGGCGGGAATCTCAGATTTGAGCAAGGCCGGTGAACTAGGAGTTGTTTCTGCTTACAACGTGATCAAGCGTTTCACGGATCAGACAGAATAACATTTTTTTGATAAAAAATAGAAAACTCAAAAGATTTCGTTACTTTTGCGTTCTCATTATGAAAATATAACATCATCATATTATGATAAAGATAACATTTCCCGATGGCTCCGTTCGTGAGTATAACGAAGGAGTGAACGGTTTACAGATTGCAGAAAGTATCAGTTCGCGCTTGGCACAGGATGTACTTGCATGTGGCGTGAACGGTGAGACTTATGATTTAGGACGTCCTATTAATGAAGATGCTGATTTCGTACTTTACAAATGGGACGATGAAGAAGGCAAACATGCATTTTGGCACACAAGCGCCCACTTGCTGGCTGAAGCTTTGCAGGAACTTTATCCGGGTATCCAGTTTGGTATCGGACCGGCTATCGAAAACGGTTTCTACTATGATGTGGATCCGGGAGAAGCTGTGATTAAAGAAAGTGACCTGCCTGCCATCGAAGCAAAGATGCTTGAATTGTCGGCAAAGAAAGAAGCGGTAGTCAGAGAAAGTATTTCGAAGACGGACGCTCTGAAAATGTTTGGCGACCGTGGCGAAACGTATAAATGTGAATTGATCTCAGAACTGGAAGACGGACATATTACTACCTACACCCAGGGTGCGTTTACTGACCTTTGCCGTGGTCCTCACTTGATGACGACTGCGCCGATCAAGGCTATCAAGCTGACAACTGTTGCCGGTGCTTACTGGCGCGGTCACGAAGACCGTAAGATGCTGACCCGTATCTATGGTATCACATTCCCGAAAAAGAAAATGCTGGATGAATATCTGGTGTTGCTGGAAGAAGCCAAGAAACGTGACCACCGTAAGATCGGTAAGGAAATGCAGTTGTTCATGTTCTCTGAAACAGTAGGTAAGGGACTTCCGATGTGGTTGCCGAAAGGTACTGCACTGCGTTTGCGTCTGCAAGAGTTCTTGCGTCGTATCCAGACCCGCTATGACTACCAGGAAGTAATTACTCCGCCTATCGGTAATAAGTTGCTGTATGTGACTTCCGGTCACTATGCAAAATACGGTAAGGATGCGTTCCAGCCGATCCATACTCCGGAAGAAGGAGAGGAGTATTTCCTGAAACCGATGAACTGTCCGCATCACTGCGAGATATATAAGAATTTTCCGCGTTCATACAAGGACCTTCCGTTGCGTATTGCAGAATTCGGTACGGTTTGCCGTTATGAACAAAGTGGTGAGCTTCACGGTTTAACTCGTGTACGCAGCTTTACTCAGGATGACGCACATATTTTCTGTCGTCCGGATCAGGTGAAAGATGAGTTCCTCCGTGTGATGGATATCATTTCTATCGTGTTCCGTTCGATGAATTTCCAGAATTTCGAGGCTCAGATATCACTCCGTGATAAAGTGAACCGTGAAAAATACATCGGTAGCGATGACAACTGGGAGAAAGCTGAACAGGCGATTATCGAGGCTTGCGAGGAAAAAGGCCTGCCGGCTAAGATTGAGTACGGTGAAGCTGCTTTCTATGGTCCCAAGCTCGACTTTATGGTGAAAGATGCCATCGGCCGCCGTTGGCAGTTGGGAACCATTCAGGTAGACTATAACTTGCCGGAACGTTTTGAACTGGAATATATGGGCTCTGACAACCAGAAGCACCGTCCGGTGATGATTCACCGTGCACCATTCGGATCAATGGAGCGTTTTGTGGCTGTATTGATCGAACACACTGCCGGTAAGTTCCCGTTGTGGCTGACTCCGGATCAGGTAGCTATCCTGCCGATCAGTGAAAAGTTCAATGAGTATGCAGAGCAAGTGAAGATGTATCTGAAAATGCATGAAATCCGTGCTATTGTGGATGATCGTAATGAAAAGATCGGCCGCAAGATCCGTGATAATGAAATGAAACGCATTCCTTATATGTTGATTGTGGGTGAAAAAGAAGCTGAAAATGGTGAAGTTTCTGTTCGCAGACAAGGGGAAGGCGACAAAGGAACCATGAAATATGAAGAATTTGCTAAAATTTTGAACGAAGAAGTTCAGAATATGATAAATAAATGGTAACTTTGCAGCCGTTTCATGATAAATATTTAGTAGAACAATAAAAAAATCAAACTAGGAAGTAAACGTTTTTAATGAAGAATGACACTTTAAAAGGGCAATATAGAATCAATGAACAGATTCGTGCCAAAGAAGTCCGCATCGTGGGCGACGAGATTGAACCGAAAGTATATCCTATCTTTCAGGCCTTGAAAATGGCTGAAGAGAAAGAGCTGGATCTAGTTGAAATTTCCCCCAATGCTCAACCTCCTGTTTGTCGTATTATTGATTACTCTAAATTTCTTTATCAATTAAAGAAACGCCAGAAGGAGCAGAAAGCGAAGCAGGTAAAAGTGAACGTAAAGGAAATTCGTTTCGGACCGCAGACTGACGATCATGATTACAACTTTAAGCTGAAACATGCCAGAGGATTCCTGGAAGACGGGGATAAAGTGAAGGCATATGTATTCTTTAAGGGGCGTTCCATCCTTTTCAAGGAACAAGGTGAAGTGTTATTGCTTCGTTTTGCCAACGATCTTGAAGATTTTGCAAAGGTGGATCAGATGCCGGTACTTGAAGGTAAGCGTATGACAATCCAGCTTTCTCCGAAGAAAAAGGAAATGCCTAAAAAACCGGCGGCTTCCAAACCGGTAACTCAGGGACAGAAGGCTGAAAAGCCGGAAGCGGGTGAGGAAGAATAAAAAAGAATGAATGCGTGGCGCGCAGGTATAGTGCGTCACCATTATATATTTAATAATTTTAAAAACAAGTAAGATGCCAAAGATGAAGACTAACTCCGGTTCTAAAAAAAGGTTTACCCTTACCGGAACAGGTAAAATCAAAAGAAAGCACGCTTTTCACAGTCACATTTTGACTAAGAAAACTAAGAAGAGAAAAAGAAATCTGTGCTACTCTACAACTGTTGATACAACAAATGTAAGCCAGGTTAAGGAACTCTTAGCAATGAAGTAATCAAAAGCGTACAAAGTATTATTAAAGTATTAACCGAATGCTTTAGCCTGAAGTTCGTTGCGTGAAGTAACGGCGCTAACATTCAAAAAAAGTAAAACTATGCCAAGATCAGTAAATCATGTTGCTTCAAAAGCAAGAAGAAAGAAAATTTTGAAATTAACCAGAGGTTACTTTGGTGCAAGAAAAAATGTATGGACCGTAGCCAAAAACACCTGGGAAAAGGGTTTGACTTACGCGTTCCGTGACCGTAGAAATAAGAAAAGAAACTTCCGCGCTCTTTGGATACAACGTATCAATGCTGCTGCACGTCTTGAAGGAATGTCTTATTCTAAATTGATGGGCGGTTTGCACAAAGCCGGTATTGAAATAAATCGTAAGGTTTTGGCTGATTTAGCTATGAATCATCCGGAAGCTTTCAAAGCTGTAGTTGCTAAAGCAAAAGCTGCTTAAGTTTCAATAGTTTAGGATTTACAAAGTGTCAGTTATCGATCCGATAACTGGCACTTTTCTTTTGTTAGGCGGAGAGAAAGGATGAAAAAAAATGTTAGTGGACGAACAAATTCTTTCTTTTTCTTGCTATTCTCAGAGAATCTTATTACATTTGTGATAGAAAAATATTAGCCGTATCGACTGGATCGGGAAACTCTTCAAATTAATCTGATGCACCGAGAAAGCTTCGTTCTTCAATGGCGGGCCACATCCTTCGGGACAGCTTTAAGCCGGTGGATTACAAAGAGGGCGAGCGCTCAAATCTTGTTCTATCAGAGTTTCATCACATCGTCGATGCGGCTTTTTTATATACTCTTCTATGATATTTTATTTCTCAGGTACAGGTAACTCTAAATGGATTGCTAATCAGCTTTCTAAAGAACAACAGGAAGATTTGTTTTTTATCCCGGACGCATGGAAGAATGACACATGGGAGTTCTCTTTGCGGGAGGATGAGAAGATCGGTTTTGTCTTTCCGGTCTATTCGTGGGCGCCTCCCGTGATTGTACAGGAGTTTATTCGGAAGTTGGTTCTGAAGGGGTATCAGCAGCAATATCTGTTCTTTGTGTGTTCGTGTGGAGACGATACGGGGCTGACCCGGCAGGTGATGGAAAAGGCATTGGCTGCGAGGGGATGGAGATGTAATGCGGGCTTTTCTGTAATTATGCCCAATAACTATGTGTTGTTCCCCGGATTTGATGTGGATAGCAAGGAACTGGAAAAGAAAAAACTGACAGAAGCGGTTCCGGCTCTTGAAAAAGTCAGTAGACTGATAACCGGGAGAGAAACTGTCTTTGCATGCAAGGAGGGGAGTTTGCCTTTTATCAAGACGAGGATCATCAATCCGTTATTTGTTCGTTATCAGATGTCTCCCAAACCTTTCCATGCAACGAGTGAGTGCATCGGGTGCAAGCGCTGTGAAAAAAGTTGTCCGGTAGGGAATATAACGATGAAGGAAAGAAGACCGGTTTGGGGAAAGAATTGCACCGCCTGCCTGGCATGTTATCATGTGTGCCCTCAGCATGCGGTGCAATATGGTAAAAAGACAAAAGGCAAGGGGCATTATTTTAACCCCGACTCAGCTTATTGATCTTTTATTTTAATACAGCAGTTGGATAAGTCTTCGATTATGGCAAGGCTTTCTACTCTGACACCTTTCTCTTCCAGTATTTTACGTCCATTTTGGAAGGCTTTTTCGATAATGAACCCCATGCCTACCAATTTTGCTCCGGATTGCTCTATGAGGTCGAGAATGCCTAATGCGGCATTTCCGTAGGCAAGGAAATCATCAACAAAAAGAACATTGTCATTTGGAGTCAGAAAATCGGCACTGATCACTACTTCATAATCACGGTCTTTGGTGAACGAGTGTACGGTAGTGCTTAGTGCGTTCTGAATGGTTTTGGGTGATTTCTTTTTGGCGAATACAACCGGTAAGTCCATGAGATAGCCCGTCATGATGGCAGGAGCGATACCGCTTGCTTCGATAGTCATGATCTTGTTTACGTTTGTGGCTGCAAAGCGGCGGACAAATTCTACTCCGATGGATTTCATCAGGACAGGATCCATCTGGTGATTGATAAAACCATCTACTTTAAGGATGCCTCCTTCGTAGCATTTTCCGTCCTGCAGAATTCTTTTTTTTAGTAATTGCATTATAATCTGATAATTAAATAATGTGCTAATATGCCATTTGTTACTGATATCATACAGTATTGGGTTGGCATATTAGCACATCGGGCATTTGAATATTTATTTGTTGTCTCTTAAGTCCTTCACTCTGACGGCTTTTCCCTCGCTCTGCGGGAGAGACCCTTTCTTTACCAGTTTTACTTTCGGGGTAACCAGTATTTCATCTTTTAATTGACGGATAATATCTCTGCGGATCTTTTCCAGTTCGATATAGTTGTCTGTAGAAAGATCACTTAATTCCACTTCGACGATCATCTCATCCTGATTGTTGACTGTCTCCAGCGTAATCAGATAATTGCTGCCTAATTCGGGGAACTGAACCAGAATCTTTTCGACTTGCATGGGGAAGATGTTGACTCCCTTGATGATAAACATATCGTCGCTGCGTCCCTTGATCCGGTCGATGCGGAGATGGGTGCGGCCGCACGGACATTTTCCGGGTAGTATACGGGTAAGGTCGCGGGTGCGGTAGCGGATAAGCGGCATCATTTCACGATCAAGTGTAGTGAGTACCAATTCACCGATTTCTCCTTCGGGAACGGGTTCTCCTGTTTCAGGATCGATGATTTCTACCAGATAGCAATCTTCCCAGAAGTGCATTCCGTTCTGCTCCTGGCATTCGAAGGCAACACCGGGGCCGTTCATTTCCGTCATACCGAAACTATTATATGCTTTCACATTGAGCATCCGTTCTATTTTACGGCGCTGTTCGTCAGTATGCGGTTCGGCGCCGATCACCAAGGTTTTCAGGGTTGTTTCTCTCGGGTCGATACCTTCTTCCTGAAATACTTCGGCAAGACGGATAGCGTAGCTTGGGATGGCGTGTAAGGCGGTAGTCTTAAAGTCACTGATGAATTTAATTTGCCGTTTACTGTTTCCGGCTGCGGCAGGTACGGTAAGGCAGCCAAGGCGTTCTGCACCATATTGGAAACCTAATCCACCTGTAAACATTCCATATCCGGAGCTGTTCTGGAAGACATCTGTCTTGCGGATCCCCACCATGTAAAGGCAACGGGCTACCAGATTTGCCCATGAGTCGAGGTCATGTTGTGAATGTACGATGACTGTAGGGTTTCCTGTAGTTCCACTGGAAGAGTGGATACGTACACCGTCTCTTTTCATGTCGCCGGCCACTAGCCCGAAGGGATAGTTGGCACGCATGTCCGATTTAGTGGTGAAAGGAATTTTGCGGATGTCGTCCAGTGACTGGATACTATCTCCGGTGATGCCGTTTTTGCTGAAAACCTCTTTGTAATAAGGTGAGTTTGCGGCTATGTTAATCGTTTTTTTGAGTCGCTGAAGTTGCAGTTCCTGCAACTTCTCGCGACTCATGATTTCAATTTCTTCTTCCCAGTATTGTGTACTCATGATTGTGATAGTTATTGCATTAGCTTTTCCGCAATTTCCTTGCCGGCAGCCAGTGCTTTAAGATTCATTTCGACAATAGCTTCTCCTTTGCGCAGGAAGATTTCGCGGATACTGTCTTGTACTTTCTCGTAATCGATGCCGAGGAATGGAATGGTTGCGCCCAGCAAAACGATATTGGCAACTCGTGCAGAACCTACTTCTTTGGCTACTTTATCCACGTTCAGTACGATCTTATGCGGCAATTTGTTGATTTCAGCCATTACTTTGTCTTCTTCCGGATAATTGGGGATGTTGACAAACGGAGTTTCGTTGGTTACCAGCCATCCTTCCGGACTGAGATAGGGGAGATAGCGCAGACCTTCCATCGGTTCGAGCGAAATGATAAGGTCGCATTTGCCGGATGGTATCAGATCCGAAGCAATCGGTTTGTCGCTGATGCGGAGGTTGGACTGAACGTCTCCGCCACGCTGGCTCATTCCGTGTACTTCTGCTTGCTTCATGTAAAGTCCTTCTTTCAAAGCAGCTTTACCAATAACTGTAGCGATGGACAAAATACCCTGTCCACCTACTCCTGATAATATAATGTCTTTTTTCATGGCTTACTTACTTCTTTTTTTGCGTGCTAATGTTTGAATACACTCTCTGCGCGGGATGATAACGGATACGCCATTGTATTCGATTTCTTCGCGTATGATCTGTCTCATTTCCTCGTGGTTCTTCTTCAATGGAACAACGACACGGATATGAGCAGGGTCGACTCCTAAACCGATACAGATGGATTCAATACGTCCTGTGCCCGCAGAGTCCTGACCACCGGTCATTGCTGTTGTCTCATTGTCTGAAATGACAATAACGACATTGGCATTTTCGTTGACGCAATCCAGCAAACCTGTCATTCCGGAGTGAGTAAATGTAGAGTCACCGATTACAGCTACGGACGGATGAAGACCTCCGTCGGCCGCACCTTTCGCCATTGTGATGGAAGCTCCCATGTCTACGCATGAATTGATGGCGTTGAACGGAGCGTTGGCTCCCAGCGTATAGCAACCGATGTCGCTGAATACTTTATGGGAAGGATATTCTTCTTTGAGTACTTCTGTCAGTGTGACGTACATATCACGGTGTCCGCATCCTTCACACAGTGCGGGAGGACGCATTTCGACTACAGAAGGGACGCCGAATTCCGATTTGTTTTCTTTGCCGACCGCGCGTGCTACAGAGTCCGGATTTAATTCTCCGTCTTGTGACAGTGTGCCGTCCAGACGTCCTTTTACTTTGATACCCATGCCCAGATAGCCTTTCAGATGTTTTTCAACGAATGGCTGTCCGTCTTCCAGTACCAGAATCTCGTCGCAGGATTCAACCAATTGCAGCAATTGCTTTTTAGGCAATGGATACTGGCCGATCTTAAGTACCGGGTATTCACAACCTTCCGGATAGTTTTCCATCAGATAATTGTAGCCGATACCGCAAGCGACGATTCCCAGTTTTTTGTTAGGGCCGTCTATGTATTTGTTGTAAGGAGATTCCTCGGAAGCTTTGATGAATTCGTCCTGGCGGGCAAGCAATACTTTATAGCGTTTGCGGGCATTTCCCGGCAACAGGATAAACTGACGGGGATCTTCACTGAATGAAATGCTGTTCTGTGGCTTCTGCTCTTTGCGCTCTACTCCGGAACGGGAGTGTGCGAGGCGGGTGACCATACGCATTAAGATCGGTTCGCCTGTTTTCTCAGAGAATTCGAATCCGTTGTATACCATGTCGTATGCTTCCTGTTGGTTGCTGGGCTCGTACATCGGTATCAGGGAGAAGTCTCCGTAGAAGCGGCTGTCCTGTTCATTCTGTGAAGAGTGCATGCTGGGGTCGTCTGCCGCTATCACAATCAGTCCTCCCTTCACACCCGTGATGGCAGAATTGACGAAACAGTCTGCAGCCACATTCATGCCTACATGCTTCATGCACACTAAGGCGCGTTTGCCTACAAATGACATACCCAGTGCGGCTTCCATGGCAGTTTTTTCGTTGGCACACCAACGATTATGTATGTTCTGCTCAGTGGTTATAGGCGCCATTTGGATATATTCAGTAATCTCAGTTGAAGGAGTACCGGGGTAGGCATATACACCTGAAAGTCCGGCATCCAGTGCAGCTTGTGCAATGGCTTCATCGCCAAGTAAGAGTTGCTTGCTCATATATTTCCTTTATTAGTGTTGATCACAGTTTGTTATTATATCGGGCAAAGATAGCCTTTTTGGCTCGTTTTATCACAAAATTACTTGAAAATCTTTCTTTCATTAAGTGCTTTCCAATATTTTCTTGCATTTGCCATGTGGTCGGCATAATTGGATGCGAAATTGTGAGTACCTGAAAAATCTTCTTTCGCACACATGTAAATGTAATTGTGTTTCGTGTAGTTTAATACACTGTCCAAGCCCTTTTTAGAGGGGATGCGGATAGGTCCCGGAGGTAAACCGCTGTTGATATAAGTGTTGTAGGGCGAGTTGACTTTCAGATGCTCATTGGTGATGCGTCGCAGCCCGAAATCCTGTAAAGCGAACTTGATGGTAGGGTCTGCCTGCAGGGGCATACCTGTGTGCAGGCGGTTGATGTATAGTCCGGCTACCATCGGCTTTTCTTCGTTGTTGTTGGTTTCTTCTTCAACAATGGAGGCGAGGGTGCAGACTTCTTCCGGTGTCATGCCGATAGCGGTTGCCTGGGCAAGACGTTCGTCATTCCAGAATCGTTTGTGTTCTGTCTGCATACGTTTGAAGAAGTCGTCGACACTCATATCCCAATATACCTGATAGGTCTCGGGGATGAAAAGACAGGGCATGGTGACCGGCGTATACCCCATTTCGGTCTGAAAAGCGGAATCGAATAGTTGGCGGGCTATCTCGGCGGAGTCGATCATCAGTTGCTTGCCGATGCTTCGCGCCAGCCGGTCTAGTGTCCGTACGCTTCCGATAGTGAGATTCATCGGTTCCTGATAACCTCTGAAGAAGCGGCTGAATACATGGTATACGTTTTCGTTGGGGCGGATGGCATAACGTCCGGTATGTATATTCTGGTCGAATTTTCTATATTTTGCCATCCATTGAAATCCGGTGAATTTGTTGACATGACCGGCTTGTCTGATCTTATTGTAGATGGAATCTGCCGTGTCATCCCGGTCTACATATACATAGACGGTTTTGGAGGGATGAAACTGAGGAGCAAAGAGATAATAATAGACTGTTCCTCCGGCAATGGCGCAAAGAAGGAGAGCTCCGGTCAGAACGGATAATAAGATATTTCTTGTTTTCTTTTTCATCTTGTGACGTAACTTTAAAAATTGCGTCAAAGATAGGAAGATTTTGGATAGGAGCGATTCCTTTCAACGGTGAATAGTTGAAATTCGGCTGATTTTGTCAACTATTAGCGTGGCCACTGGTAATAATCGGCATTGGCTTCTACTGCATTTTCTATTTCATCGGGCAGGGGAGAGAAGAAGTCCATATGGGTAAGTTTCTCGATGCTGTCAATTGATACCGCATAGGTGGAAAGAGGCTCTACCGCCTGTCTGTTGTTGAATAAGAACCCGATGCCACGAGCCGGTTTGACAAAAGGAGAGAGGATTACTTTGAAGAATCGTTCGGGCACTGCCACCTTATTTTTTCCGATGGTTTTGGACGGCTTGTCGATGATAGGACCGCATATAATGATAATGGCGCTATCGGCTACCGCCCAGTCTCTTATTTTTTCTTCCAGATTTTTCCAGCCTCTTCTGTTCAGCTGAGGATGCTGCGGGCACATATTGCTGAAATAGAAGGATTCTTTCATGACATCCGGACTCCATTTCATGTCGGCGGCTGGTGCCATATGTCCTTTGTCATATCCCGAGCGTGCATAATCCGCATTGGTCGCAATGGCGCCTTTTACTAAAGGATCGGCGATGAAGTTGTCACCTCTCTTTTCTTTTCCTTTGGTTTCCTGACGGGTCAGTTCGTAAGAAACCCAATTCGGAATCTTTAGATCTTTATTGTAGGAAACCGTATAGCCTTTATGACGAATGATCTGCTCCTGACGGGGAATCAATGAAACGGGAATCTCTAAATCTTTGCCGGATGGAGTGGGGAGGGAGACGGAAGTCTCTATCTGCGGTTTGCTACTGTGCTGGACACTGTATTGCTGATAATACAGATAAAGCCCGTAACAAATGGGAATAAGTACGATGATAGCGATGATACACCCTAATCTTTGATTGGAATGTGACTTCTTTTTCTTAAATAATCTCCTGCTCTTACCTCGTTTCATGCGATTTGCTTTGGGGGTTAATAAGAAAAGCGCTAACTATTCTGTAGTTAGCGCTTTATTGTCAAGAGCCGCTAGCCAGACTTGAACTGGCGACCTACGCGTTACGAAAAATTGTTATTTTTAAGAATATGCTTTCGTAACATGTTGGTTATTAGCGGATATTATGCGCTGACTGTGTTAGCTACAATCTTTAAGACACTGTGATTTCCACTGTTGCAGTGTCGGGTTAATATATTTAAGTTATTTATTTCTATTTATTATTAATCCTTAATCTTAATCTATTGCGTATGACTTGTTTCTTTTTGTAACAAGATTCTTATCTGTTTCAACGCATGCTTCTCCATACATTTCACCATCATTACGGCATCCTATGTAACCGTAGGCGTGAACTTTTCCTCCGTCGTTTAATATGTAAGAATGCAAAGAATCGTTTCCTCTTGGCAAGAATCCAAGATGTTGCTCATTGTCATTATAAATAGCTATTGCGTATTGATCATGTTCATTGTCGATTTGCGCAATTGCATAACCGTTGAACTTTCCAACCATAGTAATTGGAAGATCTCTGTAATATACTCCAGCGATTGAGAATTTATCGTATCCTTTTCTAGGAGAAAGCCCGATACATTTGTCTCCGATATAGTATCTTTGGTTATCTGACAAATTACTTTCGGCTTTTGTGGCATTACCTGTTTTGGGTTTTGATATTAGCACCCTGATAACCACGGCGATTATAATAATCACTATTAATAAAATGATATATTCCATAATAATATAATTTATTGTTTATGTCTCATTTTACCCCAAATGATTCCCATAGGGGTATGTGTTATTCCGCTTCCGGTATGTTCATCTGATGCTCGGCAGCAGTGGAAGCATTCTCCATTCCGAGGGCAGTTTGTTTTTTCGATGTGAAAAGCTGCAGTTCATGCTCAAGCATTCCTATTTTATGAGCTTGATCCTTTATGACTTCGTCTTTCTCGGCTATCGACTTTTTGTATTCCTCAAATGGAATCATAATCACAGAAGAAGGAGCCTGTGCAGGTTGTGCTGAGGCTTCGGACTTGAGCATAGGACCATTATCCATTAGTAACCAATTAGCATCTACATCTGGAAGCTTAGACAGTATTTTCACAAGCACCTCTCTTCCGAGGCTCTTTGCTTTACACCAGTTGCTAGTAGTGGCAGGAGTCTCTCCCATTATTTCAGCGAATTTTAAGTTATTACCTTCGCTGAATGTTTCTCGTAATAAAGTAACTTTCTCTCCTATATACATAATATTATTGATTTATTCTCTTATATTTGTATCGAATTAGTTTATTAACCATTAAACATATCGTTATGCATATTTTAGCCTGCTTATTGTTTTTTATTCTTTGCGCTGTAATTATTTTATTCGTCGGTATTGCTATAACAGCAATTTGTTTACCCGATGAGATCAAGTGAATCTGTTTAATAGATCTCTAGGGTTATCAATTAATTTGCTGATATTTAACACTTTGCTATGGATCATTTCTTTGCTATCAAATGAGAGTTGATCATAAAAATGGTGCTCATTATCTATCTTCATAAGTATTTTAGACACTTCTTTTACTCTGAATGAATCTTGTAAATCAATTACATAATCACTTAGCAGAGATATTTCTCGTGCAAATTCCTCCCAATTTTTATCTACTATAAGTAAATTCATTACTATTATCTCTACTCTAAATAAGGCTCTGATTAAATTGGAGTCAAATTCATACTTAATCTTTTTACCTTCTTCATTTATCCTTCTATTAATCTTCTCTTCTGAATAAATGGTAGAATATATTTGCATTCCAACCATAATAGTAGCACATATTCCCATTAGTCCCACTACAAATGAAACCATAGAACCGTTATTAAAATCAATAGGCTCTATTCTGCATATAGTGAGGCAAATAGCTATGATCGATAAGCCAAATGCAATAGTCGACAGCCAGTTATTTCCAATCCATTTTTTCATACTCAAATCGTTAATTAAAGCTTAAATCAATAATATTATTGATTTTTATTTTGATTAATCAATAATCTTATTGATATTTGCATCGTGAATAATAACAAAGGTGATTAATCACAGGTTATAATTACAAATAATCAACAATTATACTAATTAAATATGGAAGCAACAAATTTCGTAGTAAAAAAAGCTTTAACCGAAACATTATTAAATATGAAGGTTAAAGAAGTGATTGAAATCAATATTAAAGATTTCAAGGAGAACTCTATCCGTAATGCAGCTAATAAGCTAAAATCAAAAGGATATCTATTTAGTGTGTCCAGTGCAGGGCGAATTGATACAACAGCGGTAATGAGATTGATGTAAGAGATATGGAGTGCATTTTCAATATTTCATGTGCTATTTTATCACTGGTATATGCTATACTCACATTTCGGCTTAATGTTGAGGCTAGTAGAGCAGCTAAAGTAGCAATCAAGATGAGAAATGATATGCATAGAGGTAGAGTCGCTTCTGATATAAGTCATCTTTTAAGTGCGAATAGAAGAATAGTAAGGTTGTTGTTCCCTTACGCTAAACATAATGACATTGAACTTACTTATGAAGGTTTTAATATAGAAAATGATGCGAAAACTATACAAAAATTCATGTCAGAATGTAACAATATTAAGACTAATCATCCTACCAGTAGCTTCTGTTCCTTTTTAGATGCCAACTATGATAGTTTGAATCAATTAGCCTTAAAATTTAGTATTTTACCTAGAAAAGACAGAATCGCTTTTTTAGGGCAAATAAAAAAATGGAACTTAAATTAGTAAGAAATTTTGACCAACAAATACACAATAATTATGGAAGAAGTTAACAAACAAGTAGAAAAAGATCCAATCAGACCTATCATCAGAAATCTGAAAGTAGATGAATCCCACACTTATCCTGCATCAAGGATGTGTGTTGTAAAATCTGTATGTTCCCAGGTATCAGTAATGGAGAACAAAGTCTTTAAGACTAAGCTAGAGAAACCGATGTTTCATGTAACACGAGTAAAGTAGGGAGAAAAAGCTATGACAGAAGAAAAATTAAGGGAAGCGAACGTCCTGTCTCATGGCATCAAAGAAATGGTGGAGTCCATTCATGAGCTAGAAGAAAATCGGGAACATATACTTGCTCCTGATAAAATGCGAATAACATTAGGTATAGATCGCAGGAACAGTGACAAACACGGCGTTGTAAGAATCTGTTTACCATGGCGTGATGTAGAAAAAATAAATGAAATGATCCTAGAAATCTGTTCTAACGAACTTAAGAGGCTAGAAGAAGAATTTGACAATTTATAAACTAAGGAGAACTAATAATGGTAACAATGTTAACAATCGCCGTAATGGCTGTATTAATTTTCGCAGCAATAGGCATAGCATCGGTAATAATTTACTTATTCGGTAAATCAGACAAGAGAAAGGAAGTAGAGAAAGGGAACGTAATTGTCCGCTCAGATAGCTATAGACTTGAATCAAATCCTTGTACTCCTTACGAGAATTTATGGCGTAAGGCAGGCTATCCAATGAGATGTCCGTCTCGCCTTAGATTTATAATGATAGCAGGAGATAGGGAGGAACAGATCAAAAGGGAGGCTATTTATAAAGATGAGATTTTGCACCTTATGAATAAAAGTGCCTTATACGATAAAAGTGAAGCTGATTCATCGGTAAGAGAGTTTTGTTTAGGGCAAACTCCGCTTAATCAAAGCATAGAATACCGCATTAAAACAGCTGAGATCATGCGTAAATACATAACTACGGGAAAAACACCCAATAAGGAGGAATAACTATGGACCGTCTGCAAGAAATTATGAAAGCCGCTGAAACAGTATCTTTCAGCAAGAACCAAGCCTCTGCCCTAGTCGGTGGAAGAAGAAGACTAGAAAGACTAGCCGCTGAAAAGAAAATATCCTTTGTAAAGACCACCGACAAAAAGAATGGTCGCTGGGAATGTAAAGGATCAGATGTCTTACGATTCGCAATGCCTCAACAACCAAAGTCATGAGAGTCCTGCCGCTAACCTTTATATGGTGTATATCCTTCTTAACGATGGGATTCACCTGTATGAAATTGGAAGCCTTATTTTGGATCTCCCTGTTTATCTTTTCTCTCTGCTCAATATATGTAGGCAAACACAGAGAGAGGCTGGAACGGGAAATCGAAGAGATGTCCGAAGACAATACTAAATGATGAAAAGAAACTCCCTGGAGTCCGAACTGGAAGAAAGCGGAAAGCATGCAGAAGCAATTTTAGATCAATTGACCTCTCCTAAGCTCTCCGGATCAGAATACGATCAGCTACTCGCTGAATACAACAGCGAATTACTGAGATACAACAAGATTGAAACAGAACTGCTACTCGTAGGCATTCCGCCAAGTAAGCGCACAATGCAACAAGAAAAGATACTACGGGAAAGAATGAGAAACTAAAATTATGAAACCAAAAAAAAGTTTAGTGGATGCTGCCGTTAAAGATGGTAGCATGGACAGATTGAATATGCTGTTATCTGCTGCTCATTTATTGAACTGCGAAGCAAATAGCTTAATAGAAGAGGCCGCTGACGTAATGAGAGCAAAAGGCTTGTTACTTGGAGACCTGAAGAAATTACATAATGACTTCCTTAAATGCGCAGATCGGTACTTCAAAGAGTTTTCTACCCTTGTAGTCAATGATCAATGCAAGATGGACATGTTTGAAGACCTGCAGAGTTTTGATACAGCATTCAGAACCTGGGCAAAGGTCCCTGCCGAGTGGGAGCCTAAAGTATTAACTGAGGATAAAGCCTCATAATTAAGTACACATGGATACAGTTTTTGAACAAGTAATAAAATCTCATCTGGACGAAAGATCACACACAGATGAGCTGTTTGCCACGAAATACTCCAATCCGAAGAAGAGTATAAAAGAATGCTGCGACTATATTGATAGCCAGGCTCGTAAAGCTGCCGGCAAAGAAAATAGAGTGAGAATCCCCGATTCTGTTGTCTTTGGATGGGCCATCCATTACTACGACGAAGAAAACATCAAAGTAAGCAGCCACCCCATCTGCCGAGCATCCTCTCCTGTACAGCAGCAAAAGAAGAAACCAGCCTCTCCCAAAGAACCTTCTTTGGTACCGGTACATGAATCATCTGCCTCTCCCAAAAAGGAACGCAGCAAACGTAACAAGGTAATTGAGAAAGAATCACCATTTGTCCAACTGTCATTATTCGAAGAATCATGAAGCCGAAAACAGAGTTACAAAAGCAGATAGTCAAACTCAGCGGAAAACTCCCCGCATTGACTGAAAAACAAAGAAGATGGGGAATTATGAATGCGATGGACCATGTAGGACTGCGCCTAAAAAAAGGTCTGATAACCTGCACCCACTGTGGGAAAATCTTCTATGACCTCATGAAGTTGGAAGATGGAGAAATGGATATCTGTCCGAATTGTGGCACCCATCTGAAGATTGAGACCACCACCCGTAAATCATGCCGGGATAATGAATACTTTAATATCATCACCACCTGTCATGGCTTTCAGGTCTTTAGGTATTTCTATATCAGAAAAGAGTTCCATTCCGGAAAGGAGGCATCGTATTGTATAAGAGAAGTTGTCCAGAACTGGATGTCTGCCGATGGGAAATTCAAAACAATGGCCCTGCTTGCAAACATGCACTCGTATTATCGCGATGCATGGTGTCTTGGCACCGACCTTGAAATAAGAGCGAACGACAAAGAGGCTTATCACATCGGCTGTGATGCTTGTTATCCTGTACGCCGTTATCTGTCGGCATGGAAAAAATACGGATTCAAAGGAAAGGTGCATAGTATATACGCTTTTGACTTCTTCCGTCTGATCAGCACGGACAGTACTGCTGAAACCCTCCTGAAAGCCGGACAGTATGAATTGCTTAGGATGTTTTGCGCAGGCAAGGGATATGAGATAAAAAGAACATGGCCTACAATCAAAATCTGTATGCGTAACAACTATGTGGTAAAGGATACCTCCATGTGGTTTGACTACCTTGATCTCCTGGGAGATGAAGGCAAGGATCTCCGTAACGCTCACTATGTTTGTCCTGATAATCTGAATTCCGCTCATGACTTTTATATGGAAAGGAAACGCAGAAAAGAAGAAAAGGAACGTCGTCAGCGTGATATGAAACAAATGGAGGCACTGAAAAAATACGAGAAGGAGTATGAGAAGCTCAAATCGAGATTCTTTGATCTAAATATTTCTGATGGTAACATCATCATAGTCCCTTTAAAAAGTCTCGATGAGTTTAGACAGGAAGGTCAAATCATGCATCACTGCGTATTCACGAACAACTATTTCAGAAAAAAAGACTCTTTAATCCTCTCTGCCCGCATCGGTGAAAAACATATTGAAACCATCGAGATAGATCTGAGTAAGTTTCAAGTGATCCAATCCCGTGGTGTCTGCAACAGCAATACGGACTATCATGACCGTATCATCAAACTTATTAATAAGAATATGAACTTGATCCGTAATAAACTGACGGCTTGAGCATAAAAACAAATCAGAGATGAACGAAAATATTGAATTACCTGAAGAACAAGAACCATTGCTGATAGGCAAGGATACGAATGGGAAAATTGTGATCCAAAAAGGAAAACAGAAAATCATTGTTCATGCTTGGGAAATAAAACTTTTAAAGAAGATAGTTTTTTGCATAACTGAAGAATAACTAAATAGAAATGAGTATGTCCCCAGTAGTACGTGATGCCTGGATGCTTCGCAAGCTATTAGAAAAAGCAACTGGCATTAAGGTTTATAAAGCAGAATTAGGATCGTTCAGCTCCTTCAATCTTTATAGAGGGATAGTGCAGGAGTATAAAGATGAAACCAACACACATATTACAGTAGCGCAAGGAAGCTGGAGTATAACCGAAGGAGGTGAATATAAGGTTTCGCTTTATACGCCGGCTTTCACCATCGGGTACAAGAGGATGATTAATGCACAACTGGTACGTAATATTGCCAATAATATTGTAGATGCCTTAAATTCGAAATTTGGGCAAGACTGTTGGAATACATGTAATGAGGAGCAGCGTTGCTGGTTACCTCTTTCCAGAGTTTCATTTTACCTGCAGATTCCGAATTTTGAACAATATAACTAATTAAGAACAGATATGAAACGAGTAGTACAATTACTAATAGAACTTCCTGATGTCGAAGCAACTGAAGAGCAAATAGAAGAGTTTGTAGAGTTTGAAACGGGATTCGGGTGTCAGTTAAGTGCTGGCAACCCCTTCAATGGTTTAACCTATGAAGTGGAAGAATGTTATGTTGAAGATAGAGAAGTGATTAACTAATAATGAATTAGAAGATTATGATTAAATGGATTAAGAAAGTATTTGGTATTGCCGAATTGATAGATGAACGAAAGAAAACCAACGAATTGCTTAAAATGATATTGGATGAAAATAAAAGAGTGGCAAATGCGGTAGAAGCATATAATCGCAGATATCATATAAATAATATATAGAGAGAATGGACATGAAAAGAATTTATAAAATACCAGAGCATAGCCGGTACATAACAGTTGAGGCTACCGAAGAAGGAATAACAACAATATTTGAGCCAGATGACACGGGAGCCTTTATATGCGAGATAACAGAGGAACTGGAGTATATTCCATCAAAGAATGAACTGTCAATATTTTGGGGAAACAGCAATTCCGGAATAGCTGTCATAGGGAAGCTGAAAGATATTCAGTTTGATGAAGATGGATGCGTATTTGAAGCTAATACAGGCTTATGGTACGACCACGCTATCCGCTTCAGAAACTCTGAGCAATACGATAAAATCCTTGAAAGCAATGCCTTGTAAATCTACGAAGTCAAAGCTCAAAGACACGCTGGATAAGGTCTTTAGCGAATACATCCGCTTAAGAGACGTGAGAGAGGACGGAACATTTATATGTATCTCCTGCAATAATGGATTCCCCTACGAAGTAAGCGATTGTGGGCATTATATAAGCCGGGAACACATGTCTACCAGGTTCAGTGAAGAGAATTGTAATGCTCAATGTATTACCTGTAATCGTCACAATAGCGGAAACATTGAAGGATACAGACGAGGACTTATAAGAAAATATGGAGAGTCAACAGTACTCTCTCTGGAATCTGCTAAATATCAGATCAACAAAATGTCCGAAGCTGACTATAGGGAAAAAATCTCCCATTATCGACAAGAGGTCAAACGATTGAAACTAGAGAAGGAATGGATCAATATAAAGGATTCCAAATAAACAACATATGGAACTATTAAAATTATGAATGTCATATATGTGTATTTAATCTTCCGAAAGAAAGGTTACGCATTCGGTTCATTGAGTGCTGTATTCGACTATCTGACTGAAGATGACGTAGGTATCAAGAAAACTACCCTGCTTCACCGGTCAGGCAAACTACCATTGACCACCCGGCGAGCTATCATTAACAAATTACCAATACTAAGAAAAAAGAGAAATGACAAAAAGGACTGATTCGAAAATAAAATGCGATTGCCGGTACTGTAAACATGCCGGTCCCGTAATGAATTTCATGGTTTCATGTTCAATTCATAATTGCAAGCGATCTGTAGGAATAAGGGTGTGCCCATACTTTGAAAAAGGATGTTCGATAAAATAACAATGAAGGCAACCATAGACATAGCCGACATTGATACGATTGTTCTCCGGAATTGTCTGGAACAATGCACGGAAGGTGATGAAGTTTACTATAAATCGACATCATATGCCAACTTTGATGGTTGTTTTATTGAAATTCGGGGAAACTGTTTAAAATGCGCATGTTCAATATGTAAGCTCTACAGCAAGGGAAAGACCGGTAAACTTGACAATAGTCGTCCAATAACTTTCGCTATGTCTGTAAGGACCATAAAGGAGCTTCTTCTGCGCCTATGTGTAAAGATCGAAAACGCAGTAGTGATTTACTATGAGATCGGAACAACAATGAAAATGACGCATTCGGCAGACTGCTATATCAAACAGATGGAAGAGATATTTGATCGGACCCTTTGGAATGATGCCAATTTTGATGACTATCGGCAGGCTACGACAAATAAAAGCAAGTATGTCCGCAAAGTTCTGAAGGTTTACGATAAAACATTCGAAGCTGGCGAGAAAGGCCGGAGAGTCGGAGACAACATCTTGCGTATTGAAACAATGTACAGGCATCAATCTGTACCAATGCTTGAATTTATAGATTGCTACTTCTTATCAAAAATAGGCCGAATATTCTATAAAGATTGGTCAGAGATACGCTTTGTAAGGGAATTATCTGCGTTGAAAGGCATAAAAATCTCCCAGCTTGACAAAGCCAGGGAGATTCACCGGATCGGAGTAACACGATACAAGGAGCATTATAAGCAGATGTATATAGACGGGAAGCTGACAAAAAAGCAATGGGAGACAATTCGAAATTTCGCCAACAGCTGGTCGAAAGAATGCGGTAAATACGTAGAAGAAATCGGTGAGTTGGAGAAAGAATTTAAAGACAAGCTCCTGGCTAATTATCAGATAGGGATTTTTACGCCCATTCGTAATAAAATATAAACAGCTGATAATCAAACGATTATCTGTTTTCAAAGAAAGCACCATATGGTGCACAAATAATTAACTGTAAATCAATAGATTACATAAAAAAAGATTCAATTTTAACAATTTACGGCAACTTGTCCTATACTGCCCGCAGGGCTGTTTGGTAACAAACATAAGAGGGCAGTTTAACTATAACTTAAAAATTAGATATATGGCAAATAAAGCATCGGGCAGAATATTAATGGAATTGCCCATCAAGCGTGGAACAACTAAAAACGGGAAAGACTGGGAGAAGAGAGAATATGTTATGGAAACCAATGAGAGATATCAGACGAAAATGAAATTCTCCCTTTATAGCTGGGACGGTCCTGTCGACAATCCTCCCAAGGTAGGAGATAAAATCGAAATATCTTTCTCAGTTGAGGCCAAGGAAAACAAAGGAGCTTGGTATAACGAAGTAAAAGCATATGGCATTGATACACAAGAATGATGAAATTCTACTTTGAATAATAACAATTCAGAAATGAGCAAATTTAAAGTAGGAGACATTGTTCCATATCGCAATACGAGAGGGAACATAAAGAAGGCTGAAATCACTTCCTTTGAAACTGTAGATAATGGAAAAGTCTGGTTCCATGGTATTGACACGGATACTAAAGCAAAAGTCTGGTATCCTGTACATATATCCGAAAAACTAACTGAACACCCAATAAAGATATGAGCAAAGAAAGATTACAAGAGATAGCAAAGGAATTGGCTAATAATGCCAATATGCCGTACTGCTGGGAAGATATCTATAATCGTTTGATTGGTGGTTATCCCCTTCCATTTAAAGTAGAAGTCAAATAGCGTAAAACCATTGAGTAATGAAGAAAATAATGTTTAACGATAAATACGGCTTAACACAGGCTGTATTGGATGGTCGAAAGACTATGACGAGAAGGGCCTTCTATATTCCTGATAAATTGGCTCTTACATATTACGTTGAGACGGATAATCTTGTTATTTGTGAGACACAGCACAACGGGGATGTTATAGAATGGCGGGATAGTAACGACAATGTGCATATGACATTCCAACCTAATTACGAAGTCGGCGAAGTGGTCGCAATTGCACAAAGCTACAAGGATTCAGGGTATGATGCAGACTCATTAGATAGACATCCGAAAGATTTGAGTGTTCGCGGTCTTATGAAGGATTCCGCAGGATGGAATAACAAAATGTTCGTTAAGTCGTATGCTTGTAAGCATCACATAAAGATAACTAATGTAAAAGTAAAACGTTTACAAGACATATTAGATGAAGATTGCATAAAAGAAGGTGTTTATAGGCTTGATTCTGCAAATGGAAGTGGCGGTATTGCTTATTCTTTCGCTAATGCTTCCGATAAAAAACATATCGGACTATATGATACTCCCCGTGAAGCCTTTGCCGCTTTGATAAACAAAGTATCCGGAAGAGGAACATGGGAACGTAATCCTTTTGTTTGGGTGTATGAATTTAAGCTGTTTGACTAATAACAAAGAAAAAAATGAAGCAAATGTATAAAGTCCTATTCTCTTATAAAGAAGACAGCCCGTCAGGTGGAAACACGCAATTTTCTGGATATAAAACAGAAACCAAACTATACGATGCTGAAAACGCGGAAGAGCTTCAAGTAAAGATTGATAAGTTCTTAGCTGATAATAAATGCGGTTATAGAACTCACATAATAGTGCGTGATATAACTAAATTATAATTCAATACAAAAGTAAGAATGAATCAATTCGAGATGTTCCTCGGATTGATATTTAAAAAGGAACTTGCAAATCTTAGAAGTATTTTCAAGGATTTACGTAAAGCTAAATAAAAAGAATTGATATGGGAAAGAAAAAGAAGATTTTGACTAAAAAAGTATATTCCCGGATCACACCGGAGAATTATAAACGATTGGAAACCATAGCCTCAAAATACGGATTCAAAAGCGTATATGAAATTGTACAAAGTTTAATACATTGTTTTCTTCGTGCATCGGACCCTGAGAATGATCCTCAAACAGAAGTCCTTCCTTACGATATAGAATGTATGTTTAATGAACTTTCTGAAGCTGAAAAGCATGTAGAATTTAACAAGCCAAAGCGTAGATGTTCTTGTAAATCAGTAAGCAATGAGTAGAAACAAAACATATATCAAATATATCAATTCCAAAGAATGGAAATCTTTGCGAATTAAAAAGCTCATTAATACCCCTATATGTGAATGCTGTGAAAAAGATGGAAGGATTACAGTAGCTACAGAAGTACATCATATAACACCTGTAGAATCAGTTGCATCAGCAACTCAGATGAAGCAGCTAATGTTTAATTATTCCAATCTAATGAGCGTATGCCATGCTTGCCATTCCGATATTCATCGAAAAATGTTCAGCCACTCCAAAGCCGCAATTAAAGCCAATAACAAAAGGATAACCGAGTCGTTTGTAGACAAGTTTCTAAAATAAAAAGAAAGGGAATAGCTATTTACTATTCCCTTAATTGCCTTTGCACGGTTCACAGGCAAAGGCGGTGTCAGATAACAGCTGTATTAACCAACTGAAAGTGAACCGATTTTATTCCCAATATCCTTTAAGGCACGATTAAAGATTTCAAGTTCTTTCTCATTCAGAGTATATACTTGGCCTCGGACTTTATACCCGTTAATACGTTGATATAACCAGGCTCGACTCTTGCCAAAGTAATTCTTTGCAATATATGACACGGGTATTAAGTCTACAATATCATTCATCTGTTCCCGTATTGTGAGCTTTCGTTCTATTGCTTTGACATTATCAGTGATAGTATCAAGAGCCTTATCTAAGTGCTTTCTAATGGCTTCTTTCTCTTCTGGCTTGGTATATAAAGCCTTCATCTCGTACAAGTGTGCATCAAGTTCATCTCCATGCAAACTATCCATCTTTAACAAGTCTTCTTCTAATGTTCTCATATCATTATTTGAGTTATGCTCCTCCGAAGAGGAGCGATTACTACTTCTTTAATTTCTCTTTTCTTTCAAGGAGTTCTGATATCCTTTCGAGTATCGCATCAGTACGTTCTTCATCATCTTCTTTTCCAATCTCCAGTATAAGTACTTTGCGTTTCCATTCTCTAAGGTTTTGTTTCTCCTTCTCTATTTCGAACTCAATCTGTTCCAGTTCATTCAGTTCTCTCATGACGTTGTTTTAAAAGGTTAATACTTTGTTTATCTGACATTACAAAGATACATAATCATTTGTATATGTACAATAGAATGAGATATTATTAAATGGTTTGATCAAACAAATAGGGATTTCCCTATCATTACTCCAATTGTGAATATTAATTAAAATTAACCATAAATTCATACAAGGGGGTATCATTTTTTTACAATCCCATGTACACTCATGAAACCCACGCCTTCCCTTCCGCGCACACGCGGCACAAATTATACCCGTGGGGGGTAATGCTAAAGTGTCACCCATATACGTCAGAAAGCGTGTACATATAAAAAGGCGCATGGAAATCTACGAAGATATAGAGAAAAAAATACGAAAAGCAATGAGAGAACAAGGGACTTATTCTAAGGCAATGGAAATTTCCATCTCTCTTGCTGCCGGCTCATATATGGCTTATCTGAAGGCCCGGAACGAAGTCTCCAAATTGGATAAGGTATGCATGACAAGAATCAGCCGCGAAAACAATGAGTATAAAGTGGTGAATCCCGAATTTTCCGTAATGCAGGATGCGGCCGAACAAACCCGCAAGGCATTGCGAGAGTTGCGTTTAACCCGTGCTACCATAGAAGCGGATGATGAAAACGATGAAGTAGACGAACTGATTAAAAAAGTCGAGAATGCTGGAAAAGAATGATCTCATACAGCTAAAGGCCCGGACACTTGAAAGATTACAGGAAGTCAATGTCGAGGATTATGCGCTTGACCAAACGGACGTCAGGTTGAAGGATTATGTGAAATCAGCGATAAGCCATCCTGACGATCATAATTTGTATGAACTGTTATCTATCCTTCGCTTCTTTCGTTTGCTGGACGCGTATATTTTCAAACCAACAGAGGTCAAGAAGTTTATCGTATTCTACGAGAATCTAAAATTTTCGGGATTGAAAGGACGCGTAAAGTATCGTCTTACCCCAATTCAGGTATTTCAGTTTGCCAATATCCTTGGTTTTTACCGTACGCCCGAAAAAAGGCTTTGCAGGGACGCCCTATTATTCGTACCACGTAAGTATAGCAAAACGACATCGGTTGCTTCACTGGCAATATATGATTTGCTGTTCGGTGATGCTAATGCGCAGGCATATGTGGCTGCAAATAGCTATGATCAGGCTCAGATATGTTTCGGAGAAATAAAGAATATTTTGAAGAGTCTTGATAAGCGGTTTAAGAACTTCAAAATAAACCGGGAACAGGTATTTAGCAAAAGGCGGGGAAGAACGTCTTTCGCCAGATGCCTTGCGTCGAATCCCGACAAGTTGGACGGACTCAATGCGTCCACCGTTATTCTTGATGAATTCAGCCAGGCGGATAGTGCCGAGCTGAAGAATGTCCTTACATCGTCTATGGGTGCCCGTGTCAATCCTATGACTATTGTTATCACAACAGCCAGCGATAAATTGGAAAGTCCGTTTGTGAATATGCTCAATTCATATAAGGCGGTACTCCGTGGAGAAGTAGAGAACGACTCCATCTTTGCGCATATCTTTGAACCGGATGTCAATGATGCCGAAGATGATCCGCACACATGGGCAAAGGTACAGCCTCACCTGGGAATCACAGTACAGGCGGATTACTATGAGAATGAGTACAGGAAAGCTCAGATGACCGCAGAGGATATGCTTACTTTCAGGACCAAGCTGTTGAACCTGTTCGTGCAGGATGAGGCCAAAGTGTGGTTTACTTCCGGAGAAATAGAGGCTATGTGCAAAGACGACAATGATTTGGAAACACTGAAAAATCGTCCGGACGCGATGGTCGCAGTCGATTTGTCCGTTTGTGATGACTTTAGTTCTGTAAGTTATAACATTTACTTGCCTGAGATCAAGATGTTTCATATTCACAATGATTATTACTTCCCGCGTAAAATGCTGATATCTCATCCGAATCGTGAATTATACGAAAGATGGGCGGCAGACGGATATCTTCGATTATGTGACGGAAATGTGATAGATTACCGGATGATAGTAAATGACATCAATGCCCTCAACAGGGAAAGCATACGGATACTTAATATAGGATATGACCCTTACAAAAGTATGGAATTCGTGAATATGATGGGTGCCAGTGGTGCAAAGAAAGTGCTCCAGCCAATAAAACAAACCTACGGGACATTTACCAGCCCGGTTGAAAGTTTCGAAATAGCAGCAAGGACCGGACGTGTTACCTTTAACTACAATCCGATCAACTGGTATTGCTTCGGTAATGCTGTCATTGACGAAGACAGGCTGGAGAACAGGAAGCCCATTAAAAAATCCCAGAATGCTAAAATAGACGGTGCTGTAACATCGGTAATGACCTTTTACTTATATAATAATTTCAGAAAATGAATAACAGCTTAAAGTTTTGGAAAAGAAAAACGGATACAGCACCCGTTGAAGAGCCTGTCAAGGAGAGGGGATACTTCGAATCTGTAGCTTCACCAGATGTAACAGTACGTAATATAGCTGCAAAAGCTCAGACAGTTGAAGGACCGGAAATGGCGATGAAGCTGGCGACCGTATATCGGTGCGTATCCATACTTAGCGGTAGTATTGCCTCCCTGCCTCTGCAGTTGAAAAGAAAGAAGAACGGAGTCTTCATGGTGGATGAGGCCAGTGAACTCAACTATCTGTTATCTGTTGCCCCAAACAGCAGGCAGACAGCATACGAGATGATAAGAAACGCCATCACACAGGCGGTTAATCTAGGGAACGCCTATATTTACCCGGACTGGTCGGAAGGAGAGCCGAAAAGTCTGACATTACTGAGTCCTGGCAGCGTTACTTATGATAAGTTTTTGAACTTCTATATCGTAAACGACCCCATTAACGGTATATATAAATCTCTTGAATGCGATGAAATTATTCATCTTCGCAATATAAGCCTGGATGGCGGATATACAGGAGAGAGTACGATCCGCTATGCCTCCCGGATTATGAGTGTGGCATACAGCGCAGACGAAAAGAGTCTTGATATGTTTCAGCCCGGCAGCACATATTCGGGATTTATCAGTGGTAACGACGATGATCAGACAACCGGATACGAACAATACAACGAAACCCAGCTGAAGGATGTTTCCGACCGTTTCCGGAAAGAATTGAGATCCGGTGAAAGCATCACATATCTTCCCGGACAATTAAGATTCAACCAGCTTTCCATGTCCCCTGCTGATATACAGCTGTTGGAGAAGCAAAAATTCTCTGTTTTAGACCTGTGTCGCTTTTATGGCGTCCACCCTGACAAAGCATTTGCCGGACAAAGTCAAAATTATAAAGCCAGCGAGATGAGTCAGGTGCAATATATGACTGATACCATCCAGCCTTATTTGCGGCAAATTGCAAATGAGTTCTTTGTGAAATTAATCCCCAGGAGTGTTGCCGCGAAATATCGTATAGAATTTGATCTGGAAGCATTCTATCAGACCGACCTGGAAACGATGGCATTAAACATGGAGAAGTGTATCCAGTATGGAATCTATACAGTGAATGAATACCGCCAAAAAAGGGGAATGCCGCCTGTGGATGGAGGAGATGTCGCAATGATTAGCTGCAACGTAGCTCCTATCAACAGTCCGAAAATAAACGGTGAAGTGTTAAATAATAGCAATAACGGAGATAAAAACGAGGAAAAACCGCAAGAAGTGCCACCCAAGAATAAGGAAACCTCAGCAGTATAAAAGGAACAAGCATGGAAAATTTGGAAATCAGAAGTTTTGGCGGTGAGGCATCTCCCAAATTGGTATCGGAAAGAACAATTGAGGGATATGCGGTAGTAGTTGGTCAAGAAAGCAAATATATGTATGATCCTGTATTGCGTAAATGCTTTATTGAAATCATAGAGGCAGGAGCCGTTGACGAGGAACTGATCAAACGCAGTGATATCAGAGCGCTTCTGGAACATAACAGAGAAAGACTCCTCGCTCGGAGTGGCATGGGAAGCGGATCGCTGAGACTCCACCTGGATAATTACGGTTTGGGATATGCTTTGGACGCTCCTGATACTCCTGATGGAAAATTTGCCGTTGAAATGGTGAAAAGAGGAGATTTGTTCGGATCATCTTTCGGATATCGGACCGATGAGCGGAAAAACGTCGAATGGATAAAACGGTCTGACGGAATTTTGCTTAGAAAAGTGCATAAAATTGATATGATCAGTGAAATAAGCATCGTGGCAAGCCCGGCTTACATCGGAACACAAGTGAATGTACGAAGCATAGAAGACACCTTCGAACATCCGGACGAGAGTTATAAAAAAGAAATAGAAGAATTACGTAAACTATCAAAATTTTAATCATGAAAAAAGAAATCAGAAGAAACAGAGCGAGAATCGCTGAGATCAATGCCCGGTTGGGCGAAATGGCTGACTTATTGGATACCAATAAAAGAAGCCTGACACCGGATGAAATTACAGAAAAAGAGGCTTTGGTACAAGAAAAAGAAATTCTCCAATTGCGTACGGCCCGTATGGTAAATGATGAAGAACGCGTATCCGAACAGGAGATGCGCTCTGAAGTTGCTTTTGCCGGAGCGGTTGCCTCATTTGTGCACAACCGTTCTCTTCCGGAAGGATGTGACGGAATCATGAATGGAAATTCCATCGATATTCCTTTGACCCGTGCCGCTACGATTCAAGACACCACCACCGTGGCGCCTCTCATTCCGATGACCATCGGGGAAATCATCCAGCCTTTGGAAAAAGGCTTAATCTTGGGTAAGGTGGGATGTAAAATGCAGTACGGTCTTGTCGGTGACTGGGTGTTGCCTGTTGTTGCCGGCATTGAAGCTACTATCGAGGATGAAAATGCGGAGGTAGCAGACACCACAATTGACATCTCAAAAATTAAGCCGTCTCCCAAACGGGTATCATTGGCTATCCCCGTAAGTAATCGTGCGATAGATCAGAGCAATAGTGCATTGCTTGAAATCGTACGTACCCAAATGACAATGGGATTAGAGCGATTGCTGAACAAATGGATGTTCCAGACAACCAAGATTACCTCAAAGGCGTCTGATGGTTGCTTTGTGGCTGCTACAGCTGCCCCGGCAGTTACTACCGAAGCGGGTGCTGACTTTACATGGAAGAATGTGGTGGCTTTGAAGGGAGCTGTATTAAAAACAGGCGTCGTCTTTGACGGAACAGCAGCCTATGTCTGTTCGGCAACGACTTACGCTGAACTGGAAGCTACCCCGAAAGATGCCGGCAGTGGTTTGATGATTCTTGAAAACGGGAAAATCAACGGATATCCGGTATTCATGACAGAATACATTGGAGACGGTGTTCTCGGATTCGGTATATTCAACTACGAACTTGTGGGACAGTTTGGAAAAATGCACATGATAGTAGATCCGTATACAGGTTCAAAGAAAAACCTTATCTATTTCGTACTGAATACGGATTTCGATATGCTGACTGTACGTACGGAGGCTTTTGCCGTAGCAAAGAAAACTCCGAAAGCTTAAAAACATAGGGACGGCAGCCCCGTCCCTTTACTTCAACAAGGCATGAAACAGTATATTACCCTAGAGGAAGCTAAAATGCAAATTCCCGGATTTGTGGATTATGGAGAGCAGGACGAGTATATAACGGGATGCATCCTGGATGCGCAGGCCGCACTTGAAACCCGCTTGCAATCTCCTCTATCAGAATATGAGGATGAGCAGGGGTGTATTCCCAGAGATTTGAGACGGTCTATCCTGATAACTATCAGTGATTTCTATGATAACCGTTCCGATATTGTGTTTTCTAAGCCTTACAGTATAGGAAGAGCCGCCGCATTATCGGCTCCATTTATAAAATTCAGAGGAGCAGAAGAGGATGGTACCACGTGAAAGAATAACATTTGAAAAAGAGACAAAGGGTAAAAATCCAAATGGATCACCCTGGAAATCTTATGATCCAATTCAGGGATTATCCAATGTACCTGCTGAAAGACGGAAAGCGCAGCCGAACATAGGGGACGGATTAAATGCGAAGGAAGAATTTATTGATATGAAAATTGTGCTATGGTGCAGATTTCATCAAAAGATGATGGAAGCTTTCCGCATTTCATATAATAATCAGTATTACCGGATTATTGACATAAACAGGAAATATCAGGACAATAGTTGTCTGATAACCTGTGTAAAAAGCGATACGTAATGGATATACTTACAGTCAGGCAGATTGATATAAACAAGGTTAACGAATTTGTGTGTGACCTTGAAAACTTCGAAAAGGATAAGGCTGTACGTGCCGGTTTATACGCCGGAGGTTCTATTCTGAAACGAGGTGGAGTGATGAGACTGAAGTCACGCATGAAATCTCCTTATGGACATAAAGGAAATCTTATCAAAGCTTTTCGTGTACGCGTAAAGAGAAGCAAGCTGGGAGTACTATCCGGCTTTGGTCAGCCGGAAGGAAGACATAGCTGGCTAATCGACCAAGGCACCGGAATTCGTCGCACTAAGAACTATGCCAGCAGAGGGTACGGACCGGCTTTGCGTTATTGGGAAGACACTCGGGCGGAAGATGGAAGTAAAGCCATGAATGCGGTGATGGACGGGATAGAACGGGCAGTTAAACGAATGAAAAATGGAAAATCATGAAAATTAGTCATTACGAAGCATCGACAGCAATCAGAGAAATTTTATTAGCCGATCCATCTATTGTGGAAGTATTGGGTGATAAGATATTCCCGCTTATAGCGGATGAAGGGACGGATGGAGACTACGTTACTTTACAGCGAGACGGTTTTGTGCAAGGTGTAACCAAGATGGGAATTGCCAGAAGAGATCCGTATGTATATGTCTGCGTAGTGAGTGCCGACAGCCAACGGTCGCAAGATATAGCTAAACTGATATCTGAGGCTGTTGAGGGGGAATTTGCAGATCCGGATATGGAAATACGCCTGGAAGATGATACAGAGGAATATGAGGCGGGGAAATATATACAAGTCATGAAGTTTTTAGTGATACTATAACAAGAATTATCAATTGTAATTAAAACAATAAATTTAAAAATTATGGCAGGAGTAAAATTAGATTCAAGAAAAGATATCTACAGAGGTGAGTTCTTTGTATTTGCCGACGATCAGCCTATCGCTTTTGCATCAAGTGCAACACTGGAAGTAACTACCGAAGAAATAGATGTCTCAAACAAAATGATGGGCGACTGGACCGGCTCCCTTCCTGGAAAGAAAAGCTATACAGTTTCTTCCGAGTCATTAGTAACTCGCAAAGAAGGCGCTATGAGTTATGATACCCTGTTGGCTAAACAGATAGCAGGTGAAACACTATCATTTTATTTCGGAGAGGCAAAAGCTGCGGATAAGGACAATTTTGGAGGAACCTTTGAGAAAGATACTGCAAAGATGAGCTATACCGGAGAAGTGATGATTACATCGATGTCTATCTCATCCGAGGCCGGACAGATAGCTAAATGTAGCAGCGCTTTTAAAGGTATCGGAGGTCTGACGCCCACCGCAGGCGGAGCAGCGGAAAACGCAGGCGCATAAAACGAGTTAGTAACAAATGTTCTTAAGGCGGTCCTGTGATGGCCGCCTTATTTAATATAAAGTATCATGGTCTCATTAACAATATCACTTTGTATCATATATACAATATTCCTGTCCGCTAAAATCATCAATGAGAAATGTAATCGTCATAGTCCGCCATCTGTACCGGAGACTTCAGTTCCTAAAAAGAGATTCTCTCTAAATATGAAGATGAGGCTGAATCTGAAAGCCATAATACGATGGGAACAGATCAGGCAGAAATCCTTCTCTCTAATGGATTATTCAGATAAGGATGACATAGATGCACTACTGTATACCACAACGATATGCAATAATGAAGATGTGATATATACCTTCGATGTTTTTCGGGGAACATTGTCCAACGAAAAGCTGGTACAGGAAATGATCTTGAAATTGGAACGTGAAACATCAGTATTAAGTCAGTTTCAGAGGGAGCAGGAGAAACAGGACATCGTGAATTCCAACTCCCTTCCGGAAATGATCAGCGGTATTGTTTCGGTTCTCATCATATCCGGACTGGATGCACATTACGTGCTTAATGAAATGGAGATATGCGACCTTCCACTCTACATAGAGGCATACGAAAAGAAACGAAAAGAGGAGATGGAAAGCGCCCGGATGTGGACATATCTCACCATTCTCCCGCATATCGATGCACGAAAGATGGAAAATGGAGCTAAGGATCTGATCACTTTCCCTTGGGAGGAAGCGGAGAAGCAAGCGGAAAAAGAAATCAAAGAAACTGAGATAGAAAGATTTGAATTATTCATGCAAAAGGGCAAAGACCTATTAAATTTATAAGATCATGGCAGGACGTTTAAGTTTCAGTATAGCAATAAACCTCTTAACAGAGAACTTTAAGAGAGGTACTAATCAGGTAAAAGCCGCATTCCGTTCCATGCAGATGCAGATTCTCACCTTCGCTGCGGCATTAGGTGCAGGCGGACTCGGACTAAGTAACCTTGTTTCTCGTTTCATTGATGTAGCCCGAGAAACAAACCGTGCTACCACCGCATTGAAGAATGTCTCCGGCACAATGTCCCAATATGCGGATAATCAGAAATATCTGCTCGATCTGGCTAAAAAATACGGATTAGAGATTAATGCCCTGACGGCTAACTACGCAAAATTCACGGCGGCTGCTTCCATATCCGGTATGTCCATGATCGATCAACGAAAAGTATTCGAATCCGTCTCCCGGGCATGTACGGCCTTCGGTATGAGTGCGGACGACAGTAACGGAGTTATGCTTGCATTATCCCAGATGATGAGTAAAGGCAAGATCAGCTCCGAGGAATTGCGTCTGCAGATGGGAGAACGTCTTCCTGTTGCTCTTCAGGCTATGGCAAAAGCTGCAGGTGTTTCTGTCGCTGGTCTGGACAAGTTACTCAAACAGGGTAAACTGATGAGTAAGGATGTGCTTCCTAAATTTGCTGAGGCGCTTAATGAGATGATTCCTAACGTTGATACTGATAACTTGGAGACATCTGTAAATCGACTGAAAAACGTCTTTACAGAGTTAGTGAACGGCACGGATATACAAAGTAAATATAAAGCTCTGATAGACTGGCTGACCAATATTGTTAAATCGGCTGCTGACAATATAAAAAGCATTGTTACCTATCTTGTTGCAGCTGTTTTAGTCATGGTTACAAGTCGGCTGGTCAATAAAATTATTTCCTCTATTGCCAAAGCCGAATTAGCCGCCAAGTCAGCAGCACGTCGGGCGGCCAAGGATGCAGGACAGAAGTTTGATGAAGTTGCATGGAAAGCGCAAAAGGCCGGTGCTTCTATCAGAATGGCTTTCAGCAAAGCGATGTTATCAATTAAGGCAACTCTCATTTCTATGGCTCCAACAGCAATACTTGCGGTCATAGGGGCTATCGTTGCTAAATTTTATAATGCTTATAAAGAGTCACAACGAATAAAGGGCTTGTTTGACAATTATCTGAATCGAATGAATCATGCGGCAGAGTCGAACTCAGAAATTGTAAAAGTTAAAGCCTTGTTATCAGAGTACAATAAAGTTAATTCATCATTAGATTACAAAAAACAAATATTAGGGAAAATCAATGGTATTCTCGGTACTGAGCTAAAAACCAACCAAGATGTAAACAAAGAAATATCTAAACGCATAGAATTGCTTGAAAGTGCAGCAAGAGCCGAACTGGCAGCAAAGGAAGTAGCAGAAAGCGAAAATGAATTACGCAAAATAGGCTCAAAATCCTACAACGGGAAGACAGTACAGGAATTGGCTCCTGATTGGGAAATAGCTCGCGGAGATTTGGTTAAAGAAGAGAGGTTCAAAGCAAAGCATAAAGTGTCAATGGTTGACGCTATAGGATTTGAAAATGGCTTAAAGGATGATTTGAATGCTTATATTGAATTCTCAAAAATACTCAGTGATGCGAAATCGAGATTAGGAACTGAGATTTCTAGAAGCACAACAATTACAACACCGACTACTGATCCGGATGATGACAAAAAGAAAAAAACTCCTCTTCAGAAACAGCAAGAATCTTATGATAAACAATTTGAAGAGCTAGGCGCTGAATTAGAGATCGGAAAGATCACTCAGGCAGAGTATAATAAAGCCCTGGGAGAACTGAACATCAAGATGTACGCCCAAGCCAAAGGAACAGGTGATAAAGAAGTGCTTGAGAGTCAATATTTTCAGAATATTAAGACCGCTGCTGAGAAAGCGATAAGAAATCAAGATAAGAATGTTGCTCTTGTTGAGTTTGAGAAGGTGCAGAAGGATTACAATGCAAAGGTCAGGGAAGCCCAAGCGCAGCAAGCCAAAGGGCTTATCTCTCAGAAAGAATTGAATTCCAATATAATTTCACTTTCCGTTGATGCGGCTAAATCCGCTGCCGGCATTAAAGGCATTGGAGATGAAGCAGATGTGTTTATTTCAGCTATGCAACTGAATGCAAAGATACTTGCTTCTCCAATTAAGATAAAGCCTCGCGACGCAACTTTTGACTACAAGAAAACCAAAGTTGATATTGCCTCTGAAAATCTGGACAAGGCAAAAGAATTGGCGGACAAATATAAAGAGGAAGCAAGAATTATCGGGAAGACATTATCAGATGAGGTTGCGAATGCTATGGCTGACGTTCCATCGCTGGAAGAGGCATTAAAACTGGCACAGGTCCAGGAAGATATCAAAAATTTCACCAAGGAACTTAATCAGATGGAATGGGATGGTATTAAAAATGTCGTATCAACTGTAGATGGATTGGTGTCGGCATTCGAACGCCTGAAAGATGCATTTGATCCGGAACAGGAAGCTACTAAATGGGAAAAGTTAATGGCCATTTGGAATATGTTTTCCGGAATTGCAGATGGATTCTTGTCGGTGATGAAAACAATTGAAAGTATTACGGAATTAACAAATAAGCTCACAAAGGCGAAGGAAACAGAGGCGGCTATTGATACGGCTACTACCGGAACAAAAGTTGCGAATAAAACGATAGAAACTACAGCAGAAATTACTGCTCTTGCGACTCAAACGGCGGCAGAGGTCGCAGCATCATCAACAAAAACTACAGCTGCATCTGCGGAAATGGCTGCAAAAAGTACAGCAGCATATGCATCTATTCCTTTTGCAGGAGTAGGTCTTGCTGCTGCTCAAATTGCAGCCATGGAAGCATTAATATTAGCCGCCTCCATTCCTAAGTTCGCTAATGGTGGTATTATTACCGGCGGTCCTTCATCCGGAGATAAGATATTAGCTCGTGTTAATGCCGGTGAAATGATACTCAATCAAGGCCAGCAATCTCATTTATTCGAAGCGATTAATTCCGGAAGATTGGGTGGAGGTGGAAATATATCTTCATCGGTAACAACCAGGGTCCGGGCAAAGGATCTGATTCTGACTATCAACAATGAACTTAAATCACAAGGGAAAAAGCCTATATCATGAGCTACGGACTAATATATACAATACCATTTGCCGCAATAGATAACATTCCATGTGTTGTGGAGATAGAGAAAGAAAATTATTCGGGTGAAGTCATTGAGTTGGTTGCGGGGGCTTCACCATTCACTGTCGATATTGCAGATGAAGAATTCCTGTATACGCCTGTCAGGTTCAGTACTGCGACAATTCGCGTAGTAGGCAGCGATTATTTGCAGAGTCTATTTTCCACAGCCTATCAGCAATACCGGGTTATATTCAAAAGAGATGGGGTAGTAACGTGGTATGGGTATATCAAGCCGGAACTATATACACAGAATTACAGCTCCTCTAAATTCGAACTGGAGATAGAGTGTATGAGTGCGATGTCCACGCTTGAATTTATTGATTATGACGTAACCGGAAGCAGAAAGGAATTTGTCTCGTTATGGAGTTTACTACAGAAATGCATCAAAGCAACTTCTGTACAATATAATGCAGTATATATCCCATACGTCTATGCGAAAAACGAAAAGGAATATTTATCAGGCGGAAGTAATATACTTTGGGAGATGAGAATTAGTGAACAGAATTTCTTCGATGAAGACAACAAAGCGCTGAAACTTAAAGAGGTACTCGAAGAAGTATGCAAATTCCTCCACTGGACCTGTGTAGATTGGCGAGGAGAGCTTTTCTTTGTCGATATAGATCATAACGGAGTATATCATAAATATAACAGTGGACTGATCGAGAAAGCAGATGCAGTATTTAATAATCTCATCGTACAAAACATTGGATTTACCGGATCTGATCATTCTCTGGATGTACTCCCTGGCTATAATAAAGTAACAGTGAAATGTAGCAATTATCCTATCCCTGAAACTTTAAACTTCAGTGTTAATTATGACGACCTGGACAGATTGGCTACCTTACCAGATATAACATCCGGAGATGACGTGTCGCATCGCATCCTCCTGAATCCAGGGGATTTGGAGATGTATCAATACCAACAATTCGCTCATCGTGTAGATATAAACGAATACAAAAACAATATAGAAGCGGATAATCTTTTAGGCGCTATCCCTATGAGGTATTGCAACTACAAAATGGTAAATAAGGATGGTGGTAAGGTTCCCGATATTACAGAGTATAGCTATACTGACGTTGTTAGAATAAGATTGAAAAACAAAGATGGGGTAGCATTGGGTGGATATGTTCCAGTATTTATATTGCGAAGTCCATGCGTCGCATATCCTCCAGGGGTATTTTGTATAAATGCCTCTGTCAGGTATTTCCAAAACGAACCTTTATCTCCATTGTCAAAGGACAGATGGGGAGGAAACTTATTAATCGGAACCAAATTATTTATTGGTCATATAGACCTTACGACTGATGATCCGGTACTCGGAAATAATCTTTATAAATGTACATATTTGTCATTCGGGGCATACGAGAATGAGGGTTATAAAGCGGTCATTAACGACAAGAAGCTAACGGACCCTTATGAAGGCGCATCCGGTAAAATGATATATTCTTCTTTTACGGGAAGTGGAATAACGGCCGGAGAGCTGGAATTTCAACTATTGGCTAGTATGTATCCATCCGAAGTTAATAAATATGGGGTATTCTTACAAAACTTTACTGTAAGATTCATTCCTCGGGATGGAGAGGATACTACATCTAATTCTGATCGTATTTATGAGAACGCGGTTAATGAGAACTACATCAATGAACTCGATGAGATCGAATTGAAAATTAGCTCATACAACCATGATGGCGCGGGTTATGGCAAAGTTATTTTAAGTGAAGATTACCTGAGAGACAATCTTTATTCAGTCATAGAAGAAACTACAGTCCGTCCAGAAGAGCAACTTATTCGACGTATTATCAAACGTTATAATGCCACCCGTATCAAATTAACGCAAGTAATAAAAGCATCTTCCGATATAACTCCTTTATCCCGCTTGTATGACAATTATATGGTTAATAAGAAATTCATCAACGCAGGAGGTACTATCGACTATAAGATGAATCAGTTTCAATGTATAATGATAGAAGTATGAGTAGTAACATCGTCATAAAATCAAGAGCAATTCCTGCCAGTTCCAGGTCGAAGAATTATCGTAATGGTACTGTTGTACGTACCGGTGGTGGCGGTAGTAGCTCATCTTCCTCCGGCATTGGTTCTGCGGACGCAGGATTGAGCAAGGATATTCACGTAAACGCACCAAAGACCGGTCATGTAAATCCGGGAGAAATCCTGCGCAAAGGTATGGGATACGAACAGATATTCCGAAAGATGCTTTATGCGCCTACTCCTGCGACACTAATAGGTAAATTGTCAACCGCTAATGATGTTGAGTTCGGATCAACCAAAGGCTTCATTACATATACCGCCACCCGCAACGACAATGGCGCAATGATCAAAGCATTCTACGACGACAAAGAAGAAAACGTATTGGAATTCTCTGGCGATCCTGCCGGCATTCAAACCGCAACAAGGCAGTTACAAGGGAACTACACTAAAGGAGAATCCTATACTGCAACAGTCATATATGCCGCTTCTGACGACGGAGATATAAACGAAACGATCTTGACTAGCAAGATCAGCGTGAATGTACATAGAAAGTGGTTTGCAGGCGTTTGTAATTCGGTTCCTACGACTTCAGCCGAGGTGCGGGCACTTTCAGGCAGTGGATTGTATAAGGGCGCCGGATCATACAAGTTCACAATAGGCAATTATAAAACTTTCGTTATCTGTATTCCAGACGGTACCATCAAGGATGTTTCACTGGAGAGATACCAATATAACTTCATGGATTTGGATTCCGCTGCTTCGCCGAGAAAGATCAGTGTTGAAGGTGCTAACGGAAGTACACCTTTGGAATATACGATGTATGTGTTCAGTACGGCTACGACAAGCAGCGAAACGGATAATTTCACCTTTAAAACGAGCTGATTATGGCACTTAATATAAAAGGGGATAGTTTCGCTGGCAGATATAAGCGTGTCAATGGTTATTCGATTGATTCGACCGATGTGTGGGAAACCTTAGAGGAAGCCCGTATTTATGCCCGTAATGCAGACACAGAGGCTTATGTCCCTTATGCCGGTCAAGTGATTTCCGTCATTGAGAACGGGACTATTTATAAACTAGTAAAGGATGACACAATACCTGAAACTGACGGTAAGAAACATTTCAAGCTTGCCATTATCGGCAGTAACAACGACAATGATGATCGGTATGTACGAAAAGACATAGCCGAAACAATCGAAAAGCTGATGACCTTCCTTGAAGGTATCAATGCGAAGGGGACATCCACGCTCGAACAGATAAAGCTTGTCGGTGACATACTGTCCAGCAACTTTGCAACCGGTAGCACCGGCTTCGGTATCTACAAAGATGAGCAAGGCAACTATCATCTCGACATTGACTTCGTTGATATCCGCAAACGTCTGAATGTTGAGAGTCTGCAAGTCAATCAGGCCACTTATGTCGGCGGCAAGCAATACAATTCAGACGGTATTATCTGTAACAAGGTAGAAGATAAAGGAACCTTCTGGAGATGTTACTTCCGGACCACAGATGCGGAAGGCAGAATCATCTATAATCCGTTTGTCGTAGATGACCTGGCAAACTGTGAGACATTCAATCTAAAAAGCGGAAATCACTATTACTGGCGTGCGGTTGTCGGCATTGGTGATGATTTCATCGACCTGTCCAAGAGTGACTGTATCTCCGGAAGTGACGATCCCCTAGTAGGAGACAACATCGTACATCTCGGAAACAAAGCAAATCCTGAAAGGCAAGGCACGATCCTGTGGGATAGTGTAACGGCCGGCGGTCCCTACATTCGCGTATACAAAGGCATTAGCTCCTATACGATGCCGGAACCGCTTATTGACCTGAACACTGTACTAAGTGAGATATCCGCTAAGTTCATTAATCAGGCCACAGGGAAAGATGTGGATGAAACCATTAATGACCTGCAGGCGGACATGGACCTTGTCAAAGAACAGACGGATAAAGAATACACTCTGTGGTTCTTTGACTACGATCCCACGCTGGAGAACCTGCCGGCGAGTGATTGGACTACTGACGAACTTAAAACCATGCATGAGCAGGACATGTTCTATAACCGTCTGACGGGACATGGATACAGATTCGAAAAGGATGGCAGTTCATGGAGCTGGAATGATATAACGGACCATCTGACACTGAAAGCACTGGAAGACGCATCCAAGGCTCAGGACACCGCTGACGGGAAAAGACGTGTTTTCGTATCTCAGCCAAAGGATTCCGATGCTTATGATATCGGCGATATGTGGGTGAATGCAACCTATTCCGGCGAAGGCGTCTCTTATAAGAATGACTCTCTCGTCTGCATGACTGCAAAGGCGGCAGGAACATCATTTTCTATAAAACACTGGCAACCTAGCTCAACGGCTACTACCGCCTATCTTGAGAATCTGGGAGACCGGATACTCGCAGCCGTAACAGATTCGGAGGAAGGCATCGAAGCGGCAAAAAGACTAGCCAATCAAGGTATCAACGATGCGTATGACGCTGCTCAGGAAGCACTAAACGCTCTGGGAATTGCAAGAGATGCACAGGAGACGGCAGATAAAAACACGGCTGTTATCCAGGTGACGAAAGATTCTATCGCTGCTCTTGTAGAAGGAATACATTTTGATAATTACGGTAATATTACAAACATTAATACGAGCGGATTGGTAACGACCGACGATTTCAATGTACTGTTATCTAAAAAGATAACCTTTGACGCAGAAGGTCATGTAAGTAATATCAGCACATCCGGTCTTGTTACTGAATCAGGTTTCACTCAGTTGTTTACCGAACAGGCCGAAGCTGACGGATACGTAAAGAGGGCTGAGATCAGTACATTCATCACGGAAGATGATGCAGGAAGATTGATATCGAATGCAGTGATATCCGCAGATCAGATAACATTTGAAGGCACTGTAACTGCTAACGAAAACTTTAAAATACTCGAAGACGGTTCCATCGTGGCAAATAATGGAACGTTTAATGGGACCATAAATTCAGATAATGGATATATCGGTGGAATAAAGATAAATAGTGATGGCCTTGGAATGTCCGGGTTTCAACCTGGTGATTATACTCAAATGTTTTTGAACAAACAGAAAATTACGTTTGAATCTTTCATGACTGAGATTATCCCGGATGGTGGGGGTATACGTACATATGAATCCGATACTGTCATAACGTCATACGGAATAACAGTTGAAACAAACCTGTATACTGATGTCTTAAAAATTATATGCAGGGATAACGGTCTCAAAGTATCATGGGAGGGAGTCTATAAGACTTCTGATGGTGGAGTAACTTGGATTAAAATATAAATAATATGAAAATCAATTTTAAGAAAATCGAGGCACGGACCTCATTCGAAGGCGCAATACAAACTTTCGACGTCGCAAAAGTAGTAGGTAACGAAATGATGTATAACGGCAATCTCCTGCTCGACATCGGATTTGAAGACCTTGCTAAAGCGATCTACTACTCAGATGAAGAAGTAGAAATACCAGCTAATTACCGCAAGGCATTTGAAACTATAATCAGAAATTCAAGGCTTATTGCTGCTGTAAAAAGAGAAATAATCAACCAGTTAAACAAGTAACATGGGGTATATCAAGTTTGTTTTAAGTGTGCGCAAGACGGATGACAAGGGTAATACCACCCGTACCGTGATCAGCCGTGTTGAAAGCGACATGGCGGATACCGGTATGCTTGAAACAAACCTGATCATGCATGCGCTTTCAGCACGCGGAAAAATAGAAATCAAGGAGGAAGGCTTCCCGTATGCCTTCCCGTTAATATTTGGAGAATAGTTTTATGGCACTGAATGTAGAACATAAGGAAGAAAATGAAGGCAAGAATTCCCGCGGACGTTTGTCGGCTGAGGAATTCAATAACCTGATCGATACCGTCAAGGAATTGGAGAAGGACGCAAATACTCCTTCTTCAATAGGAGAATTAAAGAATGTCTCCCCTGAATCCGATACGGCAGAAGACGGTTCCGTATTACTATACGGCAATAATGGATGGTCTCCTGCTACCGGAGTGTTTATTCCCACCGGAGTTGCGGAGGACGGATCTATTATAACCACCTTTGAAGACTTAATGAACTATATTTCCTCACATGGCGGTGGCGGTGGAGAAACAGGGATACAAAGAAACCTGCGTATAATCAATAACCTGGACAGTAAAAGCCTGTCAGCCAGCAAAGGGGAACCTTGCTATTTGAATTTTACTTTCATCAGCCAGGAAAGATACAGCACCAATGAACCTTATGAAGATACCGGAGAGCGTGGGTTCTGTCAAATCTCTGTTAAAAACAGCAACAGCGCCGAGTATCTTGTCGTCAAACAGCTGTATATCAGTTCCGGTTCTCCTTTCAGTATTGACGTTGCGGAGTTTCTGGCGTCCGGAGCAAACAATGTAATGATCAAAGTAACGGGAGAAGTGACGGAAGTGACGGCTCCGGCATTTGTATACACGGTACAGCTTACTTCATTGTCCATCAGTGCGGACAACTTTAAATGGTGGACAGCTTACACCGGTGCCATTACGCTTCCTCTGAATATCAGCGGTAATATTTCAAAAACATTGTATGTGACTGTTACCGGGAAGGATTATAATGAATCCTACCAGATTCAGATCGGTACAGGCGTATATACGGAAACCGCCTACAATTACTCTGTAATCCACCCGGGCGTGACAGGCGTATTCAATATATCTGCTTATGTCTCGAACTCGGACGGGACGGTCAAGACAAGAACGATATCGTTCAATGTCATTTGCGCGGTAGCCGGCGAACAAAGGAAGCTGGTAGCCGTCAACAACATCCTCGGCAGGGCGACCAACTGGAGTGAGAACTCATTGTTCGATTACGCGATGTACGATGGCGACAATGTCATTACCTCCGCTAAATTCACCATCAAAAAAGATGGTGAGGATGTCTTTACTTCCGAAGAAGCCAGTATCGCATGTTCCGCCAGACATACATTCTCATTCCCGATGGAGATTGAGACAATGGATAATACGGAATTTGAAATAACGGCCCATATCCTCGATGTCGATATGGAGCTGACATCCCCAATCACCTATCAGGTAAACAACTCCCTGGGATATTCGGCCGTGTCGGGCGCCGTATTCTATATGAATCCCAAGACCCGCTCCAACCGGCAGGGGAATCGTCAGGAAATCATAAATGAAATGGACGGTTCCGTCATCCCGGGCAGCTGGGAGAATATGAACTGGGGCAATGACGGCTGGCAATCGGACGAAGACGGGAACAAGGTACTCCGGCTTATGGCCGGCTCATCGCTGCGCATGGGATATTCCCCTTTTAAAAATGAATGCGCCCGCACCGGGAAGACTCTCGAACTTGACTATAAGGTTGATAACGTGACGGATTATTCCGAACCGGTTATCACCATATCGTCCCCGTCCGGTGGTTCGTTTGTCGGATTGAACATCTATGCGGATGACATTATCATGCACTCCCAGTCACTTAAAAACGATGATGTACAAAGTTTGCATACGTTCGAGGGAAAACGCACAAGACTCACGCTGACCATTTTGCCGGACGCCTATGGCAACAGCGGATTCAACCTTTGCATACTGTATGTCAACGGTGTCAAGAACAGGGAATTCACCTACGAGAGCAATGATTATTTCGCCCATAACGGGATGATCGTGATAGGTTCCGGATATGCGGACGCGGACATATACGGAATACGGGAATATAACCGGGGACTGACTTCACAGGGAGTCCTGCGTAATTACATCAACTGGCTGAACACCACAGATTCCAAGGCAATTGTGACAGAGAATAATGACATCCTGGACCTGCACGGTTCGGATATCGATTTTGAAAATACGAAGGACCAGTTTAACGTAATGACATTCGACAATACAATTCCTTACATGGCGGATCAATCAACTCGTACCGGCATGTTGGAAGTGTTCTTTTATGACCATCCGGAATGGAATGTTTCAATCAGCAACGTGACCGCCAAGGGGCAGGGTACGTCATCCATGAAATACTGGATCTGGAATACCCGTTACCAGCTTGACAAGAAACTCTCCGTCATTCGTTACGCCGACGGCTCGGACTCCACCGCGGGAGCGAAGTGGTCAATGACACCGTCTCTTCCGGCTGGACGCAAGTTTACGGCAAAGAAGAACTATGCCTCCAGTATGCAGTCGCATAAGATCGGTGCGGTAAACTCCTATACGGACCTTATACGTGAAGTGGGTATCCTGAACGAGGCGATGCGCGCAGATGCGAAGGTCCGTGTGTCGGTTTGGGAAGCTCCGTTTGTGTGCTTTGAGAAACAAACCAATGACGAAGGGGAAACAATATACATATTCCGGGGATTGTATACCTTCGGCCCTGATAAGGGTGACGCCGACACTTTCGGCTATAACACCGATACTTATCCCAACCTGTTGAGCATTGAGGGATCGGATAATTCTCCCTTGCTCACCCTGTTCCGTGTGCCGTGGAATCCGGCAAAGGGATTGATAGCCTATAATGAGGATGAAGAGGCATTCCAGTACAATGGCCAGAACAGCTTCGACCTGGGCGAAGGGGAAGTGGAAAACATATCAAGCTTTATTCCTGCCTACAATTGTGTTTACCAGTGCTCGCCAAGGCTGAAACCGTTTAACGGCACATTGGAAGAATTGAACGCCCAATTATCCGGATACAAGAACGAACCTTGCGAGTTCTGGATTGCCAAATCCGGTGACATCAATCAATATAACGTTTACTATTTCGAATCGTCGGAAGGAAGGTTCATGCCATCTGATATCGGGGAGGGAACAATCAATCTGCTGTCGCAGCTTGCAGACAAGGGATATGGGCTTAATACTTCCGATCTTGCCGGGAAAACGGATGACGAACTAAACACCCTGTTCATTAACGCCCGTATACAGAAATTCCGCATGGACGCTCCCGCATACTGGGATATTGACGACTGCCTGTTCTTTATGAATAATGTAGAATTCAATGCCGGAACCGACGAACGTGCGAAAAATACCTATCCATACTGTTTCGGTACAGAGACATCCAGGTGGCGTTGGCGTGTTGATGATGCCGACACCCGTTTTGATACAACCAATCGTGGTTTACCGGATAAAGAGTACAGTGTGGAAACGCATGATATGGACGAAACCGGAGCATCCGTCTGGAACGGCGAGACAAACAACTTCTTCAACCTGATGGAACTGGCATTTCCGGAAGAAAAGATAATCAGCATGCGCAAATCAATGACTGCCATGCAGACACTGGGCGGGCTAAAAAGCGGTAACGACCTTGAAAAGCTGTTTGCGTTTTATCAGAAATACTACTTTGACCAGGCTCAGGAATATTTTCCCGCCAATGCTTATAATGCGGATGCGAAGTACTGCTATGAAAACGGGAAACTGGCATACAATAAAGGACACTATTCGAATGATACCGACCCGATCACCCAGTCGCTGGGAGACCATTATCTTGCGGAACAGCGATGGATTACGAAACGTATCCTGTACATGATGTCAAAGTATTCGTTCGGACTATTTTCTGCTAACGGGACGGATACCATCACCGTACGCGCTGCAGGTAACACAATCAAGTATGAACTGACTCCGGCAATGGATATGTATCCTGCGATTGCCAATGGTACAAGTATCATCCGGGGAAGGAGAACGAAAGCCGGAGAAGTATGTGAAATGGAGATTGAACTTTCCGGGTCGGGAGACCAGCAGAATGCGATACAGGGAGCATCCTACCTGCAGGATATAGGGGACTGGCATAATAAGAACGTGACCGGGTCTATGATCATTCAGGGAAGGATGCTCCGTGATATCCGGCTGGGAAGCAAGGACGCCCCGGTTATCATCTCTATATCCTCCCTGACGTTGTCCAACTGCGTAAGCCTTCAGAGGCTGCTGCTGTCGAACATCGCCACCTTGGCCGGTACATTGAACCTGTCCGCATGCTCACATTTGCAGGAGATATATGCGGACGGTACATCCTTGACGCAGATTGTGCTTCCATCGGGAGGAGGGCTTCGTGTAATTCAATACAGCAGGCTTAACCAATATCTGTCATTGTCCAATTATCCGTTACTGACAACGGAAGGCATCGGGATTGATTTGTGCAGGGATGTCATTACGGACTTCTTTATCGTGAACTGTCCGAACCTGTCTCCCATGCGGCTGCTGGTTGATATCATGAACTCCCAGGCGGAACAGGGGGATGATCATGCATTGAAGCGTATCCGTGCCGTAGGTTTTGAGGAAACATTCAATGATTCGGACATGCTGGATAAACTGGCAACGCTCTCAAATGGTACTTACGGAGGATTAAGTGCTGAAGGCTTGGCCGGAGAGGATGAATATCCTGTTCTGGACGGAACGATAACGGTGAACGCGAATACCTACGAGGATTCAATTGAGGCTTTAAGAAACACATTCAGAAAATTGACATTGAATATAAACGGAGAATTTTATGTCAGGTTCAAGGATGCTATAGTTCAAAGTATGATTGCGGAATCTTATGGGGATGGGGTCGGAACTAAGATTGAGCAGGTTAAGGCTGTGAGAAATTTCGGCGGCATGTTCAAGGGGAATACTGAAATCACATCATTTGATGAGTTTGAGATATTCACCGGATACAACTCTAATGGATGGAATGTCTTCGATGGGTGTTTATCCTTGATATCGGTAAAATTGCCTTCCCAATTAAAGATAATATATGGGTATATGTTTTATGATTGCCGGGAACTGGCTAATATAGATTTGCGCAAAGTAGAGGAAATTCAGCGGCAGGCTTTTTATAATACAGGATTAATAGATGTTGATTTGGAAAATGTTGTTACAATCGCCGGAGACGCGTTTAGTAAATGTACCCGGTTATCCCGGATGAAAATTGGAGATAAAAGTGGAATTCCCAGCGGATTTGCAATGGACTGTACATCCCTGGTTGAATTGGATTTGGGAGCAGGTGTAAACGCGATAACTTATGCATTTCAACATAGTCCATTGAGGATAGTAACAATCAGGGCCGTTACGCCACCTGAAGTGACAAGATCATTTCAGGTGATTGATCAGTCGTGTCGGTTTTATGTACCTGATCAATCTGTGGAAACTTACAAAGCCGCTTCCGGTTGGAGTCAGTATGCTGATAGGATTTATCCGTTATCTCAAAAAACAGAATAAATCAAGAAGAGCAGTTAAATAAAAAACCGCCTGCTCATCACGAGTCGGCGGTTACAAACACAAACAAAACAAACAACGAAGGGCACTACCCCTCCGCCTTATAAGCGATACAAAGGTAGTATTAATCACTTAAAAAGAAAAGTTATGAAAAAATTATTTTACGAAAGCTGGATAGCAAAGCATCTATTGCTTTCAGGTTACTCAACTATCACGCTTCTTGCGTGGGTATTCACAAAGTGGTCAAAAACTGAGGCCAGGCAGTCAACAATCAATCATGAATGCGTTCATGCCCGACAATGGATTGAACTGACGGTCGCCTCTGGTATCTTGATTTGGATCATTACGCTGATCTTCGGTTTATCGTCCTGGTGGTTGGCACTAGCGCCGGCTACCTTCTATGTATGGTATGTACTAGAGTGGTGTATCCGCAAGATGATTGCTAGCGTACTCGCTGATTGCCGGGAAGACTATGATGCCTACCGGCTGATCTCATTCGAACGGGAGGCTAGGTTAGCGGAGAAGGACAATAACTACTTAGAAAATTGCAGCTACTTCAGCGGTTGGTTGAGATATGTCTTTAAATAAAAAAAGAAAACCGCCTGCTCATCACGAGTTGGCGGTTGACAAAAAACAAACAATATTAAAAAGGGGGAATCCCTTATTGCTAATGCGTACAAAGGTAATAATAATATTTTAGATAGAGAAATATGGGATTAAATGAATGGCTGGCTCTGATCGGGGCTTTGGGAGGCTTCGAAGCAATCAAATGGATAGTTAACTTCTACGTGAATCGTCGAACGAATGCAAGGAAGGAAGATGCGACAGCGGACAGTATGGAGGATGAAAATGAACGCAAGCAAGTCGCATGGCTTGAAGATCGTATCGCTCAACGTGACGCCAAGATTGACGCTATTTATGTTGAACTCCGGCAGGAACAGTCCGCTCATCTGGAAGATATTCATAAAAAGCATGAACTGGAGCTTAGATTGAAAGAAGCCGAGATAAAGAAATGTGATGTACACGGATGCACTAACCGGCAGCCGCCAAGTGACTATTAATTATAAGGAGGAAAAGAAATGAAGTACTTTACAATTGCGGAACTCTGCAAATCTACGACTGCGGACCGCTTAGGAATCAACAACAGATGCAATCAGGAGCATGTCCTTAATCTGACTGCACTAGTGAATAATGTATTGGACCCATTGCGGAAATGGTATGGTAAACCAATTACGGTAAACTCTGGCTTCCGCTGCCCGGCATTGAATAAAGCAGTGAAGGGTTCTAATACGTCTCAACACATGACCGGACAAGCTGCCGACATTGATACAGGTGATCGGCAACAGAATAAGTTATTGTTTGACTACATTCAGAAAAACTTGCCGTTTGATCAGCTTATCGATGAATCCAACTTTGCCTGGGTACATGTATCATTCCGGGCAGATGGTATGAATAGAAATCAAGTATTGAAGCTATGAGACGCCTAGTATACTTCCTGATCATTTTGCTGACGTCAGCAATATGGTTGTCATCTTGCCGGAGTCCTCAGTATGTCCCAGTAGAGACCAAAATACAACTAAAAGATTCGGTAATAACGAGAGATTCGGTTGTAATCAAGGAACAAACGGTTCGGAAAGACTCAGTTGTAATAAAGGACTCTACGGTAATCGTAGTCGATGAATCCGGAAACGTTATCCGGACCGAATTATATAGGTACCGTGACTGGTACAAGGAACTGTCACGTGATTACTCTGTGTTGCAGGCAAAGTATGATTCTCTTTTTAGTGAGAAGCAAAAGGAAATACAGGTCCCTTATCCAGTTGAACGTGAACTTTCCTGGTGGCAATCTGTTAAGCTACAAGTCGGAGAAATAGCTATAGGCATAATTATAGGTTTGATCATTATAATTGTCTGGCTACTCCGTCGAAAGAAATGACTACTAAAAAATAACACTAAGATTCATAATAAAAAAACTTTTGGATACCCCGGCTTAGGAAAGTCGGGGTGTCCTTTTGCCTCCATTACGTATCTATTGCTTAAAGATGTGGATATCCGTAGTAATGCAACGTTATTTACTCCGAAATTTAGCCTCGGTAAAAAAATGACTTTTACAAGTAAACTTGGTTCGCTCTCCTTCGAATGTTCAGGATATATAATTTATATTTGCCACAATTAATAATTTTAAAATAATTTATTATGGAAAATTTGCATTTTATATTACCGACGTTGATGGATCTTGTTTCATTAAGTGTATCAGAAACTGTTAAGAGACGGGGGGAGAAAAAGAAAAAAGAGAGAGAACTAGCGGAAGAAATACTTCCTGATTTAGCCGTTTTATGTGAAAAAGTACAGGAATATGTGAATCAGTTTAGTGCTAAAATAAATGTTGAAAAATACAATGAAATATTTGAGTTATTAAAAGTAACTAGATATAAATATAAAAAATATATTATATACCTACCTGATAATCTTTCATCTATGATTGATTCTATATTGTTAGATATGAATAGGTATTGTAATAGGTATACATATTTAAAAGATATAACTGAACTGAATGGGAGAAATCATATCCCATATCATACCCAAGAAGATGTTAAAGAAAAGAGAATAATAGACAGTATTGTACGAAGTCAATTACCGAAAGATTTAAAGAGTATTGAAGATTTTTGCAGAAAAAGAACTTGATTCAAAGAAGAACTGGGAAAATCTGACTTTTAATTCTACTATCAACCAGCTGCGGGAGTTTAGAACGAAAATAGTAAGAGGCAGCCGAATTTGCTGCCTCTTACTATAAATTATACCATCATTTGTATTTGAGTACGAAATGAGATGAAATCTTTAAATGCATCCGGATTTTGGATGTATTCAATGACTCTATTGACTGCCATTTCCGCCTGCCTTTGCTTTACTTTAGTATAAAAACGTATTATACCTCTCTGTTTCGCAGAATGTCCAAGGCAATAATCAATAACATGATCAGGTATTCCTAGGTCAGACGCGAATTGTGCGAAGCTCTTGCGAGCAGAATAAAATGTTAGATCTTCTTTGATGTTTAGCTCTTTTGCTAGCAATTTGAGACATTGGTTGATGTAGCATTGTAAGTTCTTAGTGCTGTATTTATATCCAAACTCTAGCTTGCCATCCTCTCTTATATACTTATTGATAATTGATGAGGCTTCGGCGCGAATTACAATCCTTGTTTTGCTTGCGCCTTTTTGTGTGCCGGCTACTTTCTTTCGTGTATATGCTATTTCATTACCATGAAAGTTGATTTGTATTATGTCTGCAAAGTTTGCTCCGCCTAGATAGAAACTAAGTAAAAACATATCTTTAGCGAATGCTAGCCTCTTACTGTGTGATACATCGCCATTTACTATTTTTCTTATTGATTCAACCGATAAGTCTAACTCTCTTGGTTCTGCCGTAGGGATTTGAGTATAAGCGAACGGATGAATCTCATAACGGACAAGGCCATTTTTAATAGCCTCATTAATTCGGGCTTTTATGTGGCAGAGTCTTATTTGTCTTCCTCCGTCGGTGTGTCCGTCAATTTTCATCCATCTGTCGAAATGTTCTATTGTTAGATGGTTCATTATAATAAGAGGAACACTGCCTTCTGCTTTTTCAAATAACTTTAATGTGTCTTCCTGCATCTTGGCATAGCTATCTCTACCTTCTTCTCGCATCTCTTTAATGCGTGCTCTAAAAAACTCATTGAATGTACGAATATCAGGGATAATCTTGTCGAGTTGAGTGAGTGCAGCCTTTAATTGACTCGCTGTGTAGTATTCATAGTTGTCTATGTATTGTAACCGATCCTTATACCTTTTTAATTCGTACAGAAGACGCTTATTCATTATTGCAGCTTGATTATGCGCAACGACTTTGCCGTTGTACCATTGCGCTACGTCATCTAGTTCGTATTCCGTTTTTATATACGATTTATCGTTCTTGACGGAAATACGGATAAAAACTGGGAATTTTCTAGCCGATGTAGGCTTAGAAGGGAGGATTGTTAATGCTAATGTTGCCATAACTATAGTTTTTGAGACACTGTTTGAGACACTGTTGGTGTCCTGCGGGTAGAAAATTGCGTCTTTTTTTTATAGCTGACAGTCGCTTTTATGGAAGTGTAAAAAGCTGATTATCAATTGAATATAATCAGCTTTTTCAAGAGCCGCTAGCCAGACTTGAACTGGCGACCTACGCGTTACGAATGCGTTGCTCTACCAACTGAGCTATAGCGGCGGTTTGTTTCTCGTTTACGGCGTGCAAAATTACAGCTTTATTTGAGAAAACAAAAGGATTCTGAATATTTTTTGAGCTTTAATTTAAAATCTTCCTTTACCATAACTCTTTGCATAAAGTAACGGTAGTTTAACTTTCGAACATTCTGCTGCGTGCCAGCATACACGCGCCTACAATACCTGCTTTATCCTTCAATTTGGATGTAATGATGGCAGAGTCTTTGTTGACCAGATTGAGTGAATACTTACGTACCGCTGTTTTGATGGGTTGGGTGATATAATCTCCCGTTAAAGATAAAGTTCCGCCTATAATGACCAGTTCCGGATTGAAGATATTGATTAATCCTGCAATTTGTTTTCCCAGCTTTTGCCCTATTTCTTCAACAATTTCAATACAAAGCAGATCTTCCTTGTTGACGGCTGTGATGATTTCGTCAAGCGTGATGGGGTCTTCTTCACCGGATATTCGGGTGGAAAGAATAGAGCTTTCTCCGCTTTTAATACGCTCCAAAAGAATGCGATGAAGGGCAGAGCCGGATGCTTCTGTTTCCAGACACCCTTTTTTGCCGCAATGGCAGATGATTTCATTGTCGTATGCATTGACGTGACCGAACTCTCCCGAGAAACCGGATTTTCCTGTGTAGACTTTGCCGTCGATAATAATTCCGATGCCGACTCCCCAGCTGACGTTGACGAAAATAATATCTTTTTCTCCTTTTACACACCCTTGCATATATTCTCCGTAAGTCATGGCACGGGTGTCGTTGTCAATGGTTACTTTATGACCCAGCTTTTCCGACAGGACATCCGCCAACGGGCGTTCCTCAAAATTGAACTGGCTGAAACTATATCCGGATTCCGGATTTACCCGTCCCGATACATTTACATTGATATTTAAAATCTTCTCCTTATTGATAGGAAGTTTTTTGATGAAGTTGAGAATGAGTTTGCACAACTCGTTCATCCCTTCTATCGAATTCTCAAATTTATAGGGGATATTCATTTTTAACTCTACCATATCACCTTTAAAATTGATCAGTCCGATATTGACTGCAAATCTTTTGATGTCTACACCTATAAAATAACCGGATTCCGGATTCAATCCATAGAGATTCGGGTGGCGTCCACCGCTGGTTTCCAGTTTTCCGTAATCATTGATATATCCGTCCTCACACATTTCACCGATAAACTTGGTGACTGTGGGCACGCTTAGATCTAGTTCTTTTGAAAGATCGGGAATAGTGGAACTACCATTATATATATAATGTGTAATGATCCTCTTTTTAACGAGGGCATTTTTAGAGCCCATTTCTATTTCTTTCAAGAATTGTTGGTTCATACGTCTCTTATATTTTGTAATATCTACAAAGATAATTAATTTTTTTATTAACTAATAAGGTTCTTGACGAAAAAATTAGAATTGAATCTGAGATGATGCTGTGCTGATTCCTTATAGAAAGTGAATTCTCTCATTGATAGTTATTTGAAATCTTCTTATATAATAAGGTAATAAGGGTACTGGTATCTGAATAGCTTCATATTTATAGTCTTATTAATGAATAAAGAAGCAAAAATCAACTTTATTAATAAAATATTTTATTATCTATTGTTTATTTAATAAATATAGCTATATTTGTACCGTGATATTAATTAAGATGTACCGTAACCAAATCGTATTATGATGAAAAACTTATTCCAAATACTCTGTGGGCTGTTTCTGGTAGTATCATACTCTTCTTGTATGCACTCAGAGGAAGATAAGGTAGATGTACTTATTATAGGTGGAGGTGCCAGTGGTGTAACATCCGGCATCCAGTCTGCTCGTATGGGAGCCAATACACTGATTCTCGAAGAAAGCACCTGGTTGGGTGGGATGCTGACTTCTGCCGGTGTGAGTGCTGTGGATGGAAATTACAGATTGCCTGCCGGACTTTGGGGAGAATTTAAGAAGAGATTGTCTGATTATTATGGCGGGCTGGATTCTTTGAAGACGGGTTGGGTAAGTAACGTGTTGTTTGAACCGTCAGTTGGAAATAAGATTCTTCACGAAATGGTAGCGGCGGAAAATAATCTGAAAGTCTGGAAACAGGCTTGCCTTGAAGAAGTAAAAAGGACGGGAGATGAGTGGGTCGCTAAAGTGAAGGTGGAAGGACAAGGTGTGAAAACGGTTCGGGCGAGGGTCATGATTGATGCCACCGAACTGGGTGATGTGGCAAAAATGTGTGGAGTGAAGTACGATATTGGTATGGAAAGCAGAGACGACACGCACGAGGATATTGCTCCGGAAAAGAAGAATAATATTGTGCAGGATATTACCTATGTTGCCATATTAAAAGATTATGGTAAGGATGTGACTATTCCGGAACCTGAAGGATACGATCCTAAAGAATTTGCCTGTGCCTGTGCCAGTCCGGTATGCATAACTCCTAAAGAGCCGGATCGCGTCTGGTCTAAAGATATGATGATTACCTACGGGCGGTTGCCGAATCATAAATATATGATTAATTGGCCGATAGAAGGTAATGATTATTATATTAATCTGATTGAAATGACTCCGGAAGAGCGCTTGAAAGCGTTGGAATATGCGAAACATTATACGATGTGCTTTGTTTACTTCCTGCAACATGAGCTGGGATATAATACACTTGGATTGGCGGATGATGAATATCCGACAGAGGATAAGTTACCTTTTATCCCTTATCATAGAGAGTCCAGAAGAATTCACGGATTAGTCCGCTTTAACTTGAATCATGCACTCAATCCATATACACAGGATGAAAAGCTGTACCGTACTTGTATTGCTGTGGGTGATTATCCGGTAGATCATCACCATACCCGCTATCATGGTTATGAAGAGTTGCCTAATCTGTATTTTCATCCGATCCCTTCGTATGGGTTGCCGTTAGGTACATTGATTCCTCAGGAGGTAGACGGGCTGATTGTTGCAGAGAAATCTATTTCCGTATCGAATATTATGAATGGAACGACTCGTTTGCAACCGGTTGTACTGCAGATCGGTCAGGCGGCAGGAGCTTTGGCTGCACTTGCTGTGAAGAATAATCAGAAGATAAGTGATGTTTCCGTTCGTGATGTTCAGAATGCTATTTTGGATGCTAAAGGATATTTGCTTCCTTATCTGGATGTCCCTGTCTCGGATGTGAAGTTTGCTTCTTATCAGCGGATTGGTTCTACGGGGATTCTCAAAGGAGTCGGTAAGAATGTGGACTGGTCCAATCAGACTTGGTTGAGAGCGGATACGGTATTGCTGGCGTCAGAACTGGATGGTCTGTTTGAAGTGTATCCGGCTGCCAAAGATGAATTCAAAAAAACAGGAGCGGATAAATTAAGTATTGAGGAGGCAGTTCAACTTGTTCAGAAGATAGCAGAAACGGAAAAACTACATACTACTGTTGATCCGCAAGCACTTTGGAAAGCATACGGAATGCAAGAACCGGATTTGAAACGGAATATTTTGAGAGGGGAGATGGCTGTAATGATTGATCAGGTATTGGATCCTTTCAATAAAAAACAGATCGATATCACTGGTAAGTATATTCAATAGGTTAACATATATCCAAGTAAAAACAAAAAAATAAAACTATGGAAACTAATAATCGTAGAGATTTCTTAAAGAAGGCAGCTTTGGCCGGAGCTTCCGCTTTGGTTGCCCCTTCATTATTTGCAGCTGACGGAGAGGGGAGAGGGGAACTCTCCCCGAAGATCAAGGCTGGCGATTTGGAAAGCAAATTGATTGTTCCCAAAAATAATGGCTTAAAAATTACAGGAACTTTTTTGGATGAAATATCTCATGATATTCCTCATCAGAACTGGGGTGAGAAAGAATGGGATCTGGATTTTCAGCATATGAAAAGAATCGGTATCGATACAGTGATTATGATTCGTTCCGGTTATCGTAAGTTTATGACTTACCCTTCACCTTATTTGCTGAAAAAAGGATGTTATATGCCGTCGGTTGATTTGGTAGATATGTATTTGCGTCTGGCGGAGAAGTATAACATGAAATTTTATTTTGGTTTGTATGATTCAGGACGGTATTGGGATACAGGTGATTTAAGTTGGGAGATTGAGGATAACAAGTATGTGATTGATGAGGTTTGGAAGATGTACGGAGAGAAGTATAAAAGTTTTGGAGGCTGGTACATCAGCGGCGAGATTAGCCGTGCCACGAAAGGGGCTATTGATGCTTTCCGTGCTATGGGAAAGCAATGTAAAGATGTATCGAACGGACTCCCGACTTTTATCTCTCCGTGGATTGATGGTAAAAAGGCTATTATGGGAACAGGGAAACTGACAAGAGAAGATGCGGTTTCTGTACAACAACACGAAAAAGAATGGAATGAAATTTTTGATGGAATTCATGAAGTGGTAGATGCTTGTGCTTTTCAGGATGGACATATCGATTATGATGAGTTGGATGCGTTCTTTACTGTAAATAAAAAATTAGCAGATAAGTATGGTATGCAATGCTGGACCAACGCCGAGTCTTTTGACCGTGATATGCCTATCCGTTTTCTACCCATTAAATTTGATAAGCTCCGGATGAAGCTGGAAGCTGCCAAACGTGCAGGGTATGATAAGGCTATTACTTTCGAATTTTCTCATTTTATGAGTCCTCAATCTGCCTACTTGCAGGCCGGACATTTATATGATAGATACAGAGAATATTTTGAAATTAAATGAGTGATATGAAGTCTACAATTAACTTTGGCTATCTTATTTTCCTTTCTGTTGTAGCAGCTTTGGGAGGATTTTTGTTCGGATATGATACTGCTGTTATATCCGGAACAATCGCTCAGGTTACTCAACTTTTTCAACTGGATACGTTGCAACAGGGGTGGTATGTGGGATGTGCTTTAATAGGTTCTATCGTCGGTGTTCTTTTTGCCGGTATCCTGAGTGATAAGCTGGGACGAAAAATGACGATGATTATTTCAGCGACTCTGTTTTCTACATCGGCTTTAGGTTGTGCGATCTCCGCAGACTTCACCCAATTGGTAGTCTATCGTATTATTGGTGGAGTTGGTATTGGTGTTGTGTCGATTGTTTCCCCTTTGTATATATCTGAAGTGGCTGTGGCACAATATAGAGGGCGTTTGGTATCTTTATATCAATTGGCTGTGACAGTTGGATTTTTAGGAGCTTATTTGATTAACTATCAATTGCTGGCTTATGCTGAAAGTGGTAATCAGTTAAGTATGGACTGGTTGAATAAGATATTTGTTACTGAAGTCTGGCGAGGAATGTTGGGAATGGAAACATTGCCGGCTGTGTTATTCTTCATCATTATCTTCTTTATTCCGGAGAGTCCTCGTTGGCTGATCGTAAGAGGTAAAGAAGAAAAAGCTGTCAATATATTAGAAAGGATATATAATTCAGTTTCAGAGGCTGCAAGTCAATTAAAAGAAACGAAATCTGTATTGACGTCTGAAACAAAATCTGAATGGGCTATGTTAATGAAACCCGGAATTTTTAAAGCGGTTATCATTGGTGTATGCATTGCTATTTTGGGACAGTTCATGGGTGTGAATGCTGTACTTTATTATGGCCCTTCCATTTTCGAAAACGCAGGACTTTCAGGAGGAGATTCTTTGTTTTACCAAGTTCTCGTAGGACTAGTCAACACTCTGACCACTGTTCTTGCTCTTGTGATCATCGACAGGGTCGGCCGCAAGCAACTGGTCTATTACGGAGTTTCGGGGATGGTTGTCTCCCTCCTGCTGATCGGCATTTACTTCCTCTTCGGTGATTCCTGGGGAGTATCCAGCCTCTTCCTGCTCGTTTTCTTCCTGTTCTATGTATTCTGCTGTGCCGTCTCCATCTGTGCCGTGGTGTTCGTGCTCCTTTCGGAGATGTACCCCACCAAGGTACGCGGGCTGGCGATGTCCATCGCAGGATTTGCCCTGTGGATAGGAACGTACCTGATCGGACAGTTAACCCCTTGGATGCTCCAGAACCTCACCCCCGCCGGAACATTCTTCCTGTTCGCAGTCATGTGCGTGCCGTATATGCTCATCGTATGGAAACTCGTGCCGGAGACTACAGGAAAGTCACTGGAAGAGATCGAAAGATACTGGACCCGGTCGGAACAGTAGAAGAAAGAGACCTTAATAACTTAACACTTAAAGATATATGGATTTTAAAATACTAGCCGATCAATATCGGAATGAATTATTGGATAATGTCCTTCCATTCTGGCTCGAACACTCTCAAGATCTTGAGTTTGGCGGTTATTTCACCTGCTTAGACCGCAAAGGAGGAGTTTTTGATACAGATAAATTCATCTGGTTGCAGGGACGTGAGGTATGGATGTTCTCCATGCTTTACAACAAAGTGGAAAAACGACAGGAATGGCTGGATTGTGCCGTTCAGGGTGGTGAATTCTTAAAAAAATACGGACATGATGGGAATTATAACTGGTACTTTTCACTCGACCGTTCGGGTAGACCACTGGTAGAACCATACAATATTTTCTCATATACTTTCGCCACGATGGCCTTTGGACAGCTGAGTCTTGCTACGGGAAATCAGGAGTATGCGGACATAGCAAAGAAGACCTTTGAAATCATCCTTTCTAAGGTTGATAATCCGAAAGGCAAGTGGAACAAGCTTCATCCGGGTACTCGTAATCTGAAGAACTTCGCTCTCCCGATGATTCTCTGTAATCTGGCTTTGGAGATCGAACATCTTCTGGATCCCGGTTATCTGGAACAGACGATGGAAACCTGCATCCATGAAGTGATGAATGTCTTTTATCGTCCGGAGTTGGGTGGTATCATTGTTGAGAATGTCGATGTGGATGGTAATCTGGTGGATTGTTTCGAAGGACGCCAAGTGACTCCCGGTCATGCTATTGAAGCGATGTGGTTTATCATGGATCTAGGCAAAAGGCTGAACCGACCGGAGCTCATACAACAAGCAATGTTAACCACCTTAACAATGCTTGATTACGGTTGGGACAAGCAATGTGGCGGCATCTATTACTTTATGGACCGTAACGGTTGTCCTCCCCAACAACTGGAGTGGGATCAGAAACTTTGGTGGGTACACATTGAATCTTTGATTTCATTATTGAAAGGTTATCAGCTGACCGGAGATAAAAGATGTTTGGAATGGTTTGAGAAGGTACATGACTACACATGGACACATTTCAAAGATCCGGAATATCCGGAATGGTTCGGTTATCTGAATCGGCAGGGAGAAGTATTGCTGCCACTCAAAGGTGGGAAATGGAAAGGCTGCTTTCATGTACCAAGGGGATTATTTCAATGCTGGAAAGTACTGGAAGAGTTACGAGAAACAAATGAAATTATACATCCATGAAAATCAAATATCTAACATATAATACATTCTTATTTTTATTACCCTGATATGAACAGACAATACTTCTATATAATACTTACAATTTTTCTTTTTACAAGTTGTAGAAAGGATACTGGATCAAGTAACCCAGTATTAGAACAGATGTGCCAGAGATTATTTCCTCAACATGCAGATTCTTTTGAATTTGAATTACTAAATGACTCAAACCAGATGGATCGTTTTATACTAGAATCGGCACACAAGAAAATTTGCATAAAAGGAAATAATAATAATTCTTTGGCCGTAGGTCTTAACCATTATCTGAAATATTACTGCCATACGAATGTATCTTGGTATGCCTCTGATAGCATTGATATGCCCGAAGAGTTACCAGTAATTCCTCAACCAATATCTATCCGTTCTAAGTGTGACAATCGTTTCTTCTTGAACTACTGTACATTTGGATATACAATGCCTTATTGGAAATGGTCTGATTGGGAAAGGTTGATTGACTGGATGGCATTAAATGGAATTACGATGCCATTAGCTATCAGTGGACAAGAGACAGTATGGTATAAGGTCTGGAGCAAATTAGGATTAAACGATGAACAAATACGTTCATATTTCACAGGACCTGCGCACTTGCCCTGGCATCGTATGTCTAATGTCGATTATTGGCAAAGTCCCCTGCCGAAATCATGGTTGGAGCAACAAGAAGTATTACAGAAACAAATATTAAAGAGGGAACGCGACTTTAATATGACCCCTGTTTTACCTGCATTTTCTGGGCACGTACCTAAAGAACTTAAAGCAATCTATCCAGATGCCAAAATTCACGAAATGAGTCAATGGGGAGGATATGATTCAAAATATCGCAGTCATTTTATAGAACCAATGGACTCTCTGTTCAACATCATTCAAAAAATGTATTTGGAAGAGCAGACGGCAATATATGGCACAGATCATATTTATGGAATTGATCCTTTTAATGAGGTTGATTCTCCAAATTGGAATGAAGATTTCCTGGCAAAGGTTTCTAAGAAGATATATGAGTCCATTTATCAAGTAGATGCTGAGGCTAAGTGGTTGCAAATGACATGGATGTTTTACCATGATCAAAAGAAATGGACACAACCCAGAATCCGTTCTTTCCTGGAGGCTGTGCCAGATGACAAACTCATACTGTTGGATTACTATTGTGACAGTACAGAAATATGGAGGAATACGGAAATGTACTACGGAAAACCATATATGTGGTGCTACTTAGGCAATTTTGGTGGAAACTCCATGATGGTCGGAAATCTGGATGATGTTGATGTCAAAATTGAAAAACTCTTTGTAGAAGGTGGTGAGAATGTATATGGCCTAGGAGCTACCTTGGAAGGCTTCGATGTGAATCCTTTTATGTATGAATTTGTATTTGACCAGGCATGGGATTATCCGTTAACAACTGATCAATGGATTCAAAACTGGGCAAAATGCAGAGGGGGAAATCAAGATAGACATATTCTGAAAGCATGGGATTCATTACATAAAAAAATATATAAAAAGTATGCAACAGCAGGGCAAGCCGTTTTAATGAATGCACGTCCAATGTTAGTGGGCACAGATAGTTGGAATACCTATCCGGACATCACTTACAACAATCGTGACTTATGGGATATTTGGACAGAAATGTTGAAAGCCAGTCATATAAACAATACTGGATATCGATTTGATGTAATAAATGTAGGACGGCAAGTATTAGGAAATCTCTTTTCCTCGTTTAGAGATCATTTCACTCAATGTTATTCAGAAAAAGACATAGATGGAATGAAGAAATGGGCCGATCAAATGGATGCACTATTGATAGATACAGACCGTCTGTTATCCTGTGAAACCAATTTCTCAATCGGTAAGTGGATTGACGATGCACGTTCTTTTGGAAAAACAGAAGCTGAAAAAGAATATTATGAGGAAAATGCACGTTGTATCCTGACAGTATGGGGACAAAAGGCAACCCAGTTAAATGACTATGCAAACAGGGGCTGGGGTGGATTAACTTACAGTTATTATCGTGAACGTTGGAAGCGCTTTACAACAGAAGTAATAACCGCTTCATTATCCGGCCAGAAGTTTGATGAAAAACAATTTTATCAATCAATTACTGACTTCGAATATGAGTGGACATTATCCAAAGAGCACCATCCTATAATTTCTGGAGAGAACCCGATATTGTTGGCCAAGACATTATCTGAGAAATATATGCAATATTTTTATTAAGTACATACCTCAAAATAATTATAAATTATAAAACAAAACAGCCTATGAATATAATACCGAACTTATAATTAAGGAAATTATCAAATCTAAAGAAGAAAAAAATACAGAATTACTTAACTTTAAATTATTAATGTATGATGTCGGACTTACGAAAAAACATTTTTTCAATTAAAATCTGGACTGTTACGACATTCTGTTTATTATCACTAGTAAACATGAACGCCAGTAATACTCTCGCTCATTCTTTACAAAAAGATGAGATCAAAGAAGTAAAGGACAATCCTGGCAAGAAAGTAACAGGAAAAGTCTTGGATGAATTTGGAGAACCTATTCCCAGTGCATCAATATTGGTAGAAGGACGTTCAAGGGGAGTTATCACTGACTTGGACGGAACATTTGTGATAGAAGTCTTGCCAACAGATAAACTAGTCGTTTCTTTTCTTGGAATGGAAACGCAGACTATTTTGGTGGGTAAGCAAACAAATATCGTAGTTAAAATGCAACCCCAAACAGCAGAACTTGACGAAGTTACCGTAGTAGCATATGGTAAACAGCGAAAAGCAAGCGTTATTGGTGCCATCAATACAGTTTCGATGAATGAGCTGAAAATGCCTGTTGCTAAATTGAGTTCCGGTTTGGCCGGACAGTTGGCTGGTATAGTTGTCATGCAGCGTTCAGGTGAACCGGGTGCAGGTGCTGATTTTTGGATTCGGGGTATCAATACTTTCGGTGCAGGCAACAAACCTTTAGTGCTGGTTGATGGAGTAGAACGTAGTATGGACCTTGTAGATGTTGAGGATATCGCTTCTTTCTCTATTCTGAAAGACGCTACCGCAACAGCATTATATGGAGTGCGTGGAGCCAATGGTATTGTACTTATCACGACAAAACGTGGAACCGAATCAGCACCTAAGATTAATGCACGCGTAGAATATGGTTTTACCAATCCAGTACGTATGCCCGAATTGGCTAATACGGAACAATGGATCAATTATTATAATGATATTACTTTGGAATCATCCGGACGCTTGGCTATACAACCTGAAGAAAAAGCAAAATACCTGAATAATACAGATCCGGATCTTTACCCGAATGTAGATTGGATGCAAACATTGTTTAAAGACTTCTCCAACACCACACGCGTGAATATCAACGTTACCGGGGGATCTCCTAAAATACGTTATTATGTAGGCGGCTCCTTTTATTCGGAAGGCAGTGTATTCAATATTTCGGATAAAGACCGCTACGATGCTTCAATGCGCTATAACAAGTTTAGTTTTCGTTCAAATATTGATATCAATGTAACTTCATCTACTGAGCTGAGTCTCTCACTGTCCAATCAATATGAGACCAAGAACCGTCCTTATGGTTCACTATCAGATTTGTATGCTTATATGATCCGAACTTCTCCGATAGCTACTCCTACTATTTATTCAGATGGCACTTTAGCTAAACCAAGTACGGGTACCAATCCTTATAACAGCCTGAATAACTCTGGGTACTCGCAGGATTTCTTCAACAATGCGCAATCACTTATTTCGCTTACACAGGATTTCTCAAAAATGGTAACTCCGGGATTAAAAGCCAATGTTAAGTTCTCATGGGACGCCTACAATGCGCATACACTAAACCGCATTGTAACACCATCTACCTACTATGCAACAGGACGTGATGAAGAAGGAAATCTTGACTTTGTAAGGAGTACTGAAGGTAGTGATTATATGAAACTCACACGGACGAATTCGGGCACACGTACTATCAACTTTGAAGCCTCAGCCAATTACGACCGCCTCTTTGGAGAAAAGCACCGTGTTGGAGCCTTGTTTCTTTTTAGTATGCGTAACTATACAGACAATTTCCCGGGTAATTATGTAGACGCTTTTGCCCACAAAAACATCGGTATTGCCGGTAGAGCTACTTATTCATATTACGACCGTTATTTTGCTGAATTTAACTTCGGATACAATGGCTCTGAGAATTTCGCACCTGACAAACGTTTTGGTTTCTTTCCCTCTTTTGCTATAGGATATATGCTAAGCAACGAAGCTTTCTGGGATCCGTTGCGTTCTACTATCCACCTGTTGAAAATCAAAGGTTCGTATGGAGAAATAGGTAATGACCAGATTGGCGGAAACAGACGTTTTGCATTCAACTCCACCATGAAAGAAGGACAATACGGCTATATTTTCGGAACGAATCCCGGTAGTGGAAGTATCGTAGGTATTTCTACAGGTATTCCGGGAAACCTGAATGTTTCATGGGAGAAAGCTCAAAAAGCGAATGTGGGACTGGAACTTGGCTTATTTGACCAGCTTAAATTCCAACTTGATTATTTTTATGAAAAGCGTACCGGTATCTATATTCAGCAAGAAAGTGTTCCTTCAATCGTCGGTCTCAATGAAACCCAGTATGTGAATCTTGGAGAAATGAAGAATCAAGGTTTCGATGGTTCTATGGAGTATGAACAACGATTTAATGACTGGTATGTCTCTGCCCGTGCCAATTTCACTTACAATCGAAATAAAAAGTTGTATGATGATAAACCGACTCCTATATGGCCCTACCAAAGTGAAGCTGGATTTGCCTATCGTCAGCAACGCGGTCTTATAGCTCTAGGTCTTTTTGAGTCAGAAGAAGATATAGCCAATAGCCCCAAACAAAACTTTGGAAACGTTCGTCCTGGTGATATTAAATATAAAGACATCAATGGTGATAACGTTATCGACGCATACGATAAGGTAGCGATTGGCTATACGGACGTACCGGAAATAAATTATGGATTTGGTATTAGTCTGGGCTGGAAAGGATTTGACGCTTCTCTGTTTATGCAGGGAGTAGGAAATGTGACTCGTATTATCGGTGGAGACGCTCTTTATGGTGCCTCTGATAATATAGAGCGTTTAGGACAGATTTACGCAGACGTAGCCGAAAAACGTTGGACCACCGGCAATCCTAATCCTAATGCTACTTATCCACGGCTTTCTATGAGCAAGGTAGAGAATAATCTTCAACCCTCCACCTACTGGCAACGTAATATGAGTTTTCTTCGTTTGAAAAATGTAGAGATAGGATATACTCTTCCAAAGAATATTTATAAACGCCTGGGTATGTCTTCGATTCGTGTCTATGCACAGGGTGTCAACCTTTTGACATTCAGCAAATTTAAATTATGGGATCCGGAACTAGATTCCAACTATGGAAATATATATCCTCAGATGAGAACAATCACCTTAGGTCTTAATCTTAACTTTTAAAGCATATCAGAACTATGAATAAGAAGATACGAATTTTAGGAATATTCCTATACTTCACTATTGCATTCAGCCTTGTATCATGCAACGATTATCTGGATGTGACTTTGCTCGATCAGCTTACACAGGACGAAACCTTTAGTAAGCGTGTCTCTACCGAACAGTATTTAGCGCACGTCTATAGCTACTTGCCGCGGGAATATGAATATCTGGAAGAAGGAAGCGCAGTTCCCCGTAGTGATGAAGCCATGTTCTCCTGGTATCAGTGGGTCAACTACCTCTCTTTCAATAATGGATCATGGGGACCTTCTACTCCAAACTATAATATTTGGAAAGCAAAGTATACAGGCATAAAACAAGCTAGTATATTCATGAACCATGTTGACGAATGTTTGGAGATTGACTCTGAAACGAGACGTATAATGAAAGCAGAAGCACGTTTTCTGCGAGCTTATTATTACTTTGAACTATTCCGTCAATATGGTCCTGTGTATATCTGGGGAGACATCGAATCGGATGAACTTATAAAACCGGAAACGATAGACCGTCATACAGTTGATGAAAACGTAAATTTCATAGCTGAAGAATATGATAAGGCTATTGCAGAACTTCCTGCAGAGATCAGCGATTTCACAAAATGGGCAGGACGTATCACCAAGGGAGCGGCAATGGCTGCCAAAGCGCGTTTAATGCTCTATGCCGCCAGTCCATTGTATAATGGATGCGATCTTTATAAAGGACAAATGAAGAATCTGTATGGTGATTTCCTTTTTCCACAAAGTCCCGATCCTCAAAAATGGGAAAAAGCCGCTAAAGCTGCCAAAGACGTTATAGATATGAACATCTATGAATTGTACAAAGACCAGACTGAAGCAGACCCTTTACTGCGTGCCATCAAATCTTATCAAGGAGTTCTTTTTGAAGAGTGGAATAAAGAAACGATCTGGGGTGCCTGGGGACGTAATCCTACTAATACTGGACTCGGGGCTATAGGTTTCTATCTGTATAGCCGGTGCATGCCTCCTAGAGTTTGTGAATTGGGTGTCGGTGGCTTCTGCCCGTCTCTGAAATTAGTAGATACTTATCCGATGGCTAAATCCGGAAGATATCCTGTTACCGGATATGATAATAACGGGAATCCTGTAATTGATAAGCAATCGGGATATACCAATACCGGTTTTACAGAAAATTTTAAGCAGCCGGGAGCCAGTTTTGCACCTGGATTTAAAGCGCATAATAGCTGCGTCGGACGTGACGCCCGTTTTTATGCTTCTGTATTTCCAAATGGTTTTTATTGGATCAATCAATATAAAGGCATAAAACAAGTTACCTTTTTTACGGGAGGATCGTCCTCGTACTTAGAATCCGGAGATTGTGTCAAAGTCGGATATCTGTGGAGACGCCCACTCGATCCTGCTCTTAATACAGAAAGTGGCAGTTGGGGAACCGTATTCTGGCCCTATTTCCGTCTGGCCGAAATATATCTTGACTATGCTGAAGCTTGCAATGAGAAGCCCGAACGCAATGAAACGGAAGCATTGAAGTATATTAACCTTGTTCGCGAACGTTCCGGTTTAAATGCCCTCGAAACAGCGTATCCGGAAGTGAAAGGCAATAAGGATTTGTTGCGGATGCTGATTCAAAAGGAACGCATGGTAGAATTAGCCTTTGAGGGACACCGATATTATGATGCCCGTCGCTGGATGATTGCTCAACAAGAGTTTCCCGGACCGGAATATTCTCTTAATTTATTGGCCACTTCATACGAAGATTCTTGGTCGCGGACATCAAATGTTTGGAAAGGTGGTCCTCGGGTATTTGAGCCTAAGCATTATTTCTTCCCTATCAATCAAGAACAATTGAGTGAAATGAAGAATATTACTCAGAATTACGGATGGTAAATATATGTAATGGATATAAATATGAAAAAACATAAGACAATACAATTCATAGCTGCTGCACTTTTTATTGCATCGGCATGTACTGATGATCGTGATAATCTCATGGTTAATGATCAAATCGGACTATTGCATTCTACCTATACAGAAACGGAGATATTCCGTGGTATGGATACCCCCTATCAATTATTTGTTATCAAAAGTGGGAAAGGAAAGCAGGAGACAGAAGTTTCCATTTCTGTTGACGAGACTGTTCTTCAGAGTTATAATACGGATAATGGAACATCGATCCAATTATTGCCTTCCGATTGTTATACCATTCTTCAGCCTGCTCTGCGTCTCAACGATTCCGACTATCGAAAAGCTTTTGATATTAAATGGAATGCCGACCGTCTATCCGATCTTCTTTCTACGGGAAAGGAATATGGCTTGCCCATACAAATGAGTGTGGTGCAAAATTTTATCTCTGCAGATGATGAGCGACTAAAAACCATTATTGTACCTACTATTAAGGAACCTTATTTGCAAATGGATGTTCCTGGTATGAGTCCGGTTACTGATTTTATGCCGACTTTCGGCGATTTGAATGAAAGAGAACTGTTCGTAAAGATAAGAACTAATTATTCTAATGACGAAGATATTTCATTTCAGATTGAAGTCGATCCTCAGTTAGTCATTGATTATAATACCGCTCATGGCACAGCTTATAAAATGTTGCCGGAGAGTTCCTTTACTGTAGATAATAAAGGAGTTATATTAACAGGCATGAAGGAAACATTCATTAAAATTAAATACCACAAGAAAGGGTTAATACCGGAAGAGGGTACTTATTTATTTGGTGACTATGTACTTCCACTACGCATTACTTCCGTTTCAAAATATGGTATAAGTCCTGATGCTGCGTCCAAACTGTACACAGTTAAATTCCAACCGGACCCAATAGACAAGAAAGGATGGAGTGTTATAGATTTCAACAACTGTTGTACCCAAGACGGCGGATGGTATCTGAATATGGGATGGGGAGTGGAATCATTGATAGACAATAATCCTGGCACACAATGGCTATGCCGATGGGATGTAAAAGAGCCCTTGCCCTATTACTTTGTATTTGACATGGGGAAAGAATATACATTATTCAGATTTGGATTTGCTAACCCTGTTGCACCAGCAGCACACGTTTGGGCAGGCACATCGAAAGCCGGTTATGTAGAAGCTAGTATTGATAACGAGAATTGGGTTAAATTAAAAGACTGGACTTCTCCCAAAATCGGAGAACCCAACGTTAATATGGATGTTCCTGCGACACAAGCCCGATACATTCGTTTTGTAATAACTGATACCTATCCGACTTATGACGGGCTGAGAGTTAGTCTTGGTGAAGTTTATGCTTGGGGTATGTAACTAAAAACATGAAAATTATGAACTATTTCTCACTATATCTAAAAGGATTGATATGTTTCTGTCTGTTATTTATTACTATGGATAGTCATGCGCTATCCATAGATAAAGGATATAGACAGAATAAAATAAAAGATCTGGCACTTATTTACCAGGGAGGAGTGCATCGTATTGACTGGACTTCGGATCAATTTCTCCCCTATGTGGTACATCAGTTTGCAGATGGACATAAAGACTGGTTATTTGACGGATTCTTGTTTTTGGAGTTCACAGATGGGAAAGGCTGTGGCTTTGCAACACGCTACTCAGATAAAAATGCAAGAAAAAAAGAATGGCTATGGTTATTAGATCGTCTTTTTGAAGATGGAAAAGCGCTGTCTGCCTTAGATCGATGTATCGGAACACAGATTAAAGAAATTGGAAAACCGGATTTTACTCATCAGATAGTACTATGTCTTCCGGAAGTTCTTCCCGGACAAAAAGATTGGGGAGAAGTGGATGGCGAGCCAATGGACTTTTCCAGACAAGAGGATCAGGTGAAGGCCACCCGTTGGTATATCGATGAGTTAATGAAGCGATTCAAACAGGCAAAATACAAACATCTGAAACTATCAGGTTTCTACTGGCTGGCAGAGGATATTGATTTCACTAAAGATCTGTCAGTTCCATTAAGTAAGTATATTCATTCAATGAACAAAACATTTTGCTGGATTCCGTATTGGCAGGCAAAAGGCTACAACCAATGGAAAGAATTAGGCTTTGATATTGCTTATCAACAACCGAACCACTTTTTTAAAGCCTCTATTCCCGATAAAAGATTGGAAGAAGCATGTCAATCTGCCGCCACTCTGAACATGGGGATGGAACTTGAATTTGACGAAAGAGCATTGTTTGATGCCAAGGACTCGTTTTATAATCGTCTAGTAGCGTATATTGATCATTTTGAAAGACAACAAGCCTTCCGTACATCTGCAATGGCCTATTATAGTGGCAATCATGCTGTTCTTGATATGTATAAATCAACGAACCCGAAAGATCATGAAGTCATGGACAGACTGGCTAATCTGATTGTATCAAGACGTGGCAAGCAAAAAAAAGAATCTCATCAGACCAAAGTTATTGCCCATCGTGGATTCTGGAATACACCCGGATCTGCACAGAACTCGCTAGCAGCTTTAGTGAAAGCTGATTCAATAGGTTGTTACGGTTCGGAATTTGATGTATGGCTGACAGCTGACGATGAGTTGATGTTGAATCATGACGGATGGCATGACGGATACTCTCTGGAGAAAACATCTTCTGACGTGCTACGCACTTTAAAGTTAAGCAATGGGGAGAATATGCCAACTTTAGAGCAGTTCCTTGATAAAGCGAAGAAACTTAAAATACATCTGATACTGGAGATGAAACCCCTCAGTACTCCGGAACGTGAAACGAAAGCCGTTGAAATGATCCTAAAGTTGGTGGAAGAGAAAAAATTGACTCACAGAGTAGAATACATCTCTTTTTCCCGTCATGTGATGTGTGAGTTTATACGTCTGGCACCTCCTAAAACTCCAATTTTGTATTTGGGACAGGATATTTCGCCCAAGGAACTGAAACAATTGGGAGCTACCGGGGCAGATTACAATTATTGGGCTTATCATAAAAATCCGGATTGGTTGAAAGATCTGAAAAATTCAGGGATGACCTCCAATGTATGGACTGTAAATATCCCTTCTGAGATGCAATGGTGTATTGACAATGGTTTTGATCTGATAACCACAGATGCACCGACAGCTTTCTTAGGCTTATAATAATCATTTGGATAATATGCTGATGGAATCTGCCATCAGCATATTATATTTATACTGTTTATACGGACAAGAATAACAAAACAATGAAATCAATTAATATCATAGCAATCATGCCTTTTCTGGCATCATCTTTCATGACGCAAGCTCCTGTTTATCAAGATGTAAATCACCCCATTGGAGACAGAGTGGTAGGCGTATGGAAAATTAACAGCAAACAAGAAAATCATGTCAGTTGACGAAACAATAACTTTCAGTTTAACTGTCAAGCACACAGGCAACCGTGAAGGACAGGAAATTGTTCAGCTTTATATCAGAGACATAAAGTCTTCTCTTCCCCGCCCGGTGAAAGAATTAAAGAGATTTAAGAAAGTGAAATTAATGCCGGGTGAAGAAAAAATAGTTTCTTTGTCTATTGATAAAGAGGCATTAAGCTTTTTTGATGCGGAAAAACATGAATGGATTTGTGAACCGGGCAAATTTGAAGCTATCATAGCAGCATCAGCTATGGATATCAAAGATGTTCTCAAATTTGAATTAAAATAAAGATAGAAGCCATGACGAAACGTTTAATCCTTGCATTCGTATTTTTATCCTGGCACTTAGTAGCCTGCTCGAATGGAGATTCGGGAATTTCTTCCGGACTCCCGGATAAGCCTTCTGCGGAAGAAGACTCTCCCGGGACTGAAACGATATCCGAAGAAATGAGAGTGAAAATAACTGGCGAAGATTTATATATATCAGCCAAGTTAGATGCCAAAACCGATATTCTTTATTGGTTCAAGAAGTGTATGTTCAATGAACTGTTCACATTTTATAGAGTAGGAACAATTGACAACAATATGCCTGCTCCTGCCACTCTGCCCGATGTTTCTCCGACTTCTCTTCTGAATCTGGCTTACAGTGACAATATCGGTCCTTTTAATATAACCGGATACGGGTGGTGTGGAGGAAATCATCCCTATCTGGATGAAGTTACTCAAACTGCCCGCAATATCGGTTATCGTATTTATATCGACGGAAAAGAAATAAAGACAGATCTATCGACTCTGACAAAAGAGATAAAGATTGAAGTAATCAATGAAATAATGAACCCTTCCAAAGCCGATACCAGTAGTGGAAAAACACTTCTGAATGAGATCTTATGTATTGAGACTGTCAATTATTCTATTTATAGAAATAACATTCAAGTCTTGGTTACTCATGAATTTCAAAATGAATCTCCCGTGACAGTACAAATGTATTACGGAATGCAATCTATGTTTGACAAGGAGACACATACATTAACTGCCAATGGCAAGTATGTGGACTGGACAGTACAAAATGATGTTTCTACCTTTACAAAGAAAGAGTATCCGTCATTTCGCCGTTTCATTGAGAAAAGTGCAAATGCGTATCAATCTTCTTATCTGTTTGCCGACGGATTGGGAAATCATGAAGAAATATCAGATGATGATATTATATTCATAGGAAATTCCAGCAATAAGACGTACCACAAGATTATAGCTGATAGAGAATACAAAAAGGGGGATATTATTCATTGGAGCGGAGTGTATACCTGGTTTAAGTCTCCTGTTTCTGATGATGATGATTTGCTGTGTTATGAGGGTGTAATAGATAATAAAAAGGTCCTTTTTATAGATTGCAAGAAGAGCGTCGACAAGACAATACAGTTGCCTGTCGATTATACTAAGAAGTCTTTTACGATTATAGAGAAAAGTAAATCAATAACAATTACCGGTAATAAAGTAACAGCCAAAGGACTTAGAATTGTATCCGACGGGTCCGGAAGTTGTGTGATTACCTTTGATTAATTTAGAAAACGATATGTGGAAAAATGTGTTAGTTCTGGTTAGCCTCTGTCTGTTGTTTGAAGATGTAAATGCTCAAACTACCAAGAACAGATACTATAAAGCTAATGATGAAAACGTTTCTTACGTGGGACGTACGGAAATACAGAGTGATGGCTCCGTTTCTTTCGACTGGACCGGTACTTATCTTCGTACCCGACTTTCGGGAGGAGAATTGTCTATGAAGATTTCAGATACTGGTATTAATTATTACAATGTTTTTGTAGACAGCCTTTTACACAAAACGGTAAAAGTATCCGGTAAAGATACTTTGATTAATTTCATTTCCGGCATGGATAAAGGCATCCATCATGTGTTGATTCAAAAACGTACGGAAGGGGAATGGGGAAAGACAACCATTCATCAATTTGTGCTTCACAATAAAGGAGAACTGATGAAAGAAACGGAGTGCCCGTCCAGACATATCGAATTTATCGGTAACTCGCTGACGTGTGGCTATGGTGTAGAAGGGAAAGACCGTAGCGAACCTTATAAAGCTGAAACGGAGAATTGCAACTTATCTTATGCCACTATTATCGCCCGCTATTTCAATGCCGATTATACGCTTATTGCACATTCCGGACGTGGAGTAGTCCGCAATTATGGAGATTCCGTCCGAATATCTGCCGTGACAATGAAAGACCGTATGCTGAATACATTTGATATGAATTTGGATAAGAAATGGGACTTTAAAACATACAAGCCCGATTTGGTGGTTGTTAATTTAGGAACTAATGATTTTTCCACCAATATATATCCGTTGGAAGATGAGTTTATTCATGCTTATAAGCTACTAATAAGCCGTCTTCGTGCAAATTACGGAGATGTCCCAATATTATGCATCAGTCCGGCTATTGCTCAACGGCAGATCGTTCAATACATGGAGCGTATGCGCAAAGACTTGAATGATAAGAAAGTTTATATAGCAGTTCTTCCCGAAGGCCTTTGCGATTCGACTACAGACTTAGGAGCAGTATGGCATCCCAATTACAAAGGTCAAATGAAAATGGCTATGTCATTGATTCCTTATATGTCAACTATCACAGGATGGCCATTGAAAAAGGAATCGTTTTATTAAGACTTACCATGTTATATAATTATCAAAATGGCATTTTGTCATTTTGATAATTATAAACTCTCTAACGGGCGTATTTCCATCACTGCACAGGATAGAGAATAAAATGACAGAGATTTGCCGTTACAGGAAATCACTTTGTTGCGAATATGCATCTATATGCATTCTTTTTGCGTTATTTTTCACACTATTCTGTAATATCTTTCTCTTTTTATATTACTTTGCATCATTCTGATTAATATTTTTCATCCTAAAACAAAGTCTAATAAATAAGATACCCATCATTTTAGAGCTAAAATGTGCTCCTTTTAAACGGACTTAGCGTTACTTTTAAAGCAATGGGACGTTCCTTTAAAAGCAACCTTATGTTTATTTACAATCAACCTTATGTTTTAGCTCAATCAACCTTATGTTTATTTCAAACTATACGGTGTTTTTTATGCAAATGACCGCTCGTTTATTCATAATCATGCATATTAATTCAAGATTGTATGCATATCTCTTTCTATCTTTACTCATCTATCAAAAGATAGAAATAGCAAAAACAGGGAAATAAGGAAATTATGCTTCCTATTTTGCTATTTATCTATCATTTTGTTTTATTTTCAACTTATTTTTAATGCCTATTATTATACTGTCGGTATATCTATTGAATGATGTCAAGTTCTCCAAAACCACTTGATCTTAGTAAAAAACATCGTTACCAAAACAGCTAAAGACGTAATGATTACTCCCTGAAGGAACCCAAGCCACGCATTCTGCTGGAAGTAGGACAACAGCGAGGCAAGTCCCAGTATATTAGCCAACGGCATAATGAATAAATCACCAACCACGTAAGCGATCATCGGATTTTGCCCGGACATAACAAGAAAGCGGCTACTTCGCACACATCTGAAATAATCACAAACAATACTTAAAAATAAGAGCCCAAGGAATGCCAGACCGGAAGTTACAAAGAAATAGCTAAAAGTGGCAGGATCTTTCTTGATACCTTCTTGAAAAGGTTCAAAACATAGCCCCAAAAGGAGAAGATATGCTCCGGCATTAAACAGCTTTTTCCATAACAAAGCGATTCCTTCTGTCGGACGTAAGAAAACCAATTTGCCAATCAATAACAGCACAAGTGTCGCTAATAAATTCACTGTCAACATACGGGTATAAAGCCCATAGAGATTGAATACAATAATCACCATAGTCAATATCAGCAGCGCAATTCCTATCTTACGGTATTGCGGTGAAGCCGGCTGTTCGGTATCCTTTCGGCCCTTCATCCATTCCATCAAATACTCACCGGCAATGCTGCCGGGAATTACAATAAACAGATATTTCAGATAATCAAACCGATACATCCAAGGCAAAGGAGTATAATTGAATATCACCTGTGTCCAGGAACCTTCGACAGTACTTCCCAAAATGACAGCCATCAGCAGCAATAAAACTCCCAAACGCAACCATCGGTTATGCATCGTAAAAATGTAGAGAACAGAACCGAAGATGGCCATATTGGCTAACAACAGAATAATCACATTACTAAAATACAGGCTGAACGTTCTTCCATCGGCATAAGAAGTAGTAAGCATCATGATTACCGCAATTCCGTATGCGGCTATCTTTATGCCGGTATGTGCCCAGTCCGGCATTTTCAAAGGAATGCGCATGAACATCGGAAACAGAACCGCAAAGCAAAGAATAGCCAGCAACCAGGATCTGATGTCCTGCGGAGAACTGAGCACATACGGATAAAAATGCTGAATGAAGATGGCAAAGAAAGTCAGTTGTACTCCACGTTTCACCGCTTCATAGACTAATTTCAGTTTAGAGTCACCTTTCTCTGCACGCTTACCTATGGAAAAAGGGAAAGCTGCTCCCATTGCAAACAGGAAGAAAGGAAAAACAAGGTCTACCCATGTAATGCCGGGCAAAGAAGGATTGAATATATGATCGGGTGGCGGCGTCTGCGCATGACTCATCCAACCGGGGAGCACCTGCGTTACGATGGTAGCAGAAAGTACCATCGTAATAATCGCATATCCTCTCAAAGCGTCTAATGCATAGGCCCGGTTATTCATAAGGAGCCTCCTCTTTTCATTCCTTCCTCTACTTCTTTCCACAGATTTTTGGTAATGATATGTACGATGTCAAATACCATTAATCCGTCCGAACGGCGAAGGTTCATCTCTATCGTTTCCGATAGTTTGGCAGGGTTGTCATAGAATTGGTCCACCAGAATACCTCCCATAAATTTATTACCTTTCAATATCTGACGTAAATGCTGACAAGAGCCTTCTACACAATACCACGTACCGGATTGAGCCTGCGAATCTGTTTCGTTCCAGATACTCCGGTTCGTTTTTCTGTATTCCTCGATGGTTATGTCCGTATAATAATTACCGGTAGCATAAAGGTCTATCAGCTCGGCATAGCCATAATTTTTATATTCGGGTGTTGCCCAGCTGAAATCTTTGCCCGGATCATATTCTTTGCTGGCAAAGTTTACGCCTACTTCATAATAAGATGGATACCAGGCACCGGTGTACGTGCCGAAAGAAACGTCAGGGTTGGCTGCCTTGACTTCTTTACGGGCAAGCGCCATGAAATCAGTAATGTTTTTAGTACGCCATTCCAGCCATTTTCGGAAATATTTTCCTGGTTGCGTTATGTATTTCCCATCTGTATTTTTAGTCCAACGAAAAATATCTTCGGGGAAGTTTGCGACTTTTTTACCTATGTATTCTTCAAACTTCTCACATGACAATAAAGAAAAATCAGCGGTTATTCCATCGTAACGTACCCGGTCGAGCATCAGACCGTCCAGGTCGGGATATTTGGTCACGACTTCTTTCAGAACATTCAGGATATGGGTACGATATTCTTCGTTCAAAGGATTGATCATGGCACCATATTTATGCTTCTCTTCGGTGATTGGAATGATTCCTTTATCGGGAGTGTACACCATCGAAGCCCATTCCGGATGCCCGCTATATACCATTCCACGGTCAAAATAGTTGTGTCCGGCACAGAATACATTCAATGAGGCGTGTATCTCCAGCCCCAGTTCGTGCCCTTTTTTGATAAAGTATCCCAGATAGTCAAAATCACCGGCTTTGGCTCCTTTCCATTCTTTCATTTGCGGAGCATATTCACTTTTATATAAAACTTCCCCTGTGATCGGACGAATGTCGACAACCGCATGTGTAAAGCCCAGCGATTTGATTTTTTCCAAGTAATAATCAATCGAATCTTTATGACTGAAGCGCTCAAAGTTTGCTTCGGCATCAATCCACATTAAGGCCGGTTTCTTTTTGATGACGATCCGGAAAGGAGAAGCCGGAAGCCCGGCATTATTGCATAATTCCCCCTGCACATAATTCCGGAAACAGTAGCGGACTTCTGTCGGGTCACTAACAGAATCATTCCATACTTTCACAGTAGATGTGCCATTGATGACCTCCGCCTTTGCAGGTCGGAATATACCATCGGAACCTACGATCTCAAAACCTTTCACATTCTGATTTTCCGGAGTCAGTCCTTCCTCTCCATATTCAAAGTCTATTTCTACGGCATTTCCCTGGATACGATAGGTCTTGTAGACTGGACCGGAATATTGGAATCCTTTTCGGCCGTATGTCTGGGCCAATGCCCAATAAGCTAACCGTTCTCCAACCTTAATCTTATAAGGTGAATGTATAAAGAGTTCGCTGCCTGCGTCTCCGGTGGTCACCATTCCCACTCCGGGAACTTCCTTCATCAGCTCCAACTGACATTGACGGAACCATGCCCAATCCAACTTGTCATTCCCTTCGGACTTCCAGGGAGCAATCTGGACATAATAAAATGGCATTTCAGCATTATGAAAGAAATTTCTCCATTGAGAGACCATGGCGGGAAAAAGCTTTTTATAAAGAGTAGGATCGGGAGTATTCGCCTCTCCCTGGTACCAGATAACTCCTTTGACAGGGAATCCTTCCCATGGATTTACCATAGCGTTCCACAACAGGGTAGGCGTCCCGGCAGCCCATTCGAATTTATCTTGATTTGTATCCGGCAAGGTTACTTCGGAAAAATGAGATAAGGTTTCTTTGTCCATCCATGCTTCGATCTTTGACATACTCCAGGAGCAATGTATTAATCCTACAGGTACGTCCAAAGATTGTTGCAACAGATTGCCGAAGAAATAAGCTGTTGCACTGAAATCGGCCACTTCTTCCGAAGATGCTTCACTCCATTGTCCGTCTATTCCTTCTTCTTTCAGAGTCGTGCTCCAATTGTTCTTTACGGTGTAAAGTCTTAATGGTCGTTTAGGATTAGCGGACACGATATAGGGCTGCGAACCATAGACCGGTTGTCCGCGGAACCCTTTTACCGGCATTTCCATATTCGACTGTCCGGAGCAGAACCAGACTTCACCGATCAGGATATTTTTTAAGGTCAGCTCTTCCCCGTCCGAAAAAGTAATGGTATATGGTCCGCCGGCTTCCGGAGTCGGAAGAGCCAGTGTCCATTGTCCGTTCCGGTCACAATCTGCATAGATTTTCCGATGATTCCATGAAGCGGAAGCATATACACGTTTTCCGGGAGTAGCCTTTCCACGAAAAGTAACTTCTGCTTGTTGCTGCAACACCATGTTGTCTCCCCAAATGGAGGTCAAGGTTACTTTAGCTTCTGTTTTCAGAACAAAGAACAAACTTATAAGTAGCCAAAAGTATCTGTTTCTGAACATATGATTTTAGTTTATTTGTTTTCAATAGTTTGAGTATATACATTACCGAAACGGTCAGTCACTTTAATCTCTATCCTTGCGTTTGGGTCATGAGGAGTTGCATGAAAGAGATGCTCGGTGAGAACCGGAGATATCCAGTCATATTTCACCTTTTCCTTATCCGAACAGATGGCTTTTGCCATAGGATCATATCCTTTGTACTTTTGCATTTCGCCCATCCTTTGTCCATTCTCATACCATTCTACCTTCCAAAGATCATCCCAATTCCATACATTGGCTATGATATCAGAAGGATATTCATCCGATGATCCTGCCGGATAGGCATGAAACTGGTGTTCCAGCGGATAACCTGAGCTTTTATAAATCCACTTCAATTGATTTCCGTTCACTTCATATATACCGTAACCTCTGGGAGTTCCGTCTACATTGATATCCGCACGCCACCAAGTGCCACACACTGCTGCCGTATTATGCTCCATCAACGAATCATTGAAACAAACGTTCGTATTGAAATGGGTATGCCCGGAAATGATATGTGCATTATAGCCTTCCAAGAGTTTATATAGTGCGGCTGTATTCACTGTTTCATCCTGATCCAAAGTATTATATCTTAACTTTTTCTGAAGGCTGGAAGGAATGTGCATGACCACAAATACCAGCTTATCCCTGGACACATACGAAAGGTCTTTTTCCAGCCATGCAAAAGTCCGTTCATCAATATATCCGATGTACTGGTAGTCACGATTGACATAGAAACAATTGTCGAGTACAATGTAATGGGCTTTTCCTTTATTAAACGAATAGTAGATGGGGCCGAAATAACTTTCAAAAGTACGGTACGAGTACTCAAAAGTACGTCCTCCGTAGGTCATGTCATGGTTGCCGATAGCACGATAAACGGGAAAGTCCAAAGTAGATACGGTATTAATGTAAGATGGATACAAAGAAGGGGTATCACCCACGATGTCTCCACAATCAATACCGAATATGTCTCTTTTTCCCGAATAAGGCTGTACATATTCTTTTATATCCTGCAGGAATCTGCCATATGCTTTCACATCGTTTTCGGAAGTGACTTGCACATCAGCCTGCACCAGAAACAGATGATTCATATCATTTTGAGGATTCTTCATCAACTCAAAATTATATCCGTCTTGTTTATCCATCTCTATTTGTTGATAGAATAAAGGAATGGTCTTTTCTGTTTTCGGCAGATAACCGGAAGGCACGGACAAGTAAACAAACCGGGCATCTCTTTGAGGAGCAAGCACGTATTCGCCCGACTTATTAGTCAGAACGCAGTCGATTCCGTTCGTTACAACTACTCCTTGAAGTCCTTTCCCATGACAGGTTACCTTTCCACGAATAGTACCGGATAAATTTTGAGCCTGCAAGTTCAAACTCAAACTCATCAAAATGACAAGTTGTAATAAATATATTTTCATAGTTATCTATTGTTCTTTATACAAATAAGGCAATTCATTAACATTAAGTCTGAACCTTGCGGCTCAGACTTAGTGCTATGAATAGAAAGGAGAATACTTGTATTGAGTATATTCTCAGATTGAATTATCAACTTCCTATTTTTGAACGGACTCCAGATAGTTATCAAATCCTGTCTTGAAAGCGCTCCAATAGTCGTACATCTTGATATGACAGAGGTCGAATGCGAAGAAGCCGTCGCTATTGTTTATACATGCGTCGATGGCATCAGGTATTTTAGCGGCTTGTCCACCGTTAGTCCATCCGGTACCATTGCCTATGTCCGGACCTCCGGAGAAGGGAACGTCACCTTTCAGCAACTCGCGACCGTTTTTGCAAAATCCCTCCATTGTCCATTCGCCGCTACCATAAATCTTATCGACAGATGCATAAGCACCTAAGAATATATAATCCAGATGATCGGCATAACCATAGTTCTTATAATCTGCTGTAGCCCATTTAGGATAGTAAGCTGAGGTGTCATATTTAGGACTTGCCCAATTTACTCCCGAAGTATAATAACTGGAATACCATGCGCCTACATACACTCCAAAATTGATTTTTGAATTTACGGACTTTACTTTCTCACGTGCCTTGACGATAAAGTCGTGAATCACTTTTACACGAAATTCCAACCATTTCTTGAAATAGGCAGGCTGATCTGAAGGTATCTCATCTGTGCCTGGTGCCATAATGTCTTCCGGAAAATGAGCAACTGTTTCCCCAATGTACTCTTCAAACTTCTGTTTAGAAACAGCCGAGAAATCACTTTCCAAGCCATAATCGTCATAACGGCAACGGTCCAGAATTATTCCATCCAAGTCATATTTAGCCAGGTCACCCAGTAACTGCAAAACGAAGTTCTGCACATCATCGTTAGCCGGATTCAAAAATTTAGCTCCATAATCGGTCTCGTCATTCAACAAATCCATCGTATTTGTCAGACCGTCAGCGAGATTAGCCACACTTGCCCATTCCTTCTTCGAGTCATCACGGAACAGTATTCCATCTGATCCGAGGTTATAGGGACATAAGTAACCACCGACGAAAGTATTGACTGACGCATGTACTTTCAGCCCCTGACTTCTGGCTGCATCTATAAATGCCTGCAGGTAATCCCATGTTTCAGTACGTTCATAATATACATAACCCGAACTTCCCCACACATCCATTCGCTTCACCTGATCTACTACAGTAGTGTTGAACAAAACATCTCCTGTAGTGGGACGCACGTCAACAATGATATCAGTAAACCCTGCGTTTTTTACTTTCACCATATCTGTGGAGATATTCTCCTTATTATTCGCATAATCCGGAAAATTAGCTGCCGCATCAATCCAGACATAGCGTGGCTTAACTTCTGTAACGTCCGGATTTTCCGGTTCTTCTGTTGAATTATCATTCCAGGGCCATCCGGGGATTCCATCAGAATCATCACTACATGAAGTGATAGTAACCATTCCGCAAAACGCCAATAATAATATTTTAAAAAGATTTCTCATATTATACATGTTTATTAATGTCAGTAACTCTTTTGAAACACATTAATTATTTGTCGATACAATCAAATTCATACCCTCCGATAATCTTACAGTTGTTGTCAACATAGTAAAGACGAAGTTTATATCCATCTGTAGTTGGAGCAAGCAGTACATCACCTGTTGCCGCTACACCATCTGCAGAACCGAACGAAGAAAGTGAAGGATTGAATGTCAAAGCATCTGAAGTAGATACCGTACCGGTAAACGATCCGTCTGAGGTTACATCGTACATATATAAGTACGGAGTGCCTCCCCATTGCGGGAAGTGAGCCGTAGATACCAATACAAGATACTGCGCATTATTGAACGTTCTTGCATCCAGACAGTTATTATTCATTGCCCAGGAATTGCCATTGTCCGAATTGGATAAAGACTTGGACGCATTATTACTTGTTCCATTCACCCAATAAAGTACGTTAGGATCATAATAGGATAAGAAATAATCGCTTTGTGCAGTAGTTCCTTTGGTGACAACCTTGGTATTTGACACAGGAGATCCCCAATAGCCAACACCATTTACCGATACTACTTCAGGACTTCCCAATACACCGTCTGTTATAATCCAGCGAACAAACGTATTAGAACCGGACGAGGCTGTCCCGTCACATGTAGCAATGATAGCGGCATTTGTATTGATATCACCCTGTACAGATACTTTGGTACCCATATCCAAACTTGTATTGTTGGTATAAGATATCAATAAAGTTGGAACTGTGGTTACAGAAGAAGTCTTATAGATAGAAAAGGATTTACCATTAGCTGCTTTTGTTGCCAACAATATGTTTCCTTTACTATCACTTGTCACACAACCTAAAGATGCAACACCTACGCTTCCCAAAGTCATATTGCCAATCTTACTTCCTGTAGAAGCATTATAATAGGTAGGAGCAGTAGAACCGTCCCCTAAGCAAACAACTAAATTATTGCCATTAACGGCCAGTGAAGGTGAGTTGGCTGAAGTCCAGGGCAAACCTATAACTCCCATATCCAATTTAAACAATTCTGTCTCACTGCCTTTTCTATATCCATAAGGGATCTTATCCGGCACTGCCTTCTGAACTGTGTACGTCTGCTTCGTCACTCCATCGTGAGCGATGACCGTCAGCTCTACAGGTGAATTGAAGTCAAGCGCCTCTGTCTTAGGATCCGGCGACATTGTCGCATGAGAGGAAAGCGAATATTCTGCCAGACAGGAAGATAAATCTTCTGCAGAAATCAGAGATACCGTCTTATGCTCTTCGTCAATAATTCCACTAATATCTTCGGCCGGTATTGAGAAACTTAATAGCTGACATTTATTGGATTTCACTCTTTCACCCGTAATGCAGATTTGTTTCTTATATCCCTGCGCATCTGTATAAGTGAAGTAATTTTCTTTAGTCAAATCCAATATTGTCAGAACAGGGTCAATAGTACAGTTGGGAGCTAACTTAGCCTGAACCCTCATTGTTTTCATATATTCCGCCGTTTCATTTTCACTATCTTCCGGATAAAACCATGGCATAGGAATCACATATTTATCTACAGACGCATCCGCAATTGTATAGACAACAGCTTCTTTGTCCACGTAAGGACCTGATGTAAAAAGTGCGGTCAAGCTTGTGATTCCCTGCCGCTCAGCAGTTGGAAGCACATATTCCGGATCTTGGCAGGAACTCATTAATGCCAATACTCCTAATAGTAAATACTGTATATTCTTTTTCATAATTGTTTTCATTTTAGATTTATTGCCATTCTGCATATTGAGTCACAGCACCGTTATTGTCCAACTCCGCCTGTGGCATAGGGAAACGGTACATCTTAGTCGGGAAGTTACGATCTTTGTCATCACACTCTACATAAATGTAATTGAACGAACCGTTTGCATTCTGTTCTATCTTAAGTCCATGAAGACGGATACCGGTGAATGCCGTTGCAGATAGTTTCCAGCGACGCATATCCCAATAATAGTGTCCTTCATAAGCTAATTCGACTTTACGTTCCTGACGAATCGCTTTCATCAGGTCTTCTCCACTCTTGTCCGAATAAGGCAAGCCGACTCTGTTACGAATGTCTTTGATGTCTTTATTGGCTTTATCGGCATAGCCACTCAAATGATAGCAAGCCTCAGCATGATTTAGTAACACTTCGGCATAACGAATTTCGGTCCATGGCTGTGTACTTGCCTGCACAGAAGTGAAACTATGAGTCTCATCCACCAGCTTGCGCAAATAATAACCAGTGGTAGAACGTCCTTCTGGTTTGGCATCCGTTTTCCACGCAGCCCAACCATCAGTACCATTGACATAAGATGCGATCGTTCTGCCTTTCCACATAGCGCCATTATAAAGAATGGTTGCTTTGAAGCGTGGTTCAAGTTTATCGTATGGAGGAGTTGCCGTTGTTCCTTCTGCTGTATGCCAAGTACTCCAATCCGGAAAACCGCTACCGTCCGCATATTCATAAGATTCTACCATTTCTTGTGTCGGAGTTCCGAATCCTCCGGTCATTGAATTACCATCCAATGCTTTATCACCTCCGGGAGCCATATAGCCGTCAAAATCATGAGTTACAGTAGAACTCTTGTCATAGCAATATTGCAGAATAGCTTCCTGACTTCCTGCTTTAAATGCATTAGAATAATTCTCTTTTTCTTCCAGCTTATATCCCATGCCCATCACTTCTTCAGCAGCGATCCGGGCATCATCCCATCTTTCTGCATAAAGCATTGCCCGTGACAGCATTGCATAAGCAGCTCCGCTAGTCAGACGTCCATTAGGGGTTTTATCAACCGGTAAATGTTCGCCCGCAAACTTCAGGTCCTCATATACAAAGTTCCATCCTTCTGCCTCGGAACTGACCGGCATATCCTTCTTTATATTATCCAGATCTTCGTCATATATGATTACTTCCTTATAACGTTTTATCAGGTCGGTATATAAATATCCTCTGAAGAAGCGCATTTCCGCTTCCAGCCGTTCTTGTTCCGTCTGACCGAATGAGGCATATTTTTTCAGTTTATTGATACCTTCGTTGACACGGCGTACATATTCATACATCGTTCCCCAATTGCCTAAATAAGTGCTGACATAACTTACTGTCAGAACGGATCCTCCATAAGCGATTTCGCTAGGTATCTGGCATTTAGACATATAGTTATAGGAACCGTATTTGAGTTGGTCTGTCAACGCTTCCGTCATGCCTGCCAGGCATTGTCCGTCACGATAAACTCCTAAATAATCGATATAACGGTAGAAATCGTTGACAGCTTGTTCGGCATATTCCGGTTTACTCCATACTAGTTTATCTGATGCTTTGTCCGTCGGTGTCATGTCTAGATAATCACTACATGAACCAAGCCCTAAAGAGGCTCCCAACAATATGATACTTATAAATTTTGTTTTCATAATAAATCTTTTAAAGGTTTAGAAAGTCAGAGTTATACCGCCCATGATTGTGCGTTGTTGAGGATAATATCCGTTATTCACTCCCGGAGATTCGGGGTCGATTCCATCGGGAAGACCGGAGATCGTGAATAAATTGGAACCTTCTACATAAATTCTAAGATTCTGAATTCCCACAGGGCTCATCCACTTTTTAGGGAATGTATAACCTAGCTGTGCCGATTTGAGACGAAGGTATCTGCCATTACGCAACCAGAAGGTAGAAGCTAATCCATTGTCTCCTCCATGTCCTTGATTTCCCAGAGTCAGACGTGGGAATGTTCCATTCGGATTTTCCGTGGTATACGCATTCTGAACCAGATATAAAGGTGAGTTGGCACCTTCTTTGAATGCTTGTGTCCAGACCGTATTGTCATCATAACCATTATAGTAAGTTCCGGTTAATGATACATCGAACAATGCGCCTCCGGTAAATTGTGCGCTTAAATCAAATCCGTTCCAGGCACAATTCAAGTTCAGACCATAAATCAGTTCCGGACGATTGCCCCGTCCTACACGTGTTCTGTCATCTTCATCTATTTTGCCATCGCCATTTAAATCCTTATATTTGATGTCACCTACATTAGGACGGGTTCCATACCATGCGGAATTATCAATTTCTTCTTCCGAACGGAACAAACCTTCTGCCACCCATACGACTGAAGCGTCTACACTGCGACCTGTACGTTTTCTCCATTCTACAGTATTGGGACTATCCGGATAACGAAGATAGCGATTTCTTGCAAAAGTCAAGTTGAAACTGGCTCCATAAGAAAATGGTTTCCCTGCCAGATTTAATTTATTACGATGACTCACTGTGATTTCAACTCCCTTGCTGTCTACCTTGTTATAGTTGGCATACGTATAATAATATCCTCCCATTGATGGTGGATAATCGCCTCCCATTGCTGTCAGAATATCATAGGTATAATTATAGAATGCATCAAATTCCATACCCAGTAAACCATTCCACATGGTAAAGTCGAAACCTGCATTGTAAGTTAACGTGTTTTCCCACGTCAGAGTAGGATTTGCAATTACAGATGCACGCAGCGCCTGCATGACTTTTCCGTTCAGAATTGTCTGGTACGCATTTTTGTTACCGTCCATCAGGTTATAAGTACTAAGGAATGCATACGGACTCACATCGTCATTACCCAACAAACCGATAGATGCACGTATTTTCATATCATCTAGAAAAGTCAGATCGGACATAAAGTTTTCTTTGGATATTCTCCACGCTACTGATGCTGATGGGAAAAATGCCCAACGTTTTCCACTTACATTGCCCGCAAACTTATACGAACCGTCATATCGTCCTGTAAATTCTGCCAGATACTTATTGTCATAGTCGTATTTCAAACGGAAAACGTAACCAATGCTACGATTGGCATCACTGTAGCCGGAAATAGGGGAGTCTGCCGGTTGTCCGAAACTCAATTCCGGAAGTTCTGCAAAACTCATATTCTTATTATATCCGGAGAAACTGTTTTCTTTATAATCACGGATTTCCGCAAGTACCATGGCTTCAACATTATGCTTACCGAAAGAATTCGCATAATTGATGCTTCCCTGGCCTACCATTTGACGGGAACTGAATTGTCCTTCACCTAAATTTATTCCATTTGCAGTTCCACGAGGATCATCCGCTTTAGTCCAAGTCCAGTCTGTAGTGGAAGTCGGCATTTTATTGATATAAGTAGAATAAGGTGTATTCAGGTTTTTATTATGTGAGGTCTTGTAGTCATAAGCTCCGGTAACCTTTACACTTAATCCTTTTACCCAAGGCAGATTATATTGTAAAGAGAGGTTAGTCTGCAAATCAAAGCTATTGGTATGTTTGTAGCCGGATTCATAAATAGCTGCTAGCGGACTATTCGGTAAGCTTGTATTATTCTGTGTAGTAGCGGTATAAAGTCCATCATATTTTTCCGGTAAATACGGATGCATCATGATAGTCTGGTGAGCAACGGATAACCAACCTTGTTCTCCCAATGTGGAATTAGAATCTGTACCACCGGAGGCATATCCCGGAGTTTCACGTTTTCCTACATTTCCGGCAACTCCCAAACTTAACTGGAAATTCTTGGCCAGCTGAGTTTCAATGTTGGTTCTTAAGTTGTACCGTCTATAAGTAAAGTTATCAATATTACCATCCTGTCCCAAATAGCCGACAGACGTGAAATAACGCATTTTGTCACTACCACCCTGTACGGTGATGTTATGCTTCTGATTGATACCTGTGCCAAATACTTTATCAATATAATTGACGTTATCCCATCCATCAGTAGGGTCGCCGTTCAACATCGCTTCCACATTTGCTTTTGTGAATACCGGTGTATATTGCTTCATGTCCGTAATACTTCCGTTAGCCAGCTTATCCATCATATCAGCCATATTATAATAATATGCAAACTGGGGACCATTCATAAACTGCGGAAAGTTTGCATTCATAGATGCTCCTATTGAACCGTTATATGTGATTCTTGACTTTCCTTCCTGTCCTCTCTTTGTTGTAACAATGATAACACCACCTGCGCCCTTCAAACCGTACACAGCCGCAGAAGCTCCATCTTTCAAGACAGATACACTCTCAATATCATTAGGATCAATGTCATTGATGGAACGAGGCATACCATCTACAATATAAGTAACATTGTAAATAGAACCACGAACCCGCAATACTGCTTGGTCATCACCCGGTTCTCCAGAGACTTGAACAGAAGAAATGCCCGGCAAACGTCCGCCTAACAAACTTGATACATTGGTTGCCGGTGCCTTTAACAGTTCGTCGCCTTTGACTGCAGAAACCGCTCCTGTCAGGGATTGTTTCTTTGCAGTACCATAACCAACGACAATCACTTCATCCAGAGATGCCACATCATCCTTCATCACCACATTGATCGTTTTCTGTCCGGCAACTTTTATATCTTGTTCCGCCATACCTACATATGTGAAAGACAATATATCTTTTGAAGTCGCCTGAATGCTGTATTTTCCATTAACATCTGTAACTGTACCATTAGTAGTCCCCTTTACTACAACACTTACACCAGGTAGAGATTCTCCTGTCTCATCAGTAACAGTACCTTGCACCAAACTCTGTGCATGAGCATTGATAGCACATGCAAAAAGTGCGCATATTGAGAAAAGAAATATCTTCAATATGCGAGAGTTTTGCTTAATTTTTGAGTTAAACTCTGTCATAGAATTAATTTTTAGATTATTAATAAGATTGGTTAACATAATAATTCATTGTTTCTATAGCTGTTCCAATACTTTCCAGCATTGAAATAATCCCCTTGGTACATGAAAGCACCCTTTCCATTTACCACCTTTCAGCGGTAACAAAACTTCCCCTCTGCGATTCAGATATCCGTACCATTCCGGATATTCCGGATCTTTGAAGTGCGACCATGTGTAGTCATGCACTTTTTCAAACCATTCCAGACATTTCCTGTCTCCGGTCAGCTGATAACCTTTCAGCAGTGATATCAGAGATTCAATATGCACCCACCAAAGTTTCTGATCCCATTCCAATTGCTGGGGAGGACAACCGTTACGGTCCATAAAGTAATAGATACCTCCATATTGCTTGTCCCAACCATAGTCGAGCATTGTCAGGGTTACGTCTTTTGCTTTTTCTATCAATTTCGGACGATTCAGGCGTTTGCCCAAATCCATGATGAACCACATCGCTTCGATAGCATGACCGGGAGTCACCTGGCGTCCTTCGAAGCAATCCACCAGATTACCGTCCATATCGACATTCTCAACAATGATGCCCCCTAGCTCCGGACGATAAAAGACATCCATCACTTCATGGATACAGGTTTCCATCGTCTGTTCCAGATAACCGGGATCCAGAAGATGTTCGATCTCCAAAGCCAGATTACAGAGAATCATCGGGAGAGCGAAGTTCTTCAGATTACGAGTACCCGGATGAAGCTTGTTCCACTTGCCTTTCGGATTATCAACCTTAGAAAGGATGATTTCAAAGGTCTTCTTTGCTATGTCCGCATACTCCTGATTTCCCGTAGCAAGACTCAGCTGTCCAAAGGCCATCGTGGCGAAAGTATATGAGAAAATATTGTATGGTTCTACCAGTGGTCTACCCGAACGGTCGAGTGAAAAGTACCAGTTATAATTCCCATCATGTCCGTATTTTTTTAAGAATTCACCACCCTGAACGGCACAATCCAGCCATTCCTGTCGTTTTTCCACTTTGTTGTAAAGCATGGAGAACATCCATACCTCACGTCCCTGCAACCAGATGAACTTATCCGTATCGAAAACCTTCCCTTCACGGTCCAGGCAGCTGAAATAACCGCCAAACTCAATATCTTGGGAGTGCTCGAGCCAGAATGGAAGGACATTGTCCAACAATTCATCCCGGTACTGATTCGCTAGTTTCTTAAAATCCATAATATTGTTTTTATTATAGATAGGTATAGGGTACACCGAAGGCGGGGAAACGTTTCTTGAATGGCCATGCAGAAAACCGCCTGCGGCTTCTCTATACTTCTCAGTTGTTGTTAGTTTACTGTTATTAAGGTCTCTTTCTTCTACTGTTCCGACCGGGTCCAGTATCTTTCAATCTCTTCCAGTGACTTTCCTGTGGTCTCCGGCACGAGTTTCCATACGATGAGCATATACGGCACGCACATGACTGCGA
>OCHE01000077.1_pt1 | contig 152436 bp, 136 predicted proteins | sample 1538681 | NCBI WGS metagenome assembly OCHE01 (sample SAMN04571717, study PRJEB22368) | human gut metagenome | biome: human gut; material: stool | host: Homo sapiens | place: Luxembourg | collected 2012-08-17
CAAATCTTCCCCATTTAGGGAACTTTTGCAAATACTGTTTTATGGGAACTCTGCTACGGGGAACGCCCTGTTGTACATATCGTTACCGTCTGTGGTCTTTGGCAGGGTGCGTCCTATTCAGGGACGCACCCTGTTTTTTGTTTTGCCCTTAATCTTCCACCCCATGGCTCCCGGCCACATTCTTCAAATATTCCTCCAGGTCACCATAGAAAACAAATAATCCGAACCCATCTCCTATCGGAAACAAGTTCGGATTATTTTTGTTTGGTCCGAGTGGCGAGAATCGAACTCACGGCCTCTTGAACCCCATTCAAGCGCGCTACCAAAACTGCGCTACACCCGGATATCTGTTTGCATTTGCCGCTCACAGCTTGATTAGTATACCCGACTTTTCCCGTTTTGTCAAGCGCTTTTTCCAAATTTCTTATGCCGTTTTTACATTTTGCTTTCCCGGCCTTTGCCCGCCGAAGGGATGCGCGAAAGAGCGTTATTTTCAAAAATCGCTATACACATCTTCCTCGTCATCCTCGCAGATCGGGGTGGTGTCGTCCGGCGGTGCGCCAAACTCTACCGTGGCAAAGGCCAGCGCGAACACGCAGTCTGCCCCGGCATGGAGCAGTGCCTGTGCGCAGGCGGCAGCCGTTGTGCCGGTGGTGATGACGTCATCCACCAGAAGGATGCGCTTGCCCTCCACCTGCTGCGGCTGTGCCGCCCGGAACGCGCCTGCTACGTTGGCCATGCGCTGCTCCAGCGGCAAACCGGCCTGATGCCGTTTGGCGCGGGTACGCTCCAATGCCTGCGGTGCCAACGGCACCTCCATGGCTTTTGCCAGCGGCAGCGCCATCAGCTCCGGCACGTTGTAGCCGCGCTTTTTGCCGGAGGCCGGCACCGGCACGATCAGGTCGTACCCGATAGCTGCCCACGGCACCGGCTGCGGGAGCAGCTCGCCGTACTGTACGGTCAGTTCTCCGCCAAAGGCCAGCTGCACCAGACGGTTGCCCATCTCCACAGCCCGCCACGGCTTGCCCTGATACTTTGTGTTCAGGATGCCGCGCCGCACACAGCCGCTGTAGCGGTAGGGCGCAGCTGCACCAGCCAGATTGCTGATATAGTGCTGCGCCGGGTCCAGCCGGATACCCGGCTTGCGGCGCAGCGCTTCCAGCTGCTCTGCACAGTCCGGGCAATCCCGTACATCTCCCAGCACCCGGCCGCAGAAGGGGCACTCACGCGGGTAGAGCAGCTGCCGTACCGCCCGCAGCGCCCTGCGCCGGGGGTCATAGTAGTCCATCAGTCCTTTTTGACTGCCACGATCACCCGCACGCGCTTGCCTGCTGCGCAGCCAAAGTTATCGTACCAGCCGGTCAGGTAGTAGCCCTCGGAGTTCACCTCGGAAAGCTTGGTGGCATAATACTGACCCTTGTACCACAGGTACACCTGCATATCGTCAGCCGTCTCGTAGCGGGTGCCGTTGCTCATCACCGAGGCTGCGCCCACCTGATCGATCTTCATGGGCATCAGCTGGATCATGGCCTTTACCGTGCCGTTCACGTTCTGCCGCACTGCCAAACCGCCCGCCAGCACCGGATACTTGACGGAGGTGGAAAAGCTGGCCTGACTGCCGTTGACGTAGCAGATATAAGTAGCGCCGCCGCCCACAAAGTTGAGGATGGTGCTCATGGGCTGACCAGTGATATCGGCCAGCTGCTTGAGACCGATGCTCAGCAGCGAACCGGAGCTGCTGGTGATGCGGTTCCAGACCGTGCTCAGCAGCGAGCCGTCAATGACGCCCCACAAGATCTCGCTGGTGGTGGGCACCAGCACACTGCGCAGATCGTCCACCACGGTGGTCGTGTTAGTGGTGCCGCCGGTAGAGCCGGAGCCGGAAGAGCTGCCCCCGGTGGAGCCGCTGCCGGAGCCGGAAGAACTGTTCCCAGAAGAGCTGCTCCCTGAACCGGAAGAACCGCTGCCGGTCAGGGTGCCCAGAATGGAGCTGGCGTTGACCGCCAGATTCTTCACGTCATCCAGCACGCCGTATTTCCACAAATCGCCGGTAACATCGTTCAAAATCAGACGGTCGATCTGCCCCTGCTCATTCAGCGTATAGTAACGCACGGTCAGGGCATTCAGCTTTGTCCCCGCTATTCGGCTGGGACGAACCGTCCCAGCCAACCCCTCCGATGTCGTTTCCAAAATTTGTACGTCATCGGCCAGAGCATAGTCCCCCAGCGCGGTGGCGGTGTCGTTGATGGTGCCGCTGACCGATTTGGACTCGATAGCGGTCACCTGCTCCCCTTCGGGTGTCACGCTGATCTCCACCAGCCAGCCGGTGGGATAGTTCAGGCTTTTGTCGATGTTCACGGTGCGGGTGATGCCGTCGGTGCACATCACCGAGATTTTTTGCAGCACGTCTGCGCCGTTATCCTCCACAAGGCTGCGGGTGGCGGTCTGCACCACACCGTAGAACACACTGTCGGCTTCCTCGCCGGTGATCACATCGGCTACCTCGTTGTCCATGCCCAGCAGCAGGGTGACCACTTCGCCCACGCCGCCGCCGTTCAGGGAGGAGATCTTGGATGCCACAGCAGAGCTGCCCAGACTGTAAGTGCTGCCCGCCACGGTCAGTGCGGTAGGTGCGCTGGCGCTGGGCGATACCGCCGTAATGCGGCCTGCGGCGCGGCGGGTGTAGATCCACACCGTCTGCAGGCTTTCGCTGTAATAGTACACATCGTACTTGTTCAGCTCTGCCGAAGCGGAGGTCTTATCGTTGCGGTAGACGCTCACCGGCGTAAAGGGCAGCTGGGTGCCCTCCTCCGCCACAAAGGGACCCTTGCGGCTCTTGAGCAGCACCGAGGAGGTATCCACCTGACCGTTGGACACCGTAAAGCCCAGCGAGCTGCCGTAGGCGCTGCCGCTGGCGGTGTTGGCGCGCAGGGCGTTGTACAGCAGCAGAGTGCACTGCTCGTAGGTCATAGCCTGACCCTGCGTGCAGGTCAGCTGATCCCGCAGACCGATCTGCTGCGCCTTGTTCAGCTGTGCCTGCGGGAAGGAGCCAGTCAGGTCGGTGGTCTTATAGCTCAGCAGCTTCAGCACCGCTGCACAGGCTTCCTCCAGTGTGACGGTGTTGTCCGGGCGGAAGGAGCCGTCGGTGTAGCCGTTCATCCAGCCCTGCTGCACCGCAATGCGGATGTAGGGTGCCCACTGGGAGGTGCCGGGCACATCCCGGTACAAGGTGCCCACAGTTCCCTGCGCGTCCACGCTCTCCCGGTAGGTGGAAAAGGACACCAGCATTTTGGCAAAGGCACCGCGGGTAACGTTGGCGCCAAGCTCCTGACCGGTGGGCACAGCGCCCAGAGTGATAGCCGTCTGCAGAGCCGTATTGTTGATGCTGGCCGCCGAGACCGGCAGCACCAGCACCGACACCGCAATGCTGACCGCCAGCAGAAATGCGAGAATCCGTTTTTTCATTGGTCGTACCTCTTGTTCTTTGTTTATCACGCCGCCGCGCTCAATCGTAGCGCAATGCTTCAATGGGGTTCAGCCGGGCTGCGCGCCGTGCCGGCAGATAACCGAACAGCACGCCGATGCCCACCGAGATGCCAAAGGCCACCACAATGGAGTTAAAGGAGGGGCTTACCGTAACGGTGGTATCAGTCATGAACATGGGCAGCACCCTGTTCGCCACCATGGACATTACATAGCCCAGCGCAATGCCTAAAACGCCGCCCAGCGCAGAGGTGGTAGCTGCCTCCACCACGAACTGCGCCAGAATGGTGCGTTCCTTTGCGCCCAGCGCCTTGCGGATGCCGATCTCGCGGGTGCGCTCGGTGACCGACACCAGCATGATGTTCATAATGCCGATGCCGCCCACCAGCAGCGAGATGCTGGCAATGCCGGTAAGTATCACGATGACCATGTTGATCATCTTGTTCATTTCCTCCAGCCACTCGCTGGCGCTGTACACATAGTAGCCGTTCTCGCTCTTGAGGATCGACATCAGTTCCTCTTCCATCGTGCTCTTGGCTTCGTTGGCAAGGCTTTCGTCGGCCATCATGGCAGTGTAGCAGTCCACCATGCTCTGGCTGGAAAGCCGCATCACGGTGGTGTAGGGCAGATAAACACAGTCATCGTCGCTGCCCTGCTGCATGGTAGGGTCGCTGACTTTGGCAGATAGCACACCTACGACGCGGAACTTGTTGGCACCGATCTTGAGCGTCTGCCCCACGCCGTTGCCGCCAAAGGCCACGCGGTTGAGGTAATCGCCGATGACGCAGACCTGCTTATTGTCCTGCATATCCATGTACTGCAGGCCGCGTCCCTGAACGATCTGGTAGTTTTTCATTTCGGTAAAGTTTTCGTCCACACCGCTTATGTTGGACCAGCGGTAGCTGGTGGTGCCGATCTTCAGCGTACCGCTGGCGTTGCCGCCGAAGTTGACCTGCGGCGACACCGCCTTGATCAGATTGGAATGCCGCTGGCAGATATCGTACATCTCCTCCACCGGCACGGTGCGGGAACCATAGCCCCACACCTGAATGCTGAGGGTGTTGGTGCCCAGTGCGGAAAAGCTGTCCCGCATACTTTTGGTCATACCGTTGCCCAGACCCACGATGACGATGACCGCCATCACGCCGATGATGATGCCCAGCATGGTCAGAAAGGTGCGCAGCTTGTTGCTCCACACGTTCTGGATGGCCTGCCGGAAGGTTTCAAAGATCATGCCTGTTCCTCCTTTTCCGGCGTTTCGGGCAGCAGGGTGGGCTGCACCATGGCCTCCGGTGCGTGGGAGTCGCCGTCATACACCACCTGACCGTCCTCCAGCCGGATGATGCGGTCGGCCTGCACGGCAATGGAGTTGTCGTGGGTGATCAGCACTACGGTGTGTCCCTGCTTGTGCAGCTGCTGCAAAAGCCCCAGCACCTCGCGGCCGGTATGGGAGTCCAGCGCGCCGGTGGGCTCGTCCGCCAGAATGACCGGCGGGTTGCGTACCAGTGCCCGCGCAATGGACACACGCTGCTGCTGACCGCCGGAAAGCTGGTTAGGGCGGTTTTTCAGCTTGTCGCCAAGCCCCACCTGCTCCAGCACCTCCCGGGCGCGGACATGGCGGTCGGCGCGGGAGATGCCCGCATACACCAGCGGCACCTCCACGTTTTCCATCAGGTTCAGCTTGGGCAGCAGATTGTACTGCTGGAAGATAAAGCCCAGCATCTCGTTGCGGATGGCGGCCAGCTCGTTGCGGTTCATCTTACCCACATCCCGGCCGTTGAGCCGGTAGGTGCCGTGGGTGGGCACATCCAGACAGCCGATGATGTTCATGCAGGTGGATTTGCCCGAACCGGACTGGCCCACGATGGCCACGAACTCGCCTTTTTCGATTTTCATGGTGATGTGGTCGGCAGCCTTTACCGTGGTATCGCCCATCTGGTAATATTTGCAGACTTCATCAAACTCGATCAGAGCGCTCATTCATCCCTCCTGCGTCAATTCACCACAACTGCACCGGCCTCAGCGGGGTCAATGCCTTCTGCCGGCTCTTCAGCGTCCGCTGCGGGTTCTTCGGCGTTTTCCGTCTCCTCCGGCAGCATTTCCTCGCCGCCTTCGGCAGGGTCTGCGGCGTTTTCGGTACCGCCGATCACTTCACCGTCGGAGTAGTCGTAGCCGCCGTCGTCATAGTAGCTGTCGCTGCTCACAGAGCTGGGGTCGTAGGCGATGGTATCGCTCTCGGACAGGCCGCTGGTCACCTGCGTATAGTTGTCATCACTGACGCCGGTCTTGACCTTGACGTACACATAGCCCTCCGGTGCGCTCATGGAAGCATCAGCGTTCACGGCGCTGGGCGAATCCTGCCGCACCAGCACATAATTGCCGCGCACGATGGCGGCATTGGGCACGGTGAGCGCATTTTTGGCCTGTGCCACCACGATCTCGGCGTTGGCGTTCATGCCCGGGCGCAGACCGGTGGTCTCGTCGATGCGCACGGTCACCGGGTAGGTGGTGGTACCGCCGCTGGTATCACCCTTCATGGACACACGGGTGACCAGACCCTCGTAGGTCTTATCCTTTACGGCATCTGCGGTCACCTGTACGGACTGCCCCACCTTCAGGCTGCTGACCTGCAGCTCGTCCACTTTGATAGTCATTTCCAGATAACTAAGGTCGTAGATGGTGCACAGGTCGCTGCCGGTGCTCAGGGCATCGCCCACCTTGGCATTTTTCTCAATGATGGTGCCGCTGATGGGCGAGGTGATGGTGTAGTTATCCATGGTGTCCTGCATATTCTGCATGGACAGTTCCGCACCGCGCAGGGTCTCGGAGGCAGACTGGATGGACTCGGTCAGTTCCTCACCGCTGAGGGTCAGGATGATGTCGTCCTTGTTCACGTTGCCGCCCTCCCGCACATTGATGGCGGTCACGGTGCCGGAAGTCAGCGCAGTCAGGGTGCGCTCGGCCTGATACTGGAGGTTTGCCGCTGCAATGCAGCTGACCCCGTTGATGGCAGCCGTTGCAGCCTGTGCCGTGGTCAGACCGCCCGCATTGGACACCGCAATGGTCACAGTGCGGGTAAGCAGGTTGCCGGTGCTCAGGGCATCGGTGCCGGTCACGGCGGTAATGGTGCCGGGCAGCACCTCAAAGGTGCCGTCCAGCGTGACCTCGGCGGTCTGCCCTACCGAGAAGTTGGCAGCATCCGCAGCCGGGAACTCCAGCACCAGATTCATCTTGGAGCCGTCCCGCACCACGGCCACCTCCTGACCGCTCTTTACCTCATCGCCCTTGTTCACCTTCAGGCTGCTGACGACGCCCGCCACCTCAGCACGGACATACTGGCGGTCTACGGTCTTATCGTAGCTGCGCTGCGCCTGCTGCAGGGTGATGGCTGCCTGCTCCACCTTGGTGGTAGCGTCGGAGGAATCCACCGTGTACAGCACAGTGCCCTCTTCCACGATATCGCCCTCTTCAAAGCTGCCGGTCAGCACCTTGCCGGACACCAGCGATTTGACACTGTAAGTATTGGCGGGATTCAACGTGCCGGTGACGCTGAGCGTGTTGGAAACATCCCGGGTCTCGGGCATGACTTCCGTATAGGAAGTATCCACGTTTGCGGGCTTTGCGCTCTTGGGCTTCAGCAGCCACCAGCCGCCTGCCAGCACCACAATAGCTACCGGCACCAGCCACTTCCAGTTCTTTTTGGCAAACGCCGCCGCGCCGCCTTTTTTCGGTGCAGCCACTGCGTCCTGCTGCGGGTCGGCGGGCTGTTTAGGTTTGTTCCAGATCATTCTTGCCGTTCCTCCTAGGTTCTTTTATGACAAGATGCTTTTTTGTAAAAAGCATCCATCAGAAACTCTTATTTGTAGTGTATCGCATTTTGCCCTGATAAACAAGCGTCCAATTTTCGTTTCACGGCATTTCCACAAAGTTTCAGCTTTTTTTAACAAAAAAGCTGCTGCACAAAATCACTGTGCAGCAGCCTTACAGGTAATTATATTACAGCGGCTCAGACCTCAAAGTTGGGGTCGTCCTTCAGCATATGGATGTTGGACATAAAGGCGCTCTGCTCGGGGTCGGTGAACTCGGCATCCTTCACATACTTGTTCAGCACAGCTGCGGTGCGCACAGGGTCGGCAATAGTGCCGGCACCGCCGATGCAGCCGCCGGGGCAGCCCATGCCCTCCAGCAGATAGCCATTGTACTTGCCGGCCTTGGCCAGCATCAGCAGCTTCTTGCAGTCGGCCAGACCCTGTGCGGAGGCGATCTTCACCTCCATGTCGGGACGCCATTCCTTGATCTTGTCGGCAACAGCCTTGGCAACGCCGCCGGACTGTGCAAAGCCGCGGCCTGCAGCAGAAGCGTAGCACAGATCCATCTCGGCGGGATTCACTTCCAGATTGTCCAGATCCAGATCCTTGGCTTCAATGATACCTGCCAGCTCCTCAAAGGTCAGCACGAAGTCCACATCGGAGCGGACGGTACGGCGGGAAGCTTCCAGCTTCTTGGCGGCGCAGGGTCCGATGAAGCACATACGTGCTTCGGGGTCGGCCTGCTTCATCATGCGGGCGGTGAACACCATGGGGGTCATGGTCATGGAGATGTTCTTGGCAAGGCCGGGGAAAGCGGTCTTTGCCATCATGCTCCATGCCGGGCAGCAGGAAGTAGCCATGAAGTCCAGCTTCTCGGGCACTTCTTCCAGGAAGTCGTGTGCTTCGTCCACGGTGCACAGGTCAGCACCGATGGCAACCTCCACCACGTCACAGAAGCCGATGGCCTTCAGGGCGGACTTCAGCTTGCCGGTAGAAGCCAGAGAGGGGAACTGGTTGATAAAGGCGGGAGCGACCAGCGCATAGATGCGGTCGCCGCGGTTGAAGCCCTGGATCAGCTGATAGATCTGACCCTTGTCGGCAATGGCACCGAAGGGGCAGTTCACCAGACACTGACCGCAGGAGACGCACTTGCTGTAATCGATCTCGGCACGGCCCAGCTCGTCAGAGTGGATAGCACCCATGCCGCAGGCAGCGGCGCAGGGACGCTCGGTCTTGACGATGGCGTTGTAGGGGCAGACGGTGACGCAGCGGCCGCACTTGATGCACTTGTCCTGATCGATGGTGGAGCGGCCGCTCTCCCAAGTGATGGCCTTCTTGGGGCACACTTCCATACAGGGGTGTGCAAGGCAGCCCTGACACAGGTCGGAAACTTTGACCAGCTTTTCGGGGCAGCGGTTGCAGGCAAACTTGATCACGTTGACCAGCGGGGGATCATAGTACTTATCGGCGATGGCGGCGTCCTCCAGACCGGAGACCACGCTGTTGTGCTCGTCCATGCGGCGGGTGGGCAGACCCATAGCCAGACGCACGCGCTCCTCAACGATGGCGCGCTCGAGGAAGATGTCCTTGCGCAGCTTGCCCTCTTCACCGGGGATGATGGTATAGGGGATCTTGCGCATCAGGTGGTTGGCCTGCTCGCCCTTGACGTTGGCGTAAGCCATGCGGGCGACCTCGGTAAACACCTGACGGCGGATCTGGATGACCGTGGTATTGATTCCTCTGAAACTCATTCCAATCTCTCCTTGCTTTGAAACAGCCATAAAACGGAGCCGCCTGCCCTGTGTGCAGAGCATAAAACGGCGCTATACGGGCGCGGATGGTACCGTGCTGGTTGCTTACAGCACGCCGGACCCGATAAATCCATCTTCATTTTAACATAAAGACGTGCGTATGGAAAGGGCAAAATACAAAAATCGTTAAAAATTTATTGTATTCATGCGGATGCACAGAATGTACAAGTAAAATGAAAAATTTTCAGCAAAGTGCTGCACGCACCCGCTCGCCGTCGTAGCGGCCAAGCTTTACCCGCACGATCTGCCCGCTCTCGCAGCCGGGAGCGGAGACCACCACCGGGATGTACAGCCGGGTGTAGCCGGTAAACAGTGTGCCGGACAGGGGCGTTTCCAGCAGCACCTCGTCCTCGGTGCCCTCAAAGGCAGCCAGTGTCTCGCAGCGCACCTGCTCGGCCACGGCGTTCATGCGGCGGCTGCGCTCCTGCTTTTCCCGCTCGTGGATCTGATCCGGGAAATCGTAGGCCGGGGTGCCGCTGCGGCGGGAGTACGGGAACACATGGACCTTGACAAAGCCGATCTTCTTCAAAAATGCGCAGCTCTCCTCAAAGTCCTCTGCCGTCTCACCGGGGAAGCCGCAGATGCAGTCGGTGGTAAAGCTGACCGGGCGGCTTCCGTAGGCGGCGCGGATCTGTTCCACCACCTGTGCGTACTCCTGCGCGGTATACACCCGGCGCATCCGGCGCAGGGTGGCGGTGCAGCCGCTCTGCAGGCTCAGGTGGAACTGGGGGCAAAGCTTGTCCACCGCAGCCAAGCGGGAGATAAATTCCGGGGTGAGCATATCGGGGTCAAGGCTGCCCAGACGGATGCGCTCGATGCCCGGCACCTGTGCGCATTTTTCCACCAGCTCCACAAGGTTCGTGCCGGTGTCCAGCCCGTAGCTTGGCAGGGAGATGGCGCTGAGCACCACCTCACGGTAGCCTGCAGCAGCCAGCTGGTGCAGCTCGGCCAGAATGCTCTCCTCGGCACGGCTGCGCACCGGTCCGCGGGCGCGGGGGATGACGCAGTAGGCGCACTGCCGGTTGCAGCCGTCCTCTACCTTGATAAAGGCGCGGGTGTGGGTCTCGAACCGCTCCACCGGCAGCTCCTCGAACTGCTCGCCGCGCTGGTGCGGGGCAATGGCTACGATGCGCTCGTGGCCGTCCAGCAGCTTTTGCACGTTGTCCAGAATGGCCTTGCGGTCGCCGTTGCCGCACACAAGGTCGGCTTCCATAAACTGCGCGGCTTCCTCCGGGAAAGCCTGCGGGTAGCAGCCGGTCAGCACCGTCACCGCACCCGGGTTCTCGCGCTTTTTGCGGCGCAGCCACTTGCGGCTCTTCTGGTCGCCAAAGTTGGTCACGGTGCAGCTGTTCACAATGAACACGTCCGCAGCCTCGCCTTCCTGCGCAATGGTAAAGCCGTTGGCACGGAACAGCTGTTCCAGTGCGCCGGTCTCGTTCAGGTTGACCTTGCAGCCCAAGGTATAAAAACAAACTCGCATGAGAGGGGTTCCTTTCCACAAAATGGGATAAAAATAGGGGTTACTCTTCATTATATAACAAAACAACGGCAGCACGCAAGACCGGAATTGCACCGTCCGGCGGCAATTGGTGGAAAACCGGGCGCAAAAAAGGCTGCTGCACAAAGCACTGTGCAGCAGCCTTCAACAGGTGCAAATGAGATAGGATCAGGCCGCTGCCACCTTCAGCGCAACGGTGATCTTGCCGTTGACGACCTTCAGGTTGTTGGCAACGGTGGAATCAAATTCGTAATTAGCGGGTACCTTGTCGTTGTTCTTGGCGACCTCGGCAATGATCTTGCGGGCGGTGTCCTCGTCGATGCCGGTCACGCCCTTGGGGAAGCTGTGCTTGCCGGAGGTGACGCTCTTGCCGTTGACCAGCACCTCGTACTCGACCTCGACCATGGCGACCTTGACAGCAATGATCATGCTCTCCTTGCCGGTCTCCTTGTCCTTGACGAAGGTAAGGCAGTTCGGATAGTCCTTGTCCACGGTCACATCCGCGCCGCGGTATGCCTCGGGACCCTGTTCCTTGACCAGCTTCAGAGCCAGATTCAGGTTGCCCTTTACCGTATTGATAAGAATGCGGGGCATGGTCTTGCTGAAAACCTCGGTATAGGTCTTTCCGTCATCAACGCTGCCCATGATCACCAGCTTAACATCATCGAACCAGGAGCAGCCGGTCAGCATGGAAGCGCCGGCAGTGGCGACCGCAGTAACACCAGCCAGCTTGAGGAACGTACGGCGAGAAATCGTGCTCATAAGAATCCCTCCAGAATAAAATCAATACATATCCAAAACACAGGGGATCTCCTGTTGGTCATAGCATACCGCAAAATAAGGCGTTTTGCAACGGATGTGTTCACACTTTGTAGATAAGCACTGAATTCCCGCACAAAAACTGAACAAATTGCCCAGCGGCATACCTGCAAAAGCGGCGGCATACACTGCAAAAAGAGAGTTTGCGCGGGGAGGTATGAGGAATGGAACGGAGAAATCTGGCGCTGCTGTGCGCGGGGGTGGTCTGCTTCTGGCTGTTTGCGCTGGCCTTTGGTACGGCGCAGGGCAAAGGGCTGCGCATCCAGCCGGCGGTGCAAACGCAGGCAGAACCGGCAGTGCAGCCCCTGACGGTCACCCCGCCGCAGCTTACCCTGCCCTGCCGCGCGGCGATGCTCATCGACCAGACCAGCGGCACGGTGCTTTATGAGATGAATGCCGACCAGACCATGCCCATCGCTTCCATTACTAAGGTGATGACCCTGCTGCTCACCTTTGAAGCAGTGCACGCCGGGCGGCTGACCATGGACACTGCCGTGCCGGTCAGCGAGCACGCCTACCACATGGGCGGCAGTCAGATCTGGCTGGAGCCCGGGGAGCAGTTCACGCTGGACGAGATGCTCAAGGCCATCTGCGTGTCCTCCGCCAACGATGCGGCGGTGGCAGTGGCAGAGCTTGTGGGCGGCAGCGAGCCTGCCTTTGTGCAGCAGATGAACGCCCGCGCCGCAGAGCTGGGCATGGAGCACACCACCTTCCGCAATGCCTGCGGGCTGGACACCGAGGGACATCTTTCCACCGCACGGGATGTGGCCATCATGAGCCGTACCATTCTGAATACCTGCCCGGAGGTGCTGCACTATACTGGTATCTGGACGGACACTTTGCGCGGCGGGCAGACCCAGCTGGTGAACACCAATAAGCTGCTGCGGCGGTACAACGGCATCACCGGGCTCAAGACCGGCACCACCGGCGGGGCGGGCGTGTGCATTACCGCCAGCGCCACCCGGGACGGGCTGGACCTCATCGCGGTAGTTCTGGGTGCACCTTCCAGCAAGGAGCGGTTCGAAGCCGCCACTACCCTGCTGGACTACGGCTTTGCAGCCTACCGCGCCGCACCGGTGCCCCTGCCGGAGGAGCGTCCGCTGCAATTAAAGGTAAAGGGCAGCACGGAGGAGACTGTGCCGCTGGATTATGCTGCTCTGCCGCAGACCGCCCTGCTGCCCGCCAAGAGCGCCGGGCAGCTGACCGTGCAGCTATCCCTGCCTGAGGTGCTGGAAGCCCCGGTGACCCGGGGGCAGACGGTGGGCAAGGCACAGCTGCTGTGCGGCGAAGCAGTACAGGGGGAGTACCCGGTGTGCGCCGCCGCCGATGCGCCGTGCATGGATTTTGGCACCGCCTTGCAGCTGCTGTGGGACAGCCTGCGGGGCGCTGCAGCATGACCCTGCACCGAAAAAGGCGCTTCAGCGCACAAAAGTGCGCCGGACGCCCGGCAGAGCTGTTGGATACCTGAACAAATATGGATGAAGAAACAAAAAAACACTATTAAAATTGTATGAAATCTAAGGAATTTGACCTTGACTTTACCCGGAGGGAACGGTACACTTATACCAAGATATTTCCTCGCAGGGCAAAGACCCGGCAGATCGTTTGGAGGTTTTAATAATAATGAGTGTCGCACTGAACACGAAACACCTCTCCAGCTTCATCAGCGAAGAGGAATATGCAGCTATTTACCCGCAGGTAGAAGCCGCCCACAAGCAGCTGGAAGCCAAAAATGGCCCCGGCAGCGATTTTCTGGGCTGGATGACCCTGCCCCGGGATTATGACAAGGAAGAGTTCGCCCGCATCAAGGCAGCCGCTGCCAAGATCCGCGAGGACTCTGACGTTCTGGTCGTGGCCGGCATCGGCGGCAGCTATCTGGGCGCACGCGCTGTTGTGGAAGCCGTTAAGGGTATGTACCACAACGAGCTGGAAGATGGTCTGAAGATCTACTTCTGCGGCAACAGCATCAGCCCCACCTACCTGAACAACATCATCAGCCTGTGCAAGGGCAAGCGCTTCTCCATCAACGTCATCTCCAAGTCCGGCACCACCACCGAGACCTCTCTGGCCTTCCGTGTGCTACGTGAACTGCTGGAAAAGGAGATGGGCGTGGAGGAAGCCAACAAGCGCATCTACGCCACCACCGACCGTGCCAAGGGCACCTTGAAGCAGCTGGCTGACGCACAGGGCTGGCCCACCTTCGTAGTTCCCGATGACGTGGGCGGCCGCTACTCCGTGCTGAGCGCCGTGGGTCTGCTGCCCATCGCCGCCGCCGGCATCGACATCGATGCTCTGATGCAGGGCGCTGCCGACGCTATGGAGCGCTTCTCCGTGCTGAGCCCCGATAACGATGCTTACAAGTACGCCGCCATCCGCAATATCCTGTACCGCAAGGGCAAGGCTGTGGAGATCCTGGAGTGCTACGAGCCGGACTTCACCCTGATGAACGAGTGGTACAAGCAGCTGTTCGGCGAGAGCGAGGGCAAGGACAACAAGGGTCTGTTCCCCGCAAGCTGCATCTTCTCCACCGACCTGCACTCTATGGGTCAGTTCATTCAGGAAGGCGCCCGCATCATGTTCGAGACCATCGTGGACGTGAAGAAGCCCGCACAGGATCTGTTCATCGACCCGCTGGAGGGTAATTTTGACGGCCTGAACTTCCTTGCAAACCAGAACATGAGCGTGGTCAACCGCAAGGCCATGGAGGGCACCATTCTGGCACACACCGACGGCGGCGTGCCCGAAGTGCTGATCGAGGTGGACGACCTGTCTGCTTATAATGTGGGCTACCTGATCTATTTCTTCTGGCGTGCCTGCGCCTGCAGCGGCTACCTGCTGAGCGTGAATCCCTTCAACCAGCCCGGCGTGGAAAGCTACAAGAAGAATATGTTTGCCCTGCTGGGCAAGCCCGGCTACGAGGGCCTGACCGCAGAGCTGGAAGCAAAGCTGAAGTAAAAGCCGAACGTAAAAAAGATCTCCCGCCGCAAGGCGTGGAAAATACAGGAGGACTGAACTATGATTAAACTGATTGTTGGTACCAAGGGCTCCGGCAAGACCAAGGCTATGATCGACCAGATCAACGACGCGGTCAAGACCTCCAAAGGCAATGTTGTTGTTGTGGAAAAGGGCATGAAGCTCACCTACGACATCGCTCCTGCAGCACGTCTGATCGATCTGGACGAGTACAAGATCTCCGGCGGCGAAATGCTGTACGGCTTTGTGGCCGGCCTGATGGCAAGCAACTACGACATCACCGACCTGTACATTGACGGCATCCTGAAGGTGCTGGATCACGATATCAACCGTCTGGGCGTTGTGCTGGATGAGATGGCAGCCATTGCCGGCGACAGCGTGAAGGTCACCGTGACCGTCAGCGCAGACGAGGCCGCACTGCCCCACGATGTGAAGAAGTACCTGTAATCTGATAAAAGAACAGGGCTAAAGGCTTTTCCAACAGGCAGAAGACCGGAGAAAAATAAATTTTTTCGGTTTTCTGCCTGTTTTGGTGTTGACAAAGGGTTGCTTTGGCGCTATACTAACAAAGCAGCCTTTTCAGAGGTGTACTATGCAATTTGACCTGAGAAAGTTTATCACAGCCGGCGCAAAACCGTACCATGCAGAGTTTCAGTGTGATTTATCTGCGTACGATTATGCCGGTGCAAGGATCCCGCAGCCGGTCACAGCTGTCTTTGACGCGCAGACCGATGGCGACGAGGTCCAGATAACATTGCGGGCAAAGGCATTGGTGCACGGAGAGTGCGCCCGCTGTCTGGATCCGGTCACCCGGGAAGAGACAGTCGATACGGAGTGGATCGTCAAGGAGCGGGATCTGGATGACCCGGATTTCGATCTTCCGCTGGATGAAAAAGGACACTTGGACGTGGACGAATGGCTCAATCAGGAGTTCATGTTCCAGATCCCCACGGTGCTGCTTTGCAGCCCCGACTGCGCTGGGCTTTGCCCGCAGTGCGGTAAGAAAAAGGCGGAATGCACCTGCCCACCGGCAGAGCAGACCGATGCCCCCGTAGACACTAGGCTCGCGATCCTTAAATCACTGCTGAACAGATAAACCCATCAAGGAGGTGCAAAAATATGGCAGTACCTAAGAGACATCTTTCCAAGGCCCGCCGCGACAAGCGTCGCAGCAATGTTTGGAAGCTGGAGGCCCCCGCACTGGTGAAGTGCAGCAACTGCGGCTCTCTGAAGCTCCCCCACCAGGCATGTGGCAACTGCGGTTACTACAAGGGCGAGGAAGTCATCAAGAAGGCCTAATTTGCGCGTAATTGGTGGCATAATGGTGTTATGTACAGAAGGGGAGGGCGCAAAGCCTTCCCCTTCTTGTTCTTTAGAGGAGGTGGATGCAGATGGCGATACGGATCGAGCAGGTAGATACCGGCAGCGAAGCCGAAGCTCTTGGCCTTGCCCCCGGTGACGAGCTGCTGAGCGTGGACAACAACGAGCTGAACGACACGCTGGACTACGATTTTTATACCGACAGCAGCAGCTTCCACCTGAAAGCCCGGGTAGCAGACGGCATCCGGGAGTGGGAAGTACAGCGGCCGCAGCGCGGTCCCTTTGGCTGCGGGTTCAAGACCTATCTGGGCGATGCAAAGCATTCCTGCTCCAACCACTGTATGTTCTGCTTCATCGACCAGCTGCCCCCCGGTATGCGCGAGAGTCTGTATTTCAAGGATGATGACGAGCGGCTGAGCTTTTTGTTCGGCAACTACATCACCATGACCAATATGCAGGATCACGAGATCGACCGCATCATCAAGATGCACATCTCCCCTATCAATATCTCGGTGCACACAACCAACCCTCAGCTGCGGGTGCGGATGCTGGCCAATAAGCGCGGCGGCGAGGTGCTCAAGTACCTGCCCCGGCTGGTGGAGGGCGGCATTGCCGTCAACTGTCAGCTGGTGCTCTGCCGCGGCGTGAACGACGGCGACGAGCTGCGCCGCACCCTTGCCGACCTGCTGGAACTGACCCCCATGGTGCAAAGCATTGCAGCCGTGCCCTGCGGCATTACGGATTACCGCAAAAATCTGTACCCGCAGGTGCCCTACGATGCAAAGACCAGCGCCGAGGTCATCGACATTATGGAAGAGTTCGGCGATGAGTGCAAGCGCCGCCACGGCAAGCGCATCATCTACCCCAGCGATGAATGGTATCTCAAGGCAGGCCGGCCCATCCCTGCGCCGGAGTTCTACGAGGACTACGACCAGCTGGAAAACGGCGTGGGCATGATGCGCCTGTTCGAGGAAGAATTTCTGGCCGAGCTGGACAAGCCCCACCGGGTCTACGGCACCAAGGAGCTGGATGTGGTCACCGGCACCATGGCAGCGCCCCTCATCACACGCATGATGGAGGAGCTGCACCGCCAGTACCCCATGATCACCGTGCACGTCCACACCATCCAGAATCGCTTTTTCGGCGGCAATGTGGGTGTGACCGGCCTGATCACTGCCACCGATATCATCGCCCAGTGCGCTGGCAAGCTTGCCACAAAAACACTGGGCATCCCGGCTGTGATGCTGCGGGAGGAAAAGGATACCTTCCTTGACGATATCACGGTAGAGCAGCTGGGGCAGCAGCTGGGCGTAAAGGTGGAGGTTCTGCCCACAGCAGGCGGAGACGAAGCCCGCGCTTTACTGCGCAGCGGCCTGCACATTGCCCGCAGAAGAAAGAGCGGCAGCTGATAACGCCATTTTTATTGTATTTTACCCCTTTTAAGAAAGGAGGAGACCCCATGAGCAAACCGATCGTAGCAGTGGTGGGACGCCCCAACGTGGGCAAATCCACCCTGTTCAATAAGCTGTGCGGCCAGCGCCTTGCCATTGTGGAGGATACCCCGGGCATTACCCGCGACCGCATTTTTGCCAACTGCGAGTGGAACGGCCACGAGTTTTTGCTGGTGGACACCGGCGGCATCGAGCCCAAGGCCACCGAGGGCATTCTGGCCCATATGCGTGAGCAGGCACAGATCGCCATCGACACCGCCGACTGCATCATCATGGTCACGGACGTGCGCAACGGCCTGACCGCAGCCGACGAGGACGTGGCGCATATGCTGCGCCGCAGCCACAAGCCCATCATTCTTGCCGTGAACAAGTGCGACAAGGTGGGCGAAGCTCCCATGGAGCTGTACGAGTTCTACAACCTCGGCTTTGACGAGGTGATGCCCATTTCTTCCGTGCACGGTCACGGCACAGGCGACCTGCTGGATGCAGTGTGTGCACATCTGGACTTCAGCGAGACCGTGGTGGAGGAGGATCGTATCCCCGTTGCCATCATCGGCCGTCCCAACGTGGGCAAGTCCAGCCTGACCAACCGCATTCTGGGCGAGAACCGCATGATCGTGGCTAATGAAGCCGGCACCACCCGCGATGCCATCGACACCCCGGTGGACAACGCCTACGGCAAGTTCATCTTTACCGATACCGCCGGTCTGCGCAAGCGCAGCAATATCAGCGATGGTCTGGAGCGCTACATGGTGGTGCGCGCACTGGCTGCTGTGGAGCGCAGCCGCGTGGCGCTGATCCTTGTGGATGCCACCGTCGGCTTTACCGAGCAGGACAGCAAGGTGGCTGGCTACGCCCACGAGCAGGGCAAAGCCTGCATCATCGTGGTGAACAAGTGGGATGCCGTGGAAGGCAAGGAGACCAACACCATGGAGCTGCAGCGCCGCGGCTATGCCGAGTGCTTCAGCTTTATGGGCTACGCACCCATCATCTTCATCTCTGCCCAGACCGGCTACAACGTGAACAAGCTGATGCAGCTGATCCGGGATGTGGACGCCGAGAACGGTGCCCGCGTACCCACCGGTGTGCTGAACGAGATGCTTGCCCGCGCTACCGCCCGGATGCAGCCCCCCAGCGACAAGGGCCGCCGCCTGAAGATCTACTACCTGACGCAGGCCTCTACCCGTCCCCCCACGTTCGTGGCCTTCGTGAACGCAAAGCACCTGTTCCACTTCAGCTATCAGCGGTATCTCATCAACCAGATCCGCGAAAACTTTGGTCTGGAGCATACGCCCATTCGTCTGGTCGTGCGGGAGCGCGGCTCCGGCGAGGTGGGTGCCAAGGACGTATAACACGTCAGGAGGGCTCAGATGATGGAATCTGTTCTCATCGCTGCGGTGTCCGCCGTGCAGGCATACCTGCTGGGCAGCATCGACACCGGTATCCTCGTCAGCAAGTTTTTGTACCACGATGATGTGCGCAAGTACGGCAGCGGCGCTGCCGGCATGACCAATATGCTGCGCACCTTCGGCAAAAAGGCAGCGGCACTTACCGCTTTCGGCGATGTGCTCAAGGGCGTGCTGGCCGTGTGCATCGGCCGCTGGCTGTTCACCCTGATGCCGGAGAGTACCACGCTCTCGCCGTATCTTGCGGTGTATCTTGCCGCCATCTTTGCCATTATCGGCCACTTGAAACCCCTGTATTTCGGCTTTAAGGGCGGCAAGGGCGTACTGGTGGCGGGTGGTACCATTCTGGCCATCCAGCCGGTGCTGATCCCCTTTCTGGCGGTCATCTTTCTGGCCTGCCTGCTGCCCACGGGCATGGTATCGCTGGGCAGCGTGACCATGGCGGCACTCTACCCGGTGCTCACCATCTTGTACGGTGTGTTCCGGGGCTACTCCGCCGCCGATCTTACCGTGTGTGCCATCGGCTCGGTGATCATGGGCGCGATGGTCATTTATATGCACCGCTCCAACATCCAGCGCATCCGCGAGGGCAAGGAGTACCGCTTTGGCCGTCACGGCAAAAAGTAACCTCAAATAGCACTACGCTCCGCAGCGGCCTTCTATCAGCCGCTGCGGGGCGTTTTTGTCAGACAGCAGTCAATGGCAGACCGCGGCTTTTCCGCTTCTCCAAGCTCTGTGACGGATTCGAAACATTTTTGTGAAAGACTGCCAAGGCGCATTGACAACGCCGTCCGGTCATGTTATGTTAGTATTGACAAATCAGTACCTTATAGGGCATTATATACTCTGTTTCACCATGCCGCAGCTGCGGCAGAAAGGATAAAACCATGACCACTGCCTTAAGACGTACCGGCGCTGCCCTGCTGACGCTGCTGATGTTCTGTGTGCTCACACTGGGCGCTTCTGCCGCAGCCAATACCCCCGTTGGGGTCAAATTCTGGAAGGAAAAGTCCGATAAGGAATCCATGGCCAACTCTGGCATCGATTCTGACCGCGAAGCCACCCTTACCCGCCAGTCCAACGGCACCTACACCCTGACGCTGCCCGTCAAGCAGGTGACCAAGCTCAATGTGACCGGCTACCTGTCCGGCCTGACCATCGGCGATGTGACCTACACCGGCACCCTGACCGGCGATATTGAAAAGGGCAACGGCATCCTGACCATCAAAAACCTGCCTGCCTCAGTGCTGACCGGCAGCGAGGTGGGCAAAGCGCTGACCGTGACCTGCAATATCCAGATGGATCTGAGCCTGCTGGGCGAGATCAACACCACCGCCCGGATGTGCATCTGGGCAAAATAAGCCGCACGATAACAAAAAGCGCCGTTCCACCCGGGACGGCGCTTTTTGCTGTTCAGCAGTCGATGTGCTTTTCCACAAAATCGGTGGCCATCTTATCCAGCTGCATCACCGCGTTTTCTGCGCCCTTCACCACCTTGCGCACGTTGCGGCGCATCTGGCGCTTGCTCTGGGTGGCCATCATGGCACCGGCAGCCCCCAGGGCTGCACCGGCGGCCATGCCCACTACCATGCCTGCGGCAGAATTTTCTCGCTGTTTCATTCTGAATTTCTCCTTTCGGCCTGTCATGACAGGGCTTGCAGTGCTATTATTTCCGCAAAAGAATCTGGTATGCGCTTTTTTTATGCAGCAATTTGTGGTATACTGTTGTATGATGCTTTTTATAGGCCGCTGCGCGCGGCTTTTCGGCAAGGAGGTTTTCCTATTTGCAAAAACCCGTTGAACCAAAAAAGATCCTTTGCATCCACGACCTGTCCGGCGTGGGACGGTGCAGCCTTGCAGTGATCCTGCCCGTGCTGTCGGTCATGGGCTTCCAGCCGGTGGCGCTGCCCACGGTGGTGCTTTCCACCCACACCGGCGGTCTGGGCACCCCCGCCCGGATGGACGGCAGCGCCTACGGCATGGCCGCGCTGGAGCACTATCAGGCACTGGAACTGCAATTTGATTGTATCTATACCGGCTATCTGGGCGGCGAAGCACAGGTAGCGCTGGCTGAAAAAGCCTTTGCCCTGTGGCCTGCCGCCTACAAGGTGGTGGACCCCGTGATGGGCGATAACGGCAAGGCCTATTCCACTGTTACCCCGGCGCTGATCGAGCGCATCCGCAGCCTGTGCCGCGCGGCAGACCTGATCCTGCCCAATTACACCGAAGCACAGCTGCTTTTGCAGCAGCAGCCCGTGACCGAGCAGCTGGACGATACCGCCGCGCAGGCGCTGGCAGATGCTTTGCAGCCGCTGGCTCCCAACGCGGTGGTCACCGGCCTGCCGCTGGGCAAGTACATCGGCTGTGCCGGTACCGGCACGGATCGTTTCGTTATCAAAAAGCTGCATATCAGCCGCAGCTTCCCCGGCACGGGGGATCTGTACGGCGCAGTGCTCATCGGCTCGCTGCTGCAGGGCAACGCCCTGAGCGCTGCTGCTGATAACGCCGCAGAGTTTGTTTCACTGGCTATTCAGGGCACGCCCTACACGCAGGACACCCGCTTCGGCGTCTGGTTCGAGCCGCTGCTGCCCCGTCTGTGTCCCCTGCGGGAGGAACCGGAGGGCATCTTATGATGAACAAGCCGACTTTGAATATCGTTCTGGTAGAGCCCCGCATCCCCCAGAACACCGGCAATGTGGCGCGTACCTGTGCCTGCACCGCCTGCCGTCTACATCTGGTAGGCCCCATGGGTTTTGCCATTGACGACAAAAAGCTCAAACACGCCGGGCTGGACTACTGGCACTATCTGGACATTACCTACTACGATGGCCTTGCGGACTTTTTTGCCCGCAACAGCGGCCCCTACTACTACTTTACCACCAAGGCACCCCAGCGCTACACCGATGTACAGTACCCGGACGGGGCTTATCTGGTGTTCGGCCGCGAGGACGCCGGCCTGCCGGAGGCACTGCTTGCGGAAAATCAGGAGCACTGCATCCGTATGCCCATGCGGGACACCTGCCGCAGCCTGAACCTTTCCAACAGCGTGGCGGTGGGCGTGTACGAGGTGCTGCGGCAGTGGGATTTCCCGGAGCTGCTGGACCACGGCCACCTACGAGATTATGAATGGAAATGAGGGAAATTATGAGCAAGATCGCGATCCTGACCGATTCCTCCTGCGATATCCCGCAGGAGATGGCCGAAAAGTACGGCATTGATATCATGAGCTTCCACATCCTGCTGGATGATGTGGACTACGTTGAGCGTGTGGACTGCACCAACACCGAATTCTACGATAAGATGCGCGCGGCAAAGGGTGTGCCCTCTACCGCCGCCATCACACCCATCCAGTTCTGTGAAAAATACTGCCAGTATGTGGACGAGGGCTACACGGATGTCATCCATGTGCCCATCAATAAGTCCGGCTCCTCCACCTACAACAACGCCCTGATGGCGCAGGGGATGCTGCGGGAGGAGCGCCCGGAGCACCATTTGAACATCCATCTGCTTGACCCCCACACCTATTCTATGGTGTTCGGCTGGTATCTGTGCGAGATGGCACGCAAGCTGCAAAACGGCGCAGAGATCCGCCACGTCATCCACGAGTTTGAGCGGCAGATGAACTGCATGGAGGTCGTGCTGGGGCCTTACAGCCTGAGGCAGATGAAAAAGAGCGGCCGCATCTCTGCCGCCGCAGCCGTCATGGGCGAGCTGATGGGCATCCGTCCCATCATTACCCTGATCGACGGCAAGACCAAGGTGGAAGCCAAGGTGCGCGGCGACGAAAAAGTCGTGCCCGCCATGGTGGATCTGTGCCAGAAGCGCGCCGGGGATGTGGAGGACTTTGAGTATATGATCGGCCACACCAACATCCCGCAGGCAGAGGATCTGGAAAAAGCCTGCCGCAAAGCCTTTGGCAAGCCGCCGCTGGCCGTATTTGAGCTGGGCGGTGTGGTCTCTGCCAACACCGGCCCCGATACCATAGCGCTGACATATACCGGCCACCCCAGAGGGTAACACACGATTTTAATAGCCTCCGCTTCGCTCTGGCTATTTCAGCGGAATCATTATTTGAAATTTCGGAATACCGGAGCGTCTGCGGACGCTCCGGTATTCCATTTTTACATGAATACGCCCAGAGCAGCGCGGCGGGCAAGTTTTAATCGTCCTCTTTCCATTGCAATCTGTCCGATTTTGTGATATACTTCCTTCTGCTGTGCTTTTTTGTGCAGTATCCTCAAAGAGCAACTTAGGATTTTAGGCTCCCCGGCATCACTCGAGCAGTGCCGGGCAAAACCCACAGGAGCTGGCGGTTCCTGTGCGGTCAAAATCAAACCGCTGGAGTATTATCATGAATCAGAATTCTTCCGTCCGTAAGCTGGTGCACTGCGGTGTAGTGGCAGCCATCTATGTGGTGCTGTGTCTGGCACTGCAGCCCCTTTCCTATGGTGCTGTGCAGGTGCGCGTGGCCGAGGCTCTGTGCCTGCTGCCCGTGTTCGGTGCCGAGTACATCGTAGGTGTTGTGCTGGGCTGCTTCCTTGCAAACCTGCTGGGCTCTACCATCGTGGATGTGATCTTTGGCACACTGGCTACCCTGCTGGCCTGCCTTGTCACCTACAAGCTGCGCAATGTGCGCTTCAAGGGTCTGGCCATTGCCGCCAGCCTGCCGCCGGTGCTGTTCAACGCGGTGATCATCGGCATCGAGATCGCCGTGATGTTCCCGGACCCCACGTCCAGCGCACCCATCTGGCTGGCCTGCATCACCAACGGCATCTCGGTGGGCATCGGCGAGCTGATCAGCTGTACCGTGCTGGGCGTCGTGCTGGTAAAGCTGATCGAGAGCAACGCCGCACTGCGCAAGGTGTTTGCAACGGAATAACACAAGGAGGTTTCCATGCAGCCGAACGGTATGATCTTCTGGGACTGGAACGGTACCCTGATGGACGATGTGGATTTTACCCACAGCTGCCTGAACTGGATGCTGGAGACCCACGGCTACCCCCAGCGGTACGATCTGGCTGCCTACCGGGAGCTGTTCGGCTTTCCCATCGAGGACTACTACCGCTGCGCTGGGTTCGACTTTGCACGGCATCCCTACCCGGAGCTTGCCGCCCGCTTTATGGAGCACTACAACGCCGGTGTGCCCGGCTGCGCTGTAACGGCACACGCCGTTGACACCCTGCAAACGCTGGCCCGCATGGGCTGGCAGCAGGCTGTGCTTTCTGCCTCCCGCCGTGATTACCTGATCGAGCAGGTATCCGCCCGGGGTCTGCAAGGCTTTTTTACCGAGTTGCTCGGCCTTGCGGACATTTACGGCGTAAGCAAGGTACAGCTTGGCACCGACTATCTGCGCCGCACCGGCATCGACCCGGCGGCCTGCGTGATGGTCGGCGACACCGACCACGACGCTGCGGTGGCTGCAGCCATTGGTGCGGTCTGTGTGCTGTACACCGGCGGGCACCAGTCCCGCGCCCGGCTGGAAAAGGTCAGTCCCTACGTCATCGACGACCTTGCCCAGCTGCCCGCACTACTGGAAACGATATAATATTAGTGGCTCAGAAACACCTGTCGGTGTTTCTGAGCCACTTTTTTGCAGACAGCGGTCTGCCCTGTTCAAGTCCTGCTGCTTCGAAAGAAAGACCATGCGATTTTCTTTTTTTAATCGTATTTACGTCTGCCCGCCCGAATTTTCCTGTTTTCAGCCCATTTAGGGAATTTTGTCGCTCTGTCAATCGCCATTTTCACGCCCTTCTGTTACAAGAGAATCAGAAAAAAGTTTAGAGGAAATGGGAAAAGACATGGTTTTTTGGGGCGGGTGTGCGGTTTCCTTCCAAAATCAGGAAAGCTACCATTAACGATATGTCCTCATACTGTGAACTCAGCATGAGGGCATATCGTTAATCAAAACTGCTTTTTAAACCGTTCAGCAAATTCCTGCCACTGGCCATGAACCAGTAGAGAAACCGCTTTATTTACCTTAGCGCCAAAAGTATGTGGTTTTGCAATACCTATTAGCCTACGCCGCATTTCACTATTGCTCATAGCAAATGGATTATCTATGCTAAACATCACATCGTAATTGCTGCGGTAGCGCAAACGCAGCGAATCATCAATTTTCTCGTTATTTTTGCAGACACCATACGTCCATGCAGTATGTGAGACATCATCTGCATTGTTTTTTTCATGCTGCTGCGCATATTCTCTGTACAAAGTATGAAACGGAACTTCATCTTCTGGCAACCAATCTCTCATGCACTTTTCTGCTGATGCGCCGAAGCCTGAAAAATGAATAAAGCGCAGCGAATCTCCCTGGATAAAATACTTTCCATTTTCGCAGGTCATACCGCACTCGTATAATGACCATGGTGCAAAATCATATCCACGATGTTTGAAAATATATGTATCAAAAAAGCACGGTGCCAAATCAATCCATTTTTGATCCGTGAAAATCCCACGCTGGATATCATCATAGCAAAACAGATATAAACGTTCTGCCCACCAATTAATAAATCTTTTTGCCTCATCTGAATTATTAACTGCAAGAAAACCAAGATTATAAACTCCGTGCGCTGTAGACGATAGTTCCATATCAATATTTCCCGGCTGAAGTAGATGAGGGCAAAGAACGATGGGTTTCGTATTCAAAAGTTCTCTTAATTCTACAAAATCCGAGTAAACATAACAATCCGGATCCAAATAAATAAATTTGTTTTCATTTGGATAGCTCTTTTGCAGATAACGAAAGAACTGACCTTTCACTGCAGTTGATGCTTCAACAATCGCATGTTTATAGATAAATTGGTCAAAGTTTCCTTCCCACATATCCTTGGACAGAATCACCTGATCAAACGCATCGAAGTTTGCGCAGTTCGGCATTTCTCGCTCTGTCAAACATACAAAAAACTGCGCATCCGGCATATGAGTTTTCACTGATTCTGCAAGGCATCTTGCTTTATGCAGATAGTTTGCACAGATCGATGTAAAAATAATCATATTTTTTCTCCTTAATTATGTTCGATAATCCATTTTATAAACTTCCCTAAAATCGGAATATTTTTCACGCCCTGAACCATTTTCAATTCAGTTTCCAATTTTTTTCGCAAAAAAATCTGTTCAATCAGAGCATCTCTCATAATAGGAATGACTTCATCATAATTATTTTTATAGAAATCCTTATGGTTTTCAAAAATGCGTCGATAAATCTGTTGCACTTGCGGACAACTTTCTTGAAATGAAGTTGTTCGTGAGACAGGTTTGATACGATAGTGAAATAACACCTCTGGAATCTGATAAATTTCCCTTCCCAACTCCAAAATCGAAAGCCAAAAATCGTAATCTTCCATTCCAGCATCCATATTTGTTTTGAAGCCACCAACAGTTTCCCAGTCGGATCGGTAAAACATTGATGTAACAAATACTATATTATCTAGCAACATCGCTCTTCGTGAATAATCCGGTAATTCCCATCGACCACTTTTTTCACCAAAAAGATCTGCCTGACAATATACAACTCCGATATCCGGCTGCGTTTCAAGTACATTCACGGCTTTTTCCAGATAAGTTGGCTCAATGGTATCATCTGAATCCAGCGGTAGAATATACTTTCCTCTTGCACGTTCAATTCCATAGTTTCGTGCCCCCGCCGGTCGCAGGTGATTTGTATGGAGAACCGTAGTTTTTCCATCATTAAGAGTAGAAAGAATTGATACTGTTTCCGAATCATCGGATCCATCGTCAACAATAATCAATTCAAAATTGGAATATGTCTGCCTTCGTAGACTGTCGATAGCTTCCTTAATATATCTACCATCATTATAGCATGGCATTATCACACTAACCAGTGCCGCACTCACTCTAGTCATCCTCCTACATCATCTTTTTATTTTTCAACTTCTCGAATCAGATCAAAAATTTTCCATAGCTTTCCATGTTTGATCTCTTCAACAAGCACTTGGAGAGTTTGAAAATGTTCTTTCAAAAGCGTCTTGTCTTGTCGAAGAGCCTCTTCTCGCCTTCCATTTTCTTCCATTTCCTTTTGAATGCGCTCTTTTAACAATATCTTATCTTGCCGAAGACTCTCTATTTCAGCTTTTTGATCTGTGATTTTCCTTTTTGAAACGAGATCCGTTTCCCTCAATTTTTCTTGAAGAGCCTCTTCTCGCTTTCCACTTTTCACTATTTCTTTTTGAAAACATTCTGCCGCATACAGTTCTCTTTCCCCGTAAAAGGGAACAAGCCTATATTTAATTTTTAATGCTGAGTACTCTTCATTAATCAAATAATTCATTTCATTCATATGGTTTCCCATATGAACAAAGAACGATTCATTACCTAATTTCTGTGCTGACGTCCAATTGTACGACATTTCACTTTCAGAATTTCCATATCCTATTATTTGTAGGTGTTCAATGATTCCTGAACCTTCATATGGTATAAACCGAATGCTCTTCATTAAATAATCTTTAGGCAACTCAACAGTAACTTCATTCCATCCTTCCTGAATTTCAACCGAAATCTCATTTTGAGATTCTCCGTCAGGAAGAATCCTCGCATAAACCGGCTCTTTGATTTGTCCATTTCCTAATAGATCAATTGTTTTTTGCTCCGAATTAAATGAAAGTTCTAGCAAATATTGATATACCTCTCCATATTTGCGCTGCTTCAAAAGATGTCCTAACTCAGCTCCAAGATCTTCATATCTTGAAGGCAATTCTGTATCCGAAACACATTTCAATACCGCTTCCTGCTTATTAATATAGAGTCCTACATTTTTGAGCATCTGACAAATAGATTCATATGCAAAAAAGTGAATATGGGTGTTGTCAAGTAACCCAAGTCTTCCATATGTAAAGCGATTTTGTAATAGCTCAATGATAACAGCATTGTGTGCAACATTTGGAACCGAAAGCAAAATCTTACCAGTTGGCTTCAGAAGCTTCGATGCTTTCTGTAGTGTATGTTCTGGGTTAGCAAGGTGTTCTAATACATCCAGCGCAACAATATAGTCATATCTATTTTCGGAAAAGACCTCATACCAGTAGTCCAAATTTAAATTTCCGTTTGTACCGACAACCGCCTTTTCAGCATACTGTGCCGCTAATTTTCCATCCTGCTCGTCTAACTCTACAATATCAATGTGGCATTTCTTTTTCTCATATAGTGATTTTGTTAGAGTTCCCCCAGCGGGGCCCAATTCTAAAACTCTGGAATTGACTTCAACATTTTCGAAAGCCCACCGATTTGTGCGGTTCTCTTCGATATTATAACCAAAGTCGTATTTGCTCATTTATCAACCTCTTTGCAATAAATTTTCGTATTGCAATCCAGCATAATAACTCCACCGTTTCCGCCAACATTCGTTATCTGAACATAGAGAACACCATACAGCCACGTTAAAACCTTATAATTGTCTCTCGAACCTTCAGAAACAGCAATCGATATTACATAGTCGCCGTTAACAATCGGTGGCATCTCAAATGTAAAATCCACTCGATTATATGTATTAGCCTTTACGGTAAAAGGCTTCTTAAATCCTGTTGATTCGCTGTTGCAGTTAATAATCCACAATCCTTTTACCGTTTCAAGAACGAAGCCAGTGATGCATTCTGGAATATCGACTTTTGATTCAAAAATTACAGATAAATTATATTGTTCTCCAGCGCAACATGCGGAAACGCGTTCTCCTTTGGAATTTTTTAAGAAAGCACTCACTATTTTGACGTTATCGTTTAAAACGCTTTCATTTGAATATGTAATACCAGGCCAATCATCAATGTCAAATTTCTCTGCATCAAGCACGGCGTCCCCTTGCCCGATTTTAATTGATTCAGAACTTCTACGTTGCTTTTCCTGTTCGTAATCTGTACTACGTTTATTATTAATCAAATTCAAATATTGATTGCATACCTCCACGCTGTCTCCAACCATCATCTGCTTTCCATGCTCAATCCACAAAACTCTAGAACAGAGCTGCTTGATTGTACCAATATCATGTGATACAAATAATACCGTAATTCCTTTTGCACGTAATTCTTCAAATTTTCTATAGCACTTATTCTGAAAAAAAACGTCTCCGACAGAGAGTGCCTCATCCACAATAAGAATTTCCGGCTCAATACTTATTGCAACCGAGAACGCCAGTCTGGCAAACATACCGCTAGAATATGTCTTTATAGGCTGATAAATGAAGTCCCCAATATCTGCAAACTCAACAATTCCAGCAATTTTTTTATCCATCTCCTTTTTGGTAAATCCCATCATGGTACCATTCAGGTAAATGTTCTCGATTCCTGTATAATCCCGATTGAATCCTGCACCAAGCTCTAATAGTGCCGAAATTCTTCCATTCACAGTAATTTTTCCACTAGACGGATGTGCTACGCCAGTAATAAGCTTTAGTAATGTAGATTTACCTGATCCATTTGTACCAATGATGCCAAAGGTCTCCCCTTGCTCTACATCAAACGAGATATTATTCAGCGCATAGTATTCACTATGGTACTTTTTCCCTGAAAAACTCAAAATTTCTTTGATGCGATCTTTTTGTTCTGAGAAAATATCATATTTTTTAGAAACTTGCTGTACTACAATTGATTTTTCTGGCATTCTTTATTACCCCTTATAATACATCATCGAAATGTTGCTTTGCTTTATTGAATGTCCGGCTTCCAATTAACCAAAGCACAATTGTAATCCCCCAGAAATATAAAGTATTGACCCTATGGGCATAGAACGGAATCTGGTAAACAAAGCAGTCACGATATCCATTACAGATATAATATATCGGATTTAAACGAATGAGCATCTGTGCACCTTTTGTTAATTGAGATGGATCCCAGAAAATCGGTGTCACCCAAAAACCTGTCTGAATAATAATTGATACAATATTGGCCACATCACTAGTAAACGGTGTAACAGCGGAAGTCAGCAAACCAATTGCTAAAGAAATAGCCATACAGCAAACAGCATAATAAATAACTTGCAGATAATAAAAATTCGGCAACCTGCCATAGCACAGATTCACAAAAATAATAAAGGCAATAAAAAACAGATGAATCAAGGTATTCGAAACAATTTTGATTGCAGGAATGATTTCTACTGAAAAATTCACTTTTTTTACAAGATAACTATATTCCTGAATACTATTAGTAGCCTGACTAACGGATTCTGAAAACAGATTCCATGACAAAAATGCAGGCATATACCACACAATAAAAGGAATATCTCCTTCCAGATTAGATGACTTAAAGCCTGCCTGAAATACAAGCCAAATTACAAGCATATTAATTAATGGCTGCATAACAGTCCACGCTGCCCCTAACACAGAAGATGAAAATCTTGATTTCACATCGTTCTTTGCAAGTTCAAATAAAAGTTTTCTTTCTTTAAAACATATTTTCAACATATTAATCACTCGTTTTTCTCCACAACCATAGATTTAAAATAGAAGCCCCAAAAGCTACCACGCCTTCCAATACTTCTTTAGAAAAGCCGACAGCATTTTTTTCCATCTCGGCGTATATTTTTGTCTGATAAAATCATTAATTTCTCGGTGACATTCTCCGAAGTTCAGCACATCTACATATTCCGAGAAATATTTCTGTACATCGTTATAAGCATGTTTAAGCTTTCGATCTCGCCGGAAATTATTTAATGGCACACGATACATACTGGTAATTTCATTCACCATTTTGAAATTTGTGTGTGCCGCGTAACGCACCCACAAATCCCAATCCTCCAGGTAGTCTACATTTTCTCGAAAGCCACCATATTGCTCAAAAAGACTCTTTTCAAACATCACAGATTGGATTGGGAGATAATTCGTATGCAGCAAATACATACGGTTAAACGGCTCTCGAAATCGGACTTTTTTTCGGACATCATAAAAAGTCCTTTTTCTTTTCCGATAAATTGCGGCGGCTTCCTCGGCAACGGAATAAACGGCCTTTTCCTCTGCTGACTGCAATGTTTGCAGTAGTATTTCTATATGTTCTGGGTATAACACGTCATCATCATCCAGAAAATTCAAGTACTTTCCCTGTGCTACCTTCATACCCAAATTTCCAGCTTTTGCACGTCCAACTCTTTTCCCTGTTGAAATATATCTTAGTTGCAGGTCAGAATATTCCGTGCATATCATTTGACGTGAAATCTCAAGTCCATCTTCAATCACTACAGTTTCAACATCTGGGTAGGTCTGCTTTCGAATGCTCTCAAGTGCTCCTCGTAGAACCTCTGGTCGTCCACAGGTCCGAACAATTATTGAAACTTTATCCATCTTTCTCACTTTCGTTTAAATGCTCCAAACACCACCAGCCACAAATCACTCAGGCAGTTTCTTGGTGAATTGTAGTACCCCCACCACGGCGCCAGTGCCAGCCAGCGGAGCGGACTGCGTGTTTCCATGAGCTTCTGCCGCTTTGCACACCAGATCTGCGCCGCAGCAAGCATTTTGCAGCGTTCTACCGGCACAGCATCCGGGTGCTCTGCCGCAAAAGATTGCAGGGCACAAAGCTGTTTGTGGATATAGCGCAGGTTTTCTTTTTGCAGGGCAACATCTTTGTAGCGCACCCCGGATGCATTATTAGAATACCGCACGTAATCCATCAGCACACGGTTGTAAAACCATGCGCCGTCCTGCACTGCGGCCATAAGCCATAGAAATTCGTCGTGGGGCGAACCATCAAACCACAGCTCTTTGACCGCATCAAAAAAGTCGCGCCGCACCGCATAAGTACAGCCCGGATAAGGGTTCATAAAGAAATGTTTGGTAAATCCATATCTTGTAATTAGGCCCTGCGTTTCTGCAGGTGTTTTCTTGTAAACCGTTGCTTTTAGGGCTCCAGGCTCGTAGAGCACACGGTAATCGCAGGCAAGGAGTTTGATTTCCGGGTGCTGTTCCATCACTGCGGTCATTTCTGCAAGCTTCTTCGGGTACCAGATATCATCCTGGTCGCAAGGGAAAAGAATGTCCCCTGCGGCTTTTCGCAGACCCTCCATAAAGTTTTGCTTCCAGCCTTTGCGCTTGGCATTGACATAAAACTGCCAGCTCTCCAGACAATTCTTGCGGATGAAGCTCTGTACCAGCTCAATTGTGCCATCCGTGGAGCCATCATCAAAGATCAGCACCTCATCTGGTGCACGCTCCTGCTGCAACAACGACAGAAGCTGCTTTTCCAGATGCATTTTTCCGTTATAGGTGGTCACGACCACTGATATTCGCAAAATGATGTTCCTCCATTCCATACAGCGCACAGACCTGCCTGTCCAGATTTTCTTCTGCAAATCCAGCACTCTCTACGCAATGTCCCGCAAGGCTACGTTCCATCGGCTTTGTCTGGACAATACGCTCTGCCCATGCTTCATCAGGCTGTGTAAGTGCGAGGAACTGAGTCTGCGGCAGGATCTTCACTTCCTGCGTGATCGTGTCAGCAAAAATGCAGGGCAGACCGCTGGCCTGCGCTTCTACACCCACAATGGGCAATCCCTCAAACAGGCTGGTCATCACAAATACATCCATCGCCTGCAGATAATCTTCCGGCCTATTCACATTACCGCAAAACAGCACCATCTCCGCAATGCCAAGCGCCTTGGCTTCCTGCTGAGATTGTTCGAAATTTTCTCCTTGGCCGCAAAGCAGAAGCCTTGCCTGTGGCTTTTGCTGCAAGACTGTTTTGAAGATGCGGAAAAGCCGAGTGTGATTTTTTTGCTGACTGAAACGGCCAATGTGGCCAACCACAAAGCAGTCCTGCAGCCCCAATTTCGCCCGCATTTGTTCTCGTACGGACGGGGAAAAGGAAAAACGCTCGCAGTCTATTCCATTGACAAGCACCCGGAATGGCCGGGTATATAACATCTCTCCCGCCGCACGCGAACACGCCACCGGATCCGTAACCAAACGGTTCAGCAGTCTGCCAAGGGTCGCTTGCTTAAGGGCAGGCTGGTGCGCGCAGTTATGACAATGCGTAATGCGCACTGTCGCGCCGCCAGCCCATACAGCCAGCAAGTCAAATGCCATCGTGGCACTATTGCCGTGGATGTGCACAACTTCATAGCCTTTCTTCTTGACCAATGCTGCCAGTGCGGCCATATAGCAGGGCAGCTTTTTTTTACGGGAAGGCAGCTGATATACGCTGCCGATCGCTTCCAGCTGCGGCTGGATATCCGCACTGCAGCCTTCACCCAGTGCAAAGCCCACCAAATATTCCCGTGCCGCTATGCGGGCTACCCGGAGCAGGATCTCTGTCAAACCGTCCATGGTAAGCCGTGTTGTTGCGATCAGCAAAACCTTCTTCATGGCCGATTGCCCTTCTTTTGCTCCATAGTATCCCACATAATTCCTATCTTTTCCAACTTTTCTGCTCGTTCTGAAGTTATGATGCAATTACTGTTTTTGCCTGACTTCTTCCGGGCACTTTTTGTCAAGCCAATCATCGGCTCCGTTTATAACCATCTGCCATACAGCTGACACAAGGAGTATTCAGATCTCCGTAAGGGTATCTTCCATTGCAATCATTTTCGACGTAATTGTACGAATTCTCCTGTTATTTTATCATGGATGCAGAGGGAAATCAATATAAACAGAGCGGGTTTTCTCAGACAAAAACATTGCATGAAGCGTTTCTTTTCAACAACACGCTTATTTTAAGGAGAAACGTCCCAGCCGATCCCCCATGCTCGAATAGGTTGTCAATCTGGCGTCAACTTCTGCTTGCCAGCAGCCACACAAAAAAAGACAGTCCCACCACCCGGTGGAACTGTCCTCGACATTTTCCTCGTTCAGCTTTACAAAAAAGTCTGTCAGAGTCAGCCTCCAACAGATTTCCTGTTTGCGCCTGAAATAATTTTTGGCGCTTTTTTCAAAACCGGCTCGTCATTCTGCCGAATAAAGAAAAAAGCACGAAAATTCTTAGCGAATCAACGTGCATTTTTTGGTCGGAGCAGCGGGATTTGAACCCACGGCCTCCTCGTCCCGAACGAGGCGCGCTACCAACTGCGCTATGCCCCGAAAATACCGCAACCCAATGGGCTGCGGTCTGGTTGGGGATGAGAGAATCGAACTCCCACAAGTAGAGTCAGAGTCTACCGCACTACCACTATGCAAATCCCCAATATTCGGTTGTGTCAGCCGCGCCGTGCGTTGCTGACAAGGGATATTATACACGCCGGCGGGCTGCTTGTCAACCATTTTTTCAGTTTTTCTGCAAAAGTTTTCGCAGCGGCCGCCCGGTGTACATAGGCTTGTAAATTTTTGGTTTTTCTCTTGACAGCACTCCCCTTTCGGAATACTCTAATACTATAAAAAGGTAGGACCCCGGGTGCTCCGGCATCCTTTGCCGGGCGGTCCGGCTTTGCCTGAATGATAAGGAAAGAGGGCTTTTGAATGAAAAAACGTGTTGGTATCCTGACCTCCGGCGGCGATTGTCCGGGCCTGAACGCCACCATCCGTGGCGTTGCAAAAGCACTGTACGCCCGCATGGGGGATAACGTGGAGATCGTAGGCATCGCCAATGGCTACAGCGGCCTGATCAACGGCGATTACCGCGAGATGACCGAGGACGACTTCCGCGGCATCCTGACCTTAGGCGGCACCATTCTGGGCACCAAGCGCACCCCCTTTAAGATGATGCGTGTGGTGGAGGACGACAACATTGATAAGGTCGCCGCCATGAAAAAGACCTACAAGGCTGCCAAGCTGGACTGCCTGCTGTGTCTGGGCGGCAACGGCACCCATAAGACCGCCAACCTGCTTTCACAGGAGGGGCTGAACATCATCGGCCTGCCCAAGACCATTGACAACGATATCTACGGCACCGATGTGACATTCGGTTTCCATACCGCTGTAGACATCGCCACTGACGTCATCGACCGCATCCACACCACCGCCGGCAGCCACAGCCGCGTGATGTGCATCGAGATCATGGGCAACAAGGCCGGCTGGCTTACCTTGTATTCCGGCATTGCCGGCGGCGCGGACATCATCCTGCTGCCTGAGCTGCCCTACGATATCGACCGCGTGTGCGAGGCCGTGGAGCGCCGTGCGAAGAAGGGCTCGAACTTCTCCATCCTCGCCGTGGCCGAGGGTGCCATCAACACCGAGGAAGCCCGCATGAAGCGCAAGGACTGGATGGCCAAGCGTGCTGAGGCAGGGCTTGGCACCACCGCCACCAACCGCATTGCGCAGGCGGTACAGAAAAAGACCGGCATGGAGACCCGCGTGTGCATCCCTGGTCATATGCAGCGCGGCGGCAGCCCCAGCGCCTACGACCGTGTGCTTGCCACCCAGTTCGGCAGCTATGCCGCACAGCTGGTGGAGGTGGAGCGCTACGGCGTGACCGTGGCCATGGTGAACCGCCGGGTGACCGAGAACCGTCTGGCAGACATTGCCGGCAAGACCCGCAATGTGCCTGAAAACTGCGAGCTGCTGAGCGTGGCACGCCGCATGGGCGTCTGTCTGGGCTGAGCACCAATTTGCGTTGGGATACTATGGATAAATAGCACAAAAATCGGACAGACCGCGGTCTGTCCGATTTTTGCATTTCACCATTTCTCAGCGGTCAGTCACATCATGCCGGGTGGGCAAGCCCTCGGCAAAGGCGGCAGCGCTTTCCAGCACACTGAGCACCATGCTCTTTACAGCCTCGTAGGTGTAGAAGGCCGTGTGGTCGGTCAGGAGCACGTTGGGCATCGCGCGCAGCGCAGCCAGCTCCGTGTTCGGGATCACATCCCCCATGCGATCGTAATAGTACAGACCGTTCTCGTTTTCCAGCACATCCAGACTGGCAGCACCCACCTGCCCGCTTTCCAGCGCCTTCAGCAGAGCATCGCTGTCGATCAGCTTGCCGCGGGCGGTATTCACGATGGTCACGCCGGGCTTCATCTTGGCAAAGGCTTCGGCGTTGAGCAGGTGATGGTTTTCCTCGGTGGCATTGGTGTGCAGGGTGATGACATCACTCTCGGCAAACAGGGTGTCCAGCGGCACATACTCCGCGATCTTCTTTACCTCTTCACTCTGGTACAAGTCGTAGGCCAGCAGACGGCAGCCAAAGCCGGACAGGTGCTTCAGCACAGTCTGCCCGATGCGTCCCGTGCCAATGACGCCCACAGTGCAGTGGGAGATATCCCGTCCGAGCTTGCCCTTCAGGGAGTAGTCCTGCACTTCGCCCCGCTTGAGGATGTGCCCCGCCTTGCGCAGACTCATCAGCATGAGCATAATGGCAAAGTTCGCCACGCCCTCGGGAGGATAATCCGCATTGGATATCTTCATGCCCAGCTCCCGTGCCTTTTCCAGATCTATATGGTCGTAGCCGATGGAGCGGCAGCAGATGGCTTTCACCCCAAGATCGTGGAAGCGCTGCAGCATGGGTGCGCTCATATCGCAGGGAGTCACCGATACCGCATCGCAACCTGCGGCCAGCTGGGCGTTCTCCATGGTGGGATACACCTCAGTATAACCGTACTCGATGCCATACTGCTTTGCCAGTTCCTCTACGATGCCCTGCTCATCGTAGGGGCGCAGGGTGTAGAAAAACACTTTGACTGCCATAAAATCTCCTCCTGATCTTTCTGCTGTGCGGTGCGCCCGCTTCTTTATAAGGGTGTCTTTATTGTAGCACGTTTATGACTGACGGACAACTTTTTACGTTGAATTTTGCTATTGCGCCCGTGCTTTCTGTCCCAAGTGGGCAAAAAAGGTTGTCAAAACAGGAAAAACGGGGTATGATAGAAGCTGGATCACGGGCTGTGATCCTTCAATATTGCTAAAGGAGTGTGCTTTATTATGCGCGCCTATGAACGACTGCTTGATTACGTCAGGGTCTACACCACCTCGGACCCGGAGTCCGGCACCCATCCTTCCGCTGCGCGGGAGTTTGATCTGGCTCACAAGCTGGTGGAGGAACTGAAGGCTCTGGGCGTGGAGGATGCCCGGGTGGACGAACACTGCTACGTCTACGGCTCCCTGCCCGCCACCCCCGGCTACGAGGAAAAGCCCGCGCTGGGTCTGATCGCCCACATGGACACCGCCCCGGATGCCGGCGGCGAGAACGTGAACCCCATCCTGCACGAGAACTACGACGGCGGCGATGTGGTGCTGCCCGCCACCGGCAAGGTGATGAAGGTCTCCGCCTTCCCCTTCCTTGCCTCCATGAAGGGCGAGACCCTGATCACCACCGACGGCACCACCCTGCTGGGTGCAGATGATAAAGCCGGTGTGGCTGAGATCATGACCGCCGTGGAGACCGTTATCCGCGAGGGCCGTCCCCACGGCAAGCTGTGCATCGGCTTTACCCCGGACGAGGAGATCGGCGAGGGTGCCGATCTGTTCGATATCCCCGGTTTTGGTGCAGACTTTGCCTACACGGTGGACGGCGGCGATGCCGGCGACATCGAGTACGAGAACTTCAACGCCGCTGCTGCCACCGTGACCATCCACGGCTTCTCGGTGCACCCCGGCTCTGCCAAGGACACCATGATCAACGCTTCCAACGTTGCCATGGAGTTCCACGGCGCTCTGCCCGTGATGGCGCGTCCCGAGACCACCGAGGGGCGTCAGGGCTTCTACCACCTGTGCCAGATGTACGGCGACGTCACCACCGCAAAGCTGGGCTACATCCTGCGCGACCATGATGCCGCCAAACTGCAGTTCAAGAAGGACAATATGCAGGACATTGCCGATTACCTGAACGGCAAGTACGGCGCAGGCACCGTAGAAGTGGAGATCAAAGACAGCTACCGCAATATGCTGGAAAAGATCAAGCCCCACTTCCACCTCATTGAGACCGCCCGCAAGGCTGTGCGCATGGCCGGTCTGGAGCCGGTGGAGGTGCCCGTGCGCGGCGGCACCGATGGCGCTACCCTGAGCTGGAATGGTCTGCCCTGCCCCAATCTGGGCACCGGCGGCTTCAACTTCCACGGCGTGTGCGAGTGCACCACCGTGGAGCGGATGGACCGCTGCACTGAGATCGTGCTGAACATCATCTCTCTGTACGCAGAATAATTTTTCTTTCGTTTTCTGTAAAGCCCTTCTGCATAAAAGCATGACCCCGCGTGAAAACGCGGGGTCATGCTGTATAGTTCCCCAAAAACGCATAAAACACAAAAACCCGCCTGGCAGCGGGTTTTTGTGTATAGAGGGGTGGGAAAGTATATAAAGTGGTGAATCTCAATATCAGCGGCAGGCTTTTGTGCAGTGCGCTGCCTTGCATGATGTATTATACCCGTTTTTCTTTTCTTGTCAAACAATATTTTTGGATTTTGCTTTAAAATAATACTTTACTTTTTCGCAAAAACTTTATATAATTAACATAGAATTTCAGAAACGAAATTTTATTCCATTTCCGTGGGTTTGCACAACATAAAAACTTTACTTTCAGAAAATTTTATACAATCCAACATATTTTTTAAGGAGACTTTTATATGGACGATCTCGATCGCAAGATCCTCACGCTTCTGGCCAAAAATGCGCGGATGCCCGTCAAAGAAATCGCAGAGCAGGTGTCCCTTACCAGCCCGGCAGTTTCCAGCCGTATCCACAAGCTGGAGACAGACGGCATCATCAGCGGCTATACCGTCACGCTGAACCGTCCGGCAGACCGGATGTATGTGGATGCGCTCATCAGCCTTTCGGTGGCTCCCTCCAAGCAGGATGCCTTTCTGGAGCTGCTGCAGAACAGCCGCGAGGTGCTGCAGTGCTACCACGTTACCGGCGCGTATACCTTTCTGGTCAAGGTCAGCTGCGGCAGCATGGCACAGCTGGAACATCTGATTCTGCAGTTCCAGAAGCTGGGCACTACCAGCACCCAAATCATCCTGTCCACCCCGGTGAACCACGGCGATCTGGACGCTTTGATGCTGTAAGCGGGCACTGTTCATAAAACTGTTACTTTTTCCCTGCAATTCTGCTGTGCAGTGATTCGTATCCAGAATAGCAGCCCAAAACCGGCACACACTACCTGTAGCGTGTGCGCCCCGGCTGCACCTTCCACACACAGCACTATGAAAGGAACTTTAATACTATGAAAAGATTCATCGCCGCCCTGCTGGCAGGGCTGACCCTGTTTACCTTGGTGGGCTGCTCCGGCGGCAGCAAGGCCGACAGCTCCACCCCCAAGGACTACTCCCAGATCATCCACGATGCCCGCAGCGACGAGGACAACGAGTACGATATGATCTTTACCAAGGGCGAGGACGGCAAGTTTACCGCCATTGACGGTTACAGCTCCGAGTACAAGGCCGACCAGCTGGACGAAGAGATCCGGGATATCCTGATGCCGCTGCTGAATCTGGAGGACGACCAGTACACCGCCTTTGCCGCCAGCATTTCCAGCATGATGGTGCGCAGCTATGCTGTTGCCATCGTAAAGCCCGCCGAGGGCAAGACCGATGCAGTAAAGGCTGCACTGGAAGCCTATGTTGCCAGCGAACAGCAGTCCATGGAGCATTATCTGGAGGATCAGTACCTTGTTGCAAAGGCTGCCACCGTCACCGTAGCGCCCACCGGCGAGGTGGTTCTGGTCTGCGCTGAGGATCACGACACCATTCTGTCCAACATCGAAAAGGCTCTGGCCGCGTAAAATGCGTTTCTGAGAGAAGCCGCTGCACAGCGTTTTGTGCAGCGGCTTCTTTTTTTCAGAACTTCAGCCGCTCCTGCAAAAAGCGGCACAGCGGTGCAAGGGCATCCGGGGCAAAGCCGGGCACCAGCAGGGTCTGCCCGTCCAGCTCTGCTGGTCAATATGCGTCCGCTGCACAAAAGGGCTGCTGCACATTGCGGTGCAGCAGCCCTTCAGTTTACCTTTCCATGCACAGCACATCCATGTTGCCAAAGCCCTGCATGGCGTTGATATCCTTGATGATGGCGCTGCCTGCGGAGGCTGCCGCAATTTCACCGGAATTTTTGCTGAAAATCATTGATTTTATCTGTCAAAGCATTCATAATATCTTTAACTGTAAAAGACGTTTTCGTGTGCAGGAGGAAAAGCATGAAACAGGAGCTGATGGACGCCATTCAGGAAATGCCGGTCATTGCTGCCGTCAAGGACGATGCCGGACTTTGCAGCGCGCTGACCAACGAGAATATCCGGGTGGTCTTTGTATTATATGGAGATATCTGCAATATCTCCTCCATCGTGCGCCGCATCCACGAAACAGGGCGCTTTGCCGTGGTGCACATAGATCTTATTGCCGGGCTGGCGGGCAAGGAGGTAGCGGTGGACTTCATCCGCAATACCACCGAAGCGGACGGCATCATCTCCACCCGGCAGTCCTTCATCCGCCGCGCCAAGGAGCTGGGGCTGGCTGCCATCCTGCGGGTATTCCTGCTGGATTCCATCGCGCTGGAAAGTCTGGACAAGATCCCCGCAAACCTGCCGGACTGTCTGGATCTGCTGCCCGGCGCTATGCCCAAGATCCTGCGCCGCGTCTGCGCCAAGGCCAAGGTGCCGGTGCTGACCGGCGGGCTGATCGCGGACAAGGAGGATGTGATGGCGGCTCTGGAAGCCGGTGCCACCGCTATTTCCACCACCAATCAGGCGGTGTGGGATATGTGATCCGCATTCTGCGCAAAAGCGGCGGGTGTTTTTTGTAAGGGTTTCACAAAAAGTGCAAAACACCTTGCTTTTTGTGCAGGGACAGGGTATCATAAAAGCAAACAAGTGCTGTTTGTTTCAAGAGATATGAGCGAAACGGACAAGGGCAGTTGCCTTTGTTTCGGTTCGCTCTTTTTTTGTGCAACCAACAGATGCCCGGCTCCCGCAGGCCAAGGCAGAACGGACAGGAGGAAAAGAACAATGTATGATATCGCGATCATCGGCTGCGGCGTCATTGGTGCTGCTGCCGCCTATGCGCTGTCGCGCTACGACAACAGGGTGGTCATCCTTGAGGCCGAAAACGATGTGGCAGACTGCACCACCAAGGCCAACAGCGCCATTCTCCACGCAGGCTACGACCCCGCCCCCGGCACCCGCATGGCACGGCTGAATGTGCGTGGCGTGGCACTGGCAAAGGAGATTTGCACAAAGCTGGATGTCTCCTATAAGCAGTGCGGCTCGCTGGTGCTGGCACTGGACGAAAAGGAACTGCCCCACCTGCAGCATCTGTTCGAAAACGGCACCGCCAACGGCGTGCCCGGCATGAAGATCCTTTCCCGGGAAGAGACTCTTGCCATGGAGCCCAACCTTTCTGAAAAGGTCTGCGGTGCACTGTGGGCACCCAGCGCCGCCATCGTGAACCCGTGGGAGTACGCACTGGCCATGACCGAGGTGGCAGTGCGCAACGGCGTGGAGCTGCGCCGCAGCTGCAAGGTGACCGATGCCAAAGCCATCGAGGGCGGTTACCGCCTGACCGTGCCCGGCGGCACGGTAGAGACCCGCTGCGTCATCAATGCCGCCGGTATCTGGGCGGACAAGGTGCACTCCATGGTAGAGCCCGCCAACTTCCGCATCATCCCCACCCGGGGCGAGTACTACCTGCTGGACAAGAGCGAGGGCACCCGCGTGAGCCACGTTATCTTCCAGTGCCCCAACGCGCTGGGCAAGGGCGTGCTGGTAGCACCTACCGTGCACGGCAACCTGCTCGTCGGCCCCAACGCAGAGCCGGTGGAAGGCAACGACACCTCCTGCACCAGCAGCGGTCTGGAATTTGTCAAGACCACTGCCCAGCGCAGCGTGCCCAGTATCAACTTCGGCGAGTCCATCCGCAGCTTTGCGGGCGTGCGCGCCAATCTGGACGTGGACGACTTTATCATTGGCGAAGAGCCGGAAGCACCCGGCTGGATCGACCTTGCCGGCATGAAGAGCCCCGGCCTGTCCGCTGCCCCGGCGGTTGCTGAGGAAGCTGTTGCCATCCTGCACCAGCGCGGTATTCTGGGCGCTGAAAAGGCCGATTACAAGGACGGCCGCCGCCATATCCGCTTCAAGGAGCTTTCCGCAGAGGAAAAGGCGGCACTGGTCAGGGAGCAGCCCGCCTATGGCCGGGTGATCTGCCGCTGCGAGACCATCACCGAGGGCGAGATCTTAGCAGCCCTCCACAGCGAGGTGCCCGCCACCACCATCGACGGCGTCAAGCGCCGCGCCGGTGCAGGCATGGGCCGCTGTCAGGGCGGTTTCTGCGGCCCCCGCGTGCTGGAGCTGATCAGCCGTGAGCTGGGCATAGACCCCTTGGACATCCTGCAGGACAAGAACGGCTCGAACGTTCTGGTCAGCGAAACGAAGGTAGGAGGAAAGAGCAATGGTTGATCTGGTCATTATCGGCGGCGGCCCTGCGGGCCTTGCTGCTGCCTGCAAGGCATGGGAAAGCGGTCTGCGCGACATCCTCATTCTGGAGCGCGACAAGGAGCTGGGCGGCATTCTGAACCAGTGCATCCACAACGGCTTCGGTCTGCACCGCTTTGGCGAGCAGCTCACCGGCCCAGAGTACGCCGGACGCTTTATTGCGATGCTCAAGAACACCGGCGTGAAGGTGCAGCTGGACACCATGGTGCTGGAAGTGACCCCGGACAAAAAGGTTCACTGCGTCTCCAAGGAGTACGGCTATCAGATCATCGAAGCCAAGAGCATCGTTCTGGGCATGGGCTGCCGCGAGCGCACCCGTGGTGCCATCGGCACCCCGGGCACCCGCCCTGCCGGTGTGTACACCGCCGGTGCAGCACAGCGCTATGTGAACATGGAAGGCTATCTGGTCGGCAGGCGGGTGCTGATCCTCGGCAGCGGCGATATCGGCCTGATCATGGCACGCCGCATGACCCTTGAGGGCGCAAAGGTGCTGGCCTGCGTAGAGGTGATGCCCTACTCCGGTGGCCTGACCCGCAACATCGTGCAGTGTCTGAACGACTTTGATATTCCTCTGTACCTTTCCCACACCATCGTGGATATTCAGGGCAAGAATCGCGTAGAAAAGGCCATCGTGGCCGAGATCGGCCCCGACCGCAAGCCCATCCCCGGCACCGAGATGGAGTTTGATGTAGACACCATCCTGCTGAGCGTAGGTTTGATCCCCGAGAACGAGCTGACCAAGCAGGCCGGTATCGAGATGGACCCCCGCACCAAGGGCGCCATCGTGTACGAGAACATGGAGACCAGCATTCCCGGCGTGTTTGCCTGCGGCAACGTGGTGCAGGTGCACGATCTGGTGGACTTTGTTTCCGGCGAGAGCGAGCTGGCCGGTGCGGCCGCTGCCAGCTACGTCCAGAACGGCCCCGTAGCCGAGGGACGCGTGCTGACCGTGAGGCCCGGTGCAGATCTTGGCTACACCCTGCCGCAGCGCATCCGTCTGGAGGGCGTGGAAAAGAGCACCAACGTCTCCTTCCGCGTCCGCCGCATCTGCGGCAGGAGCACCATCCTTGTCAAGAGCGGTGACACGGTGATCGCACGCTTCAAGCGCGACCGCCTTGCCCCCGGTGAGATGGAGCACATTGCCCTGCCCAGAGTGCTGCTGGACAGAGCCCCCGTGGACGAAGTGACCATTGAGATCGAGGAGGCATGAGCGATATGAAGGAAGTAATTTGCACCTGCTGCCCGCAGGGCTGCCATCTGCAGGTGGATGAGGCCAACGGCTATAAAGTGACCGGCAACGGCTGCCCCAACGGCATCGCCTACGGCAAGGAAGAGCTGACCCACCCCACCCGCATCATTACCAGCACCGTGCGCGCCGAGGGCTGCCTGCACTCCCGCTGCCCGGTCAAGACCTCCAAGCCCGTGCCCAAGGGACAGATGGCCGAGGTTGTCGCCGCGCTGGACAGCGTGGTGCTGCACGCGCCCATCCATGTGGGTGATGTGGTGCTGCACAACGTCTGCGACACCGGGGCAGACATTGTGACCTGCCGCGATATGGCATAAAGGCCTTTCTGCACAAAGTCAAAGCAGCCGCTGCACCTTGCCGTGCGGTGGCTGCTTTGCGTTGGCGGTGCAAAACACAGGTGCAGCAAGCCCCCTTCCGGGTCGTCCCGTCTCCCATCGCAGCGCAAGCTGCTCTTGACTTTTTGCCGCCGAACCGGTATGTTGGTACTGTCCGTTTGCCACACAGCATTGCATTTATAATATAAGGTAACTTTATGAAAATACACAGCACGACCCCTTTGCAGATCACTGACCGCTTTGGCGCACAGGCGGCCTTTGCCAGCCTGCGCCTGCCGGACGGCACCGAAGCCGCCGTACCGGCAGAGCACGCCGCCGCTATTTATGTAAACGAGCAGCCCGCTTTCCGGGTGGTATGCACCCCGGCGCTGCTGCCGCAGCTGGCCTTGGGGCGGCTGCTCACCGAAGGGTGGATCGCATCTGCAGACGAGGTGGAGCAGATTGCCGTCTGCGCCGAGGGTGCAAAGGTGCAGGTATATCTGCGCCACCCGCTGCCCACCCGCCGCGCCGCCGCGCAGGAAGTTGCCAGCTGCTGCACCGATAATATCGCGCTGGGCAGTCCGGTGGAGCTGCAGCCCCTGCGCCCTGTGCCCGGGCTGGCACTACAGCCGGAATGGGTGCAGACCCTGACCGCCGCCATGCACGCCGGACTGCCGCTGTACCGCGCCACCCGGGCGGTGCACAGCTGCTTTGTGCTGCACAAAGGAGAAATTGTTTTTGCCTGCGAGGATCTGGGGCGGCACAACGCGCTGGATAAGGCGGTGGGCTGCGCGGTGCTGGCGGGGCTGCCGCTGGCAGAATGTGTGCTGTACACCAGCGGCCGGGTGCCGCTGGATATGGTGCGCAAGGCCATCCGCGCGGGGGTGCCGGTGCTGGTAAGCAAAAGTATGCCCACCGTGCAATCCGCAGAGCTTGCGGCGGAATACGGCCTGCAGCTGGTGTGCGGACGCAAAATCCCTAAAGTTTAAGCAAAGATTACAAAAACAATAGTTACAAATCGGAAAAGGCTGTCCGTTTCTGTTGACATCCTTTGCGCCCCCATGTTAATATATTATCGAAGAGACCGCTCCGCTGTTGCAGCAGCCAGAGCGGCCTCAATTGTTGTCCGGGGTTACCCGGCAAAAATAAAAAACAGGCAGGTGATAACATGAAGCAGGCAACCAACCCGTTTGCGCCCGTACCGCTGTGGCGCAAGCGGCTGCCGGGCTATGCAGCCATGGGCGTTGCGACCATCGCCTTGGCGGTCGGTCTGACCACCTTGCAAAGCGCACGCACCACGGTTGCCGGTACGCTGCTGCCGGTGTCGGAGGCGGATGCAGCCGCCTACGGCATCAGCGCAGTGTATCAGCTCGACGATGGCAGCTACCGCGTGGAGGGCTCTCAGAAGGGCTTCCAGAGCGATGTACAGGCTGCCGTGACCATTGACGCCGAGGGCAATGTTTCCGCAGTAGAGATCCTCTCTCAGGACGAAACGGAAAGCCTTGGCGGTCAGTGCGTCAATCCGGAGTTCACGTCCCAGTATCAAGGCGCAGCCCCCTTCACGCTGGCGGGCAAAAGCTACACCGTAACGGACCCCGTTACCGGTGCCGCCTATGCCGCTGCCGGTGCGGCGGAGGAGCAGCCCGCTGCTGCCGGGGATTTTGACCCCGCACAGTGGCGCACCTTCGATACCTCTCCCGAGGCCGAGGCGACCCGCAAGATGTATGCTGCGGGGCTTACCCTCTCGGCACTGAATGGAGAACCCTTGGACGATGAACTGGCTCCGCCGCTGGATTCCAGCGCAGAGGCCGTGGCACGGCGCAAGCTGTACGCAGCCATGCTCAGCAAGAGCGCACTGGACGGCGAGCCGATGGCGATCCCCTTTGCGGATCTCTCGGCAGAAGAGCAGTCCAAGGTGCGTCTGGAGCAGGCCAGCCTGATCACCGCCGGCAATGCGTCCGGTGCCGTCAGCGCAGACCTGACCGAGGTGGATGCCCTTTCCGGCGCGACCATCACCTCTTCGGCTGTGACGACCATCGTCAACAACTCGTATTTCTATGTGACCGGGGTGCTCTGCGCAGAGTGACCTCAACGGAGGAATGGAACCTATGGCAAAAACTGATTTCCTGACGGCTGACATGACCCGCCGTCAATTCATGAAGATCTCGGGCAAGAGCCTTGCAGGGCTCACCCTGTCCGCTTCCATGCTGTCCCTGTTCGGCTGCTCTCAGCAGCAGGTGGATTCCGGCGCAGTGGCCACCTGGGCACTGCCGCAGGGTCTGCTGGTGGTCAACGCAGACCTGTGCACCGGCTGCCAGCGCTGCGAGATCAACTGCACCCTGACCAACGACGGCGTGTGCTCCTCTTACATCAGCCGCGTCAAGATCCAGCGCCGCCTGAATCTGGACGGTGCCGGCAACGGCCTGCTGTCCGGCACCGATAACTGCTTTGTCTACTTCCCGGACACCTGCCGCCAGTGCGAGGACCCCGCCTGCGGCAACGCCTGCCCGCAGAAGGCTATCACCACCGACGACCGCGGCATCCGCGTAGTGGATACCGACAAGTGCATCGGCTGCGGTGCCTGCCATGATGCCTGCCCGTGGCATATGCCCACCGTCAACCCCGAGACCGGCAAGTCCTCCAAGTGCATCGCCTGCGGTGCCTGCGTGGCAGGCTGCCCGTCCGGCGCTCTGTCCATCGTGGATTGGGATGCCGTTACCAGCGCAGCACAGGCTGCATACTTGGATCTGTAAGGAGGAACTACAATGGCTGAAAGTTATGGCTGGGCAGGCAAGATCCTGCGCGTCAACCTGACCACCGGCGAGATCACCACGCAGGATGACGAAAAGTACCATAAGTATATTGGCGGTATGGGCATGGCCTACCGCATTATGTATGAGGAAGCTCCTATGGAGCTGGACCCCTATGACGAGAAGGCTCTGGTCATCTTCGGTGTCGGCCCCCTGACCGGCGCAGGCGTGCCCTGCTCCGGCCGTATGAACGTGACCTTCCGCTCCACCTGGTCCAAGGGTCACTCCATCATCGACGCTCACATGGGCGGCCACATCGGCTCCATGCTGAAGTATGCCGGTTACGACGGCATCGTTGTCAGCGGCATCTCCGAAAAGCCCGTTTACCTGCGCATCGAGGACGGCGAGGTCTCTCTGGAGGACGCAACCGAGATCTGGGGCAAGGGCACCTTTGCTGCCAACAAGTGGATGGTAGAGCAGAACGGCCGCGAGTTCGAGACCGCTTCCATCGGCCCCGCCGGTGAGAATCTGGTGGACTACTCCACCCTGAACACCAGCTTTGGCAACTCCGGCGGCGCCGGTCTGGGCGCTGCCATGGGCAACAAGAAGCTGAAGGGTCTGGCTATCCGCGGCACCGGCAGTGTCAAGGTCGCTGACCCCAAGAAGGTGCTGGAGCTCTCCAACTACATGATGGGCAACCTGATCGGCGGCAACAACAACCACAACGTGCCCGCACAGCCTCAGAGCTGGGCAGAGTACAGCGCCACCTCCGGCAAGAACCGCTGGTCCGGCGCCCCCGGCCGTATGTGGAAGAAGGCTCCCGGCGGCCCCGTGGATACCGGCGAGCAGCCCTACAACGATATCAACAAGGTGGCTCTGCGCTGCTTCAAGGGCTACTTTGACTTCGGCGCTCCCGCTGCCGAGTACACCGTGAAGAACGGCGGCTGCTCCTCCTGCCCCATCCGCTGCTACACCGAATACGATGTGGATCCGCTGGCAGATTACGATCTGCCCACCCACAACTCCAACACCTGTATGCCCGTGCTGTACGGCACCCGCGTCTACCCGGATGGCGTGCACGACTTCAAGTACGAGGGCGACGGCACCATGGTCATCAATCTGGCATGGTCTCATGCTGTGGACGACATGGGTCTGTGGGACAACTACGGCAACCTGAACCGCGACCTGCTGTGGATCCTGCGGATGCCCCGCGAGGAAGCCACCAAGTACATCAGCGAGGCCGAGTACGACTCTCTGCCCTGGGAGTGGGAGAAGGCCGGTGATCCCCGCTGGGAGGTCGAGCTGATCCGCCGCATGGCTTACGGCGAGGGCGACCTGTCCGTCATCGCCAAGGGCACGCTGGCCATGATGGAGAAGTTCGGCCTGCCCAAGAGCTGGCTGGACCGCGACGATGGCGCTACCAACTCCAACCTGATCTACAACGGCTTCCCCAACCACCACGGCCCTGCTGAGGCATGGCAGGTTGGTATGCTGTACAACCTCGTCTACAACCGTGACTGCATGATCCACGAGATCGTCTGCGAGACCGGTTCCGGCGCTCCCTATGAAGTGACCAAGAAGGTCATGGAGGACTTCTTCGGCGAGGGCTGCTATGATAAGGCCAAGGCCTACACTCCCATCAACGAGAACAAGGCAAAGCTAGCTGCCTACTGCGTCAACGATAAGAACTTCCACGACTCCGCTACCCTGTGCAACTGGATGTGGCCCATGACCCAGTCTCCCTCCAAGGAGCGCGACTACCACGGCGATCTGGACCTGCAGGCAGACTTTATGACTGCTGTTACCGGCGAGACCTATACCCAGGCCGGTCTGCAGGAGGACGGTGCCCGCATCACCCAGATGCTGCGCGCGATGACCGCCATCAGCTTCCAGCAGAACTGCGGCAGCGCAAACCTGCGTCAGGAGCACGACGCCATCTGCGATTGGGTGTTTGATAAGGACCCCGACTTCAAGGCATTTGAGGAAGGCACCACCAAGCTGGACCGCGCCGACATGGAGAAGGCAAAGGATCTGTTCTACGACATCTTCGGCTGGGACCGCACCACCGGTGTGCCCACCCGCGAGACGCTGGAGAAGTATGATCTGGCTGACATGGCCGATGATCTGGAAAAGCGCGGCATCTACGCCCAGAACACCGCAGCAGCTGAATAAATCCAACAGATAAATCCCATAGAAAGAGGAAAGACCGTCATGTTGTTTGGCAGACGTAAACCCGGCTACACCACCACGGTGGATGGCAGCGTAGACCCGGAACAGGCCGTTCTGGAGCTGCAAAAGGCAGAACTGGCCGCCAAGAAAAAGCCCAAGGCAGAGGTGTTCGACATCGACGCCGCAAGCGAGACTGCCCGCCGCCTGAAGGAGACCGGCAGCACCTTTGACGGCAGCGCCGCCAAGACTGGCGAGGACGTGATCGCCGCAGTGGAGCGGGAGACCGCCGAGCTTGCCGCAAAGCAGGCCGCCGAGGCCGCACCCGAAGCCGCCGAAGCCGCGCAGCCCGATGCTGCGAAGCCGGAGCTGCTGGATTTTCTGGCAAGTGAGCCGGAGGCGGAAAACGATCCCTTTGCGGATCAGCCCACCAAGACCGCCCCGGAGCTGCCGGAGCTGACCCCTGCACAGGAGCTGGCTGGTTACATCCGTGCCCGCTCTGCGGCTGCGCTGATTACCCCCCACGCTTTGCTGCTGGAGGAAGTGGAAAACGCCGACGAGCTGCTGGCGCAGATGCCCGCAGACCCCCAGTGCACCGATATCGTCACCCGCGCGGGCGCAAAGGACACCTACTACTACTCCAACGCCAACATGAGCGATAACTATGCCATGATCGCGCAGCTCATCGAGGACAAGGATCTGTGTGTGATGTTTGCTGAGATGGTGCGGTTCAACGCCCGCATCTACCCCAGCGCCACTCCGCTCAAGTACTTCCAGCGCTCTCCCTACGGCCTTGCGCCGGAGGTCATCGAGCAGACTTGGAAGGCCATGCAGGAGAACCCGGAGTATGCCGATATCGAGGAGCTGACCAACAACCAGAACGAGCGGTTCCTCTTTTCCACCAAGCACCTCACCCGCCGCTACGCCAAGGCTATCAGCGACGTGGACGATTTCTGCGATTAAACCATAAACTACAATTGAATCAGGGTATAAGAGCTTCTTTGAGCAAAGGTGTCTAAACTCCCACAAAGAGCAGGGCACCGCGCCGCAATGCTAAGGGCTGCATAAGCCGGCATTCAAGGGTGGCGGGGGAAACCCCACCGCCTTCCCGCAGAAGAAACGCTGCAATTTGAAAAAAAGAACTCCTCCCATCTTCACAGGTGCTTTTTGGCTGTGTGCTGCCACTGCAAGGGCGGCGCATAGCCAAAGGCTGCCACCGGCGTAGCAGACTGCAAACTGCCGCTGCCGGTTTTGTGGGGATATTCTGCGGAGGCGTTTTGATTTTCCAGTCAAGACGTCTCCGCTTCTTTTTCACCTGCCTTTTTGAAAAAAGAATACCCCTGCCGGTGTCCCCGTCTGAGCCATAGCAGAAGGGGAGAGCGGCGGGTCTATGGAGGAAGTTATAATGAATCAGCCTTTCTGCTCCCCCGTTCAGGCGCTGCGCAGCGTGCTGGACGCGGCAGCGCTTCTGCCTTATCCGTCCCCGGAGACCATCCCGCTGGAAGCCGCCTGCGGGCGCATTGCCGCCAGTGACATTTGCGCCCGGATGGACCAGCCCCCCTTTGACCGCAGCCCGCTGGACGGCTACGCCCTGCACAGTGCGGATACCGCCGGTGCAAGCCGGGAGAACCCGGTCACCCTGCCGGTGGTGATGAAGCTTTACGCGGGCGATGCCCCGGCTGCGGCGCTGCCCGCAGGGTGCGCTACCCGCATCATGACCGGCGCACCCCTGCCGGAGGGCGCGGACTGCGTCCTGATGCAGGAGCTGACCGACAGCGGCGAAGAGACCGTGCAGCTTTATGCCGCCGTAAAGCCCCTGCAAAACGTGGTATTTCGCGGCGAGGATGTGGCCGCAGGCGCGGTCATCGCGCCTGCCGGGACGGTGCTCTCCCCCGCCCATCTGGGTGTGCTGGCCGGACAGGGCTACGCCGAAGTAGCCGTCTGCCGCCCGCTGAACGTGGGCATCCTTTCCACCGGTAGCGAGCTGCTGGAACCCGGCGCACCGTGGGCACCCGGTAAAATTTACGATGCCAACGGCATCCAGAATGCCGCCCGGCTGCGTCAGCTGGGCTTTGCCGTGGAGCGGCAGCAGTGCTCCGATGACCCGGAGGTCATCACCGGCAAAATGCAGGAGCTGCTGACTTGCTGCGATGCCGTCATCACCAGCGGCGGCGTCTCCGTAGGGCAGAAGGACTATCTGCCCCTTGTACTGGAAAAGCTGGGTGCACAGCTGCTGGTGGAGGGCGTAGCCCAGAAACCCGGCAGCCCCATGCTGGCGGCTACACTTAACGGTAAGCTGGTGTTCTGCCTGTCCGGCAACCCCTTTGCCGCCGCTGCCACGCTGGAGCAGTACGCCATCCCTGCGCTGCTGCGCGCCGCCGGACGCCGGGAGGAGAGCTGCCTTCCCGCCCGCACCGTCTGCACCCTGACCAATGGCTTTTCTAAACCCAGCAAGGGCAACCGCTATCTGCGGGCGACTGCCTGCGGCGGCAAGGTAACGCTGCCCGGCGCGGGCAGCACCGAGGCACACTCCTCCGGTGCGCTGTCTGCCATGATGGGCTGCAACTGTCTGGTGGAGATCCCTGCCGGCAGCGGGCCGGTGGAACCCGGCATGGAAGTGGAGGTGCTTTGCTTTGTACAGTGAACAAAAACAGGCGCTGGCCGAAACACGGGCGCTCAAGCGTCCGGCGGTGCTGGCGGTCAGCGGGGTGCACAACAGCGGTAAGACCACCCTGCTGGAAAAGCTGCTGCCCGTGCTGCGCAGCCGTGGACTGAAGGTGGGCGTTATCAAGCACGACGGCCACGATTTTACCCCGGATGTGCCCGGCACCGACAGCTACCGTCTGCGGGAAGCAGGTGCCGAGGGCGTGGCGGTCTACTCCGGCACACGCTACCTGCTGACCGAGGAATTCCGCCTGACCGAGCAGGATCTGCTTGCCCTGTTCGAGCGTCACGGCTATGACCTTGTGCTGCTGGAAGGGTTCAAATCCAGCGGCTGGCCGAAGATCGAGGTGGTGCGCAGCGCCATTTCGGATGCGCCCGTCTCCTTCCAGCCGCTGGCGGTGGTGGGGGATATCCCCGGCGCAGATTTTGACCTGAACGATATTCCGGCACTGGCAGACTGGATTGAAGCCCAGATGCCCGCGCTGTAAGGAGAATGCCATCATGAAACTGATCCGTACTGTTGACGCCGCAGGGCAGGTGCTCTGCCACGATATCACCCAGATCATCCCGGGCGAGTACAAGGATGCCCGCTTCCGCAAGGGGCACGTCATCCAGCCCGAGGACATCCCCGTGCTGCTTTCCATCGGCAAGGAGAACCTCTACGTCTGGGAAAAGCACCCCGGCATCCTCCACGAGGACGAAGCAGCCGCCCTGCTGTACAAGGCCGCTGCGGGCAAAAATATCCACGGCACTGCGCCGAAAGAAGGCAAGATCGAGCTGATTGCGGACTGCGACGGCCTGTTGAAGATCAACCGCAAGGCGTTGATGGCTGTGAACAGCACCCCGCAGATGATGATCGCCACCATCCACGGCGACCTGCCGGTGAAAAAGGGCCAGAAGCTGGCCGGTACCCGCATCATCCCGCTGGTCATCGAGCAGGAGAAGATGGACGCCATGCAGGCCGCTGCCGGGGCAGAGCCTATCCTGAACGTGCTGCCCATGCAGGCTAAGAAGGTGGGCATCATCACCACCGGCAGCGAGGTGTTCAAGGGACGCATCGAGGATAAATTCACTCCCATCCTGCAAAGCAAGCTGGCCGTCTACGGCTGCGAGATGGTTTTCCACAAGGTCTGCGATGACGACCCCGCCGGGATCACCGCCGCCATTCTGGAAGCCAAGGCCGCAAGGTGTGAGCTGATCTTCACCACCGGCGGCATGAGCGTGGACCCCGATGACCGCACCCCGCTGGCCATCAAGAACACCGGGGCGGATATCATCACCTACGGTGCACCGGTGCTGCCGGGCGCGATGTTCCTTGTCAGCTATCTGGACGGTGTGCCGGTGTGCGGTCTGCCCGGCTGCGTGATGTACGCCAAGCGCACCATCTTTGACCTGCTGCTGCCCCGTCTGCTGGCAGATGACCCCATCACCGCCGAGGATATCGCCCGCTTGGGCGAAGGCGGCCTGTGCCTGAACTGCGAAGTGTGCCACTGGCCGAACTGCGGCTTTGGGCACTGCTAAGGGCAGCTTGCTCGCCCTCTCCGTCACGGCTTACGCCGTGCCACCTCTCCCAAAGGGAGAGGCCTTGGCAAAGAGATGAAGTTTGCGTGGACTGCCAAGGGCTCCCACTTTGGGGGAGCTGGCGAATGAAATGAGCCTGAGAGGGCGAGGACGTTTGCAAATTTGATTCATTTTAAAATAAGAAAGATACGATCTTTATGAATGATAATAATCTGACACATTTTGATGCCGCCGGGAATGCCGTGATGGTGGACGTGAGCGCAAAGCCCGTCACCACCCGGGAAGCCATTGCCCACGGCATTATTACCATGAACGCCGAAGCCTTTGCCGCAGTGCAGAGCGGCACTGTGAAAAAAGGTGATGTGCTGGGCGTGGCGCGCATTGCGGGCATTATGGCCACCAAGCGCACCAGCGAGCTGATTCCCCTGTGCCATCCGCTGCCCCTGACCAAGGTAGGCATCGAGTTCCGTCTGCTGCCCGAGCGGCAGGCCGTGGAAGCCCTTTGCACCGTAAAAACCAGCGGCGTGACCGGCGTGGAGATGGAAGCGCTGACCGGCGTTTCCACCGCGCTGCTGACCATCTACGATATGTGCAAGGCCGTGGATAAGGGCATGGAGCTGGGCGAGATCCATCTGGTGGAAAAGACCGGCGGCAAGAGCGGCCACTATATCCGGGCGGAGGGCGGCTATGTTTGATCGTTACCAGCGCGATATCCATTATCTGCGCTTGTCGGTGACCGACCTGTGCAACCTGCGCTGCCGCTACTGTATGCCGGACGGCGTGGAAAAGCTGGAGCGGGAAGCCGTGCTGACCTACGAGGAATTTCTGCGCTTGGCCGCGCTGTTTGCCCGGTGCGGCATCGACACCGTGCGGGTGACCGGCGGCGAGCCGCTGGTGCGCAAGAACGTGGCGCAGCTGGTTGCAGGGCTTAAAGAGACTCCTGGCATCCGCCGGGTCACCCTGACCACCAATGCGGTGCTGCTGGCAGAGCAGCTGCCCGCTTTGCTGGACGCCGGGCTGGACAGCGTGAACATCAGTCTGGACACTCTGCGCCCGGAGGTGTTCCGGCAGATCACCGCCCGGGACGATTTTGCCGCCGTGCAGGCGGGCTTGCAGGCGGCGCTGGAAAGCGGCCTGCCCGTCAAGCTGAACTGCGTGCCGCAGGCGGGCGTCAACGAGGGTGAGCTGGAACAGCTCGCCGCTCTGGCAAAGGACAACGCCATGCAGGTGCGGTTCATTGAGATGATGCCTATCGGCTACGGCGCTGCCATGCCCTGCATCTCCGGCCCGGAACTGCGGGCGCGGTTTGCCCGGCGCTGGCCGGAGCTTGCGCCCCTTTCTGCTGCGCAGGAGCACGCCTTGGGCGACGGCCCGGCGGTGTACTACACCGTGCCGGGCTGGCAGGGCAGCATCGGCTTTATTGCAGCGGTGCACGGCAAATTCTGCGCTTCCTGCAACCGTGTGCGGCTGACCAGTCAGGGCTTTTTGCGCCCCTGCCTTGCCAGCGAGACCGGGTGCGACCTGCGCGCCCTGCTGCGCAGCGGCGCGGACGACGCACAGCTGCTGGCCGCCATCCGGGAGACCATCTGGGCAAAGCCCCGGGAACACCATTTTAACGACAGTTCCATGCCCGCTACCCGCGGGATGTATCGCATTGGAGGATAAATAACTATGGGTAAGCTTCTGGCAATCTGTACCAGCCCCAAGCGGGGCACCGTAAAAACCGAGGTGCCCAGCGCCGTCCTGACCCCAGAATGGGGCATCGTGGAGGACGCCCACGGCGGCAACTGGCACCGTCAGGTCAGTATGCTCAGCGCCGAAAAAATCGAGGCGTTCCGCAAGAAGATCTGGGTGGACTACGGCGCCTTCGGCGAAAATCTGGTCATCGAGGGCTTCGATTTCCGCAATCTGCCGGTGACAAGCCGGTTCGCCATCGGGGACGTGGTGCTGGAAATGACCCAGATCGGCAAAGAGTGCCACAACGACTGTGTCATCAAGCAGCAGACCGGCGAGTGCATCATGCCCCACGAGGGTGTGTTCGCCCGGGTGCTGACCGGCGGCGAGATCCATGTGGGGGACGAGGTGACTCTGCTGCCCGCACTGGAAAACCCGCCCCTGCGCGCTGCCGTTATCACCCTTTCGGATAAGGGCAGCCGCGGCGAGCGGGAGGATAAAAGCGGCCCGCTGATTGTAGAGATGCTCACCGCCGCAGGCTATGTGGTGGAGGAGACCATGATCCTGCCGGACGAAGCCAAGGCGCTGAAAACGCAGCTCATCCGCATGGCAGACGGCCGTCAGGTGAACCTTGTGCTCACCACCGGCGGCACCGGCTTCTCCCCCCGGGACATCACCCCGGAAGCCACCTGCGCCGTTGCCGACCGCAACGCCCCCGGCATTGCCGAAGCTATGCGCTATCACAGCCTGAGCATCACCCCGCGCGGGATGCTGAGCCGCGGCGTCAGCGTGCTGCGCGGCAAGACCCTGATCGTCAACCTGCCGGGCAGCCCCAAGGCAGTGCAGGAGAATTTGGAGTACATTCTACCCAGCTTGGAGCACGGGGTACGCATCGCCGCAGGTCTGGACGGCGAGTGCGCCCGCAAGTAAGGTTTCCTGCCCCGTTTTCCTTTACGGGGCGTAGAAATATACTATTTTTTCACTTAAAGTAAGGAGAAACAGAGATGAACGACCATTGCATTTCCCGCCGGAGCTTTCTGGTCGCTGCCGGTATGGCTGGTGCAGCCGCTGCCCTCACCGCCTGCGGCGGTGCTGCTTCCAGCGCAGCATCGTCCGTGGCTTCCTCTGCCGCCGCTTCCTCGGAAGCAGCACAGAGCGTGGAGTTGATCGTGTTTGCCGCCGCCTCCCTCACCGAGACACTCAATGCTCTCGGTGAGAGCTACACGGCAGAGCACCCGGAGGTGACCTTCCGTTTCAACTTCGACTCTTCCGGCACCCTCAAGACCCAGATCCAGGAGGGCGCGGATTGCGATCTGTTCATCTCTGCCGGTCAGAAGCAGATGAACCAGCTGGACATCACCGCTTCTGCCGATGTGAACAAGGATGGTCTTGACTTTGTGGATGCCGACAGTCGCGTGGACCTGCTGGAGAACAAGGTGGTGCTCTGCGTGCCGGAGGGCAGCGACAAGGGCATTGACAGCTTTGATGCACTGGCCGAGCATCTGAAGGCACAGGATATCCTGTTCTGCATGGGCAACAGCGATGTGCCTGTGGGCCAGTACACCCAGAAGATCCTTGCCTACTACCAGCTGGACGAAGCCGCTCTGGCCGCTGCGGGCGTGATCACCTACGGCTCCAACGTCAAGGAGGTGACCACGCAGATCACCGAAGGCAGCGTGGATGCAGGTGTCGTTTACTGCACCGATGCCTACAGCGCCGGTCTGCCCCCCGTGGACGAGGCCACCAAAGAGATGTGCGGTCAGGTCATCTATCCCGCCGCTGTGCTGAAAGCTGCCCCCAACGCTGAGGCTGCCAAGGAGTTTTTGGCTTACTTACAGACCGACAAGGCCATGACCGTATTCGAGGGCGTGGGCTTTAGCGCCGTATAAAGGAGCAGACATGGACTGGTATCCGTTGTGGAACAGCCTGCGCATTGCTTTGATCAGCTGCGCAGCGGTATTCTTTCTTGGCATTTTTGCGGCCTATTATATTGCCCGTCTGCCCCGGGTGGTCAAGGGTGTGCTGGATGTGCTGCTCACCCTGCCTATGGTGCTGCCGCCCACGGTGGTGGGCTACTTTCTGCTGCTGCTCTTCGGCGCAAAGCGGCCGCTGGGCATCTTTTTCATGCAGCAGTTTGGGGTAAAGCTGGTCATGAACTGGTACAGCGCCATCTTTGCTTCTATCGTGGTGGCTTTTCCGCTGATGTACCGCACCGCGCGCGGCGCGTTTGAAAGCTTTGACGAAACACTGGCGTGGTCGGCGCAGACGCTGGGACAGTCCGATACATGGATCTTCTGGCGGGTGCGGATGCCCGCCTGCCGTCAGGGCATTCTGGCGGGCACAGTGCTGGCTTTTGCCCGGGCACTGGGCGAATACGGCGCTACCAGCATGATCGCGGGCTACACCCCCGGCAAGACCGCCACCATTGCCACCACGGTCTACCAGCTCTGGCGCACCAACGATGAGCTGGGTGCCATGCGGTGGGTGCTGGTGGATATCGCCATCTCGGCGGTGGTGCTGCTGGCGGTGAACCTGCTGGAGAAAAAACAGAAAGCAGGTGGCCGCAAATGAGCCTTGAAGTCAGCATTGAAAAAAAGCTGGACGGCTTCACTCTCCGCGCCGCCTTTACCGCCGGCAACACCTCCACCGCTTTGCTGGGAGCTTCCGGCTGCGGCAAAAGCATGACATTGCGGTGCATCGCGGGCATTGTAAAGCCGGACCGCGGACGCATCGTGCTGGACGGGCGGGTGCTGTTTGACAGTGCACAGCACATCGACCTGCCGCCGCAGCAGCGGGGCGTGGGACTGCTGTTCCAGAACTATGCGTTGTTCCCCAATATGACCGTAGAACAGAATATCTTTTGCGGCCTGAAGGCGGAAAAAGACCCCGCCGCCCGCCGCGCTGCCTGCGCCGAAATGCTGCGCACCATGCGGCTGGAACCGCTTGCCAAGCGCTACCCCGCCCAGCTTTCCGGCGGACAGCAGCAGCGCGCCGCGCTGGCGCGCATTCTGGTGGGCAAGCCCCGCATTCTGATGCTGGACGAGCCCTTCAGCGCGCTGGACAGCTACCTGCGGGAAGAGGTAGAAGGCGAGGTAGGCAGCCTGCTGGCAAACTTTGCGGGCACCGCCCTGCTGGTGACCCACAACCGGGACGAGGCCTACCGCCTGTGCAAAGAAATGATCGTGCTGAACGAGGGGCAGGTGCTGCGCACCGGCAGCACCAAGGCCGTTTTTGCCGACCCGCAGAGCATTGCCGCCGCGCGGCTGACCGGCTGCAAGAACATTCTGCCCTGCACCCCGCTGGACAGCCACACCGTCCGGCTGGACGGCTGGAACACCACCCTGCGGCTGGCGCTGCCCGTCCCGGCGGGCTGCACCGCTGTGGGCATCCGTGCCCACGACTTTACGCCCTGCGCTGCGGACGCGCCCAACGCCATCCCGGTAAAGGCCGTTTCCACCAGCGAGAATCCCTTTGACTGGAACCTCATCTGCACGCCGCCGGAGGGCACGGCGCAGCTGTGGTGGAAGGTAAGCAAAAAAAGCCTTTCCTCGGCAGCGCCCGCCGCACCGCAGCACCTGTGTGCCGCGCCGGAGAGCATCATGCCGCTGAAAGGCTGAAAAAATATTTATCTAAAATTCAATGCGCCAGACCCGCAGGTCTGGCGCATTGAATTTTATTCTTCTACTTTTTTCAGAACACCGCCGGGACGATCTGCTGGGCATCCACATCCACGATGCCGTAGGTGTTCAGCCGCAGCTTCGGGATGACCGGCAGGCTGACGAAAGCAAGGGTCATAAAGGCGTCGATGTCCTCCGAGATGCCGTGGGCTTTCAGCGCTGCCTTGAGCGCTTGCAGCTTTTCCTCCACGGCTTCGGCGCTCTCGGTGCTCATAAGCCCTGCCACCGGCAGCGGCAGTTCGCCCACTACCTGTCCGTTCAGTGCAAAGGCAAGGCCGCCTTTATTTTTGCGCACCGTGTTGCCCGCCAGCACCATGTCGGCATCGTTGGTGCCCGCCACGATGAGGTTGTGGGAGTCGTGGGCGATGCTGGAAGCCACTGCGCCGCATTGCAGCCCATAGTTGCCCAAAAAGCCCAAGCCCACATGACCGGAGCGGTGATGCCGCTCGAACACCGCCAGCTTGACGATCTGCTGCGTCACGTCCACGCCGGGCGCTGTGCCCGGGTGCTGACAGAACGGAACGATCTTTTCGGTAGTCAGCAGGGAATGCGGGGTCAGGCAGATCACCCGCTGCCGGGTGCCGGTCTGTTTCAGCTGCAATTGCTCCGGGGTGATCTCGTCCATATTGAAGGAATCGAACACCCGCGCAAACCGTGCTTTGTCCACCGCAAGGGCGGCGGGGTGCAGCATTTTGCCCTGCTGCGCCACCAGCTTGCCCTTTTTGTACACCTGCTCCACCGTGAACTTTTCCAGATCGGACAGCACGATCAGGTCGGCGGTATAGCCGGGAGCTACCGCGCCGCTGTGCGCAAGACCGAAATACTGGCACGGAACAAGAGTGCCCATGCGCACCGCCACCACCGGGTCTACCCCGGCGGCAATGGCCTTGCGGATGATATAATCGATGTGCCCGCCCTGCAACAGGTCTCCGGGGTGCTTGTCGTCGGTCACCAGCATACAGCGGCTACAATAAGGTTCCCGGAACAGGGGCAGCAGGCTGTCCATATTCTGGGCTGCCGTGCCCTCCCGCACCATGATGTACTGTCCGCGCCGCAGCTTTTCCATGGCTTCATGGATGTCCGAGCATTCATGATCGGACTGCACCCCGGCGGCGACATAGGCGTTCAGCTCCTCCCCGCTGAGGAAGGGTGCGTGCCCATCGATCTTTTTGCCCGCAGCGGTGCAGTCGCAGATCTTCTGCAGGATCTTTTCGTCCGCGCGCACTGTGCCGTAGGAGTTCATCAGCTCCGCCAGACCCAGCACCCGGGGCTGCTGGTAATAGGGGCGCAGCTGCTCCGCTTCCAGCACTGCGCCGGACTCGTCCAGCCCAGTGGCGGGCACGCAAGAGGGCAGCATGAAGTAGACCGAAAGCGCCAGATCTTTGGTAGTTTCCAGCATAAAGTCCAGCCCCGCCGTACCGGCCACATTGGAGATCTCGTGCGGGTCGGTGACCACCGCCGTAGTGCCGTGGGGCAGCACCGCCTGTTCAAAGGCCGGGCCGCAGAGCATGGAGCTTTCAATGTGGATGTGCCCATCCACAAGCCCCGGGCAGACATACTTGCCCTGCAAGTCCAGCTCGGTCTCGCCGGTGTAGTGCCCCACGCCAAGGATGACCCCCTGACAGATGGCTACGTCGGCCTGCTCGATCTCGTTTGTGAACACGTTGATGACCCGGGCGTTTTTCAGCACCAGCTCTGCCGGCACGTCACCCTTTGCTGTCAGGATCTGCTGCTTCAAGGTTTCCATTTTCATAAGGGCCCCCTTGTCCTGTTTTCCTGTAAAAAGCTTCTATATGAAGGCTTCCCCCGGTCGGAGGAAACTGTCACCGAAGGTGACTGATGAGGGCGCAGGTAAGCAGCAGCTTACGGGTAATTCCCCCTCATCCGTCATTGCTGACGCAATGCCACCTTCCCCCAAGGGGGAAGGCTTTTGCTCTGGGGCAAGCTGCAAAAGTGGATCGTTGTGAGCTGCATCCACGAAATCGTACCGTTTACATGGCGATCCAGCCCAAGGCGTTTGCCACCGAGCTTGCCAGAATGATAGCTGCAAAAATGGGGCACAGCCAGCGGATCATAAAATTGAACACCGGTTTGCGGCGGAAGCGCTGACCGTCCTGCTCCACCTCCTGCGCGATCTGCTCCACGCCGATGACGCGGGACACCAGCAGGCAGGTGGCAATGGCTGCAATGGGCATCATAACCGAGTTGGTCAAAAAGTCGAAGAAGTCCAAAAACTGCATCCCGAACACGGTCACCCCGGCCAGCGGGCCGTAGCCCAGTGCCGACAGGCTGCCCAGCGCCACCATGATGGCGCCGATGAGCACGGTGGAGCGGGTGCGATCCCAGCCCAGTTCGTCCTCAAAGGTGGAGACGGCGCTCTCGGTCAGGGCGATGGAGCTGGTAATGGCTGCAAACAGCACCAGCACAAAGAACAGCACACCCACCACAGTGCCCAGACCCATGCTGGCAAACACCTTGGGGATGGTGATGAACATCAGTGCAGGACCGGCCTGCAGGGTGTCCGGGTCGCCGCCGGAGAAGGCGAACACCGCCGGGATGATCATCAGACCTGCCATGATGGCAATGGCGGTATCGAACACCTCCACATTCTCGGTGGACTCCTCGATGGAGACGTCCTTCTTCATATAAGAACCAAAGGTGACCAGAATGCCCATGGCGATGGACAAAGAATAGAACATCTGTCCCATGGCGGTGACTACAGTCATCCACGAAAAGTTTTTGGGGTTGGGCACCAGAAAGTACTTCACATCCGCCAGTGCGCCGGGACGGGTGACCGAGTAGCCCGCAATGACCAGCGACAGCACCACCAGCACCGGCATCATCACCTTGGAGACCCGCTCCACGCCGTTGCGCACACCGGCAAAGATAATGCCCAACGTGAACAGACTGAACAGCAAAAAGGCCAGCTCGGCCTGCAAGCCGTTGGTGATAAAGGCGGAGAAGTAGCCGTCCGCTGCCAGATTGCCGCCGCGTCCGCACAGATACTCGGCCAGATAGTGGATGACCCAGCCGCCGATGACCGAATAATACGGCACGATCAAAATGGGGATGATGGCGTTGATCCAGCCACCGAACCGGATGCCTTTTCCCTTGCCGAAGTGGGCGTATGCGCTGACCGGGCTTTTGTGGGTCATACGGCCCAGCGCGGTCTCGGCCACGATCATGGTATAACCAAAGGTAACTGCCAGCAGAATGTATACCAGCAGGAAAATGCCGCCGCCGTATTTGGCTGCCAGATACGGGAAGCGCCAGATGTTGCCCAGACCCACCGAAGCGCCTGCGGCCGACAGCACGAACCCAATCTTACCGGAGAACGCGCTGCGCTTGTGTTGTTGTTCCATGTTTTAAATCCTCTTTTCCTATCCGCTATAAAAATTAAGCAAAACAAGTGTACCACATCTGCGGACAAGTAGCAAGCAACAGTACGAAATGCCGCTTGCACAGCGGCCTTTGGAAACGTAGGACGATTGGAAATATCCTCCGCTTACGCTCTGGATATTTTCAGCGGAATGATTATTTTTATTTCGCGTTTGTCGCACTCTGCGGAGCGCTCCAAACGCATTTTCACAAAAAAAGGTTATAAAGGCAAAATGCAGTTTCCAATCACGACCCCCAGCTGTGAAAAAGTGGCTCAGAAACGCCCGCAGGCGTTTCTGAGCCACAAATCAAACAAAGCTTATTTCCTTAAACAATGGCCAAAGCGCACGCGGCGGCCACTCTAAATCGTCCGGCTGTATCCTTACAGCTTATGGTACTTGCGGTCCTCTTCCTCGTAGACGGGGTCGCAGGTCAGGTACATCCCCAGACGGTTCAGGGTGCTGCTGTCCACGCTGGAAAGCAGCACGGTGGAGTGTACATCACAGCCCTTGAGGTTGGGCAGCTGGTGCATGGCTGCTGCGGCAAGCTCGCTGGAAGCAGCAGAGCTGGACAGGGCGATCAGGATCTCATCGGTGTGCAGGCGGGGGTTCTTGCCGCCCAGATAGTTGGTCTTGAGGGTCTGGATGGGCTCAATGGCGGCGGCGCTGACCAGATCCGTCTCCTGCGGGATGCCCGCCAGATACTTGAGCGCGTTGATCAGGGCGCTTGCGGTAGCACCCAGCAGCGGGCCGGTCTTGCCGGTGATCACGGTGCCGTCGCTCAGCTCAATGGCAGCAGCCGGTGCGCCGCCGGTGGCTTCGCTGCGGGCGTGGGCCTGCTTTTCCACCTCTCGTGCACCCATGGTCAGCCCGGCCTGATTCATCAGCAGCTCCAGCTTATAGCGCTCGCTCTCCTTGGCGGTGCCAGTGATCTTCTGCTGGCACAGGCACTTGTAGTACCGGCGCACGATCTCCTTGCGGGAAGCTTCGCAGCAGACTGCATCGTCCACGATGCAGTTGCCGGCCATGTTCACGCCCATGTCTGTGGGGGACTTATAGGGGCTCTGGCCTGCGATCAGTTCGAACATGGCGTTCACCACCGGGAAGATCTCAATGTCGCGGTTGTAGTTCACGGTGGTCACGCCGTAGGCTTCCAGATGGAAGGGGTCGATCATGTTCACATCGTTCAGGTCGGCGGTGGCGGCCTCGTAAGCCAGATTGACCGGGTGCTTCAGGGGAATGTTCCAGATGGGGAAGGTCTCGAACTTGGCGTAACCGGCCTTGACGCCGCGCTTATACTCATGGTACAGCTGGGACAGGCAGACCGCCATTTTTCCGCTGCCGGGGCCGGGCGCGGTGATGACCACCAGCGGGCGCTCGGTCTCAATGTACTCGTTGCGGCCGTAGCCCTCGTCGCTGACGATGCGTGCCACGTCGTTGGGGTAGCCGGGGATCTTGTAGTGGCGGAAGGTGCGGATGCCCAGACTGTTCAGCCGCTTTTCAAAGGCTTCCACCTCGGCGGCGGCGGTGTACTTGGTCACGCACACGCTGCCCACATACAGCCCCACCTCCTGAAAAGCGTCGATCAGGCGCAGCACGTCCAGATCGTAGGTGATGCCGTAGTCGCCGCGCACCTTGCTGCTGATGATGTCCTCGGCGCTGATGACGATGACGATCTCGGCCTGCTCCTTGAGCTGCAGCAGCATCTGCAGCTTGGAGTCCGGCTGAAAGCCGGGCAGCACGCGGGAGGCGTGGTAATCATCGAACAGCTTGCCGCCGAATTCCAGATACAGTTTATTGTCAAACTTCTTGATGCGCTCGCGGATATGCTCAGACTGCATGGAAAGATATTTGTCGTTGTCAAATCCTATTTTCATCGTTCGTTTCCTCTCTGGTGGCCCGGCACACCATACCCGGGCGTTAAATCACAAACATAAGTATACCACAGCCCGGGATGGGGTGCAATGCAAAACAACGCGCAGAATGCAATTCCGGCAGGATAGGCCGTTTTGGGCGGTATCTTGTCCGGTTTTTTGTGAAAATGGCGCTTGTGCAAACGTGCTCGCCCTCTCAGGCGCTAACGCGCCAGATTCCCCCTTTTGTCGCTGCGCGACATCTTCCCCCGGAGCGGGGGAAGTCCTTCCTCAAAGGGAGAGCCCTTGGCAATCCACGCAAGCTTCATCTCTTTGCCAAAGCCTCTCCCTTTGGGAGAGGTGGATTTGCGAAGCAAAGACGGAGAGGGCGAGGATGCTGACCTTGTTACAACAGTTTTTCGCGAGAGAGTCGTAGTGGAAAGCATTCGCTTGTGCAAACGCAAAAGGGACCGCCGCAGTGTGCGGCAGTCCCCTTTGCTCTTATGAAGAACTATCCGTATGGAGAAAGAGAATGGCTTGTTACTTTACCTCGGCAGACTGGGTCTTTTTGACAAGGCTCAGGATCACTGCGCCCAGCACACTGCCCACAGCCAGCGCCACACAGTACAGCACGGCGTGATCCACCACCGGGAACACGAAGATGCCGCCGTGGGGTGCGCGCAGTGCGCAGCCAAAGGTCATGGAGAGTGCACCGGCGACTGCAGAGCCGATAACGCAGCTGGGCAGAACGCGCAGCGGGTCGGCTGCTGCGTAAGGGATAGCGCCCTCAGACACGAAGCACAGACCCATGACGTAGTTCACGATGCCGTTGCGGCGCTCGTCCGGGGTCCACTTGCGGGGGCAGAAGGTAGTGGACAGGGCGATGGCGATGGGAGGAACCATGCCGCCCACCATGACGGCAGCCATCACCTCGTAGTTGCCGGAAGCAAGGGCTGCAGTGCCAAAGACGTAGGCTGCCTTGTTGACCGGGCCGCCCATATCCACGCTCATCATACCGGCCACGATAGCGCCCAGCAGCACCTTGGAGCTGCCGCCCAGTGCGTTCAGCCAGTTGGTCATGGCGGTGTTGATCATACCCATCACCGGGTTCACGGCGCACATCATCGCACCTACGATAAGAATGCCGCCCAGCGGGTAGATGAGCATCGGGCGGATACCGTTCAGGCTGGCGGGCAGCTTTTCGGTGATCTTTTTGAGGAACTGCACGATGTAGCCCGCTGCAAAACCGGCCAGCAGCGCTGCAAGGAAGCCGCCGGAGATGCCGGTGGTGCTGCCTGCGGCAAGGTCGGTGAAGTTGGTGCCGTTCATAGCCAGCACGCCGCCAGCACGCCGCCGGCAAAGCCTACGGCAAGACCCGGACGGTCAGCGATGGACATGGCGATGAAACCTGCCAGAATGGGCAGCATATAGCCAAAGGCTGCGCCGCCCACCGTCTTGAAGAAGGCGGCAACGGGGGTGTTCATGCCGAAGTTTGCGGGGTTGATGCTGTAATCATCCAGCAGGAAGGCCAGCGCGATCATAATGCCGCCGCCCACCACGAAGGGCAGCATATGGGAAACGCCGTTCATCAGGTTCTTGTACAGGCTGCGGCCGAAGCTGTCCTTGCCGGAAGCGTCATCCTCGGCTGCTGCGCCGCCCTCAGCGTGGAACACAGGCACCTCGCCGTGGGCGATCTTCTTAATGAGCTCCTCCGGCTTGTGGATGCCGTCATCCACGCGGGTGAACAGCACCGGCTTGCCGTCGAAGCGGGCAGTATCCACCTTTTTCTCCGCTGCTACGATAATACCGTCACAGGCGGCGATCTCGGCGCGGGTCAGGATATTCTTTGCGCCGTCCGAACCATTGGTCTCCACCTTGGTGGGCAGGCCCAGCTTGTCTCCGGCCTTGGTCAGTGCTTCTGCCGCCATGTAGGTATGGGCAATGCCGTTGACACAAGCGGTCACAGCCAGAATGCGGTAGCCGTCCTGCGGGATGGCCTGCTGGGTAAAGCTTTCTGTGCCGAACTGCGCTTCCTCCTGTGCGTCGATGCACTCCAAGAACTCCTTGGGGCTCTTTGCAGCTTTAAGCTTTTCCACAAAGTCCTCGTTCATCAGCATCTGCATCATGCGGGCCAGCATATCCACATGCAGGCTGCCGTTTTCCGGGGCAGCAATGGCAAACAGCAGGTCGGTGGTGCCGTCATCCTCGGCGTTGTACTGCACCGGGGTGGTCAGCCGCAGGGCAGCCAGACTGGGACGGGTGACCACATTGGTCTTGGCGTGGGGCACGGTGATACCGTTGTCCACATAGGTAGAGCCCTCGGCCTCGCGGGCATAGAGTGCCTTTTTGTAGGCCTCCTTATCGGTGATGTTGCCGTGGGTAGCCTGCAGTTCCACCAGACGGCTCAGGATCTGCTCCTGCGTCTGCAGCGCTTCGTCCAGCGCAATGGACTGTGCGGTAAATAACTCGGTAATGCGCATAAACGTTCCTCCTTTGTTCCTTTTATCCTATCAAAGCTGCGCCAGCAGCTCGTCGATCTTTTCCTTTGTGGCAAGCCCAAGGCTGAAAGCCGTTGCGCTGCCGCAGGCGGTGCCCAGACGCAGCGCCTGCGCGTAGCTGCGGCTTTGCAGATATCCGGCCACAAAACCGGCCACCATACTGTCGCCCGCGCCCACGCTGTTGACCACCTTGCCCTTGGGGCAGCCGATGCGGTGCACCTGTCCCTGCTCGTCCAGCAGCAGCGCACCGTCCCCTGCCATGCTCACCAGCACGTTGCGGGCGCCCTTTTCCTGCAGAGTGCGGGCAGCGGCCACGATCTCGGCGTCACTGGTCAGCACCTTGCCCACGATCTCGCCCAGCTCATGGTTGTTGGGCTTGATGAGGAAGGGGTGGTAGGGCAGCACGTTCACCAGCAGATCACGGGTGGCATCCACCACTGCGCGCACGCCTCTGCCCTGCAGCCGCGCCAGCAGCCGCTCGTAGACGCTTTGCGGCAGGCTTGCCGGGATGCTGCCTGCCAGAATGAGGATATCACCCTCGGCCAGCTTGTCCAGCTGGGCTTCCAGCTGCTGCAACGCACTTTCCGGGATGGCAGGGCCTGCACCGTTCAGCTCGGTCTCCTGCCCGGCCTTGATCTTGACATTGATACGGGTCATGCCGTTTTCCAGATGCACAAAATCAGTTTTCAGTCCCTGGGCCGCCAGACCGCGCTCCAGCCATGCGCCGGTCTCTCCGGCCACAAAGCCCAGCGCCACGCTCTCGCAGCCCAGCTGCGCCAGCACGCCGGACACATTGATGCCCTTGCCGCCCAGCACGCAGTCCTCACCTTGGGCGCGGTTCACTTCGCCCACCTCCAGCGGTGCGTCCAGACGCACAACGTAATCGATGGCCGGGTTAAAGGTAACGGTGTAAATCATACTTCTGCCTCCTTTACAAATGTTTGCTGCTTATACTTAGGGTTCGGGCAGCGGTTGGTCAGGATAGCACCGCCGTGCAGGTCCGTGATGACCGCCGGATAAATTTTGGCAAACTTGGCGTCGTCCACAAGGAACCAGCTTTCCCTTGCGCGGCGGACGGCTGCGGCCTTTACGGCTGCTTCCTCGGGGTCCGGGGTGGTAAAGCCCGCTTCCAGCGCCACGCCGTTGGCTCCCATAAATGCCTTGGTGAAGTTATATTGCTGGATGCTGCTGACCGCCGGGGCCCCCACGATGGCTTCGGTCTGGGGGCGCAGCAGCCCGCCGGGCAGATACACCCGGCAGCCCTTTTGTGCCAGCAGCCGGGCGTGCGCCACGCCGTTGGTCACATAGGTGGCCTTGAGCGCCGCACCCGTCAGCGCCCGCACCAGCTCCAGCGTGGTGGTGCCTGCATCGATGAACACAAAATCTTCGGCGGTGATGAGCGCTACGGCGGCTGCGGCAATGCTGCGCTTTTCTGCCACCGCCAGCGTCTCCTTGGCTTCCATGGTGGGCTCGTCTGCCAGAAAGCGGCTGTCCGGCAGGGTAGCCCCTCCGTGCACCTTGGTCAGCCTGCCCTGCCGATCCAGCTCGGTCAGGTCACGCCGGATCGTGGATTCGCTGGTGTGCAGCGCCTCGCACAGCTGCTGCACCGTCACGGTGCGTTTCTCGTTCAGCTGCTCTAAGATCAATGCAAAACGTTCCTCTGCCAGCATGGTGTCTTTTCCCTTCTTTCCTTCCCACGCCTGACCGATTTTGCACGGTATTGGCGTGTTTTGGTTGTCCGTAGCTTTATTATAGCAAAAGTCTTGTCAAAATCAATCAGTTTCAGTCATTTTCGTTCACAAAGAATTTTCATCATTTTTGTGCAGAGTTTCCAACACCTTGGATACAAGAGCTTTTTACACGCAAAAAGACCACCGCACTTCTCGTATGCGGTGGTCTTTTTTGCGTTTATGTGACCGGTCGTGACCGGTTTTGGTGCTCAGGCTGGTTTAACTCAGGCATCCGAGCGGGAGTAGGCGTTCTTCATCTGGCTGCTCAGCTCAAACAGGACTTTATCCAGCGTGTCGGCGGCCTTCTCCTGCAGCATGGCGGCGATGGCGGTGTTGGCTTCCTCCCGCAGGGCGGCGCGGCGGGCAGCGTCCGGCTCGGCGGCAAGCTTTGCATCGTACTGGTTCACCAGTGCGCGGCCGGCAGAGAGCACGGCTTCCTCGTAGCGCTCGAGGTGGAACAGGGACTTGTTATAGGAAGCATCTGCCATGGCGGCAATCAGGCGGCTGGTCCAGTAGAAGTTATCGGTGGACACAGTGCCGGTGGTGTTTGCCAGATACTCCGGGGTGCGCTCCACATTGGCGTAGAAGGGCACCATGGTGTTGAAAGCGTTGGAGGCATAGGCCACCCACTCCACTGCGCGGGACTCCTCCGGCTGGTCGGGGCGCATCTGTAGCAGCGCCATAAAGTCGTTGCGGTTGATGCCGATAGAACGGTATGCGCCCTTTGCGGACTTGTCGCCGTAGCTCAGGTAGGGGTCGTAGGGGGTGCCCTGATAGTGGCTGGACAGCATATACTTGATGTCCTCCGGGGTCACCTTGCGCTCCGGCACCATGCACCACGGCAGGTCGTCGGACATGGGGGTGTAGTCGGCATCGGCACCCTCCCACACCCATGTGCGGGGGTTGAGGTAGCGCAGCATATACCATGCGCGGGGGGTATTGTAAACGTGGTCGGCGTCATCGTGGCTGCCAAAGGCGTCCCGGGGGTTCAGCGCGCCGTCCAAAGAGAGGTCGAGGTGATTCTTGGCAATGAACTCCCGCAGGTCAGCAGAGCAGAGGTAGTTTTCCTGTGCGCCGAAGGCATCTTCCAAATCAAAGGTGTCGATGCCCAGTTGGTTGGGCATGACCACATACACATCGTCCGGCACGCGGCGGGCGATCCAGTGGTGACCGCCGATGGTCTCCAGCCACCAGATCTCGTTTACGTCCTGAAAAGCGATGCCGTTCATCTCGTAAGTACCGTACTGCTCCAGCAGGCTGCCCAGACGCAGCACGCCCTCGCGGGCAGAGCGGATGTAGGGCAGCACCAGATAGACGATATCTTCCTCGCCGATGCCGCCGGGCACCTCAGGCTTTTCGCCCTTGGCGGGCTGATACTCCACCAGCGGGTCTGCACCCAGCACGCGGGGGTTGGAGGTGATGGTCTCGGTGGCGGTCATGCCCACGTTGGCGGCATTGACGCCGGAAGCTGCCCAGATGCCCTTGCCCTCCACGGCATTGGGCATGGCGGTAAACCGCAATGCGCCCTCCGGCAGGGGGATCTCCACATGGGAGAGGACGCTGCGGTAGGTCTTGGGAAGCTCCTCCGGGTGGATCACGGTGAATTTTTTAGCGGTGAAATGGCCGGAGCCGGAGTCATCGTTGCGGGCGATCATGGTAGAGCCATCGTACGATGCTGCTTTGCCGACCAGAATGGTAGTGCAAGCCATAGGTTTTCCCTCCATATTCTATAATGTGCTTCTATTGTAGAACTTTTGCAGCGGAATTGCAACCGGGACGAGCTGAAATCCTTATTGTACCCCCTCAGGCTCACTACGTTCGCCAGCTCCCCCAAGGGGACGCCTTTGCGCTATGCCGGAAACTTTCCCGCTACCGCCAAAAGCCGTCCCCTTGGGGAAGGTGGCTTGACGCGAAGCGGCAAGACGGAAGGGGTACATCGTTCCAAAACAAAAAACCGCCGCGCTGCGTACCACGGCAGAGCGGCGGGAGATGGAATGCTTTTTTCAGGCTGTTACTGGGCTGTCCAGTAGAAGTCCTCGCCGGGCAGCGTACCGCCCACGGCGGCGGGGTCGGCATCGTAGAGCACCTGCAGGTAACCGGAGACGTCCGCCTTCAGTTCCTCGCCGGTCAGGCAGACGATGTTGCAGTTGGGCAGTGCCTTTTTGGCGATGGCGGCTTTTGCCACCACGCCCTGCTCCTCGCACAGAGCGGCGGTGCCGTCCAGATCGGTGTTGGCGGCGTTCACGCTTTGGGCGTAATCTGCCAGAAAAGCAGCTACCACGTCCGAGTGCTCCTCGGCGTAGGCCTTGCGCACCACGGTCACACCGGTGATCAACTGGGTGTCTGCTACCTTGTCCCACTCGGCGGTCAGGTCAAGGGCTACCCGCAGGGTATCGTCCTTCAGCCCGGCGGCAGTCACATAGGGCTGGGGCAGCACTGCAATGGCATCCTGCGTGCTGGCCATCTGGGCGGTCACCTCGGTGGCTTCGCTGTAATACTGGATGTCCACATCCTTGTCCGGGTCAATGCCGTTGGCGGTAAGCAGATAGCGCAGCACATACTCCGGGGTAGTGCCCTTGCCGGTGGACAGGATGGTGCGGCCCTTGAGGTCTGCCATGCTGTGGACGGTGTCGCCCTGCTCCACCACATACAGAACGCCCAAGGTGTTCACTGCCACAGCCTGAATGCCGCCGTTGGTTTTCTGGTACAGGGTCGCTGCCAGATTGGCCGGGATGGCGGCCATGTCCAGCTCGCCCTTGATGAGCAGCGGCACGATCTCATCCGCAGCGCCGTAAAGCTGCAAATCGTAGTCCATGGCGGCAGTGCCAGCCTGCTCCATCGAGAGCAGGTTGACAAGCCCCATGGTGGTGGGACCCTTCAGGCCCGCAATGCGCAGTGGCTCGGTGGCAGACAGCGGCGCAGCAGTTTCTTCCTCAGAAGCAGCCGCAGAGGAAGCAGCTTCGGACACCGCCGTGCTGGAAACGGCAGAGCTTGCGCTGCCGCCGCAGGCTGCAAGGCTCAGTGCAAGGCTGAACGCCAGCAGTAAGGACAGGATCTTTTTCATGATATACTCCTTTTCACACCCGGCACACCCCGGTACGGGAAGCGGAAACCGGTCTTTTTTGAAAAATTTTGCAAAATCATTTGCTTTGCGCGTTCCAGTTTACTATAATAGGGGTAAAAATACCGTTGCGTGTGCAACGCAATTGCAGGAGGCTGCGGAGAACGCTATTTTCTCTGCGGAGTTGCGATGAATAATTATCTGCCGCTGTTACAAACCACCACGCTGTTTGCGGGTCTTTCCGCTGCGGAGCTCAGCACGCTGCTGTCCCGGCTGGGGGCAAGCGTGCGCAGCTACGGCAAGGGCGAAGCCCTTGTGTTGGCGGGGGAACCCAGCCGCCGGGTAGGCATCGTGCTGTCCGGCGAGCTGGAGGCCTACCGCCCGGCACCGGGCGGGGTGCGCATTCCCATTGCCCGGGTAGAGCCGGGCGGGGTGTTCGGGGATGTGCTGGGCGGTTCCAGCCTGTCCAGCCCGGTCACCGTGCTGGCTGCCGCCCCCTGCGAGGTGCTGCTGCTGCCCTACGAGCGGCTGCTGCTCTCGGACGGCAGCCCCGCCCACCAACGGGTGGTGCAGAACCTTGTGCGCACCATCAGCGATAAATATTTTTCCCTCTCCCACCGCATCGACCTGCTGGTGATGAAGAGCCTGCGCGCCAAGGTGGCGGCCTATCTGCTCAGCGAAGCCGCCCGCGCCCACAGCCTGACCTTCAGCATCCCCTTCTCCCGCATCCAGCTGGCGGACTACCTCAACTGCGACCGCAGCGCCCTTTCCCGGGAGCTGAGCACCATGCAACGGGAAGGGCTCATCGATACCTACCGCAGCAGCTTCAAGCTGCTGGAGCCGGATGCCTTGCAGCAGATGGTGCAGTAGCCTTTTGCCAACTATCTTATATTTAAGGAGCGATCAAGCAATGTCCAAACCTGTTCTCTGGATCGTGATCCCCTGCTACAACGAGGAGCAGGTGCTGCCCATTACAGCACCCATGTTTCTGGAAAAGATCCACAGTCTGACTGCACAGGGGCTGGTCAGCGATAAAAGCCGGGTGCTCTTTGTCAACGATGGCTCCCGCGACAAAACGTGGGAGCTGATCCAAGGCTTTGCCGCACAGGACGAGCACTATATCGGCATCTCCCAAAGCCGCAACCGCGGTCACCAGAACGCCGTGCTGGCGGGGCTGATGGAGGCACTGCACAGCGACAGCTGCGATATCACCATCTCCATCGACTGTGACGGTCAGGACGATATCAACGCCATGGACGAGATGGTGAAAAAATATCTGGACGGTGCTGAGGTGGTGTACGGTGTGCGCAGCCGCCGGGACACCGATACCTTCTTTAAACGGTTCACCGCCGAAGGCTTTTATCATGTGATGAACGCTCTGGGCGCGGATATCGTGTTCAACCACGCAGATTACCGCCTGATCAGCACCCGCGTGCTGGAAAGCTTTGCGGATTACAAGGAGGTCAACATCTTTTTGCGGGGTATGGTGCCGCTGGTGGGCTTTGCCCACGATGTGGTCACCTACGAGCGCCACGAGCGCCTGGCCGGCGAGAGCCACTACCCCCTGAGCAAGATGCTGGCGCTGGCCTTTGACGGCATTACCAGCCTTTCCAACAAGCCCATCCGCATCATCACCGGGGCGGGCATCGTGGTGAGCCTTGTCAGCTTTATCGGGGTCATCTGGGCCATTGTGTGCGCCGCCATGGGCAGCAGCGTGGCAGGCTGGGCGTCCACCGTGTGCATCGTCTGCTTTATGGGCGGTGTACAGCTGGTGTGTCTGGGCGTGATCGGCGAGTATATCGGCAAGATCTATATGGAAACCAAAGCCCGCCCGCGCTATATCATCTCGGAGCGCACATGGGCTCCCTACGAAAGGAAATATCACGGATGAGCAAGCAAAGCTGGAAGGGCAGCACCCTTCTGAACCCGGAGCCGCCGGTACTGGTATCCTGCGGCGGGCTGGATAAGCCCAACCTTATCACCATCGGCTGGACAGGCACCATCTGCACCCAGCCCAGCATGGTATCCATCAGCGTGCGCCCGGAGCGGTACAGCCATCAGCTGCTGTGCGAGAGCGGGCAGTTCGCCATCAACCTGCCCACCGAAAAGCTGGTGCGCGCCATTGACTGGTGCGGTGTGAAGAGCGGCCGCGATGTAGATAAATTTGCCGCCTGCGGCCTGCACGCCGCCCCGGGCAGCGTGCTGACCGACTGCCCGGTGCTGGAGGAAAGCCCGGTCAACTTGGAGTGCCGCATCACCCAGCGCATCCCGCTGGGCAGCCACGACCTGTTTTTAGCCGAAGTGGTGGCCTGCGATGTGGACGAGAGCCTGCTGGACGAAAAAGGCAAGCTGTGTCTGGACAAGGCAAACCTCATCGTGTACAGCCACGGCGAGTATCTGGCCCTTGGCAGAAAGCTTGGTACCTTCGGCTACAGTGTGCGGAAGAAAAAGCCCGCAAAACGTAAGAAATAACAAAAAAGGCGATGCCCTGCGGCATCGCCTTTTTTGTTATTTACTTCTCGTGCTTGACCCGCTGGATATCCCCAAGGTCGTAGGGAGTGTTCTGGTAAACATAATAGTTCAGCCAGTTTTCATACAGCAGGTGGGCGTGGGCGCGCCAGCGGAACAGCGGCGGCTTTGCGGGGTCATCGTCCGGGTAGTAGTTGGCAGGCACATGGATGGGCAAGCCCTTGGCTACGTCCCGCTTATACTCGGCATCCAGCGTGTACTTATCGTACTCCGGGTGGCCGGTGACAAAGATCTGCCGTCCGTTCTCGGTGCTCATCAGGAAGGGCCCGGCGGCGTCGCTCTCGGCCAGAATGCGCAGGGCGGCGCAGTTGTCCACATCCTCCCGGCAGATGCCGGTATGGCGGCTGTGGGGGGCGTAAAACACCTCATCAAAGCCGCGCACCAGCGGGTTTGCCGGGCGGGTGACCCGGTGCTCGAACACGCCGAACATCTTTTCCGGCAGCAGCTGCTTGCGCACGCCGTAGTGGTAGTACAGCCCGGCCTGTGCGCCCCAGCAGACATGGAGGGTGGAGTAGACGTTCGTTTCACTGAAGTCCATGATCTCGCACAGCTCGTTCCAATAGTCCACCTGCTCAAAATCCATGGTCTCCACCGGCGCACCGGTGATGATCATGCCGTCGTAGCGATTGTTCTTCACCTCGTCAAAGGTCTTGTAAAAAGCCTCAAGGTGAGCAGCCGACACATGGGTGGCAGAGTGGCTGGCGGTCTGCAGCAGGGTCATGTGCACCTGCAGCGGGGTGTTTGCCAGCAGCCGGGCGATCTGGGTCTCGGTGGCGATCTTGGTGGGCATCAGGTTCAGGATCAGGATTTCCAGCGGGCGGATATGCTGCGCCAGCGCCCGCTCCCGGTGCATGACAAAGACGTTTTCTTCGTACAGGGCATCAAAGGCGGGCAAGGTCTTGGGGATGATCAGCGGCATAGGATGGTTGCTCCTTTGCTAGATGATCCAAAAATGGCTCCGCGTTCGCTTTGCCATCTTCAGAGGAATCATGGTTTTTGATTTCACATTTGTCGCTGCCTGTTGGCCGCGACAAATGTATTTTCACAGGAGGGAATCATACCTTATCCAGCGCCTGCGCGATATCGGCGATGAGATCCTCGGCAGATTCCAGACCGCAGCTCATGCGCACCAGCTCGGCGGGCACACCGGCGGCAGCCAGCTGCTCGTCGTTCATCTGGCGATGGGTGCTGGAAGCGGGGTTCAGGCAGCAGGTGCGGGCATCCGCCACATGGGTCTCGATGGCGGCAAGCTTCAGCTCCTTCATAAAGGTGCTGGCAGCCTGACGTCCGCCAGCCAGACCAAAGCTCACGACGCCGCAGCTGCCGTTTGGCAGGTACTTCTGCGCCAGTGCGTGGTAGGGGCTGCTTTCCAGCCCGCAGTAGTTCACATAGGCCACCTTGGGGTGGTTTTCCAAGAACTGTGCCACCGCCATACCGTTGGCGCAGTGGCGCTGCATCCGAACGTGCAGGCTTTCCAGACCAAGATTCAGCATATAGGCGTTCATGGGGGACTGCATGGAGCCGAAATCCCGCATGAGCTGCGCGGTGGCCTTGGTGATGAAAGCACCCTCCTTACCGAAGCGTTCGGCATAGGTGATGCCGTGGTAGCTGTCGTCCGGGGTGCACAGACCCGGGAACTTCTCGGCGTGCGCCATCCAGTCGAACTTGCCGCCGTCCACGATGGCACCGCCCAGCACTGCGCCATGGCCGTCCATGTACTTGGTGGTGGAGTGGGTCACGATGTCCGCGCCCCACTCAAAGGGGCGGCAGTTGACCGGCGTGGGGAAGGTGTTGTCCACCATCAGCGGCACGCCGTGGGCGTGGGCAGCCTTGGCAAACTTTTCAATGTCCAGCACGGTCAGGGCGGGGTTTGCGATGGTCTCACCGAACACCACCTTGGTGTTGGGCTGGAAGGCAGCGTTCAGCTCCTCCTCGGTGCACAGGGGGTCTACAAAGGTGGCAGTGATGCCCATCTTTGCCATGGTGACTGAGATGAGGTTGAAGGTGCCGCCGTAGATGGTGCTGGAAGCCACGATGTGGTCCCCCGCCTCACAGAGATTGAACAGCGCAAAGAAGTTTGCGGCCTGTCCGCTGGAGGTTAGCATGGCGGCGGTGCCGCCCTCCAACTCGCAGATCTTTTTGGCTACCATGTCGCAGGTGGGGTTCTGCAGACGGGAATAGAAATAGCCGTCTGCTTCCAAATCGAACAGCTTGCCCATGTCCTCGCTGGTGGCGTACTTGAAGGTGGTGGACTGGATGATGGGGATCTGACGGGGCTCGCCATTGCCGGGGGTGTAGCCGCCCTGCACACAGATGGTATCACGGTTCATACAACATACTCCTTTGCTGGTTTTTTGGTCGGGAAGGACGATTCCCCGCAGGAGAGCTGTCTCCGGCGGGGAATCGAAAATTCAAAGTTTTTTTATTTCCGCAGGCGCTTATCGCTCTTGGTGGCCCACAAAGTACCCACAGACTGGAACGCCTGCACCATCAGCACCAGCAGCACCACACAGACGATCATGATGTTGGTCTGGTAGCGGTAGTAGCCGTAGGACAAGGCGATCTTACCCAGACCGCCGCCGCCGATGACGCCGGACATGGCGGAATAGCCCAGAATGGTGGTCAGCGCGGTGGTCATGCTGGAGATCAGGCCGGGCAGGCACTCCGGGATCATGACCTTGGTGATGATCTGGAACGGAGTAGCGCCCATGCTCTGGGCAGCTTCCACTACGCCTTCATCCAGCTCCCGCAGGCTGGTCTCCACCAGACGTGCCACAAAGGGGAAGGCGGCGACCACCAGCGGCACTACGGTGGCCTTGGTGCCCACCGTAGTGCCCACGATGGCGCGGGTAAGCGGGAACACGCAGATCATCAAAATCAGGAAGGGCACGCTGCGCAGGATGTTGATGACGATATTGATCAGATGCATCAGCCAGCTGGGCAGGGGCAGAATGCCGTCCTTGTCACCGGCTACCAGCAGCACGCCCAGCGGCAGACCCAGCACCAGCGCAAAGGCGGTGGAGAGCACCGTTACATAAAAGGTCTCCCAGATGGCAAAACCGTAATCTGCGATATTCATATACCGGTCACCTCCTCTACCGTTACGCCGGACTGGCTGCGCATATATTCCATAGCCTGCTGTGCGACAGCAAGCTCTGCGGGCAGCTTGAGCAGCATAGAGCCGTAGCACTGGCCGCTCAGATCACGGGTATCGGCGCTGAGCACCGACACTAGAATGCCCTTTTCGGCGGCAAGGCTTGCCACCAGCGGCTTTGCAGTGGAGGAACCGTTAAAGGTAACGCGCACCACATGGTCATCCGGCGCAAAGCAGGAAAGATCCCGCGCTGCGCTGCCGCCGTTGGGGGCTACCAGACGCTTGGCGGCTGCCGTTTTGGGGTTTGCAAAAATTTCCTGTACCGAGCCCTGTTCCACGACCACACCGCCGTCCAGAATAGCCACGCTGTCGCAGATCTCCTCCACCACGCTCATCTGGTGGGTAATAACCACCACGGTGATGCCCAGTTTGCGGTTGATATCCTTGATCAGGGTCAGGATGGAGTGGGTGGTGTTGGGGTCCAGCGCACTGGTGGCCTCGTCGCACAGCAACACCTTGGGGTTGGTAGCCAGTGCGCGGGCAATGGCGATGCGCTGCTTCTGACCGCCGGACAGCTGTGCCGGGTAGGCGTTGGCCTTATCCGGCAGCCCCACCATCTCCAGCAGCTCCATGGCGCGCTTTTCCGCCTCGGCCTTTTTTACGCCTGCCAGCTCCATGGGGAAGCAGACATTCTTCAGGCAGGTGCGCTGCATGAGCAGGTTGAACTGCTGGAAGATCATGGTGATCTCCCGGCGGCGTTTGCGCAGCGAGACGGGAGACAAAGTCTCCATTGCCACGCCGTCGATCACCACGCTGCCGCCGGTGGGGCGCTCCAGCAGGTTGATGCAGCGCACCAGCGTGGATTTGCCCGCACCGGACATACCGATGATGCCGTAGATTGCACCATCGGGAATGGTGAGGTTGATGTTTTGCAGCGCTTTCACCGCGCCATCCTTCATCTGGAAGGTCTTGGAAAGGTACTTGAGTTCGATCACAGAAATTGCTCCTTTAGATTATCCCTCGATGGGTGCCAGACTGTCCTGCTTGCCGCCGTAGATGCCCATGGGCTCTACGTGAATGCCGGCAACAGTGACCAGATGGGTACCCTTTTCGGCGTTGAAGTTGTCCAGATACGGCTGATGCTGGAAGTAGTTGGTGTCTACCTGACCGTCCTCGACGACCTGGTTGGGGATGACATAGTCGTCGTACTCCTGGATGTCCAGCGTGATGCCCTTGGCGGCAAGGATCTCCTTGCACACCTCCAGCACCTCGCAGTGGGGAGCGGGAGTAGCGGCGCAGCTGACGGTCTGGCCGTTCAGAGCGTCATAATCCACAGTGGAATCATAGCCGTCAGTGGGGTTCTCCACAACGGACACCACGGAGCCCTTGTAGGTCTCGTCCATGAAGTCCTTCACCTTCTGGCTCTGCAGGGCAGCAGCCAGAGCCTTGATCTTAGGCTCCTCCTGATTGCCGTCCTTGCACACCAGAATGTTGACGTAAGCAGAAGAGCCGTCCTCCATGGCCAGTGCATCGGTCATGGGGTTCAGACCGGCAGAGATGGCGTAGTTGGAGTTGATGACGGCGTAGTCCTCGTCCTGCAGAACGTTGGGCACCTGAGCGGCCTCCACCTCGTCCACGGTGACGTTCAGGGGGTTCTCCTCGATGTCGTTCTTGGTGGCGGTCAGGCCGGCATCTGCCTTCAGCTTGAAGAAGCCGTTCTTCTCCAGCAGGGTCAGGGCACGAGCCTCGTTGGTGGTATCGTTGGGCACAGCCACCTTGATCTTATCCAGCTTAGCTGCGGCAGAGGATGCCACGCTGCCGGATGCAGCGGCGGAAGAAGCAGTGGAAGAAGAACCACCGCAGGCAGTCAGGGCAGCGGCTGCGGCTGCCACACCGGTAACTTTCAGAAAATCGCGACGAGTAATCATAGTTTTGTTCCCTCTCTATTGTTCTCTATTATGTACTGCGGCCCGCGCGGCACCTTTCCGCACGCGGCCTTGAACGGGTGCATGAAAAATGCCCCCGTCCTTACAAGCCTTAGGCTCTGCAAGGACGGAGGCATGAACATACTTCCGTGGTACCACCTTGGTTCACTGTACCCTTACGGATACAGCCTCGATGCTGCGGCAGCGTATGCTGCTTACAGCCGGACGCTGTAACGGGCGCATCCCGTTGCGGGCTTAGCACTCCTGCGCCTCGTCCGCACGGCTCCGAGACCATTTTCAGCTTCCTGTTTCCTGCCCTTTTTCACCGCCCGGGCTCTCTGGTAAGGATCAATGCGAAGGCCTACTCTTCTCTTCACAGCCATTTTCGTGATATTGACACTATAATAAACCCATCGGCGGCATTTGTCAACACCCCTAACGAAGTTTTTTGGTAGGAATATTGCTTCCGGCCTTTTGCCGCATCCGTTTTTTATGATACGCCCTTGTATGCGGCTGGTGCACATGATAAAATAGGGTATCATCTTTTGCAAGGAGAGCAGGCAATGAACAGCAGAGACCCTTTTCCCGATGAAGAGCTGCGCCGCCGCATCATGGATTTTATCATGGCCGCAGGGCAGACCCTGCTGGAAAACGGCGCGGAGGTGTTCCGGGTGGAGCAGACCATGGAGATCATGGCGCGCAGCTTCCACCTGCGGGAATTTCACGTTTATGTGCTGACCAACGGCATTTTTGCCAGCGCCGGCACTGCCGAGATCAGCGAAGTACGCAACGTACCGGTGCGCACCACCCATCTGGGGCGGGTGGCGGCGGTGAACGAGCTTTCCCGCCAGATCGCCCAGACCGGTATGACCTTAGACGAGGCCGAGAGCCGTCTGGTGCTGGCACGGCGATTGCCCTTCCCTAAAGACCATGTGCAGCTGCTGTCCGGGCTGTGCGGGGCGTTCTGCTTTGCCATGATGTTCGGCGGCAACCTGCGCAGCGCGCTGGCTGCTGCCGGGGCGGGACTGGTGGCCAGCTGGTATCTGCTGTGGTGCGGGCGGCATGAAGTGCCCGGCGGCTTCCAGAAGATCAGCACCGCCGCGCTGATCACGCTGGTGTGCATCCTGCTGTGCAATCTGCTGCACACTTCTGCCAGCCACGCCATCATCGGTACGTTGATGATCCTGACTCCGGGCATCGCCTTTACCATGGGCATCCGGGACTTTGTGCAGGGCGACTACCTTTCCGGCACCATCCGCATGATCGACGCCTTGCTTATTGCCGCCAGCATTGCCATAGGCACCGGCCTTGTACTGCGGCTGTACACGGTATTTACGGGGGTGGTCGTGGTATGATGTCCCTTACAGCTGTACAGATCAGCGAGCTGACCGCGCAGTTTTTTCTGGCCGCGGCGGGCACGCTGAGTTTTGCCATTCTGTTTGCGTGCCCCCGGCGCTGCCTGCCTTACTGCGCACTGGTGGGCGCTGTGGGCTGGCTGTGGTACGAACTGCTGACCCTGCTGGGCGCAGACGCCGCCACGGCCTCCCTGCTGGCGGTCATTCCACTTACCATCCTTACCCGCGTGTTTGCCATTACCCAAAAAACGCCGGTCACGGTGTTTTTGCTGACCGGCATTTTCCCGCTTGTGCCGGGCGCGGGCATCTACTACACCGCCTACTACTTTATCCAGAACGAAAACGCCCTTGCCCTTGCCAAGGGCATCAGCACCTTTAAAATTGCGGTGGCGCTGGCTATCGGCATCAGTCTGGTGCTGTGCGTGCCGCTGCCGAAGAAGCGGAAATAATCTGTCGCTTTCCAAGCTATTTATATAAAGGAGTGATCTCTATGAACGCAATGGAACTTCTGACTACCCGCCGCACCTACCGCCGGTTTGCACAAAAGGCCGTGCCGCAGGATGTGGTGGACGATATCGTACAGGCCGTGCGGCTGTCCTCCTGCGGGGCAAACCGGCAGGCGGTGCGTCTGGTGCTGGTGCAAAGCCCGGAGATGGTGGCCAAGGTACAGCCGCTGGTCAAATGGGCTGGCTATCTGCCGCCGGAGCAGGGCACGCCCAAGGCGGACGAGCTGCCCACCTTTTATGCAGCTGTGGTGCAGGATACCGCCATCCCCGGCGACCTTGCCACCGACACCGGCATCGCGCTGGCCAACATGACCCTTGCCGCATGGGACAAGGGCGTGGGCAGCTGCATCATGGGCGCGATCAACAAGCCCGCCCTGACCGCGCTGCTGGGCATCGAAGAGCCGCAGAAGCTGGCCTTTATGGTGGCTTTCGGCTACCCCACCCACAAAGCCAGCATCGTCCCCATGACCGAGCAGACCGGCGTAAAGTACTATCTGGACGAAAACCGCGACTACTGCGTACCCAAGCGCAGCGCGGAGGAGATTGCAAGAAGCCTGTAAAGAACGGTTTATACCGCATATATTCAAACATTTTCTCCGTTATTGCATAAATGTTTGCAAAATCGTTTCAATTTCACGGATTATTATGCACAAGTATTGACTTTTTGTTTTGTACAAACTATACTAAGTGCGTTCCCCGAAAGCGCGATGAATCGCATCCCATCGGGGCAAAGCAAACTATATTGCATAGATTGAGGAGTGTTTGAATATGAAAAAGATCTCTCGCCGCAGCTTCATGGCTGCCGCTGCTGTTTCCGTTGCTGCTCTGGCTCTGACCGCCTGCGGTGGTTCTGCAAGCTCTGCTGCTTCTTCTGTGGCAAGCTCTGCCGCTTCCTCCGAGACTGCTTCTTCTGCCGCTGCTGCTGAGCTGACCACCGTGGAAGCCGGCAAGCTGACCATGGCTACCAACGCCGCCTTTCCTCCGTACGAGATGACCACCGATGCCGGCGAGTTCGAGGGCATCGATGTGGACACCGCCAAGGCCATTGCTGAGAAGCTGGGTCTGGAGCTGCAGATCGATGACATGGACTTTGACGCCGCACTGCTCAGCGTGCAGCAGGGCAAGGCCGACATCGTGATGGCAGGCGTTACCGTGACCGACGAACGCAAGGCTGTGATGGACTTCTCCGACAGCTACGCCACCGGCATCCAGTCCATCATTGTGCCCAACGATTCCGAGATTGCTTCTCCCGATGATCTGGCCGGCAAGACGATTGGTACCCAGCGCGGCACCACCGGCTACATCTACTGCTCCGATGACTTCGGCGATGAGAACGTGGTTGCTTACGACGACGGTCTGACCGCTGTGCAGGCCCTGAACAATGGTCAGGTGGACGCTGTGGTCATCGACAACGCTCCCGCACAGGAGTTCGTGGCTGCCAACCCCGGCCTGAAGGTGCTGGATACCAGCTACGCCGAGGAGGATTACGCCATCGGCATGGCAAAGGGTTCTGCTTTGGAGGACGCTGTCAACAAGGCTCTGGAGGAGCTGAAGGCTGACGGCACCCTGCAGGCCATCGTGGACAAGTACATCAACGCAAACTAAGCTGCGTGCCCTGTACCATTCCCGTACCCAAGGAGGCGCCCCGCTCCGGGGCACCTCTTTTTTTAGAAAAAAGTGGTTACAATTTATTGACAAACAGAAAGTGAGGATGTGAATGGCTGCGCAATACGAACTGCTCAAAGAGCTGCTCAACAGCGGCACAAAGCTAAGCTTTGGACAGGATTTCTTTTTTAAGTTTTATCAGGCCTTTCTGCTGAAGGACCGCTGGATGCAGTACATCAACGGTGTGGGCACCACCCTGCTGGTCACCGCACTGGCGCTGGCGCTGGGCGTGGTGCTGGGCAGCGTGGTGGCACTGGTGCGCGTGACCCACGACCAGCAGCGACCCGGCCACAAAAACGCGGTACTGGGCTTTTTTAACGCGGTGTGTCAGCTGTACACCACCATCATCCGCGGCACGCCCATGATGGTGCAGCTGCTGATCATGAGCATGGTCATTTTTTCCAACAGCCGCAACTTTACCATGGTTGGTGCACTGACCCTGGGCATCAACTCCGGCGCGTATGTATCCGAGATCATCCGCGGCGGCCTGATGGCTGTGGACCCCGGCCAGATGGAGGCCGGGCGCAGCCTTGGCCTGAACTACATGACCACCATGGTGGTCATCATCATCCCGCAGGCCATCCGCGCGGTGCTGCCTGCACTGGGCAACGAGTTCATCGTCCTGCTCAAGGATACTTCCCTGATCACCACCATCGGCGGCAAGGAGCTGCTGTATGCTGCACAGGGCATTATGAACCGTACCTATGAAGCCATGTTCCCCCTGCTGGGCGTTGCACTGATCTACCTGATCCTTGTTATGCTGTTTACATGGCTGCTGAGCAAGTTTGAGAGGAGGCTGGCACAAAGTGACCGATAAGATTTTGGAAGTACGCGGCCTGACCAAGACCTATGGCGGCGTAAAGAAGCGCGGCGCAAAAAAGGCCGACCCCACGCTGGACGTGCTGAAGGGCATCGACCTTGATATCTACCGCGGAGATGTGGTGTGCCTGATCGGCCCTTCCGGCTGCGGCAAGTCCACCTTTCTGCGCTGCCTGAACCGGCTGGAGACTCCCACCTCCGGTTCCATCAAGTTTGAGGGTGTGGAGGTAAACGAGACACACATCGATGCCGTGCGCCAGAAGATGGGCATGGTGTTCCAGCACTTCAACCTGTTCCCCCACCTGACCGTGAAAAAGAACCTTGAGCTGGCACCCAGTCTGCTGAAGCTGAAGGACAAGGACGCCATCTCTGCCCGCGCAGACGAGCTGCTGGCCCGCGTAGGTCTGGCCGACAAGGCCAACGCCTACCCCAAGAGCCTCTCCGGCGGTCAGCAGCAGCGCATCGCCATTGCCCGTGCGCTGGCCATGGACCCGGACGTGATCCTGTTCGACGAGCCCACCAGCGCCCTTGACCCCGAGATGGTGGGCGAGGTGCTGGAGCTGATGAAGGAGCTGGCACACACCGGCATCACCATGCTGGTGGTCACCCACGAAATGGGCTTTGCCCGCGAGGTGTCCAACCGGGTCATCTTCATTGACGGTGGCAAAATTCAGGAGGATGAGCCGCCGCAGGAGCTGTTCACCAACCCCAAACACCCCCGCCTGAAAGCCTTCCTCTCCAAGATGCTGTAAAGAGTTTTTAAACAGAATGCCGGACAACCTGCGGGTTGTCCGGCATTCTGTTTTCTTTATTTTTCTTACATTACATCCGTATCCGCTGCGCGGCGCGGGCGATGGAGGCCAGCAGCGTCACAAGGCGTTTTTCGTCCATCTGGCCGCAGTAGCTGGTAAAGGTGTAGTAGCACCCCTGCACGCAGAAGGACAGCACCACCTTGCGCACTACGTCCGTCTCAAAGGTGGGGTCAGTCTGGGCGATGCACTGGCACATGGCCTGCTCCACCCGGTTGATGAACAGCCCCTGCCGGGAGCCGGAGAAGAGCACGGTGATCTCCTCCCGATGCTCGGCAAAGGCGCGGAACATCTCCCGCGCAAGCCACTCGGTGCGCTCGCTCACATCGCTGGCGGTCAGGCGGGGCAGGCTTTCCACCACCGCCTGCACCATCTCGTCCTCCATGGCGTTGGCCAGCGCATAGATATCCTGATAATGGGCGTAAAATGTGGATTTATTGATGCAGGCGCGGTCGCACAGCTCCTTGACACGGATCTTCTCCACCGGTTTTTCGGTGCGCAGCTCCATAAAGGCCTGTTTGATGGCGCGCTCGGTCTTTTCAATGCGGATATCCAGAAAACCCACCTCTTTTGCTTTTTTGTTGATTTTCCAACATTTTTCCGGTTTTGCGGATAGACAAGCCCCGCAAGCCTTTTTATACTGGGTATAAGCGGAGCAGCGTTACTCCTTGCGGTACAAAAGCCCCTGCTGCTCCAAAGCTGCGCGGATGCGGGCAAAGGTGTCCTTATCCGGGCAGCGCAAAGTGTGCAGGTGCACGCCGCCGGTCATGCGGCTCAAAAGGCTCTCGGGCGCATCCGCCGCCTGACGGATAAAGTTGTCCACATCGTACCGGTTGCACAGGTTCAGCGTGGCGCGAATCTCGCCGTACAGGCTGTTTTCCACCGCCACATCCACCACTGTGCCGCCCTGATCCACCACAGTGTACAGCTCCCGGCGCATCTCCTCCTGCGTGCGGTGCACACAGGCCAGAATGCCGGTATAGCCCTTTTCCGCCGGGTGCAGCTGATAGCCCCGGGGGGTGGCATCGATCTGCGCCCCGCCGGCGCGCAGCAGTGCCACATCTCCTACCACGATCTGCCGCGACACCCCCAGCTCTGCCGCCAGCGTGCTGGCGCTTAAAGGAGCACCGGCGCTGTTCAGCCGGGTCAGGATGCGTTCTCTGCGCTGTGCTGCATTCATAGGGGTTCAGGCTTCCTTTCCGTAAAACAACTTTTCTCTCCTTATTGTAGCAAAACGCGGCGCAATGTGCAAGGTTATTCCAGCAGCAGGTTTCTGAAATAAAGGATTCCCCCGGAAGGGGGAATTCTTTCCCCAAAGAGTGAAAGCTTTTGCTCCGGGGCAAGCCTTAAGCGTGGCTTTATTCTACCCGCAGCAGGGTGGCGTAATTAGAGGGCAGCTGCACCTTCATGCGGTTCCACTCGGTGGAGACCAGCACTTCCTGCGCACCCACGGTGTCCGCCATCAGGTCGGTGACCTTGGCAGCTTCCACCGGCAGCTGGAACTCCAGCTGTGCGGGGGTATCGCCGTTATTCAGCACCGCTACCACCGCCTTGCCGTCCAGCACCCGGGCAAAAGCATAGCACTGGGTGGTGAGCTGCAGCTCTTTTACCTCGCCGTAGGTCATTTCCGGCAATTCAGCCTTGCATTTCCCCAGAACTTTGTATACACTGGTAACAGGATTTGTGCGTTCTGCATCAGCGTAGTCGCTCAGCTCCAGACAGGGGCGCAGCGGCCAGTCGCTTCCCCACTCCTTTTTGCCCTCGATGCCGAACTCCGAACCATAATAAATGGACGGGATGCCCCACAGGCTGTACACCAAAATGGCAATGTGCCGGATATGCTCCCGGTTGCGCAGCTTGTTGGGCAGACGCTCCACATCGTGGTTATCTGAGAAGAGATACAGCCGGGTGTCGTGGCACAGCCCCTGCAGTCGGCGCATAGTGTGGGCAATTTCAAAATAGTTATGGTCGTTGTGGCCGCTCCACAGACCCTTGTGCAGCTCGTAGTTGGTCACGGAGTGCAGCATTTCCGGGTTTGCCCAGCGGCTGTAATCGCCGTGGATGACCTCGCCCATCAGCCAGAACTCCGGTTTTACCTCGTTTGCCAGACGGCGCAGCCCGCGCATGAAGTCGAAGTCCAGCACGTCGGCAGCGTCCAGACGGATGCCGTCGATGTCGAACTGCTCCACCCAGAAGCGGACGGTATCATAATGGTACTGCTGCACCTCCGGGTTGCGCTGGTTCAGCTTGACCAGCAGGTTGTAGCCGCCCCAGTTGCCGTAGGAAAAGCCATCGTTATACTCGTTGTTGCCCCAGAAGTTCACATCGCAGAACCAGTCCTTATAGCGGGCGTTCTCGCGGTTCGACTTCAGGTCCTGGAAGGCAAAGAAATCGCGGCCCACATGGTTGAACACGCCGTCCACGATGACCCGCTGTCCGCGTGCGTGGCAGGCCGCTACAAAGGCCTTGAACTCCTCGTTGGTGCCAAGGCGGCGGTCCACCAGACGGTAGTCGATGGTATCGTAGCCGTGGGAGCCGCTCTCGAACAGCGGGCCGATGTAGATGGCCGTACAGCCCAGCTTTGCCGCGTGGGCTGCCCATGCTTCCAGCTTTGCAAAAGCGCCCGGGGTGGGCTGGCCGTTGTTTTCGTGTGCGCAGCCGCACAGCCCCAGCGGATAGATGTGATAAAATACTGCTTCGTCATACCAAGCCATGATCGTTCGCTCCCATTCTATTGCTTAAAAAGTTGCGCCGCTTGCACGGCGGTAGCAACAGTATACCACAAGATTTGGCAAATATGTGAAAATTTGCCGATTTTTGTCAAGATTCGCTAAGATTATCGGCTATCATGCCGGTAAATAGCCGTTTTTCTTGGATAGTTTGCCCAAATAGCTTTGTACCAACCGGCGCACGGCGCGCCGGTCAACATAGAGAAGTAAGGAGATCTTTGCATGAATTACCCTGTGATCCCCCGCACGTTTTTCAGTGGCGACTGCTTCGATGCCTACCGCATTCTGGGTGCGCACCCCTGCACCGACCCAAACGGCGCCGAGGGCTGGCGTTTTGCCGTGTGGGCACCCGGTGCCACCGCCGTGGAGGTGTGCGGCGGCTTTGACGGCTGGGAGCGCGGCGTGCCCATGGAAAAAGCCGATACCGGCGTGTGGAGCGCCTTTATCCCCGGCCTTGCGGAGGGGGACCTGTACAAATACCGCGTGCACGGCGCGGACGGCAGCACCGTGATGCGCAGCGACCCCTACGCCTTTGCCACCGAGCTGCGCCCCGGCACCGCCAGCAAGCTGACAAAGCTGGATTTCACCTTTGACGACACCGCGTGGATGGAGCGGCGGGACAAATGCCGCAACCGCCCGCTGAACATCTACGAGCTGCACGCCGGCAGCTGGAAGCATAAGCCCGGCACTACCCAGCCGGACGGCTCGGACGGGTGGTACAACTACGAGGAGCTGGCGCGGGAACTCATCCCGTGGCTGCTGGAGCATCACTTTACCCATGTGGAGCTGCTGCCGCTGGCAGAGCACCCCTTTGACGGCAGCTGGGGCTACCAGACCACCGGCTACTTCTCGGTGACCAGCCGCTACGGCTCCCCCGCCCAGTTCGCGGGCTTTGTCAACGCCTGCCACCGCATGGGCATCGGCGTCATCATGGATTTTGTACCGGTGCACTTTGCCGCCAATGCTGACGCGCTGGCAAAGTTTGACGGCACCCACCTGTACGAGTACGACAGCGACGTGGGTCAGAGCGAGTGGGGCACCTGCAACTTCAACTACTACCGCCGGGAGGTGTGCAGCTTTTTGAGCAGCGCCGCCGGGCTGTGGATGGACGTGTACCACTGCGACGGCATCCGCATGGACGCCATCTCCCGGGCATTGTACTGGCAGGGCGACCCCAACCGCGGCGTGAATCAGGGCGCGGTGAACTTTTTGCGCAGTTTGAACCACGGCCTGAACGAGCGCTGGCCCACCGGCATCTACATGGCGGAGGACTCCACCAACTTCCTCAAGGTGACCGCCCCCACCCGCTACGAGGGTGTGGGCTTTGACTACAAGTGGGACATGGGCTGGATGCACGACACGCTGGACTACTTTGCCACCCCCTTCGGCGAGCGCCCGGGCTGCTACGGCAAGCTGCTGTTCAGTATGCACTACTTTTACAACGAGTTGTATCTGCTGGCGCTGAGCCACGATGAAGTGGTGCACGGCAAAAAGACCATCATTGACAAGCTGTGGGGCAGCTACGCGGAAAAATGTGCCCAGCTGCGCACCCTATATTTTTATATGTACACCCATCCCGGCAAAAAGCTGAACTTTATGGGCAACGAGCTGGCACACTTCCGGGAGTGGGACGAAAAGCGGGAGCTGGACTGGAATTTGCTGGAATACCCCTTCCACGATGCCTTCCAGAAGTACTTTGCCGCCCTGTGCCGCACCTACGCCTCCGAGCCTGCGCTGTATGACGGCGAGTACAACCCGGACTGCTTTGAGTGGGTGGCAAGCGAAAGCTGTGCCGAGGGCGTGTACGCATGGCTGCGCAAGGGGCGCGGGCAGAACCTGCTCTGCGTCATGAACACACAGGACAGCGCCCACAAAAAGTTCCCTCTGTACCTCAAGTTTCCCTGCAGCGCAGAGCTGGTGCTGGATACCGAGGCCGGCACATGGGGCGGCGTGCACAAGGCGCACCGCAAGCAGAACTTCCACACCACCGACGGCGGTGTGTTTGGCAGGGACTACACCCTGACGCTGGATCTGCCCGCCATGGGCAGCTACCTGCTGCGGCTTACCCCGGAAGCCCCGAACCCGGACGCCGCCCGCCTGAGCGCCAACAAGGCGCTGGCGCAAAAGCGCAAGGCGGCAAAGGCTGCAAAAGCCGCCGCGGAAGTTTCCGATAAGTAATATTTATGCAAAAATGTCCCGTCTGCTTTGAAAGCGGCGGGACATTCTGCATTTTTCGCCGCCGGGGTGCTGGACAGTGCCTAAGCGAATTGTTATACTGTAGAATGTGAAACTTTGCAAGGAGGGTCTTGTTCCATGACCGATACTATCACAAAGCCCCGCGTTTCCGCTGCGGCGAAAACTGCGCTGGTGCTGACTGCAGCGGCAGTGCTGCTGGCTGTTTTTGCGCTGGCTGCGCCCGGCAGCAGGTTCTTTTTTCCGCTGGTGAGCCTGTGGTGCAACTTAGCGCTGTTTGCCTGTGTGCTGCTGGTGCTGCGGGTAGCAGGGATAAAATTTGACCTGTTCCACAAAGCGGTGATCGTCGGCCTGTGGGCGGCGGCGCTGATCTACTTTTTCTGGGCGCTGAACCGCCGCAGCTTTGTATACATCTGGGATTATGTCAACTATATCAACAAGCAGTACAGCGCTGAAGCCGCCTTTTTGCAAAGCCCGACGGCTGGCTTCCATTACATCTTCGGCTCTTTTGCCGAGGACTACACCAACTTCATTACCCTGTTTCTGGATTTTCCCTTCTGCCTGAGCGACCGCACCGGCGACAGCTTTGCCTTCTGTCAGGTGTTCAGCATCCTGCCCATGCTGCTGGTGCTGCTGGCAGGGCTTACCATCAAGGTGGGGCAGATGCTGCAGGTGAAGAACCGCTTCTGGTACTTCCTTATTGGAATGTCGTGGATGGTCACCTACCCGTGGCTGCGCATGAGCGCCATGCTCAGCCAGCCGGACTGGTTCGGCCTGATCTTCGGCTTCAGCATCCTGCTGCTCACGCTGGATTTCCGGTTTGAAAAACTGGAGCCGGTGCGCTTTTGCCTGTTGTTCCTTGCCACGGCAGCCATCATCCTCTCCCGCCGGTGGTACTTATATTTTGTAGTGGGCTACTACTTTGCCTACGCGGTGCTGGTGCTGGTAAGCAGCGTGCGCATTGCCCGCGCCGGGCAGAAAAAGCAGGCACTCGTGCAGGTGCGCAATCTGGTGCTGTTCGGGCTGATGTCCATGGTGGCCATGCTGGTGCTGCTGTGGCCGATGGTCAGCCACATCCTTGCTTACAGCTACGCCGACCGCTACGCCTACTATAACGGCGGCGGCATGGTCACGGAGCTCTACCTGCAATACGCCCGCATGGGTCTGATGAACCTTGTGCTCATCGGTCTGGGCCTGTGGTTCTGCCTGAAAAGGCACAAAATGCCCGCGCTGCCCTGCCTTGCCGGGCTGGAGATCCTGCTGAGCATGCTGCTGTTCACCCGGGTGCAGACCACCGGTTCCCAACATATGCTGCTGTTTTTACCCGGCTGGTTTCTGCTGTTCCTGCTGGGCGCGGCCGCGCTGGCCGAGGGCATCACCCGCCGCCGGAACCTGAAGATCGGCTTCTGGCTGTTCACCATCGCCTTTGCCACCTCGGTGCGCTGCTCCCCGCTGACCACCGTCGCTCTGCCGGATTTTCTCATCGGCCGCACGATTCTCTCGGCCTCTCTGCAGGAGAGTGCCCGCGATTTTGCCGCCATTGATGACCTGGTCTATGACCGCAAGGATCTGCCCCAGATCAAGGCCATTGCCAACTGGATCGACACCCACTGCGCCGAGGGCGAGATCAGTTACATGATCCCCCACGACACGCTGTACTGCCCGGACCACTTCAAGAACTGCCAGCTGCCCGCGACCCCCATCAACGATAAGCTGGCCTTCGGCTTCTCGGTGCCGGGTACCCACAACTTCCCCATGCAGTTCTTTGAGGCAAAATACGTTCTCACCGCTGATCCTTTCCCGCTGACTCATGTAAATGACCCTGAGAACGAGATGTCCCACAAGCTGAACGAGAGGTTTCTTGCCGTGCGGGACGAGTACTTTGAGCAGGAAGCCACCTTTGATATGGGCAACGGCACCACCTTTACCATCTGGCGGCGCACCGTGGCCCCCACCCGCGCCGAGGTGGAGTATTACCTGAGCGCCTTTACCGAGGAAGATGCCAAATACCCGGAGATGTTCTCCGAGATCGCAGAAAGCTGGCTGGCCGCCCGCGGGCTGTAACGCCGCTTTTATAAAAAGGAGTGTTCGACTATGGAACAAACTGCAAACACCATGCCCGCTGCCGCCTTGGGGCAGTACAAGGGGCTTGCCTTCACCCGCCGGGTGCGCCCGGTATCGGAAAAGGCCGTGGAAGCGGATATCGGCAATCTGGCGCGTGTCCATGCGCCCTTTGTGCCGACTGGTGCCCCCGCCGCGCGCGGGATGCGGGTCACGCTGGATTTCGAGGGCTTTCTGGAGGATGCACCCATCCCGGACAGCCGGATGGAGCAGGTGACCGTGGTGCTGGGCACCGGGCAGCTGATGCCCGCCGCAGAAGAAGCGGTGTACGGCCACTGCGCGGGCGAGACTTTCCGCTTCGACTTCACCTACCCCGCCGAGTTCCGCGTGCCGGAGCTTTCCGGCAAAACCGCACAGTTTGAGATCTGCCTGCACACAGTAGAGCGCAAACAAGTGCCCCCGGTGGACGATGCCCTTGCAAGATCCCTGGGCTATGACGATCTGGACGCCCTGCGGGAGAGCCTGCGGGAGAAAAAGCGTCTTTCCCACGAAGCCAACGCCGACCGCATTGCCGGGGCGGCGCTGCTGGATATGGCGGGCGCAAACCTGACCGTGGAGCTGCCCGCCGAACTGCTGGCGCAGAACGCCGAATACCAGATGAACCAGCTGCGCCAGCGGCTGCGCAAGAGCCAGATGACCATGGAGCTGTACTGCAAGAGCGCCGGGCTGACCCCGGAACAGGTGCGGGAGGGCTACCGCAGGGAAGCCGAGCGTCAGCTGCGGGCGGTGCTGGCAGTGCGCGCCATTGCCGAAGCCGAACAGATCACCGTGACCCAGCAGGAGGTGGACGCCGAGTACGCCCGCCTTTCCAAGCTGCACGACACCCCGGAGGAAGAGATCCGCAAAGTGCTGAGCCGGGACGCCGTAGCCGCCGCCGTGACCAACCAGAAGGTGCAGCGCTTCCTGCTCGACCACGCCGCACTTACCTCTGTTGTGGAAAAGGAGTAAAGACCATGGGCTTTTTTACCAGAACTGCAATGGATGCCCTGATGAAGACCACCCATCCAGAGATCAACCGCCGCCAATGCTGGAATTTGCACCCCCACCGCAAGCCCTGCACCACCTGCAAGGATATCTGCCCCTACGGTGAGGAAATTTTCTCCCGCCCGAACCTTGTCAAGGACTGGGACCCCTGCACCGACTGCGGGCTGTGCGTTTCCGCCTGCCGCAGCGGCTGCATTGCACCCTCGCCGGAGCAGGTGCAGCGGGATACCGCCGCAGCGGACTCCGACAGCGATACCATCTGGATCGGCTGTGAAAGATCCACCCGCAAAAACACCGTGGTGCGCAGCTGCATCTGTGCGCTCTCGTGGGAAGCGCTGGCGTATCTGGCGCTGAACAAAAAGATCGTGCTGGACCTGACCCCCTGCGGACAGTGCGAGAACGATCTGTGCGCCGAGCAGCTGCGCAAAGAGCTGACAAGACTTGTGGACTTTTTCGGTCAGCCGATGTTCGAAGCGCGGTTCTCGCTGGCGTATGAGGAAAAAGAGTACCCCTACCATGTGCAGGAACTGACCCGCCGTGAGATGCTGGAGCAGGTGAGCCACGGCTCCAAGAGCGGCACCAAAAAGCTGCTGCAGATGCTGCCCGGCCTGCGCAGCGAAGAGGACAGCGGGGTGGACTTCCGTCTGCTGCTGCACCAGCGCACAAAGCAGCTGAAAGCCGCCATGGAAACGCCCCTGCAGTACGGCTACTATATGCCCAAATTCACCGACAACTGCTTTGGCTGCGGCCGGTGCGAAAAAGCCTGCCGTGCCAACGCTATGAAGTTTGAGGATATGCCGAACGGCCAGACCCGCATCGTACTTACCCCGTGGAAGTGCAGTGAGTGCGGCGTGTGCATGAACGTGTGCTCCAACAAGGGCTTTGACGGCATGAAGCTTTACCAGCTTACCACCCTTGGCCCCGTGGTGCTGCACAAGTGCACCAAGACCCTGTGCAAGCAGTGCGGCAAGCCCATTGCCCCGGACAGCGCCGAGGGACTGTGCTCGGTGTGCCGCATCAAGGCACGTACTCAGAAGCGGCAGGAGGAAGCGCGTCTGCGCGCCGAACAGCTGAAGGCCGAGCGTGCCGCCAAAGCCGCCGAGGAAGCCGCAGCAGCGGCTGAAAACGCTGCCGAAGCTACGGCAGAAACTGCCGCCGAAGCTGCCGCTCAGACCGCAGAGACCGCCGCTGCCGCCCTGCCCGATACCATCCCCGCCGGGCAGAGCGCTTCCCCTGCCAACGTCACTGCGCCCAGTCTCGGAAAGCAGATTTCCGAATAATAGCCGGACGATTTGACGATTCAGAATGCGCTCCGCGTTGCTTTGCGCATAAATAGCGGAAAAAAGATTTTTATTTTCGGGATAGCGGAGCGCCTGCGGGCGCTCCGCTATCCCATTTTCACGGGAGGGGTCAGCCCCTGCCCCGGTGGAAACTATTTGACGTTGCGCCCAAACAATGCTATACTGGGCTTAAAGTTACCGTTGGTAGCCGATGGACTTGTTACAGAGAGGTAACGGATGTGGTTCCGTTACCTCTTTTTTACAAAGAGCGAAAGAGGTTTTTATGATGCATCATGCTTTTTCCCGCCGTCAGTTTTTGAAGGCCGGCGGTGCAGCAGCCCTTTCCACCGCTGCTGCCGGGCTGCTGAGCAGCTGCGGCGGCTCCTCTGCGGGCGGCACTGCCGCAACCGGCGACAGCACCACCTACACCGTACTGTATGCCCGTCAGCCCGCCTCCCTGAACTACCTGATCTGCTCTGCCGACCCGGATCTGTACCACGGCACCCACTGCGTGGACACGCTGGTGGAGTACGACAGCCGCGGCAAGATCCGCGAAGGGCTTGCCACCAGCTGGGAGTGGGACGCCGACACCCTGACATGGACTTTCCACCTGCGGGACGAGAACTGGGTGGACTATACCGGCGCGGTGCTGGGCCCCGTGACCGCGCAGGACTTTGTGGACGCGCTGGCTTATCTGCTGGACCCGGACTACGCTTCCGGCACTGCCAGCCTTGTCACCCCCTATGTGGCCGGGGCTGAGGACTACTATAACTACTGCGTCTGGCGCAACAATGCCAACAACGGTACTGTGGCCGAGGACGGCACCCGCTATGCCATCGACGCCGCAGGCACCGTGACCCTGACCGCCGCCGATGGCAGCACCACCACCTGCCCCGCCGTGGATTTTTCCTCCGTGGGCGTTTGTGCCGTGGACGAGCACACCCTGACCTATACTCTGAACTACGACTTCCCGGGTTTTTTGAGCCTTTTGAACTACGCCCCCTTCGAGCCCGCCTACGGCCCCATGCTGGCAGAGCTGGGCGACCAGTTCTGCACCAGCGCCGAGACCGCCTGCAACTGCGGTGCGTTCTATCTGGCGGAGTACACCCCGCTGGAAAGCTGGGTGATGAAGAAAAACCCCGAAAACTACGATAAGGACAACGTGTACATCGACACCATCCGCTACATCTACAATCAGGAGGCGCTCATCAGCGGCCCGGAGATGGTGCGGCGCGGCGAGATCGACCAGGCCACCATCAGCTCGGACATTCTGGACAGCTGGCTGGCGGACGATACCACCAAGGACATGGTGTCCATGGAGCGCCCGGAGACCGGCAAGAGCTACTTCTATTTCTTCAACTTCCTGCCCTACGCCCACCAGTTCCCCAACTGGAACACCACCGGCGTGGACGCCCAGTACCAACCGGACAACTGGGCCAAGGCGGTGAACAGCACCAACTTCCGCAAGGCGTTCCTCTACGCCATCAACCCCGCCGTCACGCTGGCGGTCACTGCGCCGGAAGGGTACGAGAACTACAAGCTGCACACCATCACCCCGCCCTCCTTCTGCGCAAACAGCAAGGGCGTGGACTACACCGAATGCGGCGCGCTTGCCAAGGTGACCGACCACTTTAACGAAGCCACCGCCAAGCAGTACCGTGACGCCGCCGTGCAGGAACTGACCGCTGCGGGGGCTACCTTCCCCATCAAGGTACAGTACCCCTACAACCCCGCCGTGGTGGACTGGGACAAGCAGTGTCAGGTGTTCAAGCAGCAGGTGGAGGGCGTACTGAACGATGGCTTCGACTTTGTGGAGATCATCATCACGCAGGGGCCGTCCGATAACTTTTTGAACGCAGTGCGCCGCGCGGGTGCCTATGAGTTCATGTCCTACTACTGGGGCGCGGACTACTCCGACCCCGAGACCGAGGTGTACCCCTTCTATCAGGAAGCGGGCGACCGGGGCACCTGCTACGCCTTTCTGCGCACCGGCGTGGAGGACGGCATCATCACCGGCGAGACCGCCGACTATGTGATGACCTACATGGACATGGTGGAAAAGGCCAAGGCCATCACTGCTGACCTTGACGCCCGGTACGCTGCCTTTGCCGATGCCGAGGCGTACCTCATCGAGAATGCGCTGGTCATTCCGCTCAGCCTGCCGGTGCCGCCCTACATCGCCACCCGGCTGAACCTGTGGGAGGGGCAGTACGCCCCCACCGGCTTTTCCACCAACCGTCTCAAGGGCATCCATATCCTTGACCATTACGTCTCCATGGACGAGTATAACCACAACCGGGATGCACGGTAAGGGCTAGAAAAAAGAGAGGTGCACACCATGGTGCAATATCTTGCAAAGCGCATCGGGCGCTCGGTGCTGACGCTGTTTATCATCGTGACGCTGGTGTTCTGCCTGCTGCGGCTCATGCCGGTGGAGGGCTACTTTGCAAACTACGAAAAAATGTCCGAGGCGCAGATCCAAGCTGGGCTGCAGGCCATGGGACTTTTAGACCCCCTGCCGGTGCAGGTGGGGCGCTTTTGGAGAAACGCTTTGCACGGCGACCTTGGCGTGAGCCATATCTATAAGGTAAACGCCCCGGTCACCCAGATCTTAGCCCAGAAGCTGCCCATCTCCATCCAGATGGGCGTGCTGGCCATGCTGCTCAGCCTTGTGCTGGGCATTCCGCTGGGGCTTATCATGGGGCAGTACAAGGGACGCTGGCCGGATAAGCTGGGTACGGCGCTCATCGTGCTGATACAGGCTGTGCCCGCTGCGGTGTACTTTTTGTACATCCAGATGTATGGTACGGCGGCGGTGGGCGTGGGGCTTTTGTTCAACGCCGCAAACTGGCGGTACTGGGTGCTGCCGGTGTGCAGCATGAGCCTTGCAAACCTTGCCTTTTACGCCATGTGGCTGCGCCGCTACATGGTGGACGAAAGCAACAAGGACTACGTCCGTCTTGCCCGCGCCAAGGGCGTGTGCGGGCGGGATATCGCGCTGCACCATGTGTTCCGCAACGCCATGGTGCCGCTGGTGCAGTATATCCCCTCGGCGTTTCTCAACACGGTGGTGGGCTCTATCTATATCGAAAGCCTGTACAGCATCCCCGGCATGGGCGGGCTGCTGGTCACCTGTGTGCAGCGCCACGACAACACCATGGTGCAGGGCATCGTGCTGCTGTACGCCTGTGTGGGCATCGTGGGGCTGATACTGGGCGATATCCTGATGGTGCTCATTGACCCCCGCATCAATTTTGGCAAGAAGGAAGGTGGCCGCTGATGTTCAAACGCGCGTGTTCCCGTCAGCTGGAAACGCAGCTGAACACCCTGCAAAAGGACGGCCCCGCCGCGTGGGCTGCCCTGCCGGAGGAGGAACTGTTCACCCCCGCCGGGTTCAGCAGCCAGCAGGCGGAAGCCACTGCCAGCACCAGTTACAGCTACTGGGGCAGCACCTTCCGTGCCTTTTTCAAAAATAAGCTTGCCGTGGCGCTGCTGGCAGCGCTGGCGGCGGTGGTGGTGTTCGCCTTTGCGCAGCCGCTGCTGCCCGGGCAGGCAGACCCGAACCTTTGCGCTGTAGACCCCGCCACCGGCATCCAGTACCGCAACATCGCCCCGGGGCAGCAGGGCTTTCTCTGGGGCTCCAACTCCATCGGGCAGGATTTATGGGCGCGCATCTGGGCGGGGGCGCGCACCAGCCTGACCATCGCCTTTTTCGTGGCGGTCATCGAAGCCGCCGTGGGCATTACCGCCGGTGTGCTGTGGGGTTATGTGCGTGGGCTGGATTTCCTCTTTACCGAGCTGTACAACATCTTCGATAACATCCCCACCGCCATCGTGCTCATCCTCATCTCCTATGTGGCTACCCCCAGCATCTGGACGATGATCCTTGGTATGTCTATCAAGGGCTGGATCGAGATGGCACGGTTCATCCGCAACCAGATCTTAATTATCCGCGACCGGGACTATAACGTCGCCTCCCGCTGCATCGGCACGCCCACTTTGCGCATCGTGCTGCGCAACCTGCTGCCGTATCTCGTGTCGGTCATCATGCTGCGCATGGCACTTACCATCCCGGAAGCCATCGGCAACGAGGTGTTCATCACCTATATCGGCCTTGGTCTCTCGGTGGAGACCCCCTCGCTGGGTAATCTGGTAAATGATGGCCGCAAGGTGATGATGCAGGCGGGGCTGCGTTATCAGCTGCTCTACCCCACCCTGATTTTAAGCTTTGTCACCATCGCCTTTTACCTGATCGGCAACGCCTTCTCGGACGCCGCCGACCCCAAGAACCATCTGCAGTAAGGAGGAAGCCATGACCCAAGACCCCATCCTCTCGGTGCGCGGCTTGCAGATCCGGTTCGGGCTGCGCGGGCGCACCCTGCACGCCATCCGGGACATCGACCTCGACCTTTACCGGGGCGAGGTGCTTGCCCTTGTGGGCGAGAGCGGCTCCGGCAAAAGTGTGTTCACCAAAAGCTTTATGGGCCTTTTGGACGCGAACGGCAGCATCACCGGCGGCAGCATCGACTACTACCCCACCCCCGGCTGCGTCCCGCTGCACCTTGCGGCGCTCAAGACCGAAAAAGAGTGGCTTGCCGTCCGCGGGCGGGAGATCGCCATGGTGATGCAGGATCCCATGACCAGCCTGAACCCGCTCAAGACCATCGGCGAGCAGATCACCGAGGCAGTCACCCTGCATCAGGGCTTAAAGGGCGCTGCTGCGCGGGAAAAGACGCTGGAATACCTGCGGGACGTGGGCATCTCCGACCCCGCGCTGCGGTACAAGCAGTACCCCCACGAATTCTCCGGCGGAATGCGGCAGCGGGTGGTCATTGCCATTGCGCTGGCGTGCAACCCGAAAATTCTGCTCTGCGATGAGCCCACCACCGCGCTGGATGTGACCATTCAGGCGCAGATCTTACAGCTGCTGCGGCAGATGCGGGCAAAGTACCACCTGACCATCGTGCTCATCACCCACGACCTTGGCGTGGTGGCAAACCTTGCCGACCGGGTGGCGGTGATGTACGCAGGCGACATCGTGGAGATCGGCACGGCGGACGAAATCTACTACGACCCCCGCCACCCCTACACATGGGCGCTGCTGTCCAGTATGCCCCAGATGGGCGTGAAGGGCGAGGACCTGTTCAGCATCCCGGGCACGCCGCCCAACCTGTTCGCGGAGATCCACGGCGACGCCTTTGCGCCCCGCAACCCGCAGGCGCTCAAGATCGATTTTGTCAAGCGCCCGCCCTACTTTGCAGTGTCGCCCACCCACAAGGCGCGCACATGGCTGCTGGACCCTCGTGCGCCCCACATCGAGCCGCCCGCTGCGGTGAAAAAGCTGCAAAAGGAGGGGCTGTGATATGGCAGAGCCGTTACTGGAAGTAAAAAATTTACAGGTGACCTACGGCAGCGGGCGCAAAGCCTATTCTGCGGTGCAGAACGCCAGTTTCACCATCTATAAAGGCGAGACCTTCGGTCTTGTGGGCGAGAGCGGCTCCGGCAAAACCACCATCGGCCGCGCCATTCTGCGTATCCTGCCCACCACCGGCGGCGAGATTTTATACAAAGGTCAGCGCATCAACGGCAAAATTTCCCGTGCGCTGGATAAGCAGCTCACGCGCGAAATTCAGATGATCTTTCAGGACCCGCAATCCTCCCTGAACGAACGCGCCAAGGTAAGCTACATCGTGGGCGAGGGTTTGCAGAACGTGCGCCCGGAGCTTACCGCCGCGCAGCGGGAGGAAAAGGTGCGGCAGGCGCTGTTGGACGTAGGCTTGCTGCCGGAGTTTGCCAGCCGTTTCCCCCACGAATTTTCCGGCGGGCAGCGCCAGCGCATCGGTATCGCCCGGGCGCTGATCGTAGAGCCGGAGTTCATCGTGGCAGACGAGCCTATCAGTGCACTGGATATGTCCATCCGGGCGCAGGTGCTCAACCTGCTGCGCCAGCTGCAAAAGCAGCGCGGCATCACCTACCTGTTCATCGCCCACGACCTTTCGGTGATGCGCTATATTTCCGACCGCATTGCCGTCATCCGCAAGGGCAATATCCTGGAGCTTGCGGACGCCGAGGAGCTGGTCACCCACCCGCTGCACCCCTACACCCGTAGCCTGCTTTCTGCCATCCCCATGCCGGACCCGCGCCGGGAGCGGGAGAAGCAGCTGCTGGTGTACGACCCCGCCATGCACGATTACACCGCCGCGCCGCCCGCGTGGCGCCAGCTGCGCCCGCAGCACTGGGTGCTGTGCAATGACGCAGAAGCGGCGCAGTGGCTCGCTGGAAGCGGGACGAACTGACAGAACAAAACCGGGCAGCCCGCGGGCTGTCCGGTTTTTGCATTTGTTTAACTTACTCTTCCGCTCTCTACCGAGAAACTCACATCCGCCGCAGCCATAGTGGACTTGCGGTGGGATACCAGCAGCACCGTGCGGTCCTTGCACTCGGCGCGGACGGCGCGCAGGATGATGCCCTCGTTCAGGCTGTCAAGGTTGGAGGTGGGCTCGTCCAGCAGCAAAAAGGGGGCATCGTGCAAAAATGCTCGCGCCACGCCGATGCGCTGCCGCTCGCCGCCGGAAAGGGTGCCGCCCAGCTCGCCCACAGGGGTGTCGTAGCCCTTGGGCAGGCTGCGGATAAAGTCATCCAGTGCAGCCTTTTTGCAGGCGGCTTCCACTTCTTCCTGCGCAGCATCGTGCTTTGCAATGCGGATGTTGTTGCCGATGGTATCCGCAAACAGCTCGGTCTCCTGCGTCACAAGGCTTTCCTGTGCACGCAGGGCGGCGGTGTTCACCCGCCGGATGTCCTCTGCGCCGAATCGGATGCTGCCGGTCTGCACGTCCCAGAAGCGCATCAACAGCCGCAGCAGGGTGCTTTTGCCGCTGCCGGAGCGTCCGGTGATGCCCACGATCTTTTTTTCCGGGATGGTCAGGCTGATCTCCCGCAGCACCTGCTCCCCCGCGTAGCCAAAGCTGACGCCGCGCACCTCGGCACCCGCAAAGGGAGTGTTTTCGCCGTCGGTCACCTCGGGGGTCACCGGTGCTTCGTCCAGCAGCGCCAGCACGCGGTCTGCGCTGGCAAATACCTGCGTCAGCCCTGCGCCAAGGTTCGCCAGCGCCACCACCGGCCCAAAGGAGCCAAGGGCAGTCAGGGTGCACACCAGCACCCCCTGCGCCGCCAGTTCACCGCGCTGGTACAGCCACAGGCTCACGCCCAGCACCGCCAGTGTGGTGAATAAGATCAGCGTGTTGGTCACGGCAACAATAAGCCCCTCGCGGTACTTCAGCGCCGTCTGCTTTGCGCCCAGCGTCTCGCTGTGGGCGGTGATGCCCGCCGCCCGGGCGGCGGTGTCCTGATACTGCAGGGTATCCCGCAGGCCGCGCAGGCTTTCCAGCACATAGCTGTTGGTATCGGCCAGCGCCTGCCGGTATTCCCGGGCAACGGCCTGTCCGCGCTTTGCGCTCCACACCGGCAGCGCCGCGCCCACCAGCAGATAACCCGCCAGCAGCGCCAGCGCGGGTAGAATGTTCCAGTGCGCCGTAAAGGCAGTCATGCCCGCCGCCCAGAGCACGGCGATGCACACCGGCGAGATGGTGTGGGCGTAGAACACTTCCAGCGCTTCGATATCGGCGGTGATCAGGGAGATCAGGTCGCCCCGGTCGCGGCCTTCCAGCTTTGCGGGGGTCAGGCGGCGCAGTGCGCCGAACACCTTATCCCGGATGAGCGCCAGCAGCCGGAAGGCGATATAGTGGTTGAACGCCTGCTCCGCATAGCGCAGCACGCCGCGCAGCAGGGCAAACACCAGAATGCACCCGAAGGCCGTGCCCACGGTGGGCAGCGGGCTTTGCAGCCCGGCAGCGGTCAGGATGGCAAAGCCGCCGAAAATAGTGATGAAGGTAGCGCAGAAGTGCCCCGCCACGCCCATAACGATGGCTGCCGCCATGATGGGCAGCATGGGCTTCACCAGCACGATCAGCCGCGCCACGATGGCGGCGGGGGTGCGGTGGTTCGTTGTTTTATGCATCAGGCATCCTCCTTTGCAAGGGTCTCCAGCTGCTTCTGGGCGGTGTACAGGCGGCAGTAAGCGCCCCCCTGCGCCAGCAGCTGCGCGTGGGTGCCGTGCTCGGCAATGCCGCCGTTTTCCAGCACATAGATGCAGTCACTGTCCACCACGTTTGCCAGCCGGTGGGAGATCAGGATCACCGTCTTTTTCCCCGCCAGACCCCGGATGGCCGCCATGATGTCGTTCTCGCTCTCGGCGTCCACATTGGAGGTAGCTTCATCAAAGAGGTAGATGGGGGTATCGTGCAGCAAAGCGCGCGCCATGGCAAGGCGCTGCCGCTGCCCGCCGGAAAGGTTGCTGCCGCCCTCGTGCACGGCGGTCTGCAAGCCGTTCTGGCTGCGGCAGAAGTCCGCAAGGTTCACCTCTTCCAGCGCCGCCCAGAGCTCGCTCTCCGCCGCCTGCGGCTTTGCCATGCGCAGGTTGTTCTCCACCGTGCCCTTAAAGATGGTGGAATCATGGGGCACAACGGTCAGCGTGCGCTGCCGCGCAGCCTGCTGCAGCTGCTGCACCGGCACGCCGCCCATGGTCACCTGCCCGGTATACCCGGTGCAGCGCCCCGCCAGCAGGGCGGCGATGGTGCTTTTGCCGCTGCCGGAAGCACCCACCAGCGAGACAAAGCTGCCCTGCGGCACGGTAAAGGATACGTCTTTCAGCACGGTGCGGCCGGTCTCGTAGCCAAAGGTCACTTTTTCCAGCGCCAGCGTGGTGTCCGCCGGGGCGCTCTGTGCGCCGTCCTGCGGCTCCTCGGCGGCCAGCAGACGGAAAATTTTCTCTGCCGAAGCTGCACCGTTCATGGCAATGTGGAAGTAGCTGCCCAGCAGCCGCAGCGGCAGGAAAAAGTCTGCCGCCAGCAGCAAAATGGTCAAGGTGGCGGTCAGTTCCAGCTGTCCCGCCGCAAAGGCCGCCACGGCGCTGATGATGCCCAGCCCTGCGCCGCCGTAGGCCATCAGGTCCATCAAGGTGACCGAGTTCAGCTGCATGGTCAGCACCCGCATGGTGATTTTGCGGAAGCGCTCGGCTTCGGCGTTCATCTGTTCGTGCTTCCAGCCGTCGGCCTGATAAATTTTCAGGGTGGTCAGTCCCTGAATGTTCTCCAGAAAGCTGTCGCCCAGCGTGGTGTACTCGCTCCAGTAGCTGGCCAGCAGCTTTTTGGCAAACTTCTGCACCGCCACGATGGACATGGGGATCAGCGGCACGCAGCACAGCAGAATGACCGCCGACCGCGCGTGCACCCCCACCAGCAGCGCAAACAGGGTGACAGGTGCCAGCAGGCTGTAGAACAGCTGCGGCAGATATTTTGCAAAGTAGGTATCGATCTGCTCCACGCCCTCGCTGGCCAGCATGACCACCTCGCTGGTAGCCACTGTGTCGGTATAGCCGGGGCCAAGGCGGGTAAGTTTTTCATAAATTTTGCTGCGCAGGGTGCGCTTGACGTCCCGCGAAGCCTGATCGCTCATGCCGGAGGCCAGCATGGTAAAGGCAAAACGCAGCGGCACCGTGCCAAGGCAGAGCAGGATATTCTGCCGCAGCACGGCAAAAGTCAGGCTGTCCGCAAAGGCTGCACCCACCAGCCGGGCGACCGCCCGGACAAAGATGATATTACACACCAGCCCCAGCCACTGGAACGCCACGTTTGCCCAAACATAGCGCAGCGCCGCCCGGTCGAAGGACAGCAGTTTTTTGTTTATCATGGGTGTTTTTCCTCTTCCCCTTCCACCATCCGCTCATAGTCGGCGGTGAAAAGGCGCTGGGGCAGGGCGCTGGTCATGGCAAGGGCGGCGTTCCACTTTTCCTCGCCTGTCAGCTCCCCGCTCACCGGCGGAAAGTGCGCCAGAATAGCGTCCAGCTCCTGCTGCACCCGCTTTGCCACCCAGATGCCGCGGTCGGTCAGGTAGATCTTGCCGTAGTACTCCTTTACGATCATGCCCTGCTCCATGAGCAGGTTCAGAATGCGCACCACCGAGGGCTTTGTCACCCCCAGCTTTTCCGCAATGCTGCGGGAGCTGATGTCCAGATGGGTGCGGCTTACCTCGTAGATAGCCAGCAGATAGCGCAGATGCGCTGCGGTCAGCTGCATACCAGTCACTCTCCTTTTTACGCGCCGGGGTCTGCCCGGTGTTATCATAAGCTAACTTTATTTTACTTAAAAAAGGAGCGCGAGCCGAGAGTTTCAGCCCGCGCTCCTTGCGGTTCAGTGTTTAGTGGCAGCCCTTGCAGTGGCTGCAATCGCCGCCGCAGCTGCAGCCGCCGCCGTGCTTATGGGTGTGCCATACGACCCAGCCCAGCGCGCCGAATACCAGCGCTGCCACGATGATGGTGGGCAGATTAAAGTTTGTTGCAATAAATTCCATCATACAGCATACACCCTTTCGTTTCTATCAGATGCGGGAAGTATCCAGCTTTACTTCGTTGTTGTTTGCGTACTTGTTGGGGCGCACCATCAGGTAGATAAACGCTGCCAGCACCACAACAGCCACCACGGTGAACAGGCCGAAGTGCACCTCGCCGGTGATAAGGCCGCCCAGCTGATACACCACCAGCGCAGAGCAGTAAGCCAGAGCACACATGTAACCAATGGCGATGGCCGTCCACTTGCCGTTATTCATCTCGCGCTTGATGGCGCCCATAGCAGCGAAGCAGGGAGCGCACAGCAGGTTGAAGATCATGAAGGCGTAAGCCGACAGAGCGGTGTAGTCCTGTGCAACCGCTGCCCAGATCTCGTCGCCGTTCTCAGACAGCTCGCCGCCGAAGTGATACAGAACACCGAAGGTACCAACCACGTTCTCCTTTGCAATCAGGCCGGAGACGGAAGCGACGGTTGCACGCCAGTTGCCGAAGCCCAGAGGTGCAAAGATCCATGCGACCTTGGTAGCGATAGCAGCCAGCACGGAGTTGTCCTGATCCTCGACCATACCGAAGGCACCGTTCTCGAAGCCGAAGCCCTGCATAAACCACAGCACAACGGTAGCGAGCAAAATCACAGAGCCTGCGCGCTTGATGAAGGACCAGCCGCGCTCCCAGGTTGCCCGCAGCACGTTGCCCCATGCGGGCACATGGTAGGCGGGCAACTCCATCACGAAGGGAGCGGGATCACCTGCGAAGAGCTTGGTCTTTTTCAGCATGATGCCGGAGCAGATGATGGCTGCCATGCCGATGAAGTAGGCAGACACTGCCACCAGCGAAGAGCCGCCGAACATTGCACCGGCGATCAGGCCGATGATGGGCATCTTTGCGCCGCAGGGGATAAAGCAGGTGGTCATGATGGTCATGCGGCGGTCACGCTCGTTCTCGATGGTACGGCTTGCCATAACGCCCGGCACGCCGCAGCCGGTGCCCACCAGCACCGGGATGAAGCTCTTGCCGGAAAGGCCGAACTTGCGGAAGATACGGTCCATGATAAAGGCCACGCGGGACATATAGCCCACGTCCTCCAGAATGGACAGCAGGAAGAACAGCACCAGCATCTGGGGCACAAAGCCCAGCACCGCGCCCACACCGGCCACGATGCCGTCCATGATCAGGCCGTACAGCCAGCCCGCCACGCCGATGCTCTCCAAAAAGCCGCCCAGCGCATTGGGAACGATCTCACCGAACAGGACATCGTTGGTCCAGTCGGTGGCAAAGGTACCGATGGCCCAGCCGCCGTCCGCAATGGAGGTGCCCATGGACAGGGAGTACATCAGGTACATCACCACTGCAAAGATGGGCAGTGCCAGCACACGGTTGGTAACGATCCGGTCGATCTTATCGGAAACGGTCAGGTGCTCCACGCGGGCCTTCTTCTTGACAGCCTTGCCCACCACGGTGTTGATGTATGCATAGCGCTGGTTGGTGATGATGCTCTCGGCGTCATCGTCCATCTCTTTTTCGCAGTCCTGAATGTGCTCGTCGATGTGATCCATCAGGGTCTTGTCCAGCTTCAGCTCATCCTGCACCTTGTCGTCCCGCTCGAACAGCTTGACAGCGTACCAGCGCAGGAAACGGTCATCCACCTTGCCCTGAATGCTCTCCTCAATGTGGGCAATGGCGTGCTCCACACTGCCGGTGAACACATGGGGCAGCTCGCCGGTCTTGGCGGCCTTGGCGGCGGCTACTGCAGCCTTTGCGGCCGCCTCGGTGCCCTCGCCCTTCAGGGCGCTGATCTCCACTGCCTGACAGCCCAGCTCTGCGCTCAGCTTCTTCAGGTCGATGGTGTCGCCGTTCTTGCGCACCAGGTCGATCATGTTCACAGCCATGACCACCGGGATGCCCAGCTCGATCAGCTGGGTGGTCAGGTACAGGTTGCGCTCGATGTTGGTGCCGTCGATGATGTTCAGGATGGCGTCGGGCTTCTCCTTTACAAGGTAAGTACGGGAGACAACTTCCTCCAGCGTGTAGGGGGACAGCGAGTAGATGCCGGGCAGATCCTGAATGATTACGTCCTTATCGCCCTTGAGTTTGCCTTCCTTTTTTTCCACAGTAACGCCGGGCCAGTTGCCCACATACTGGTTGGAGCCGGTCAGGTTGTTGAACAGGGTCGTTTTGCCGCAGTTCGGGTTGCCGGCCAGTGCAATTTTAATGCTCATTGCGGATACCTTTCCTCCCTTTGGTCTTATCAGACCACTTCGATCATCTCAGCGTCGGCCTTGCGCACGCTCAGCTCGTAGTTGCGCACGGTCAGCTCCATGGGGTCGCCCAGCGGTGCCACCTTGCGCACATAGATCTGCACCCCCTTGGTGATGCCCATATCCATGATGCGGCGCTTCACCGGGCCTTCGCCGTGCAGCCGTGCCACGGTGGCGGTTTCGCCCACCTTTACGTCTTTCAGTGTTTTCATCGTACTCGTTCCTCCCTTGCAGTATTTCATGCAGCACCGGGAAGGCGCTGCTCAGGACACCATGATGCGGCTTGCCATGGTCTTATCCAGTGCCAGACGGCTCTGCTTGACCTGCACGATCAGGTTGCCCGCGATCTCGTTGACCACGGTCACCTCGCTGCCAACCACGAACCCCAGCTCGGCCAGATGCAGCCGCACCTCGTCCTTACCGCTGATCCTGCGGATGGTGACGGTCTCGCCTGCTTTTGTCATCGTCAAAGGCATCATCGCTGTGCTCCCCTTCCCTTGAAAAATATGTGATGCTGCGGTGGTTAGTCAGCCGTAACTATCAGCGTAGATAGTTTACCGCTGCTAACCAAGCTTGTCAATAGATTTTTCATATCTCATAGTTAGTTTATATGAACAAACAAATTTTATGCCGGCATCGCTCTGTATTTTTATCAAAATCATCAATGACTAACTCTATTTCTTGAGTTAAAGTTAGCCATTGTTTACATTTTTAGGGAGTGTTTTGCGGTTTTATAGGGCAGGGTGACGGAGAAGAACCCTCTCAGGCGCTAACGCGCTAAACTCCCCCAGTCACGGCTATCGCCGTGCCAGCCCCCTCTGGGATGGGGCCCTTGGCATGGCGGTACACTTCCCGGCTCAAGCGCAAAGTGTGCGGGCGTGCTCGCTCCCCCTTGGGGGAGCTGTCGCGCAGCGACTGAGGGGTTTTAAATGGAGAAGCGAAAAAAGCGTTAAAGCGATAGCGCCGACTGGCGCAGCGCTAGCTTTTTTGTGCTTCGACTTCTTCTTTAGGATTGTCAAGGGCGAGCAGCCCTTGTCCCGTTGCGGGGTGGGTGGAGTCCAGAGGTAGGGAGGGGGGAATCGGAACACCCCTCCCTGCCTCTGGCCCAGCGGAGCGTCCCTGCACGCTGAAGGCAGGCAGAAACTTCCCCCGCGGAGCGCAGCGCATTCTAAATCGTCCCACCCCGCGCGGAAGCCATTCTAAATCCTCCCCCAAACGCACGACCGCCCGGCGCAGGGGTCAAAACTGCACCGGGCGGTCATGTGTAAAAAGGAGGATCGCTCTCTCCTGTGTCGGAAGCATAGGAGAGTTGCCAGGATAAAAGAGAGTATTTGAAAAGAGAATATCAATTTTTCAGGCGGCAACTGCCAGTTTTAAAATGGGCGTGCCGCTGTGGAACAGCCGCAGGTACACCGCCGTGCACTTGGCAAGCTGGTCAAAGTGCTGCTGGGCGGCGGCGGGGTCGCCGTAGGATTTCCAGCATCCGCAGCAGGTAAAACACTTGCCCCGGTAGCGGATAAAGCCCTCCACGTCCTCCAGCGGATAGCCCAGAAATACCCCGATCTCATGAGGGAAATCCGCCGCCTCTGCCGCACAGCACAGCCGCAGGCTGAGCTGGTCGATCAACGCACCGCAGTCCGCTGCATCATCCGGCAGACGGTAGCCCTCCCGGGCTAAAAAGCCGCGCACGGCGGCATCTGCCAGCACCGTTTGCAGCTTGGCGGCGCGGTAGACGTACACCAGATACTGCCGGGTAGCGATGCACCCCCGCAGCACCCGCACCTGCAAGCCCTTGGGGTTCAGCTGGGCGTTCCAGCCCGCCACCCGCCGGGCAAGGTCGGCACGGTCGCGCGTTTCGTAGCGGAACAGCCCCGCAGGCTTCAGCCCCGCCAGTACCGGGGCACATTGTTCGATCATTACGGTCTCAAAATCACGCTCCATGGCGGTTCTCCTTTGGCGGCGGTGTCAGGGTCAGTGTGCCCCGGATGCCGGGCTGTTATGAGTAAGACGTAGCTAACCAGCACTTCAAAAAAGAAGCAGCACGCCCGGGCTGCGGGCACTGCCGGTAGGGTCTTATGTGGTTAGTTATTTCTAACATCAGTAGTGTACCACAGCACCACCGGCTGTGTCAAGCCTTTATGACAAAAAAGTTATTTATAGCAAACCACACCCGCGCTACCCTTCCGGCGGCAGTCGTGGTATAATGGGGATATTCTCGGGTCTGCCCCTTGGGGCGCACCCTGCCAAGGAGGTTCACCCCCATGCCCACACCCATCACCGCGTCCACCCTGTCTGCGCTGCTGAGCGCCGCGCTGGCGCAAAAGCCCACCCGCCCGCTGGTACTGGCGCTGGACGGCCGCTGCGGCAGCGGCAAGACCACCCTTGCCAACGGGCTGGCGGCGCAGCTGCCCGGCTGCACCCTGCTGCGCACGGATGATTTCTATCTGCCGCCCGCGCAGCGCATCCCGGACTGGGCGCACACCCCCTGCGCCAACATGGATCTTACCCGTCTGCGGGACGAAGCCCTGCGCCCTGCCTACGCGGGGCAGACGGTGGCCTACCGGGCGTACAGCTGCCGGGAGGGGGCTTATCTGCCCCCGGTGCAGCTGCCCGCGCAGCCGCTGGTGATTTTAGAGGGCAGCTACAGCCACCACCCTTTGCTGCGCCCCTACGAGACGCTGCGGGTATTCGTGACCTGCGCAAAGCCCGAGCAGACCCGGCGCTTACAAGCGCGGGAGGGCGCACGCTACGCGGATTTTTCCGCCCGGTGGGTGCCGCTGGAGGAGGGGTATTTTGCGCAGTATGGCGTTGCCGAAAGCGCGGATTTTGTGGTGGACACCACCCAAGGCGGGACGATTTAGAATGCGCGCCGCGTTGCTCTGCGCATAAATAGCGGAAAGAATATTTATAATTTCGGAATAGCGGAGCGTCTGCGGACGCTCCGCTATTCCATTTTCACGGGAGGGGTCACCCCTTCAGTCGCTGCGCGACAGCTCCCCCAAGGGGGAGCCTTTGGGTGCTGCCGGAAACTTTGCCGTCACCGCAATAAGCCGTCCCCTTGAGGGCCGACTTCCCCCGGCCGGGGGAAGATGTCGCGCAGCGACAAAAGGGGGAGTGTGGCATCGCCGTAGGCGATGACGGAAGGGGTAATATCCCCCATACAAAAAACTCCCCCTGCACCGTGAGATGCAGAGGGAGTTTAAATTTACAGTCTGTTACTTATTCTTGTACATATCCTGATAGTAGTTCTGGTAGTCGCCGCTGGTGACATGGTTCATCCACTCCTCGTGGTTCAGGTACCAGTCAATGGTCAACACGATGCCCTTCTCGAAGGGAGTTTCGGGGTACCAGCCCAGATCGTTCTTGATCTTGGTGGGGTCGATGCCATAGCGACGGTCGTGACCCAGACGGTCGGCAACGTGCTTGATGAGATCCTCGCTGATGCCCTCGTCCTGCAGGCGGTCGTGCAGCTGGGCGATGATGGTCTTGACGATGAAGATGTTGGGGCGCTCGTTGTGGCCACCCACGTTGTACACCTCGCCGATCTTGCCGCCGTTGGCCACCATATCAATAGCCTTGCAGTGATCCTCCACATACAGCCAGTCGCGGATCTGCATACCATCACCGTAGACAGGCAGCTGCTTGTGGTGCTTGACGTTGTTGATCATCAGGGGGATCAGCTTCTCCGGGAACTGGTAGGGGCCGTAGTTGTTGGAGCAGCGGGTGATGTTCACCGGCATCCCGTAGGTGTCGTGGAAGGCCATGACGAACATATCGGCGCTGGCCTTGGAGGAGGAGTAGGGGCTGTGGGGGCACAGCGGAGTGGTCTCCATAAAGAAGCCGTCCGCACCCAGAGCGCCGTACACCTCATCGGTGGACACCTGCAGGTACTTCTTACCCTCTTTCCAAGTCTTGGCATCGGCATCGTACCATGCCTCCTTGGCGCGCTGCAGCAGGTTGACGGTGCCCATCACGTTGCTCTGCACAAAGATCTCGGGGTTCTTGATGGAGCGGTCCACATGGCTCTCGGCAGCAAAGTTGATGACATAGTCAAAATCGTACTTTGCAAACAGGCTCTCCACCAGTTCCTTATCGCAGATATCGCCCTGCACGAACACATGGCGGGGGTCGCCCTCCACGTCCTTCAGGTTTTCCAGATTGCCTGCGTAGGTCAGCTTATCCAGATTGACCAGCAGGATCTCCGGGTATTTTTTGAGCATATAGTGCACAAAGTTGGAACCGATAAAACCGGCGCAGCCGGTGATCAGATAGGTTTTCATAGGTCAGTATTCCCCTTTATTTATTTGTTGTTGTTCCCGGACTGCGGGCGGACTGCAGCGCGGGCGCGTTCCTCCTCGGCGCAGCAGTACTTTGCCACAAGGTAGAGGTTCTTGTTCATGCTGTTCATGGTCTTGCCCATGGCCTTGGCGTATGCTTCCAGCCCTTTGTTCATGCTGTGAATTTCCTCGTAGGTGGCTTGGGTGTACCGTGCCAGACCCTCGCTCATGTTGCTGAGCTCCTTGTGGGTCTCTTTGGTGTACTCCACCAGCTCCGCAAAGGCATACAGTGCCCATGCAAGGAACATCTGCAGCACCCACAGCACCACAGCGGCCACCAGCCCCACCACGATGGCTGAAAACTGGCTGAAGGGCTTCAGTGCTTCATGGATCGAACCGCACAGCATGGCCGCAAGCACAAAGGACAGCACACACTGCACCTTTGCAAAGATCTTTAATATCTTGACAGATCTGCTAAAAATCGCATCAAACATGATACATCCTCAGTTCTTCCGCAGGGGGTGTTGTTTTAAAAGCTGTTTTCGTAAGCGGTGCGCTTATGAAAACGGCTTCTTTACTTCATGCCGTTTTCGCCGTCCCAGTTGGCAAAGAAGCAGGCCAGTGCGTCCTTCCAGTCGCGGACATCGTTGCCCACAGTGCAGCGCAGCATCCGGTTGTCCAGTGCGCTCCACTTGGGGCGGTCGGCGCTGTCCGGGTGTTTTGCCTTGTACTCCTCGCTGGTGCAGGGGGCTACGGTAGCATCTACGCCGGAAAGGCGGATGATCTCGGCAGCAAAATCGTACCACGAGCAGATGCCCTCGCCGGTGCAGTGGTACAAGCCGTACTCGTGGGTCACGCACAGCTGCAGGATCTCGTGGGCAAGGTCGACTGCGTTGGTGGGGTTGCCGCACTGGTCGTTGACCACCTCCAGCTTACCGAACTTTTTGCCGGCATTCACGATGGTCTTGACAAAGTTTTTGCCGTAGTAGCTGTACAGCCACGCGGTGCGCACGATGAAGTGGCGGTGGCAGAACCGTTCCACATACTTTTCGCCCATGAGCTTGGTAGAACCGTAGGCGCTGATGGGCCCGGGCAGGGTGGCTTCATCCTGCGGAATGCCGCCGTTTTCCCGGCCGGAGAACACATAGTCGGTGGAAACGTGCACCAACCGTGCGCCGGTCTTTTCGGCAGCCTGCGCCAGATTGCGGGGGCCAAGGGCGTTTGCCTTAAAGGCATCGTCGTGGTGCACTTCGCACCCGTCCACGTTGGTGTAGGCGGCGCAGTTGATGATGATATCCGGGCGGTTGCGCCGCACGAACTCGTCCACCATCTTGTAGTTGGAGATATCCAGCTCCGGCAGATCCACCGGGATCACCGTAGCGTTGAGCAGCTTTTCGGGGATGGGACCCAGCTCGCTGCGGCCCTCCTGCAGCTGCTTGAGCAGCTCCGTGCCCAGCTGCCCTTTGCAGCCTGTGACAATGATTTTCATACCAATGTGCCTTTCCTTATGCTTAGTAGCGCAGCTTGCCTTCGGCCACGTTCTTCAGGTGCTGGCCGTAGGGGCTCTTACCGTAGCGCTGGGCGCTTTCCAGCAGGGTGTCGCGGTCGATCCAGCCGTACTTGAAGGCGATCTCCTCCGGTGCGCTGATCTTGATGCCCTGACGCTTTTCGATCATGTGCACAAAGTCGGCAGCCTCCACAAGGCTTTCCATCGTGCCGGTATCCAGCCATGCAAAGCCGCGGCCCAGCAGCTGCACATCCAGCTCGTCCTTCTTCAGGTACATATCGTTCAGGGTGGTGATCTCCAGCTCGCCGCGGGCAGAGGGCTTTACCTGCTTTGCCATCTCCACCACTTCCTTGTTGTAGAAGTACAGACCGGTGATGGCGTAGTTAGACTTGGGATGCTGGGGCTTTTCCTCCACGCTGAGCACCTTGCCGTCCTTGTCGAACTCCACGATGCCAAAGCGCTCGGGATCCTGCACATAGTAGCCGAACACGGTGCAGCGGCCCTTGTTCTCTGCATTGGCCGCAGCGCTCTTGAGCAGCTTGGAGAAGCCGTTGCCGTAGAAAATGTTATCGCCCAGGATCATGGCGCAGCAGTCATCGCCAATGAACTCTTCGCCCAGAATAAAGGCCTGTGCCAGACCGTCCGGGGAGGGCTGCACCTTATACTGCAGATGGATGCCGTACTGGCTGCCATCGCCCAGCAGCGCCTCAAAGCGGGGCGTATCGGTAGGGGTAGAGATGATCAGGATATCCTGAATGCCCGCCAGCATAAGGGTGGACAGCGGATAGTAGATCATCGGCTTGTCGTAGACCGGCAGCAGCTGTTTGCTGGTGACCATGGTCAAAGGATAGAGCCGTGTGCCGGCACCGCCGGCGAGAATAATGCCTTTCATACTTGTGCACTCCTTTTTTCTTATAAAAAGATGTGCAGCTTAATTCAAAGCGGAGCTGCGTCCGCTGTAAACAATTTTGGGTCTGCCGCGTCCGTATTTTTGCAAAAGACGATAGCAGTACACTTTATTTTACTATGAAAGCACGCAAAATGCAAGAGGGTGAAACGTCAGAAAGCGGCGTGCCGATGGCACGCCGCTTTCTGCGGATCAAAAACAATATTTTTCGTCCCCGCTCACCACGCAAAACCCCATTTGGAAAAGTAGCGCAGCAGGCTGCGCAGCTGCCACAGAAAAGGCTTCAGGCTGCGGTGCGCCGCGCGGTGCCATGCGTGGATGGCGGTGTACTGGGGCACCAGATATGCCTTGCCCTGCGTGCGCATTTTTTGGGTAAGATCGGCGTCCTCCACATACATAAAGTACCCCTCATCAAAGCCGCCCACAGCCTTGAAAGCGGCAGTGTCCACCGCCGAAAAGCTGCCGGTGCAGAACTCGATCTCGATAGGCTTTGTCAGATCCTTGTCTGCCATCAGGTAGCGGTCGTTGTACTTTGCCCAAAAGCGCAGACAGGGCAGCTGACGGTAGACCATGGCGCGCACATTGCACCGGCGCAGCGGCAGCTGCTGGGGTCTGCCGTCCGGGAAGGTCAGCCCAGGGCGGGTCATCACCACGCCGGGGTGCGCCGCCATCCAGTCGGCAAGGTCGCTCAGGGTATCTGCGGTCAGCTGGATATCCGGGTTCAGGATAAAGTGCACCCGGCTGTGCAGCAGCGAGAGCACCGTGTTGTGCCCGGTGCCGAAGCCGCCGTTCTCCAGCCGGCAGAGCACCTGCACGGTCTGCCCGGGGGCGGTGCGCAGAGTGCCGTCCTTTGCGGCAGCGGTCAGCCGCTTGCCGCTGTCGTCCGGGCTGGCGTTATCCACCAGATACAGCGTAAGCGGGTAGCGGCGGGTGCAGTCCAGCACGGTCTGCGCGGCCTTGATGGCTTCCTGTGCGCCGTTATACACCACGATGCAGGCCGAAAGCTCCATCTGCGTTTCCCCTTTCGTTTCAGTTTGGGTCAAAGGCTCACTCCAGCGGCTTGATGTCAAAGCTGAAGTCCTCCTTCATCAGATCAAAGTTGGGGTTCATGCAGGGGTCGCCCGCAGCCAGCTGCTTTGCCCACCGCTTCTGGAAGCGCTCCACCTCGGAGACAAAGCGCTTGCGCTTGACCGGGCTCTCGTCCAAGCCGCGGCTCTTGCTCTCGTAGTGGTACAGCTGCGCAAAGGGGGTGAACACGTTGGTGTAGCCTGCCTCCCGCACACGGACGCAGAAGTCCACGTCGTTGAAGGCCACGGCAAAGCTCTCGTCCAGCCCGTCCACCTGCTCGTACACATCCTTGCGCACCATCAGGCAGGCGGCGGTCACCGCGTACACGTCCTGCGCGTAGGAAAGCCGTCCCATATAGCCGGGGTGTCCCACAGGGAAGTTCTTGTGCATATGCGCCGCCAGCGTCCGGAAACCAAAGCCGATGCCTGCGTGCTGGATGGTGTTGTCCGGGTAGAGCAGCTTTGCGCCTACGCAGCCCACGCGGTCCTGCTGGGCGTACATGACCATCTCCTCCATCCAGCGGGGAGAGATGACCTCGGTGTCGTTGTTGAGCAGCAGCAGATACTCGCCGGTGGCAGCCTTTGCGCCAAAGTTGTTCAGGGCGCTGTAATTGAAGCCGGTGCCCTGCCATGTGAGCAGATGCAGGGTGTCCGGGTACTCCTTTTGCAGCTGCTCGTAGCAGCGGAAGGTGGCAGCTTCCTTGCTGTTGTTCTCGATGATGATCACTTCAAAATCCGGGTAGGTGGTCTTGCGGTAGATGGACTCCACGCACACCCGCAGGTCGCCCGAATGGTCGCAGCTGGGGATCAGCACGCTGACCCGCCCGGACTTTGTGATGGTGTAATCGGTCTTATAAAAGCCCGGGGTGTTGGGCACCATGGTCACTGCGTCCACCGGCACGCCCATGCGGTCGTAGTGGGCGCGCAGCGCCTTCATGGCTGCTTCCAGACAGTAGGTCTTGGCGGAGATGTTGCTGGCCACGCTTGCGGGGCTGGAACGCCAGTAGTACAGCAGATGCGGGATGTGCACGATCTTCTCTGCCTGCTCGGTCAGGCGCAGGTAGAGGTCGTAATCCTGACTGCCGTTGAACTCTGCCCGCTCGTCGCCGCCCACCTTTGCCAGCAGCGCCGCGCTGAACACGCTCAGGTGGCAGATATAGTTGTTGGAGCGCAGGTTATCCAGCATATAATCCGGCTTGAAGTGGTAGACCGTCAGGTGGTCGATATCCCCTTCAAAGGTCACTTCGTCGGTGTACACAAAGTCCGCGCCCTGCTTGGCAATGGCTTCGGCCACATACCACAGTGCACAGGGGTGCAGAATGTCGTCATGGTCCAGCAGAGCGATATATTCACCCGTGGCAAGGGCAAAGCCCTGATTGGTGTTGCCCGCAATGCCCTCGTTGCTGTCCAGTTTCCGGTAGCGGATGCGGCTGTCGGTGCGGGCACGCTCCTGCACAAGGACACCCACGTCCGCGTCCTGCCCGGCATCCACCATGCACAGCTCCCAGTTGCGGTAGGTCTGATTCTGCACCGAGTCCAGCAGTTCCACCAGAAAATCATGGGGGGTGTTGTACAGCGGCACCACGATGCTGATAAGGGGTGCATCGGGCTGGTCTGCGGCCTGTTTTACCAGCAGCTCCACGTCCGCAAAGCGGTCGGCGGGCATCGCCTTGCCCGGGAACAGCTTTTTGTACTCCTTTTTGGCCTTGGCCTGTGCCATTACGCCCGCAAAGCCCACCCGGCGCAGGGTGGCAAAAAAGACGAAGAGCGGGAAGCTGCGCCACAGCTGGCGGCACTTGCTTACCAGATACCGCAGCGGCCAGCTGGCCCTCCAGAAGGTGGAGTTGACCACACTGTTCAGGGTTTTTTCCAAGTCCTGCTCGTGGCTGCGGCTCAGGGAAAGGTCGCTGCGCAGCCGCTCCAGCTGGGCAGCCTGTTCGGCGGCGGTGCGCTCGGCCTGCACAGTACGCTCCCGCAAAATGTCCAGCTGCTGCTCATAGCCCGTCTCCAGCTCCGGCAGCTCCGGGGCAGCCGTGCGGCAAAACAGCGCCGTCAGCTGCTCCTTGCCGCTGTCCTTCCATGCAAACTCCCGGCAAAAGCCCTGTGCGGCAAGCTGCTTTGCGCAGTCTGCCATACCGGTGTACTCATCGCACACCAGCACCACCTTTTCGGCCTGCACGGCGGGCAGGGTGACCCACTGAGGGTCTGCCACCACCAGCAGCTCCGGGCTGCTTTGCACCACCGTGGTATTCATTTTGCCAAAAGCCTCTTCCAGCAGGCCGCTGTTCTCCAGCACCTGCACACTGCGGGGTGCCAGTTCCCGCACGATGCGCTGTGCCAGTGCACGGCAGCGCTCGGCGGCCTCCTGATTCTGCTTTTCCTGATCCAACTCCATGCTGATACTCCAATCCGTGCGTTTTTCTGCGCAGTTATGTTTCCCGTTCATTTTTCACAAACGGATATAGTATACCAAATCCTACGGCGTTTGAGAAGGTTTTTCCAAAATTTCAGTCAAATAGCCGCTCAGCGGAACAACCCCGCAAGCCAGCCGAACAGCCCGCCGCTGCGGGTAGTGCGGGTACGGATCTGCGCCCCGGTGTAGTAGTGCCGTAAGATCTGCTTGTAGTTCATGCCTTCCTCGGCGGCGTAGCCCACCGCGCCGCACTGGCTCATGCCCACGCCGTGACCATAGCCGTAATAGGTCATGCAGGGGGTGCCGCCGGCATCGGTGCCGAAATCGAAGCAGTAGCGGGAGGAAACGAACTGGTTGATGTACCGGTAGCTGCGCCCGTTGGACACCAGTGTGTTGTACTGTACAAAGCCGCCCAGATCCTTGTGGGTAGTGTCGGCGCTCTGGTAGGGCTCGCCGGTGCGGCTGTCGTTGTATTCTATATAGGTGTAGTCCTTGCCGATCACCCGGCGCAGCAGGTTGTGGTACTGCTCCTCGTAGGGGCTTTCCACGCTTTGCAGGTAGGGCACGTCCGTGCCCCATGCGTCCAGACTGGCGCAGGTGCCGTACACGCCGGTCTGGGTGTTGTAGCCCGCACTGGCCGACCATACCGCGTCGCACACGCTGCCGTTGTACACCAGCACCTCATCCCTGACCGCCTGCACCGCCTTGCGGATGGCGCTGCGGGTGGAGGATGGGATCTGGCTGACCGGGGTGTAGATCAGCGCATTGGCGGACGAGCCGTACTGCTTGTGGTATTCCAGATAGGAGTGGATAGCCACCGCCTGCGCCTTCCACGCCTGCTGCGCAGCGCTGGCGCTGACATAGCTGCCAATGGAGCCAAGCTCGGTGTAGGTGATGCCCACCAGACAATCCTCAAGATCCAGTGTGACATTGCGCTTGAGCCCCTGCCCCTTGATGTTCAGGTAGGGCATGGTGATCTTATCCTTGGAGCCAAACAGCCAGCTGAGACAGTTTTCGTCCTCTGCGGGGATCAGGGTGGTATCGGCCCCGCCGATGGTGGTGGCAGCCGAAGCCGCTGCCGCCGGGATGCAGACGCACAGCACCGCCGCCAGCAGAAAAGCCGCCGCGCGGCGGGCAAAAGAATGCAGATGTTTCAAAGTCCGGTTCCCTCCTTGTGGGCATATTCTTGCAGTTTGATATGACCTTAGTGTAACACAGCCAGCGCCGCCGGGCAAGAACCGGAGTTATGTATTTTACAGTACCGTTTTGGGGAAGCGCTGCCGCACCCGCAAAAAAGCCGCCGCACGGTCAGGTGCAGCGGCTTTTTTCTTCACGTACCTTCTATGGAAAAACGCTTTTTACAGGGCAGCCACGGCAGCCTTCAGGGCATCCACGCGGTCGGTGTTCTCCCACTTCACGCCCAGATCCTCGCGGCCCATGTGGCCGTAGGCGGCCAGCTGGCGGTAGATGGGCTTGCGCAGATCCAGCTCGCGGATGATTGCGGCGGGGGTCAGGTCAAACACCTTCTCCACAGCCTGCTCGATCTTCTCGTCTGCCACAGTGCCGGTGCCGAAGGTATCCACCATGATGGACACGGGCTTTGCCACGCCGATGGCGTAGGCCACCTGCACCTCGCACTGCTTTGCCAGACCCGCAGCCACGATGTTCTTTGCCACCCAGCGGGTAGCGTAGGCTGCGCTGCGGTCCACCTTGCTGGGGTCCTTGCCGGAGAAAGCGCCGCCGCCGTGGCGTGCATAGCCGCCGTAGGTGTCCACGATGATCTTACGGCCGGTCAGGCCGGTATCGCCCTGCGGGCCGCCCACAACAAAGCGGCCGGTGGGGTTGATGTAGTACTTGGTGTTCTCGTCCAGCAGCTCGGCGGGGATGGTGGCCTTGATGACCTTTTCCATCACGTCTGCGCGCAGCTGCTCCATGCTCACGCTCTCGCTGTGCTGGCTGGAGATGACCACGGCGTCCACGCGCACAGGCTTGTTGTTCTCGTCGTACTCCACGGTCACCTGGCTTTTGCCGTCCGGGCGCAGGTAGTCCATCTCGCCGCTCTTGCGCACTTCGGTCAGGCGCTTTGCCAGCTTGTGGGCAAGGCTGATGGGCATGGGCATCAGCTCGGGGGTCTCGTCACAGGCATAACCGAACATCATGCCCTGATCGCCTGCACCGCCCACCTGATCGTTGGTGCCCAGTGCAATATCGGGGCTCTGGCCGTCAATGTTGGAGATGACGGCGCAGGTGTCGGCGTCAAAGCCGAACTTTGCGCGGGTGTAGCCGATATCTGCCACCACCTCGCGGACGACCTTCTGGAAGTCCACATAGCAGCTGGTGGTGATCTCGCCCATGATGTGCACAAGGCCGGTGGATGCGCAGGTCTCGCAGGCCACGCGGGCATCAGGGTCGTGGGTCAGGATCTCGTCAAGGATCGCATCAGAGATCTGGTCGCAGATCTTGTCAGGATGTCCCTCGGTAACGGACTCCGAAGTAAACAGGTGTCTAGCCATTTTTTGCCTCCTAAATGTTGCAGTTGCTTGTATTTACCATTCCATCAAGTTTGTTCTGAAAAATAAAAGCGCTCAGAGCCGAAAGCTCTGAGCGTTGCACTCTTATCTTCCGGTTTCCCGCAGGATTTGGCACCTTACGCGCTCGCGCAGGTTGTCGGGCTTCACAGGGCCTGTCCCCTCAGCCGCTCTTGATAAGTCGGTATTCAATTGGTACGCTCCATATTCTATCATTGCAGCGTCAGATTGTCAAGATAAGTCTCACTTATTTTAGACATTCCTTTTAAATTGATGAAGCATTTCCCTGCTCCGGTGCGGCATGGCCGTCCCGGGCGGCGTGGAAAGCGCGCTTTTCCGCATACATCCGCTGATCCAGCTCCACCAGAAACTTTTCCACGCTGCCGCCCTCGTACTTTGCCACACCGGTGGAAAAGGACAGCTGAAAGCTGCCCGCTGGAGCGGTTTCGTTATAGTGCTGCACCCGCCGCTCGATGGCAGTGCAGGTCTTATCCAGCAGCTCCTCCGAGCCGTGCCGGATCAGCACCATGAACTCATCGCCGCTCATGCGGATGGCTACCGAGTTTGCTGCCAGCGCCCCGGACAGAATGTGCCCGATCTCCTGAATGGCGCGGTCGCCCTCGGCGTGACCGTAGGTGTCGTTGATTTCCTTGAAGCAGTTCACGTCCATCATGATGCCGTAAACGTCCTTCTCCTGCGTGTCGTGGATGCGGTCCAGACAGTAGTTCATGTACTTGCGCCCAAACAGGCCGGACAGTTCATCGGTATAGCCGCGCAGGCTGCGGGTCTGACTGTCCACAAGCACAAAAGCGATGGCTACCGAAAGCCAGCCAAAGGCCATGCCGTAGAATGCGCCCTGCAGCAGCGTGCCCACCGCACAGGTGACCACGAAGTAGTACACCGGGAAAAACTCCACCGTAACGCCATCGCGCTTGGCCTTATGCACCTGCCACACGCTCTCGGCGTAATAGCTGAACAGCAGCAGATACAGCAAAATGTTCAGCGGACCCCGATGGTAAACGTTGTCCGCCGAAATGGAAAAGATCCACCCTGTGCCAAAAAGGTTTGCCACCAGCAGCACCAAAAGCGCCAGCAGCGGCGCGCCCAGCAGAAAGTGTCTTCTGCGCAGGCGTCCAATGCTACGGTAGACCCGGAAGTCCACATACAAACACCACGCATAGCCCACACACACGGTAGCGCCGGTGCAGACGGTGTTGGTCAGGTACAGCCAGAACCGGCTTGCCGCACCGGGCACGCCGTCCAACAGAAAGCTGATCGTCTCTGTTGCCTGTGCCAGCAGCGTCACCACCAGAATCCGGCAGAACAGCGCTGTTCCCACGCTGTTTTTGCTCTCGCCGCGCACCCGCAGTAAAAGCAGAAAGCTTACCAGCACCGCCCCTGTGCCATTGGCCACAAGGATCTCGGGTATATTCATTGCGTTTCCTCCTCTGCCCGCCTTACCCCATAAAGCGGGCAGCCTCCTGTTTTATACAGTATCTATCTTATTATACACCCTGCTTGCAAGGCTTGGGCGCAAAAAAGGCCGCTGCACGGCAATTTGTGCAGCAGCCCTTGAGAAATCATCCTTTGCAGTTCAGCCAAGCCCAGAGCTTTGCCGAAATACATTTTTTTGCAGAAAACTTAATAGCCCTTTGCCTGCTCGCCGTTCAAAATCTTGACAGCGCGGGAGGTGCCCAGACGGTCAGCGCCCAGTGCAAGGAAGGTCTCCATATCCTCCACGGTGGAAATTCCGCCGGCAGCCTTGACCTTGCAGCGGCCATGCACGCCCTTGACCATCAGCTCCACATCATGGAAGTTGGCGCCTGCGGTGGAGAAGCCGGTGCTGGTCTTGATGTAGTCGGCACCGGCCTCGCAGACGATGTCGCACATCTTTTCCTTTTCTTCCTCGGTCAGCAGACAGGTCTCGATGATGACCTTCAAAATCTTATCGCCCACAGCCTGCTTCACGGCACGGATGTCCTCGCGGACAGCATCGTACTCCTTGTTCTTCAGGCGGCCGATGTTGATGACCATATCCACCTCGGCTGCGCCGTTGGCGATGGCAGTCTTGGCTTCAAAGGCCTTGCTGGCGGTATCCATAGCACCCAGAGGGAAGCCTACCACGCAACACACGGGGATGCGGCCTGCCATATACTCCACAGCCTGCTTGACGTAGCAGGTGTTGATGCAGACAGATGCGGTGTGGTTTGCAATGGCTTCGTCACACAGCTGCTGGATCTGGGGCCAGGTAGCCTCCGGCTTCAGCAGGGTATGATCGACATGGGACAGGATCTCTTCGCGGTTCATTCTCGTTCCTCCGTTGTTTTACTTGCTGGCACGGCGCACCTTTGCCATGCCCACAGCGCTCAGTGCGATCGCAGTCACCGATGCCGTTGCACCAATGATGCCCAGCACCAGACCGGAAACCAGGAATGCGAACCCTTTCAGACCACGTTTCATAATACCGTACCTCCTGAAAATTATTGTTTCTTTTTAAAGATAATGAGCTTGCTGAACACATAGTTCAGCAAGATCACCAGTACATTGGAAAAGACCTTCACGGCAAGGCCCCACATTGCCTGAGCATCGTAGGCGCTGGTGACGAAAATGGCTGTGGGGCCGTCCGCCCCGCCGATGACGGCAATGGCAGCGGAGCCGTCTGCCACGGCGGCATGGCTCCCGGCAAAGCTGTTTGCCATGTAGAAGGTAGTATCCGGACCCAGCCAGCCCGCCACGGCGCCCAGCAGACCCTGCATGGCGGTGTCCACCAGCGCCGCGCCCTGCGCAGCCAGCAGATTGCCGCCCACGATCATGATAACGGCATCCAGCACCATAGTGCCCAGACGGCAGGTGACAAAGGTGCCGAATTCTTTCGCCATCGCTTTGCCGGTGGTCTTGCTGCGGAACACGAACGCGCGGTTGGTGCAGTAGGCAAACAGGATGCATAAGGCGTTATCCAGCACATTGCCCCAGCTGTTGGCGGCAGTATAGCCGAACAACCGGCTGAACAGCGCGTACAGCAGGATGTTCAGCAGGGTGGTCAGCACGCCAAAGATCAGGTAACTGAGCACTTCCCAGTGTTTTTTTAAAAATTTCATCATGGCTTTGTTAACAAAAACAGCCCCGCCGCCGTTTTCCCGGCAACGGGGCTGCAGATCGCATTGTGTCAGAAGCTATGCTTTTGCACGATGGGCTGATTACTCAGCGTCGTCGTTCAGCAGAGCCTTCATGGACAGGCTGATGCGCTTCTTGTCGAAGTCAACATCCAGCAGCTTCACATCGACCATATCGCCGACCTTCAGTGCGTCGGAGACCTTCTCAACGCGGTCATTGCTGATCTCGCTGATGTGGACCAGACCGTCAACACCCGGCAGGATGCGGACGAATGCACCAAACTTGGTCAGAGAAACGACCGGAGCGTGGAAGGTGCTGCCGATGGGGTAGTTGTTCTTCAGCTGCTCCCAGGGGTTGTCCTCGGACTTCTTGTAGCCCAGAGAAACCTTGTGGTTCTCGGTGTCGATGTCCTTGACATACACTTCGATGGTGTCACCAACGGAGACGACCTCGGAGGGGTGCTTGATGCGGTTCCAGCTCAGCTCGCTGATGTGGCACAGGCCGTCGACACCACCGATGTCAACGAATGCACCATAAGAGGTCAGGCTCTTGACAACGCCGGTGTAGGTCTTGCCCACCTCAACGTTTGCCCAGAACTCCTCGCGCTTTGCCTTGTTCTGCTCAGCGGTCACCTTGTTGATGCTGCCCACGATCTTGCGGCCAGAGCACTCGGTGACGACCAGCTGAACGTGCTGGCCGACCAGAGCAGTGTAGTCCTCGTCGCGGCGCATAGTGGCCTGAGAACGGGGAACGAACACCTTGACGCCCTTGACGTTGACGACAACGCCGCCCTTATTGAACTCGGTAACATCGCCCTCGACGACTTCACCGGATTCTGCTGCCTTGGCGATCTCTTCCATGCCCTTGCGAGATGCGAGCTTCTTGCGGGAGAGCTGGATGACGCCATCCTGATCCATAACCTTCTCGACGATGAGGTCCAGCTCATCGCCAACCTTCACCAGGTCTTCGACCTTGGCGGAGGAATCATCGGTCAGCTCGCTCAGCTTGACAAAGCCGGTCTGCTTCGCTCCGATATCCACCTGGATCTCGTTGGCAGAGATGCTGGTCACGATTCCTTTCACAATACTGCCTGCATGAACCCGCTTTTCTTCGGATGCGTTCAGCATCTCCTCAAAGCTCATGCTGTCATTGATTTCTGCGCTCATACTGTTAAGTACCTCCTCAATAATAGACGATGGCGTTGAAGCCCCGGCTGTCACGCCCGCCACTTTAACATCTGCAAACCATTCCGGCCGAAGTTCGCTCGCTGTCTCGACCGTTACGGCACGCGTGTGTTTTGCGGCGACCTGTACCAGCTTTTGGGTATTGGAAGAATGATGACCGCCAATGACAACAACAATGTCGCATTTTTGGCTGAGGTCTTCCGCTTCCTGTTGCCTCGCCCACGTCGCATTACATATTGTATCAAAAATTCGGGCGTTTGTATAGGCTTTTTTGAGAAACTCCGAACTTTCTTTCCATTTTGTTACCTGAAATGTGGTCTGTGCAACTGCAAAAAGGGGTTTTTGGGGGTCAGAAGGGCCGTTCCACGCCTCCAATTCGGCTAAATCGGCAAAAACGAACACCTCGCCCCGGGTGTGTCCCACGATGCCCTGCACCTCCGGATGGGTCTTATCACCCGCCACCAGCAGCACCGCGCCCTCTTTTTCGGCCTGTGCGGCAATTCGCTGGATCTTCTGCACAAAGGGACAGGTGGCGTCGTGGTAAGGGATGCCGCGCGACTCCAGCTCGTCGTAGATGCTGCGGGGCACCCCGTGGCTGCGGATGACCACCTCGCACCCGGCAGGCACATCCTGCACGGTGTTTACCACCTGTGCACCCTTGCGCCGCATATCCTCCACCGCCTGCGGGTTGTGGATCAGCGGGCCCAGCGTTGCTACCCTGTGTCCCTCGTCCAGCAGCTTATAGGTCAGTTCCACGGCACGGTTCACGCCGAAGCAGAATCCCGCCGTTTTAGCCAAACGGATCTCCATTTTTTACGCTCCCATCTTTTCCCATGCTTCCAGCAATGCCTGCTTGTTGGCACGGAGTTTTTTGGTGTCCCGGCGGCTTTCCATGGCAAACTGTGCTGCGGGCATCGGCTCGCCGTAGATCACCCGCACCCTGCAGAACAGGTGCATTTTTCCGTCCGGGCTGTCGTAGAAGATGCGGCAGGGCACAACGTCCACCCCGGCTTCGGCGGCAATGACAAAAAGACCGCTCTTGGGGGGCAGCAGTTTGCCCTCCTTTTCGCGGGTGCCCTCCGGGAAGATGAGCAGGGTCTTGCCCTGTTTACAAGCTTCCACCGTCTGCGTGATGACCGCCATCTCGTCCTTGGTGCCGCGGACGCACACGCCGCCGCAGCAGCGGAAGAACCATGTCAGAAAGGCGTTGATCTCGAACAGCTCCTTTTTGGCGAACACCACCATCCGCCTGCCCCAGCGGGTGACAACGATGAACACCGGGTCGATAGCAGATACATGGGTGGGCGCAAGGATATAGCCCTTCGTCTGCACTTTTTTCAGGTTTTCGCGCCCCTCCACCCGGATGCGGAAGCCGATGTGCCACACAAGCCACGCAAGGGGCACCAGAATATAATATAGTACCATTTTCTATTCCTGTCCTGTTTGTTTTATCAGCCGATCTTCTTGGCAATGATCTGCTTCATGGCGTCAAGGCTCTGCTCAAAGTCCAGTTCCGAGGTATCCAGCAGTACGGCGTCCTCCGCCTGCTTCAGCGGGGCGGCGGCGCGGTGGGTGTCCTGATAGTCCCGCTGCTTCACGTCTGCCAGCACTTCCTCGTAGGGAGTGTCGATGCCCTTGGCCTGATACTCCTTCCAGCGGCGGGTGGCGCGTGCCTCCGGGCTGGCGGTCAGGAAGATCTTCACCGTAGCGTCCGGCAGCACCACCGTGCCGATATCCCGACCGTCCATCAGCACATCCTGCTTTTTGGCCATGCTGCGCTGCAAGTCCAGCAGAAATGCCCGCACGGCGGGGTTTGCACCTACGGCAGAGGCTGCCATACCCGCGGCTTCGGTGCGGATGGCGGTGCTCACGTCCTCGTCCTTCAAGTAGATGTGCTGCTCGCCCGCAATGGAGGCCAGCTGCAGCTCGATTTCCGGCAGCAGGGCATCCACCGCCGCGTTGTCCTTGGGGTCCTTGCCCGCGCGCAGGGCGTATAGGCCGATGGCGCGGTACATTGCACCGGTGTCCACATAGATATAGCCCAGCTCTGCCGCCAGACGGCGTGCCAGAGTGGATTTGCCTGCACCCGCAGGCCCATCGATCGCAACAGATACCATGATATGTTCTCCTTATTTATATATAGTACACAGCAGAATGGATGGTGCTGTTTTTTACAGATTATTGGCAAAGCTCTGTGCAGTGCAGAAAGCGATCTGCAGATTGTAGCCGCCGGTGTAGGCGTCCACGTCCAGCACCTCGCCCGCAAAGTACAGCCCCAGTGCCTTTTTGCTCTGCATGGTCTTGGGGTCTACCTCCCGCACCGAAACGCCGCCGCTGGTGATCACTGCGTGGGCAAGGTCGCCCCGGGCGTCAATGGACACCTGCCAGTGCTTGACCAGCTGCACCAGCTCCCGCTTCTGCTCCCGGGTGATCTGGTTTGCCTTGGTGGCGGGGTCGATGCCCCAGCGCGCCACCATCACCGGCTGCATACTGGAGGGCAGCAGCTTGACCAGCGCCCCCTGCGCTGCGTGGTTTGCCAGCAGGGCAAAGTCCCGGGTGATGCGGTCGTACAGCTGCTCCTCGCTCAGGGCAGGCTTCATGTCGATCTCCGCGATGTACCTGTGCTTTTTCATATCCCCCAGATGGCTGGACGCGCTCAAAGTCAGCGGCCCGCTGATGCCAAAGTGGGTAAACAGCATCTCGCCCTGCTCGTCAAAAATAGCCTTGCCGTCCTCCAGCAGGGTCAGAGTGACGTTTTTCAGCGCCAGACCCATCATCTTTTTGCAGTCCGGGTCCCGGCTGACAAGGCTGACCAGACTGGGCACCGGCTCCACAAGGGTGTGCCCCGCCTGCTGCGCCAGCTTGTAGCCATCGCCGGTAGAACCGGTGGTGGGGTAGCTCACGCCGCCGGTAGCCACCAACACCGCGTCCGCCCGGTACTCCCTGCCGGAAGTGCCCCGCACGCCCACGCAGCGCAATGCCGGGCCTGCCTTTTTCTTTTTGGGGTGGCGCGGGTTTTCCTGTACCGCCGGGGCGGGCTCTGCCTCGGGCACGACCTCCTCCAGCAGCAGCTTTTTTGCACCGTCGTAGACGATGTCGGCGTCCTGCGCATAGCGCAGCAGTGCCTGCCGGATCTCCTCGGCCTTATCCGATACCGGGAACACCCGGCGGCCGCGCTCCACCTTCAGCTCCACGCCCAAAGCTTCGAACAGCTCCATGGTCTTTGCCGGGGGGAACGCCCCCAGCGAGGAGTACAAAAAGCGCGGGTTCGTGCGCACATGGCGCAAAAACTCCTCTGCCGGGCAGTCGTTGGTCACGTTGCAGCGCCCCTTGCCTGTGACAAGGATCTTCTGCCCGGGCTTCTCGGTATGCTCCAGCACTGTTACCTGATGTCCCTGCCGCACGGCGGCACCCGCCGCCATCAGTCCGGCTGCCCCGGCTCCCACGATCAAAACCCTTGCCATCTGTCATCCTCCCAAAATCGCCTGTTGATTCTATTGTATCATACCAGAAACCCCGCACAAAAGCAATGCAGCGCCGCAGGAAATGAATGGATTTTCAGTTCCATGCCATCTTGACAAAGCCGCCGGGCTGCGGTATTCTTTTTACAGACCGTTAGTTTGTAAAGAAGGAGCATCTGCCATGCCGCGCAACAAATACCCGGAACAGACTGTGGAAAAGATCTTAGACGCCGCCGCCCTGCTCTTCACCCAGAAGGGCTACCAGAATACCACCCTGCAGGACATCATTGATGCCACAAAGCTTTCCAAGGGGGCGGTGTACCATCACTTCCGCTCCAAGGAGGAGATCGCGCAGCGCGTCGGTGACCGTTTGGGCGACCAGATGTGGGAGCCGCTGCGCCATATCCGGGACGACCCGTCCCTGACCGGGCTGCAAAAGCTGCAGGCGGTGTTTGCAGCATCCTTTGCCGGGCAGCGGCAGCAGCAGATCGCGCAGACCTTGCCGCACCTGTGCAGCAACCCGCAGTTCCTTGCCATGGAACTGACCAACATTGAAGCGCATCTGGCCCCGGAATGTATTGCACCCATGATCCGGCAGGGCATGGCGGACGGCTCCATCCACACCGCCGATGCCAATGCGCTGGCGGAAGCGCTGTTCGTGCTGGCAGACATCTGGCTTTCCCCCCAGACGCGCCCCACCACGCCGGCTCAGCAGCGGGCGCGGAATCTCGTGTTTCAGCAAATGACCCATGCGCTTGGGCTGGATCTTTTGACGGATGCACAGGCTGCACAGCTGGTGCAGCTGTGCACACCGGTCAAAGACTGAATTTTCCGGGCGGAACGCTCCGCCCTTTTTTTATACGCAGATACAGACCAACGGTTTGTAAACAAAAAACAGGAGGTTCCCATGAACACTTTTTTCCTCATCGTCCTCGGGCAGATCATCTCCCTGTTCGGCAATGCCGCCCTGCGGTTTGCGCTGCCGCTGTATCTGCTGCGGCAGACCGGTTCCGCTGCGCTGTACGGCGGCATCACCGCGCTGGCTATGCTGCCTGCTCTGGCCGGAATGCTGACCGGCGGCGCGCTGGCAGACCGTTGCCGTAAAGCCCGCCTGATGGCGCTGCTGGATCTGGTAACCGCCGGTATTTCGGCGGCAGCCGCTGCCGGGTTGCCGCATCTGCCCCTGCTTCCGCTGATCCTGACCGTGCTGGGCAGTCTGTACGCCATTCAGGGGCTTTACCAGCCTGTAGTACGCGCCTGTCTGCCCCTGCTGCTGAACGGCACCCAGCTGCTGCGCGGCAACGCGGTCATTCAGCTGGTGGATACCGTGGACGAGCTTCTCGGTCCCCTGCTGGGTGCTGTTCTGCTGGAGCACCTCGGCATCCGTGGTCTGCTGGCGCTCTGCGGCGGCTGCTTTGCACTTTCCGCCGGGATGGAGCTCTGCCTGCGCATCCCACAGGATGTCCCCCGGGACACAAGGCTCTCCGTTCGTTCTCTGTGTACCGACCTGCGGGAAAGTGCGCGGTTTCTCACCGGGCAGGCTGCGGTGCTGCGGCTAGCTGCCGCCATGGCGGCTGTAAACCTGCTGGAAGTCCCTGCTCTCACCGTGGGGGTTCCGGTGCTGGTGGTGCAGACTTTGCAGAAAAGTGATGCCTCCCTTGGTCTTGTGCAGGCGGTGCTGAGCGCGGGCGGCATTTTAGGCGGCGTGCTGGCGGGAACCGTCTTTGTCCGGCATCCCATCCGCAGCGGCACAGGTCTTTTGCTGGCGCTCAGCGGCGTGTGCGCCGCGCTGGGTCTTGCCCTTCGGGTGCCCACGCTCCAGTTCGGCAGCATTCTGGTGCTGGGTGCCGTGTTTATGGCCGTGGCGGCACTGTTCAACGTGTGGTTCTTTGCGCAGCTGCAAATGCTAGTACCGCAGGCACAGCTGGGCAAAACCACCGCCTGTTGCACCGTGCTGGCCTGCCTGACCCAGCCCATCGGGCAGGCAGCCTATGGCAGTGCCTTCCAGCACTGGGCCGCACACCCCGCAGATGTACTGCTGGCAGCCGGGGTGCTTTCGGCGCTGGTTCTCTGGCTGCTGCAAACGCGCCGTACCGCCTGACGCACCAAAAAAGGAGCCGCTGTTGCAGCCCCTTTTATGGTATGCTTACTCCGGCAGCTTTGCCGGGTCGAGGTAAGCTTCGCCCTGCTTTACCTCCACATGGATGTGGCTCTCCTCGGCGCATTCGCAGCCGACAGTGCCCACCGTGCCAATCTTCTGCCCGGCGGTCACGGTGTCCCCGGCCTTAACGTCCGGGTCAGCCACGCCGCACAGCCGCCAACTGCGGCCAGCGGCATCCTCCAGCACCACCACGGTGCCCCAGTTGCCCTCTGCCCCGGCAGAGACCACCTTGCCCGCCACAGGTGCCGCTACCGCAGTGCCCTGCGTGCAGGCATAGTCCACACCGTTGTGGGTGCGCCAGTCCCCAAGGGTCTTGTTATACACCAGCTCATCGCCGCTGAAGGCGTTGAGCACGCGCCCCGGCATAGAGGGTGCGGCGGCAGGCTGCGCCGAACTGCTGGCAGGCGAGGATGCGCCTTGCAGTGCCGAGGGTTCGCGCAGCGAACCAGAGCCAGACTGCGCACCAGAGGACACCCCAGAGGGCGTCTGCTGCGGCACATCTGCCTTGCTGTTTGCAACGTCGGTCACGGGCTGCTGCCATGTGGTGTCCTCCTGTGCGTCCCAGTCCGGTTCTGTTTCCGGGGTGGTCTGTTGGGTGGTGCCGGGGGTGTCCAACCCCTCCAAACTTTTTTGCAGTTCTGCCCGCAGGGCGCGCACCGCCCACACCCCCGCCGCAGCCGCAGCCAGCAGGCTTGCGGTCAGCAGCAGAGCAAAGCCCTTGCCGTGCAGAAATTTTTTGATCTGCTCCATGCTTGTTACTCCCATCTGTCCGTTTTGTGTACGGGGTCTTTTTCTGGGTTTAGTGTGGGACAGCGGCGGGCAGTTTATACAAAGGGATAAAAAAGACAGCGAAAAATAAATCAGCCAAGCCCACGGGCTTGGCTGATTTGCAGATCATAAAGTTCTTTCTGCGCTTAGTCGCGGCGGCGGCTGTTCAGACCCAGCAGACGCACCACATACAAGAAGATGTTGATGAAGTCCAGATACAGCGTCAGTGCACCGTAGATGGAAGCCTTTTCCGCCAGCTCGCTGTCCCCTGCGTAGTAGGAGTACATCTGGCTCAGCTTTTGGGTGTCGTAGGCGGTCAGCAGCATGAACACCACCAGACCGATGCCGGAATACAGCACCGTGCTCATAAAGCCCATGCCGAACAGCACACCGACGAAACCGGTGATAAGCAGCGCAAACAGCGCCATCATCAGCTTGGGACCCCAGCCGGACAGATCCTTGTGGGTGGTGGTGCCGTAAACTGCCATCAGGCCGAAATACAGCGATGTGGCAAGGAAGGCCAGCACCAGCGTGCCCAGATCAAAGGCAAGGAAATAATAGCTCAGCACCATGCCGTTGAGCAGGGCGTAGCCTAAAAATACTCCTCTTGCCGCGCCCACGGACATATTCTGCACCCGGGCGCTCAGCACGAACACCAGCGCCAGCTCGGCAATGGTGAACAGCAGGTACAGCGAGTTGACCACATAGAACAGCGGGGTGGTGGCGGTGACAAACGCCGCCGCAAAGGTGATCAGCAGTCCCAGCGCCATCCAGCGGTAGGTGCGGGTCATATAATCAGCCGAGGTCATTGTAGGCTCTGCATAGCCACGGTTGTAATTGTTGTAACTCATCTGGGTTCCTCCAGTCTATTCTGCCGGAGCATTTCTCTCTTGCTCCGGTCTACGGAATATAGTATACTGCATAGAAATGAACGTTTCATGAAAAAGGCTGTGATATTGTATGTCCCTTGGACTTTATCTGCATATTCCCTACTGCTTTTCCAAATGCCGGTACTGCGATTTTTATTCCCACCCCGGGGAGCGGGGCGTGCCGGATGCTTATGTGGACGCGCTTCTGCGGGAGCTGCACCGCTTTGCGCCAAACGCGCCCCTGCGGCCGGATACCGTTTATTTCGGCGGCGGCACGCCCAGCCTGCTCACCCCGGCGCAGGCAGAGCGGCTCATCCGGGCAGCAGAGCCCGTGTCCGGTGCAGAGATCACCTTGGAAGCAAACCCCGAGACCGTCACCGAGGAGAGCCTGCGGGGCTTCCGGGCGGCGGGGGTGAACCGCATCTCCTTCGGGGTGCAGTCTGCCCGGGACACCCAGCTGCGCACCCTTGGCCGTCCCCACAGCGCCAAGCAGGCGCGGGCAGCCTTTGCCGCCGCCCGGCGCGCCGGGTTCGAGAACATCAGCGGCGATATCATGCTGGCGCTGCCCCATTATACGCAGGCCGAGTTTGACGAGACACTGGAACTGATCGAAAAAGGCGGGGCGACCCATATCTCGGCCTACCTTTTAAAGATAGAGCCGGACTCCGCCTTTGGCAAGCACCCGCCGGAGGGGCTGCCCACCGGCGATGAAGCCGCCGATTTCTATCTTTACGCCGTGGAGCAGCTGGAACACCACGGCTACCGCCAGTACGAGATCTCCAACTTTGCAAAGCCGAGCTATGAGGGCAGGCACAACCTCATCTACTGGGACTGCGGCGACTATCTTGGCCTTGGCCCTGCGGCGCACTCCTGCATGGGCGGCAAGCGGTTCTGCTACGCACCGGACACCGCCGCCTTTCTGCAGGACGCTGCCGCGCCCATCATGGACGGCAATTGCGGCGCAGAGGACTACCTGATCTTACAGCTGCGGCTGCGCAAGGGGCTTGACCTTGCAGCCTACAAAGCCATATACGGCAAGCAGTTTTCCACCGCACAGCTGGCCTTTGTGCAAAACTGCGTCCGCGCCGGGTATGCCACCTTCGATGGCAGTACCCTCGCTCTGACCCCCGCCGGGCTTATTGTTCAGAACAGCATCCTTGCCCAGCTGCTGTAAGCCCTCTCAGGCTTTGGCTCTTGTCCCCAGCTTTTCCAGTTCCACCACCGGCCAGCCAAGGGCGCGGATGGCGCTTTCATCGTGGGTGGCCAGCAGCACCGGCTTGCCCGCGCAGCGCTGCCGCAGCAGTGCCGCTGCCCGCTGCAGGGTGTCCGGGTCCATGCCGGTAAAGGGCTCGTCCAATAGCAGGGTGTCGCTGGGTGCCCACAGCGCCCGCAGCAGCGCCACCCGCCGCTTTTGCCCGCCGGAAAGCCTGCGGGCAGGCAGCTGCAAGGCTGCAATATCCATTCCAAGTTGTTGAAAACTGCTTATAATTTGCTCTTTGTACTGGTTTTCTGCCCCCGGAAGCACCAAGGTGACGTTCTGCACGGCGTTCAGCTGGGGACAAAGGCGGTCTTCCTGAAAGACCGCTGCCACCCGGCCCACGCCCTCCACGCTGCCGGTGGTGGGGCGTTCCAGCCCCATCAGGATGCGCAGCAGGGTGGTCTTGCCCCAGCCGCTGGGTGCCCACAGCACCACGGGAGCATCCACCTCCATGCACAGGTCGGTGAAGAGCGGCGCTGCGCCAAACCGCTTTGTCAGATGTTGAAGCTTCAGCATTTTGTCCCCTCCTCTCCCAGCACTGCGCCCACGGCTTTATCCAGTGCAAGCAGGAACAGCTTTTCAAAGCCTGCGCTCAGCAGGATGATGACAAAGGTCCACGCAAACAGCTCCCCTGTGGAAAGGGTGATCTTAGCGCGGTAGAGCGCATCGCCGATGCTGCCGTTGGGCAGACCGATGACCTCGGCTGCCACACCGCTTTTCCAGCAGATGCCCAGCGCCACGCTGCACCCCTGCCGGAAGGCCGGAAGCACCGCAGGCAGCCAGATCGACCGCAGGCGGCGACCCGGCGGCAGACGGAACACCGCTGCCATCTCCAGCAGCTGCACGTCTGCACCGGCAATGCCGGTGCGCACCGCGCCGTACAGCACCGGCAGCACCATCAGAAAGCTGATAAGCACCGAAAGCGCACTGCCCCGCACCCAGACCAGCGCCAGAATGATAAAGCTTGCCACCGGCGTGGCCTTGACCAGCTGCATCACCGGAGCCAGCAGTGCATCGGCGGCGCTCCACCGGGCAGCGCATACCGCCAGCACCACACTGACCACTGCGCCCAGCACAAAGCCCAGCAGAATGCGCCCGGAGCTGAAGCCCACCCGCTGCCAGAAATCTGCCCTTGGCAGCAATTGCACCAAAGTGCGCAGCGCCTGCACCGGCGATACCAAAAACACCTCCTGCCCGATGGCCATGGCTGCGGCCTGCCAGACCGCCAGCCAGAACGCCACCGCCAGCAGACGGCGGAAAAACTGCTTGTTCTGCTTCATAAACTGCCCTCTTCCCCTGCCTATTATAAGGTATAGTATACCATACCGTCCCGCAAAGGGGAATGACCTGTGCACCACCTGCGGCGGGTCGGCTCGTTTTGTATATACTTTTATTCAACCGTCGTATGCTTGACATGAATTTACATCCAGTGTAAACTGGGTACAGTACACGGTGCATCTTTGCGCCGACGCAGGAAAGAGAGGACGGTATTGACAAAAGCGCTCAAGGGCCGCAAGCTGCTGCTTATCGGTTTTACGTTATTTTCCATGTTTTTCGGGGCGGGCAACCTGATCTTCCCACCCGATCTGGGTGCAAAGGCGGGGGTAAACTTCTGGCCCGCCTTTCTGGGGCTTGTCATCAGTGCCGTGGGTCTGCCCGTGGCAGGGGTCATCGCGGTGGCACGGGCTGACGGTCTGGATAAGCTTGCCGGGCGGGTGCATCCGGTGTTCGCGCAGGTGTTCATGATTTTGATCTACCTGTCCATCGGGCCGTGTCTGGCCATTCCGCGCACCGCAAGCACCTCGTTTGCCATGCTCACCCCGCTGCTGGGCAGCAGCGCCGGGCTGCAGCTGGGGTACTCCGTGCTGTTCTTCGGCGCGGCCTTTCTGGTAGCGCTGCGCCCGGACAGGCTCACCCGCTGGCTGGGCAGGCTGCTCTGCCCCTGCCTGCTGGTTCTGATTTTGATCCTGTTCGGCGGCTGTTTGCTACACCCGCTGGCGGCGCAGTACGGTGCGCCCACCGATGCGTATAGTTCAGCGGTCATTTTACAAGGCGTATTGTACGGCTACCAGACCATGGACGCCCTTGCGGCGCTGAACTTTGGCGCGGTCATTGCCATGAACATCCGGGCGCAGGGTGTTGCCTGGGAGCAGGACGTGCAGCGCAGTGCCATCCGTGCCGGTCTTGTGGCAGGCGGGCTGTTGCTGGCGGTCTATGCCATGCTGGGGCACGCCGGAGCGTTGACCGGTGCCGCCGTGCCCGGTCTTGCCACCGGTGCCGAGGTGCTGACCGTGCTGGCGGAGCGGCTGTTCGGTAAAGCGGGGCTGGTGTTGCTTGCGGCCATCTTTATGCTGGCCTGCTTCAACACCTGTGTGGGGCTGATTGCCTGTGTGGGAGAGTATTTCCACACCCTGCTGCCCCGCATCCCCTACCCTGTTCTTGCCGCCTTTTTTGCCGCTGCCAGTATGCTGTTCTCCAATCTGGGGCTGGCAGAGATCCTGCGTCTGTCCGTCCCGGTGCTCAACGCGCTGTACCCGGTAGCCATTGTGCTGATTGCGCTTTCCTTCGTGCCCGGGCTGGAGCAGCGCCGCCGGGTCTACCCGCTGTGCATTGGCTGCACCGCCGTGCAGAGCATTGCCGCCGCGCTGCCGCTTGGCGCACTTTCTGCCCTTGCCAACGCCCTGCCGCTGGCGGCACTGGGCTTTGGCTGGGTGCTCCCGGCTGCCGCCGGGCTGCTGGCAGGCATCCTTTTGAGCTGTACAGAAAAATAAAGGAGATTTTACTATGATCCAGCCTATCATGCACGACCCGCTGTTTCTGGCGCAGAAGTCCGCCCCCGCCACCCCGGAGGATGCCCCTGTTGCGCGGGACTTACTGGACACCCTGACCGCCCACGCCGACGGCTGTGTGGGCATGGCTGCCAACATGATCGGCGTGCGCAAGCGCATCATCGCGGTGGAAGCTGAGGACGGGTATTTAGTGCTGTTCAACCCGGTCATCCTGAAAAAGTCCGGCCAGTACGAAGCCGAAGAGGGCTGTCTTTCGCTGGAAGGTGTGCGGAAAACAAAGCGCTGGCAGAGCATCAAGGTGCAGTACCAGACCATGGACGGCAAGCTGCGCATCAAGACCTTTACCGGCTGGACGGCGCAGATCATCCAGCACGAGATCGACCATTGCGATGGGATCTTGATCTGAATCCCCTTCTCACGGGTGGGGCGTGAAGAGCAGCAGCATTTGCAGCACCGCTTTCTGTGAAAGCGCGGCGCTGCGGGCAGCGTCCCTCCCGTGAAAAAGCAACTCTGGAAAATCCGCAGATTTTCCAGAGTTGCAAACATAAAAATATTCTTTCCGCTATTTATGCGCAAAGCGAACGCGGAGCGCATTCAAAACCGTTTTTGCTCACCAACTATAACACACAAAGCCCCCGAGGGTGTGACCCCCGGGGGCTTTGCTATGCTGTAACAGAGATGTCGCAATTTTAGCCTTTAACGCCGCCAAGAGCAACGCCGCGGACGATGAACTTGGACAGCAGCAGGTAGACGATGATGACCGGCAGAATGGCGATGGCCACCATCATGTACACCTTGCCCATATCGAACTTCAGGAAGTCCGCGCTGCGCAGCTGGGCGATGAGGATAGGCAGGGTCTTTTTGTCGGCGGTGTCCAGCACCAGAGCCGGGATGAAGTAGTTGTTCCAGCTTGCCACGAAGGAGAAAATGGCCTGTACAGCCAGAGCCGGCTTCATGATGGGCAGCACGATCTTATTAAAGGTATAGAACTCGCCTGCGCCGTCAATGCGGGCGGCTTCCACGATCTCCATGGGAAGGGAGGCGTCCAGATACTGCTTCATGAAGAAGAACACAGTGGGTGCCGCAATGCTGGGAACGATCAGCGGGATGAAGCTGTTTTTCAAGCCCATCTTGGAGATCAACTGCAGAAAGCCCAGTGCGGACACCTGTGTGGGCATGGTCATGATGAGCAGGATCAGGGCAAAGGCGGCTTTTTTGAACTTGAAGTTATAGGCATAGATGCCGTAGGCCGTCAGAGCCGAGAAGTAAACGCTGAGCGCTGCCGAGCAGGCAGACACCAGCAGGCTGTTGCGGATGCCGCTTACCACAGGGATGTTGGCATCCGTAAGCACGTTGCGGAAGTTTGTGATGATGGACTTGCCCGGCATCAGCGAGAAGCCCTTCTGGATCTCGAAGTGGGTGCGGGTGGAGTTGATGATCAGCACATAGAAGAAGAACAGGCACAGAAAGCTGATCAGCACCAGCACCAGATAGCACCACGCACGGCGGGCGGTCAAGATCGCCTTTTCGGACTGGTTTTTAGGCGTATGTGCCATACTTATTTCCCTCCTTTGGCAGCAGCCTTTTTGGCTGCCTTCAGTTCCTTGCGCTGAGCCTTGGTCAGGCCGTCATCTTCCTTGGTCAGCGAGAAGTACACGACGACGCACAGCACTGCACACACAAGGAACAGCACCACAGATACTGCACCGGCCATGCCATAGTTCTTGCTGAACAGGTGGTTGTTCAGGTACATGATCATGGTGGTGGAGGTACGGTCGGGGCCACCCTTGCCGTTGGTCAGGATCTGCGGCACATCGAACATCTGCAAGCCGCCGATCATGGAGGTGATCATCACATAGACCAGAATGGGACGGATCAGGGGCAGGGTGATCTTCCAGAACATCTGGTTCGGGGTGCAGCCGTCCAGCTCCGCAGCCTCGTACAGGGTGGGGTCCACGCCCATAATGGCTGCCATCAGCATGATGGTGGTGTTGCCGAACCACATCAGGAAGTTCATCAGGCCCACAAGGCCACGGTTGCCCCACACGGTATTCAAAAAGCTGATGGGGGTCTTGATCCAGCCCATGCTCAGCAGCACTGCGTTCACCGGGCCGTTATCCGAGAACAGGGCGAAGAACAGCATTGCGAAGGCCGAGGCCATGATCAGGTTGGGCATATAGATGACCGTCTTGAAGAAGGTCTGTCCCTTCAGCTTCAGCCGCAGGTCGGTGAACCATGCCGCCAGCAGCAGCGAGACGACGATCTGCGGGATAAAACCGATGATCCACAGGATCAGCGTGTTGCTGAAATACTTGGGCAGATCGGTCGCGAACAGGGTGATGTAGTTTTTCAGACCCACAAAGTTGGGTCCGATGATCTTCAGACCGCTGCGGTAATACTCAAAAAAGCTGTAATAGATGGTGGATGCCAGAGGGATCAGCTGGAATACCGCGAAGATGATAAAGAACGGTGCAATGAAGATATAGCCCCATTTCGCGTAGCTGATCGACCCTTTCTTTTTTGTTTTTTCTCCCATGAGATCTCCCTCCTGCCGGGTCACAGCAAAACCAAAGGGGCGGGCGAGATACGCCGCCCGCCCCTTTGCTTCAATTTTCAGTTCGGAGTAAAACCGCTTATGCGGGCCAGACCACGTCGGTCAGCTCGGGGTACTTCTCCTTGATGGCGGTCTCGAAGTTTGCCTTGGCGGCATCCTCCTCCACGTTGCCGGTGAAGTAATCCTTGAAAGCGTTCTGGAAGCTCTCGTTCAGGCCCTGATCGTACGGGCCGGCGTTGGACATATCGATCTTGGTTGCAGCCTCTGCAAACAGAGCGATGTGGTTCTGGCCACCGAGGAAGTCGGACTTGTAATCGCTGCTGGCGATCTCGTTCATGGCCTTCTCGTTGTTGGTGTAATCCTGCGTATCCATGGTGATCTGCTTCATGATGGCTTCATCGCAGGTCAGCTTCAGCATAACGTCCTTGATGGTTTCAAGGTTGTCGCTGCCGGCTGCGCCGCAAATCCAGGTGCCGCCCCAGTAGTAGGGCTGAGGGCCTTCGCACACAGCGTAGTCGCCGTAGATGCCGTTGCCAACCTCTTCCTTGCCGCCCTCAGCGGTAGGAGTTGCCAGAGAGTTGCCCAGCAGGGTGAAGTTGATGCCCCAAGTGGAGTAGAAGAAGCCGAACACCTTACCGGTGGGGCCCTGATCGGAAGCCCACTGGCTGTCCCACAGGCTGGACTTGTTGTTGTAGCCCTTGTCGGTGTACTCCTTGGTCTGATCCACCCACTTCATCAGGTTCTCGTCCACGGTAACGGTGGTGCCGGTGACCCAGGGTGCGGAGACGTTGTTGGAGAAGGTGCGGTATGCATCGTCAAAGCCGGACAGCATCTTGTAGCCCTTGGCAGCAGCCTTGGCAGCTACATCGTTGAACTTATCCCAGTCGGACAGGTAGGTCTGCACTTCGGCGGGGTCATCGGTGCCCAGCACCTCCTTGGCAATGCTGCGGCGGTATGCGAACAGACCCGGGGTAGCCTGCCAGGTGGTGCCGCGCTGGCTGCCGTCCACAGAAACGATATCCTTGGTGTACTGGTACTGGCCGGCCAGATCGGAATCGGTTAGGCCGATATCCTTCTTGACATCCAGAACATAGTCGGAATCCACATACTTCAGAGCGTAGTCAGCCTCGATCAGGAAGATGTCGATCTTGTCATCATCGGCAGCGGAGTCCTGATTCAGCAGAGCCTCGTCCAGCTTGTTCTGGTAGTTGTTGTTCTCGTTGGCGTTGATGGTCCACTTCACGGTGGTGCCGTCCTTCAGGGTGGTGGTGGACTTGTCGGCTGCGATCTCCTTGACCTCGGGATAGTAGTCGTTGAAGCGGCTCTGGAACTCATCATTCCAGCACCAGATGTTCAGCACCTTGCCCTCGGCAGCAGCCGGAGCAGAAGCAGCAGCGGAGGATGCGGGAGCCGCAGAGGAAGCAGCAGTGCTGCTGGAAGAGCCGCCGCCGCAGGCTGCCAGAGCAGCACCAATCGTCACGACACCGGAAGCGAGCAGGAAATTACGACGAGAGATCTTTTTCATAAGGGTAAACCTCCTTCATGGTTTTCCAATTAAAAAATTCATACTCAAAAACTCCGCGCCGGGAGTTGTGGGCCTTTGTTAAAGGATGCGGACGGAGCCGCCGTCCAGCAGTTTGCCGGACACCCGGATCTGCTCCGGCAGGGTCACACGCGGATGCTCGATCAGCTCGATCAGCTTATCCGCTGCCAGCCTACCAAGGGATTTTGTGTTCTGCTGGTAGGTCACCAGCGAGGGCTTGACCACCCGGGAGAGATAGATGCCATCGTATCCCATCACCGAGATGTCCTCCGGGATGCTCAGACCCGCTTCGCTCAGGGCGTTGTAGCCGCCCAGTGCGGAAAAGTCATCCGGGAAGATGATGCAGGTGGGCCGCTGCGGCAGTGCCAGCAGCGCCCGGGTCTCCTCTGCGCAGCGATCCACATCGTGGTACACACCGCAGCGGACGTACTCCTCCGGCACCTTCAGCCCCAGTTCCTCGCAGGCCTGATAGAAGCCTGCCAAGCGGTTCTCGGTAACGGCGGTCTTTTCGCCGTGGATGAAGGCGATGCGCCGGTGTCCGCAGGCCCATGCCTGCTGTACCAGAGCCTTTGTGCCAACCACGTTGTCTGAAAGGATCGCCATCCGGTTGTTGAACACATGGTCGATGGTCACCACCGGCACATCGCCGTTGACCAGCTCCACCACCTGCGGATCGTAAAAGTTCACGCAGGCGATCACCACGCCGTCCACACCCCGGTAGTGGCAATGTTCCAGATAGCTCATGGACTTGCCGCTGATGTTGTGGTTGATGAAGGTGATATCATAGCCGCGCTTTTCTGCTTCTACCTTGAAGCTGTCCAGCACTGCAGAGAAGTACTCGTGGGTCAGGCCGCTCTGCTTTTCATCTACGAACAGAACGCCAAGGTTGTAAGTACGGTTGGTTTTCAGCGCCCGGGCTGCTGCGTTGGGCAGATACCCTACGCGGCGGGCCGCTGCACGGATGCGTTCCCGCGTGGCCGGTGCGATGTCCGGCTGGCCGTTCAGCGCCTTACTGACAGTTGCGACGGATACGCCGCACTCTTTTGCCAGATCCTTCAGGGACGGCATCTTATGGCCTCCTTCCAAGGAAAGGAGCTGCGGAATGTTTCTCGCGAGTTCCTTAATCGTTTTCGCAATCTCAATATATCGCATTCTGCACCAAAAATCAAGCGAAAACGTAAAAGTTTTAGCTCAGCTGCATCACTTTTGGCATTTCGTTTCAATTTGACCTGTAAAAACTGTGCACTTCGATTCGCTTTCGTTACATTTCGATTAAAATAGAAAAATTTTCGTTGCAGTTTCGTTATGGTTTTCGGTGTCAAAGGCCGTATGTATATATTACTTTTAAAATGGGGTTTCGGGTCCTTCGTTCTGTCTTTCACCGGTATGCGCAGCACCGAAAGCCGTCGAAAACCGCCGGGGCTGCGCAGATTATTTTAAAATTTCCGCCGAGATTTTTGCAAAAAGCTCTTGCATTTTTTGGTGGGATACGGTATGCTTAGCGTGATGAGATTGCTTCTTTCGCAGCGCCTTAATCGTTTTCGCCCATCGACGCACTGCCCGCCCGACAAGGCGCAGTTTTAAGGAGGAAGCATTATGAAGTTCGGATATTTTGATGACCAGAATAAGGAATATGTCATCACCACCCCGCAGACCCCCCTGCCCTGGATCAACTACCTTGGCAGCGAGGACTTCTTCAGTCTGGTCTCCAACACGGCGGGCGGTTACAGCTTTTACCGGGACGCCCGGATGCGCCGCCTGACCCGTTACCGCTACAACAACTCCCCGCTGGACATGGACGGCCACCGGATCTACATCAAGGACGGCGACACCGTGTGGAACCCGGGCTGGCAGCCCACCAAGACCCCGCTGGACAGTTACAGCTGCCGCCACGGTCTGGGCTACACTATTTTGGAGGGCAAAAAGGACGGCGTGACCGCTCGGCAGGAACTGTTCGTCCCCAAGGGCGATGCCTGTGAGCTGGACCGGGTGACGGTGTGCAACGGCAGCACCATCGTCAAGGAGCTGGATCTGTTCAGCTATGTGGAGTTCTGCCTGTGGGATGCTGTGGACGACGGCTCCAACTTCCAGCGCAACTTCTCCACCGGTGAGGTGGAGGTAGAGGGCAGCGTCATCTACCACAAGACCGAGTACCGCGAGCGCCGCGACCACTACGCCGTGTTCTGGGCAAACTGCCCGGTGGACAGCTTTGACACCACCCGGGATGCCTTCTGCGGCGTGTACGGCGGCCCGGCAGACCCGCAGGCCGTCCGCGCCGGACACTGCTCCGGCAGCATTGCCCACGGCTGGGCACCGGTGGGCGCACTGCACATCCACCTGACCCTCGCCCCCGGCGAGAGCCGCAGCGTCCTGTTCGGTCTGGGCTACATTGAGAACCCGCAGCAGGAAAAGTTCATTGCACCGGGCGTCATCAACAAGACCCGCGCCCATGCCATGATGGAGCGCTACGCTACGGATACACAGGTCGATGCCGCCCGCGCCGCCCTGCGCACCCACTGGGAGCAGCTGCTGTCCACCTACCATCTGGACTCCGGCGAGGAAAAGCTGAACCGCATGGTCAACATCTGGCACCAGTACCAGTGCATGGTCACCTTTAATATGAGCCGCTCTGCCAGCTACTTTGAAAGCGGTACCGGGCGCGGCATGGGCTTCCGGGACAGCTGTCAGGATCTGCTGGGCTTTGTGCACATCATCCCCTCCCGCGCCCGGGAGCGCATTCTGGATATCGCCGCCACCCAGTTTGAGGACGGCAGCGCCTACCACCAGTACCAGCCCCTGACCAAAAAGGGCAACCGGGATATCGGCACCGGCTTCAACGATGACCCGCTGTGGCTCATTGCCGGTACCGCCGCCTACCTGCGGGAGACCGGCGACTGGTCCATTCTGGAAGAGCAGGTGCCCTTTGACAATGACGCCACCAAGGCACAGACCCTGATGGAGCACCTGCGCCGCAGCTTCAACTTTACCTGCACCCATCTGGGTCCCCACGGCCTGCCGCTGATCGGCCGCGCCGACTGGAACGACTGCCTGAACCTGAACTGCTTCTCCGAGCACCCGGGCGAGAGCTTCCAGATCACCGGCCCCAGCGAGGGTCCCGTGGCCGAAAGCGTATTCATTGCCGGTATGTTCGTCAAGTACGGCCACGAATACGCCCAACTGTGCGACCATCTGAATCTGACCGAGGAGGCCGCTGCCGCCCGCAAGCACATTGATGCCGTGGAGCAGGCTACTCTGACCGCCGGCTGGGATGGCGCATGGTTCCGCCGTGCCTACGATGCTTTCGGCAAGCCCGTCGGCAGCAAGGAGTGCACCGAGGGTCAGATCTTCATTGAGCCGCAAGGTATGTGCGTCATGGCCGGCATTGGCAAGGAGAGCGGACAGGCCGCACAGGCACTTGCCAGTGTGGAAGAGCGTCTGGACACCAAATACGGTGTGGTGCTGCTGCAGCCCGCCTACACCAGCTATCAGCTGAATCTGGGCGAGATCTCCAGCTATCCTCCGGGATACAAGGAGAACGCCGGTATCTTCTGCCACAACAACCCGTGGATCAGCTGCGCCGAAGCAACGCTTGGTCACGGCGACCGCGCCTTTGCGGTGTACCGCAAGACCTGCCCCGCCTATATCGAGGACATCTCCGAGATCCACCGCACCGAGCCCTACGTTTACAGTCAGATGGTAGCCGGTAAGGACGCCCCCACCTTCGGCGAAGCCAAAAACAGCTGGCTGACCGGCACGGCGGCATGGACCTTCTTCAATATCAGCCAGTATATTCTGGGCATCCAGCCCACCTTGGACGGCCTGAAGGTAGACCCCTGCATCCCTCACACCCTGTCCGGCTTCACCGTGACCCGCCGCTTCCGCGGTGCTGTGTACCACATCACGGTGGATAACGCCGCCGGGGTGCAGCACGGCATCAAGGCCGTTACCGTGGACGGCAAGGCCATCTCCGGCAACGTTCTGCCGCTGGCTGCCGCCGGTGCTGAGGTAACGGTACAGGTGACCATGGGTTAAACCGACTTTCTCTGCTTTTTCATATTATTCTCCTTTCTGTGACCAAAGCCGCCGCGCAGCACTCTGCACGGCGGCTTTGGTTTACAATGAAAATATTTTAACAGCTTAACGATTGATAATGCGCTCCGCGTTGCTCTGCGCATCTTCAGCGGAAAGGTTATTTTAATATTTCGCGTTTGTCGCGCTCTGCGGAGCGCTCCAAACGCATTTTTACAAGTGGGGCTGCAATGGGTTAATGGGCGGTCTGAATCACAAATGCAGTTGACCACTACGACCCCTCCTGTGAAAAAAGCATTTCAGCCAAGCCCGCAGGCTTGGCTGAAATGCAAAAAAAATAATTCCGCTATCTATGCGCAGAGCAACGCGGAGCGCATTCAAAATCATTTCACCTGCCCGCGCATTCCAAATCGTCCCCTTCCCTCTTGCATTTTTGGGGAAAGAGGTGTAAAATACAGTCACAATCAAACACAGGGGAGCTCGTGCAGCGGGCTGAGAGGAAGTATAGCAAGCTTCGACCCTTTTACCTGATGCGGATAATGCCGCCGTAGGAAGTCATATCCTTTATGATTTTTTGCAGGAGGAGCCGCGCCGGGCCCCTCCTGTTTTTTTGTGCCTCTGCGGAGGTTCCGCAGCCGGCTGAGGGGGAGCGCCCTGAGCCTTGGATGAATGCAGCGATGGGAAGCCGTGTTCCGGCGTGAGAGGAAACCAGTAAGTTTCGACCGCACCTTCCGTACCTGTTCCCGCCTTGTGGCGGGCACGGGCTGTTTTGTTGCGGGAGCGCCGGTATTCATCCTGCGCTGCCGCAGATGGTTGAAAAGGAGCTAATTTATCATGAAGAATCTCTCTGTCAAAAAGCTTGCCCTTGCCGGTATGTTCTGTGCCCTGTGCGTGGTGGGCAGCGTGTTCAGCTTTCCCATGTTCGGCAGCAAGTGCGCCCCGGTGCAGCACATGGTCAACGTGCTGTGCGCCGTTCTGCTGGGGCCGTGGTGGGGTGTAGGCGTGGCCTTTGTGGCTTCCCTGCTGCGCAACCTGCTGGGTCTGGGCAGCCTGATGGCTTTCCCGGGCAGTATGTTCGGTGCGCTGCTGTGCGGCCTTGCATACCATAAGACCAAAAACCTGATTGCCACCGTGGTGGGTGAGGTGTTCGGCACCAGCATTCTGGGCGGCCTGTGCGCATGGCCCGTGGCCATCTTCCTGATGGGCAAGAATGCTGCGGATATCGCCTTCTACGCCTACATCGTGCCCTTCCTCATCTCCACCGCCGTGGGTGCGGTGATCGCCGGTGCTGTGGTGTTCAGCCTGCAGCGCTCCGGCGCTCTGCGCTCCATGCAGAACAGCCTTTCCTGAGCGGAGGTGCCGGGAATGCTCAAAACCGCCTTTGAGAACCTGCGCAGCCGCAGCCCTCTCATCCACAACATCACCAACTACGTCACCGTGAACGACTGCGCCAACATGGTGCTGGCCTGCGGTGCCTCCCCCATCATGGCCGATGATGCCGCCGAGGTGGAGGAGATCACCGCCATCTGCGGCGGGCTGAACATCAACATCGGCACGCTGAACAGCCGCACCGTCACCAGTATGCTGCTGGCGGGCAAAAAGGCCAATCAGCTGGGACACCCCGTGGTGCTGGACCCGGTGGGTGCCGGTGCTTCCCGTCTGCGCACCGACACCGCCTTCCGCCTGCTGCGAGAGGTGCAGTTCACGGTGATCCGGGGCAACATCTCGGAGATCAAGACCCTTGCCTCCGGCGCAGGCACCACCAAGGGCGTGGATGCGGACGTAGCCGACAAGGTGACCGAGGAGAACTTGGACAGCGCCGTAGCCTTTGCCAAGGCCTTTGCCGCCCGCACCGGCGCAGTGGTTGCCATTACCGGTGCTATCGACATCGTAGCCGATGCACAAAAAGCCTACTGCATCCGCAACGGCAACGCCATGATGAGCAGCATCACCGGCACAGGCTGTCAGCTTTCTGCCCTGACGGCGGCTTTTGTCACCGCCAACCCCGGCCACCCGCTGGAAGCTGCCGCTGCGGCAGTGTGCGCCATGGGTCTGGCGGGCGAGATTGCCCACCAGCGGCTCACTCCGCAGGACGGCAACGCTACCTACCGCAATTACATCATTGATGCCATTTACAACATGACCCCCGAACAGCTGGAGAAAGGCGCAAACTATGAAGTGCGATAAACATACCATGCTCCTGTACGCGGTGACCGACCGTGCATGGGTGGGCGAGCAGACGTTGTATCAGCAGGTGGAGAGTGCCCTGAAGGGCGGTGCCACCTGCGTGCAGCTGCGGGAAAAGCAGCTGGGCGACGCGGATTTTTTACAGGAAGCCATCCAGATCCACGCCCTGTGCCAGCAATACGGTGTGCCGCTGTTCATCAACGATAACGTGGAGGTGGCCTTGCAGTGCCACGCCGAGGGCATCCATGTGGGGCAGGACGATATGGCCGCCGCACAGGTGCGCCAGCGCGTGGGCGAGGGCGTGATGATCGGCGTATCCGCCCACACGGTACAGGAAGCGCTGGACGCTGTGGCACACGGCGCGGACTACCTTGGCGTGGGTGCGGTATTTGCCACCCACACCAAGACGGACGTGAGCGAGATGCCCCGGCAGACCCTGCTGGACATCTGCAACGCCGTGGATGTGCCGGTGGTGGCCATTGGCGGCATCCACAAGGAGAACATCCTGCAGCTCAAGGGCACCGGCGTGGACGGTGTGGCATTGGTAAGCGCTATCTTTGCCGCAAAGGACATCGAGGCCGAGTGCCGGGAACTGCGCGCCCTTTCGGAGCAGATCATAAAGTAAGCTATCATCCCGCGGCAAACCGGGGGCACCACCTTGGGCCGCGTTACAAAATTCATGGAAAAAACCAACATGAAAAGCGTATTTTGCGCAGGTGCCGGCATCCAGAGCATACTGTTTTTTCTGAATGACGGCTACCTGTCTGCCACCCTTGCCTGCGGGTCGGGAGTTTCTCCGAGGACCGTCCGCTGGGGTGGGACCCTGCTGCCGCAGGCAGTAGGGCGGGCGATGGAATGACCTGCAACAGCAACGACCGCCGCCAGTGGCGGAAACAGGAAGTTGCTGTTGGGGCAGCGGCCAGCAGGATGCGAGTGCTGCTCAATGCACGAAGCATCCGCTGGGTGCCGCAACCCGTACTCGTGTCCGAGGAGAAAGCTCCCGGCACGCGGGCTGCCCCACATCACTGTATGACCAGCACCCTGCTGTTCAGAGATAAACTGTCATTTGGAGGAACACAGCGTATGCAGACTTATACCACCCAGATGGATGCCGCCCGCAAGGGCATCATCACCCCGGAGATGGAGATCGTAGCCAAAAAGGAATACCGCACCACTGAGGAGATCCGCCAGTGGGTCGCCGAGGGCAAGGTAGCCATTCCCGCCAATAAGCACCACAAGTGCCTGAACCCCGAAGGCGTAGGCTCCATGCTGCGCACCAAGATCAACGTGAACCTTGGCGTCTCCCGCGACTGCAAGGACTACAACATTGAGATGCAGAAGGTGATGAGCGCCGTGAACATGGGCGCAGAAGCCATTATGGATCTGTCCAGCCACGGCAACACCCAGCCCTTCCGCCAGAAGCTGACCCACGAGTGCCCGGTAATGATCGGCACTGTGCCGGTGTATGATTCGGTCATCCACTACCAGCGGGATCTGGCTGAGCTGACTGCACAGGACTTCATCGATGTGGTACGCCTGCACGCAGAGGACGGTGTGGACTTTGTTACCCTGCACTGCGGCATCACCCGCAAGACCATCGAGCAGATCCGCAAGCACAAGCGCAAGATGAACATCGTGAGCCGCGGCGGCTCTCTGGTGTTTGCGTGGATGAGCATGACCGGCAACGAGAACCCCTTCTACGAGCACTTTGACGAGATCTGCGAGATCTGCGCCGAGCACGATGTGACCATCTCTCTGGGTGACGCCTGCCGTCCCGGCTGTCTGGCTGACGCCACCGATGTGTGCCAGATCGAAGAGCTGGTGCGTCTGGGCGAGCTGACCAAGCGCGCATGGGCGCACAACGTGCAGGTAATGGTGGAGGGTCCCGGCCATGTGCCCCTGAATCAGGTCGCCGCCAACATGGAGGTGCAGAAGAGCATCTGCATGGGCGCCCCCTTCTATGTGCTGGGACCTCTGGTCACCGATATCGCCCCCGGCTACGACCACATCACCGCTGCCATCGGCGGCGCAGTGGCAGCCGCCAGCGGTGCGGCCTTCCTGTGCTATGTGACCCCCGCCGAGCATCTGGCACTGCCCAATGTGGAAGACGTAAAGCAGGGCATCGTGGCCTCCAAGATCGCTGCTCACGCCGCCGACATTGCCAAGGGCATCCCCCACGCCCGGGACATTGACGACAAGATGGGCGATGCCCGCCGCGTACTGGACTGGGATGCACAGTTCGCCTGCGCGCTGGACCCCGAGACCGCCAAGGCCATCCGCGACGCCCGTCTGCCCGAGGACGACCACAGCGACACCTGCAGTATGTGCGGCAAGTTCTGCGCCGTGCGCAGCATGAACAAGGCGCTGGCCGGTGAATACATCGACATTCTGTAAGCTTTTCCCGCGCTGAAAGGCGCTTCTTCCTCCGCCGCCCGGCATAACCGGGCGGCTTTTATGTTGATAACAAAAAAGATTGACCGCCCCACAGTTCCCCAACTCGAGCGATCAATCTTTTGACATACAGGATGGAAAGCTGACCCTTGCAGTCAGCGCCCCTTCTGTTTGTAGAATAATCGAAGCTATGTGATTTGTCGAGCCATCCCGTTCTATCGATTCTTTCTATCAATATTTTAGATTTTACAATTCTTCTGTGCTGTACTATAATAAAGTAGCAACTTTATTTCTCAAAAGTACAGGAGGCTGTTTTCTTGATAGTTGATCTGATCGAAGCGCTTTACCGCCTGCTGTGGGGCGATTTATTCACCCTGCCAGTGGCGGGCGGCATTGGCATCTCCTTCATGGTGGTGCTTCTGTTTGCAGCCGGTATCGGCTTTACCCTGCGCACAAGGCTGCTGCCGGTGCGCCTGTTCCGGGATATGATCGGCGCAGTATGCGAAAAAAAGCAGACCGCGGGCGGGCTTTCCTCCTTCCAGACACTGGTCATCTCCACCGCCACCCGGGTGGGCATGGGCAACCTTGTGGGCGTGGTGGCCGCTGTTTCGGCTGGCGGTGCGGGCGCGGTGTTCTGGATGTGGGTCACCGCCCTGCTGGGTGCTTCCACCTCCTTTGTAGAGTCCACTCTGGCGCAGAAGTACCGCGTACCGGACCCGCTGTACGGCGGCTGGCGGGGCGGCCCGGCCTATTACCTTCATGTGCTGGCAGAGCGCAAGCGGGGCAAAAAGCTCAAGCGCTCGGTGTGCGCAGCGCTGTTTGCAGTGTCCGGTCTGATCTGCTGGTGCGGCATCAGTCAGGTGATTTCCAACTCGGTCAGTTCTGCCTTTGAAAACGCCTTTCACGTCCCGCTGCTGGCCACTACCGTGGTGCTTACCCTGCTGGCAGCGCTGATCGTGCTGCGCAAGAACGCCACTGTAAAAAGCCTTGACTTCATCGTGCCGGTCATGGCGGTGTGCTACTTTGTCATCACGGTGGGCATCGTGGTGCTGAATTTCCGGCAGCTGCCCGCCGTGCTGGCACGCATCCTTGCCGAGGCCTTCGGCCTGCGTCAGGTGGCCGCAGGCGGCTTTGGCGCGGTGCTGATGAACGGTGTCAAGCGCGGGCTGTTCTCCAACGAAGCGGGCAGCGGCTCTGCCCCCTGCGCCGCTGCCGCTGCCGAGTGCGACGACCCGGTAAAGATGGGTCTTGTACAGGCGCTGGGCGTATTGATCGACACGGTGGTCATCTGCAGCTGTACGGCCTTTCTGATGTTGCTGGTGCCGCAGGAGATCACCGCCGGGCTGACCGGCATGAACCTATTACAGACTGCCATGCAGTACCATCTGGGCAGTTTTGGCATCGTGTTCATTGCGGTGATCTTAGCGCTGTTCAGCTTCTCCACCTTTCTGGGGGTGCTGTACTACGCCCGGGGCAATGTGGCCTACCTGTGCGGCGACAACTGGTGGAGCCAGACCGCCTACAAGCTGCTGGCGCTGGCCATGCTGCTGGTGGGCGGCACACAGGCCTACACCGTGGTGTGGGATCTGGGCGATGTGGGCATCGGGCTGATGACCATCTTCAATATGCTGGCGCTCGTTCCCCTTTCCGGCGAAGCGCTGGCCGCCCTGAACGACTACGAAAAGCGCAAAAAAATAAAATAAGATCACAAAAACGGGCTGCTGCACAAGGTTCTGTGCAACAGCCCGTTTTGTAATATGCTAAAACTTTCAGCTATGCTGCTTCAGGGCGCAGACGGCGATGCTCAAGGCGCTCCATGCGGCCTGATACATCAGCACCGTGGCGATGGACAGCTGCCAGATGCTGCCCGCATAGGTCAGCAGCACTGCAATGAACACCGAGAAGCACACCGACACCAGCTGCACCGTGGTGGCGCTGGTCTCGGCATTCTGTGCCTGATCTGCGGCCTGCAAGCCGCCAGTCAGGCTGGCAAAGCCCCTGTGGTGGTACAGGCAGCACTTGGGCTTTGCCGGGGCTGCATCGGCGGCTTCAATAGCCTGACACTGCTCACCGTCCAGCACCGTGACCATGCCCTCCGGCAGATGGTAGGCCTCGGTGATGTGCCGCGCCGTCAGGCTGGGATCCTTGCTGGTGACCAGCAGACGGATGTTCTCCTTTTGCAGAGAAGCAAGACTGCGTGCCACATTGCGGCCGCCCACATAACGCAGCACGAACATGGCGTGCAGGTTGCCGGACACTGCCAGATACAAAATTTGCAGCTCGCCATTTTTGGAGTGGCTGTCCTCGTAGTCCTGCTCCGGCAGGGTCACGCCCTCCTGCTCCATGTAGCGGCGGGTGCCGATGAGGATGCGGTTATTGTCGCACCACGCCGAGAAGCCCAGCCCGGTGTGCTGCTCCAGATCCTTGACCGGAAACAGGATATCTGTGCGGTCCTCGATGATCTGGCGGAACAGCCCGCGCAGGGTGTCGCAGCTCTCGTTCAGTACACTGGCCGCATATAGGATGGCGCGGTCGATGCGGCCGCCCTTGAAGATGCGGATATCCTCCAGCGTCACGCTGTCAGCGGTAAACAGGTCGTCGGCATCCAGCTCAATGGTGTCGATGCCACCCAGCTCCTCAATGGCTGCCCAGCCGGGCACCACAGCGCCCACAGCGGCGGCAGCTCTTTGCAGCCGCAGCGCCGCCAGACCGGGTACCAGCACCGAGGAAAGGGGTGCGCCCATGCACAGCACAGCAGCAGCCGCAGCCACAGCGCAGTTGATGCCGCCGCCGAACAGCAGGAAAGCTACGCCGCTGAGCACTGCCGCCGCCAGCAGAACACAGGCCACCTTGCGGGCGCGGCGCTCGCTGGCGCGCTCGCTGAGACTCTGCTCCACAAAGTCATCGCTGGCAGTCTGCACCGGGCGGCTCAGCAGCACCCACGGATCCTTCTGCTCCAGATCCCGGGCGAGGGCGCGGATCAGGTCTTTATCGCGGGTGCGGTAAGCGCCCCGCAGTTCGCCGCCCTCTGCCGCCAGCGCGTAGCCGCCCTGCACGGCAGACAGCATTACCCGGCTGCCCACCAGCGCCAGAAACAGTCCCAGCGCCGCCATACCGGTCAGCAGACCGATGCCCTCGGTGCTGCGGTAGGCGTTGGCATTCAGCATGGCCACCACTGCCTGCAGCAGCGCTGCCACAGCGGCCAGCGCGGGCATGGTGTCTGCACTGGGACGGCCGCGCAGACCGGTCAGACCGTCCCGCAGCACCGGGTAGCCCACAAACAGGCTGGCGGCAAACAGCAGCAGATTGGCGGCATAGAACGCCGCCGGGGCTGCGTCCGGGTCCAGCACCGAAAGCGGCGGCAGCAGACGTTCTGCTGTCAGCCCAAGGTGCAGCAGCACCACAGCCAGAATGCCCGCCAGCACACACCGCAAGGTCAGCTCTGCGGCCATGTGGTGCAGTTTGTCAGCGATGGATTCCGGCACAGCTTCCTCAGTAGGAACAGCTGCTTCCGGCGCGGTCTCCGGCTGTGCCGGGGCGGCGGGGGCAGCATCTGCCGGTGCGGGAGCCGGTTCAGCAGGAGCGCCGTCCTGCTCCAGCGGGAGCAGCGGCAGGCTCATGGTATCCTCTTTTTCCGGCTTGTGGGCAGCGGGCTTCTCGTCCTCTGCTGTGCCGAACATCTGGAAAATAGACTTTTTCTCAGGCTTTTTCGGCAGCGTTTCCGGGTCTGCCGGAGCGCTGGCAAACACCACCGGCGGCAGTTCCTCGGCGGCCTTTTGTGCAGCCTTTGCCGGGGCTTTTTCCGGCTCTGCCGCAGGCTGTGCAGGCGCGGGCTGCACCTTTGGCTGCGGCGCTGCCTGCACGGGCTTTGCCGGATGCACGGCAGGCTTTGCCTTGCCGCTCATGCCGTTGAGCATATCCTTCAGCTGCTGCATCTCCCGCTGCTCCAGTTCCTCCTGCGGCAGCAGCGTCTCCGGGGCATTCTTCGCCTTGGGCTGCTTTTGGGGCGCTGCAGCGGGCTGCGGTACGGGCTTTTCCGGTGCCGGCTGCACGGCAGCAGCCGCCTTGGGTGCAGGCACAGGCTCTGCCGGCACTGCCTTGACCGGCTCTGTCCGGGCAAACTGCAGCGGCATTACCGGAACAGGGTCTGCGGTGCGCAGCTCCAGCGCCATGTCCTCCTGCTCCGGCTGTACCGGCTTTGCATCTGCCCCCAGCAGGATCTCGCCGGTGGGGATCTCCAGCACCGGCTGTGCCGCGGCGGGCGTTTCTTCTTTATCGTGGCCGAACAGCTTGCCCAGCAGCCCGGCCTTGGGCTTTTCCTCCACCGGGGCAGGCTCGTCCCGGTGGGTCATCTCCTCGGGCAGATCGATCACACTGGTGCTGAAAAAGTTGCGGAACCGCTCTTCAGCCGAGAGCTCTCCCGTCTGCTTGCCCTTGCGTTCATTTTTATTGTTCGGCATCCTTGTCCCTCCCACTGTTCTGGATGGAGTTTACCGCTTGTTTTATTCTTCTACGGCGCGCTGCGACTGGATCTCGTACAGAATGATGCCTGCCGCCACCGAAACGTTATAACTGTCCACGCCGGTACCGGGTGCAGCCATATCCAGCCGCACCACACCGTCGCACAGCTTCTTTACCAGCTGGGATACGCCGCTGCCCTCGCTGCCCAGTACCAGCGCGATGGGGCCGGTCAGGTTATTCTTGCGCAGGGAGACGCCGTCCATGTCGGCGCAGTAGACGAACACGCCCTGCTCCTTCAGACGGCGGATGGTCTCGCCGATGTTGGCCACCCGCGCCACCGGCAGACGCTCGGCAGCGCCTGCGCTGGACTTGATCACGGTGGGGGTAACGGATGCGCCGCCACGCTTGGGGATGACGATGCCGTGGGCACCGCACAGCAGGGCGCTGCGCATGACTGCGCCCAGATTATGGGGATCCTCAATGCCGTCGCTCAGCACCAAAAAGGGCGGCTCGCCCTTGGCTTTGGCTGCTGCCAGCAGATCCTCCACGGTCGCGTACTCGATCTCGCTTGCAAAGGCCGCCACGCCCTGATGGCTCTCGGTGCCGGTCATCAGGCGCAGCTTGTTGGGGTGCACCCGCTTGACCGTTGCACCGGCCTCTTTGGCCAGCGCTGTATAGTATGCCGCCACTGCCGGAGCCATCCCCTCGGCAATAAGCACGGTGTCCACACCGGAGCCGCTCTTGAGCAGCTCGGTCACAGGGTTTTTGCCGTAGATCAGGCTCTCGCTTTTCTGCTGCGGCTGCTCTGCATCGCGGCGCGGACGGCGCGGCTGGTTACGTTCTTCCATCTTTTTTATGCTCCTTCCGTTCCGGGCGGGCGGTGCCGCGCCGGAGCGTTTTATTCTGTTTATGATAATCCAAGATAAAGTATACCATATCTCGCCCGGCTTCGCCACAAATTGCAGAGATTTTATTGCCCGGCGCTAAAATTTTTTCGGTAAAAAGCGTTCCTTCCTGCCGGTTTCGGCAGCTGTAAAAATGTTTTGCCCGCTGCCCGGTCGGCGGGGTGCAATTCCGCCGTTTTGCCAAGGTCAAAAGTTTTCCACAAAAAACGTCTATACATTCCGTAAACGCTCTGTAGTTTTTCCACAAGTTGAAAACTCGGTGGAAAGTGTGTAAAAGTCCAGCCATAGCGCCCGTTTTCCGGGTGGAATTAAACAGTTTCCACCGGGTTTTCAACAGCAGGTTCCTCCACATCTTGGCAAAAGCCTTACAATTTGTAAAATTCAAGTCGGAATTATGACAATTTTTTGAACCGGAAATTGTCCGCTTTTGCAATTTTCTCCAACATCATTTTGACGAATGTTAAAATGTGTTGAAAACCCGCGTCATCGATGCACAAGGCAGATGTTGCAGCATATATGGATTTTTGTCGCCAGGCGCAGAACATTTCTGCCGCTGCTGCATCAGCCGCTTTGTGCCGTGCCTGTTCCGCAGCAGCTCTATGCAAGAAAAAGCGCCTGTTCGGATTGATTTTAGGCGCAGTTTGGGGTATACTAACCGTGTGGGCTCGTTAAACCATGCACAATGCGGTGTGTGGCAGAGCCGGAACCCCGATAATTTTTGGAGGTAATGAATAATGTTGGTAAATGCAACCGAAATGCTGCTCAAGGCACGCGATGGCCACTACGGTGTGCCGCAGTTCAACATCAACAATCTGGAGTGGACTAAGGCAGTCCTGACCGCCTGCGAGGAAATGAAGAGCCCCGTCATTCTGGGTGTTTCCGAGGGTGCAGGTAAGTACATGACCGGCTTCAAGACTGTTGCCGCTATGGTCAGCGCCATGGTCGATTCCATGGGCATCACTGTTCCCGTTGCTCTGCATCTGGATCACGGCACCTACGAGGGCTGCAAGGCCTGCGTTGAGGCCG